>Ga0184637_10000291_pt1 | contig 36930 bp, 68 predicted proteins | sample PLM3_127_b2_FD_133143 | JGI IMG/M metagenome (GOLD analysis project Ga0184637, IMG submission 133143) | Groundwater sediment microbial communities from an aquifer in East River, Colorado, USA - PLM3_127_b2 | ecosystem: Environmental > Terrestrial > Soil > Riparian zone | place: USA: East River... | reverse complement strand
TCCTTCAAGAGCCACCGCAACAACAAGAGTTACAGTCGTTGAGCTCTCTACTTGTCCTAACCCTGCAACTGAGACTTGACCCTGCGCCACAAGAATGGCGACGTTTAGGACTTCACCTTGTCCTTCTAACACACTAGCCGCAACCAAGACGACTTGGCTATTAGGAGCAACATCACCTGCCCCCGCGATTGAAACTACCGACTGAATTATAGCCTGTCCTATAACAGAAACTTGTCCTTCTCCGGCAAGGACAACAACACTGTTGGCTATAACTTGCGCGGTTGCGGCAACCTCTCCTAGCCCTTGTAACGCGTTCTGGGCATTAGCAACTAATTGAGCGCTGGCTTCTAATTGGCCGAGCCCTTCAAGTTTGGCCTGAGCTTCGTGAATAATTCCTGTTGTCGGTGAAGACTCAAGCTGGCCCATCCCTTCCAAAACAACCTGGCTCGGATGTATAGTTTGAGCTACTGAGTCAACTTGTCCTAGGCCTTCTAATTGACTCTGTCCTTGCTCGACAACTTGAGCAGAACTGAGAACTTGTCCTAGACCTTCGCTGACAACCGACGCTTGTGCAACAATTTGAGCAACAGGTGAAACTTGCCCGACCCCTTCCAAAAGACTCGCTGCTTGTTCTACAACTTGAGTAACTGGGTTAACTTGCCCTTGACCCTCTAGTACAGACTGGACTTGCTCTACAACCTGTGTAGTAGATGAGACATCGCCTTGTCCTTGTAACAAAGCGACGACCTGATCTACGACTTGAGCAGTAGACTCAACTTGCCCTCGTCCTTCTAATCCTACGGCGGACTGCTCGACAACTTGTGCGGTGGAAAGAACTTCTCCTCGTCCTTCGATTAGTGTTATTGCTTGCCCAACAACTTGCGCAACCGGAGATACGTTTCCAGTACCTTCGACAATAGCAGTAGTTTGATCTACAACTTGCGCAACGGGGAAGACTTCCCCTAGTCCTTCTAGTTTAGTCTGAGCCTCTACTATAGTTCCAGCAGCTGCCTCCAGAAACTTTGGCAGATGCGCACGAATCGGAAAGGAACGGCCAAAACGTGCCATGATACACCCTACACTTCAACAATTACGTAAGTCAACGCATTAATTGCAGCAGCAAACGTACAACGCACCCGCAAAATATCTCCCAGTGCCACACCCGGCTCGCGTCCAAGCGGGAACTGCTTAGCGTACAATCCCGTTGGTGGATCAAGCAAGGCGTCTAATACCTCGGTAGCCGTGATTGTCCCTTCAGCTGAACCAGTGAAGCCGGTTTCGGAGGTCCCAAGATTAAACGGCACCCCACTGGTACCCGCTGTATTGACGGGTGCGTTCGGATCATGATAGGGCATAATCCCAGCAGCAGCATGAGCCGTCACTGTAGCGGCAACAGTACCTGTAACAAGCAGTTCGACAGTCCCTGGTGCCGCCGCCACAAACCCATCGAGCGAGATGCCCCACTCGACTATCACGAATGGGACTGCCCCTTTGATCTGTAAAAGGGTCTTTATTGCCGTTCCGGTTGTAACCTTAACAATAGCCGCAGTCGTGGGCATCGCTGCGTTCCAAATAATGTACTGATTAGCCATGAGACCTCCTAATAAGTCGCTGCACGATTGACGGCCTGAGAAATAATCTTCGGCTTGAAAGTCGGGGCTGGAGCTGCCGCCGCTGGCTTGTGATCCACAAGCAGCCACATCGCCGTCACGCGCGCGAAATGTGTGTCGGTCAAGGCTAGTCGTGTTCGGCACTGCGCCGTGTCCAGGTCGGCCTTCGTCCAGTCGGTCGTGGGTGCGCCAGGAAGGTCGTACAAAGTTAGCGGAGGATTGAGAAAAGAACCGTTGTTATTGGTGCGCCATGCTGTATTGTTCAGGTCAAGGGCGGCGCTCTCCTCCATCGTTCCACCGGACGACGCTTCGATCCCCAGCGCCGCATCGGGATCGGCCCCAGTGGCATTATCCACCGCGCACCTGAAATTTACCGCGACCACGTTGATGACATCATCACTCGCCATCGCTGCGGGCGTTGGCTGTAAATTGTACGTGTCAGAACACAACAACGGGTCAGCATTGGTCGTATTCTCTTCCACGTAGTCGGTCGCATCGGTGGGCGGGTTCTCGTCCACTTGGCCGAAGTTACTGCCGCTGTCTGTACCGCCTCGCGCCCAGGTCGCATTATCGCCCGCCTCGTTGGGCCACAAGTGGATGATCTCGCCTTCGCCGGGTAAGTCGTTCTGGAAACTCCCGACATTATTGTTGAACGCCACATCGTCAATGAACCAGTCGCCGGTCGTCTGCGCTTCGAGTCCCAGGTTGCCGCCGCAGACGAGAAAGCCTGCCGCCACAGACAGGTTTCGTGTCGCGCTGCCCGCAAACTCAGTGCCGTCAATGTAGCCGCGCACGACTTGCGAACCTGCCACTGGAGTGCGGTCGTATCGAAACTCGAAGCGATACCAGACGCCCGTACTCAGCGCGCTACTCGGTGAGCCAATGACGCCATCTTCGTCGTACAGTCTCACGACGCCCCCACTGTCAATGGTCATCCACACGTCGGTCGTGCTCAAGCTATTCGTATCGTTGAGCCCAATAAACCTGTTTTCGGCAGACGGGAAAGCAGCGAACCGGTAGTACGCTCTCGGAAAGAACGGCCCATTACCCGCCGCCGCGATGAATTGCTGCGTGAAGCCGCGCGCCACTCCCGACGCCAGGCTGACGATGCGGCCCGCAAAGCCACCACTGCGCACCGTCGTGGATTGGATGCTCAAGTTGGACGTGTTGGTCAACTCCATGCCCGCCGAGGTGCTGTTCAGTTCAAAGCCGCAAGACCAGAGACGTGCCATTATTTACTCGATGCCAGAAAGACAATATCGCCCTCATCTTGAATGAGGCTTGCTGAATAGCCCTTTCCGTCAACATCGAAGCCCGAGACCTCGGGAATGAAGGGATACTCGTCTGTGTCAATCACAAAACGAACACAACGAGAGTCAATGGAGAATACGAGCTTGTGAAGTCCCTTGTTTTGTGGAATAGGACGCCGATCTACGACAAAGAGTTCAATTTGAATTGTTTGCATATCTTTCTCCTAATTCACCTTATCGTGGCCCCAGTCGCGGGAGGACGGGCACAGGTTGACCGCGCCCCAGGCCCGCCCGGTCAATGCGCGCGCGTAAGTCTATGACTGCGTTATCGAACGTTAGCCTTTCGTCCAACTGGCCCACTTCGCTCAGGAGTCGCAACGCTGTGACCTTGCCCCAGGACGGCTCACGGAAGACCATCGTATCGCGCATGGTTGCGAGATGTAATTCCAGGTCAACTGTCGTGTACGTCACGGGGTCAGTGATGTGCACCACCGCTTCCGCGCCATAGTCTGTCCCACGCATCAAGCCCCAGTTGTAAAAGCGGGGATGATCGGACACTTTGTCTTCGTCTCTCGCCCTATACCAAACCTTATGCGAGTTGAGTGCATCTAGGTTTGCAGGCGTCTCTACGCCGAAGGGCACGACCTGGTAGAAGCGCACGCGATGCAGTGTGCCAATCAGGTCGTAGAACGGCATGACCGTATCCTCGCCGTCTATCAGTTCCACGACCGGCGTGATGAGCGTCAGCAGGCGCGTGATCTGCGCGGCGTTGCCGAGCGTGCCCAAGTTGTGAACCAAGACGAAAGCGAGTTCCATGTTGGATTTACCATAAGCTTCCGTGCCTAAACTATTTTTGTTCGAGCACGGAAGCTTGATTTCTCTTTTTAGAGAAGCGAGACGTCCAAATCGCCCGTGTTGAATCTAAAGATGTCGTTCGTGTTCACGACTTTAACATTGATCTCGTACACAATGCCTCCCCCAGCAGCCGTGATATCTATAGCAGCACCACCTTGAGTCAAACTCAGCTTGAACGTCTGTCCTGAAACTTGAACAACAAAATAAACCGTATCCCCTGATACTCCGGCAGGGAGTGATCCGCCAAAGGCCTTAAGAATGACACGATCATCATTGATAAGAGCATGTCCATTAGCAGTAAAGATGTCTGTTGTTTCGGCCGTAAATGCCCATTTCGTTGTTGACAGAAACCCCCAAAAGAGCATATTGCCCACAGTCAAGGCGTCAAACAACCCAATGGCAACAACCGTCCCCCAGTTAGCGGTAGCAGTCGGATACGTGATCACGGCATTGTTGTCCGTATTGCCACCACTGGAAGCTGTCCATCCTGACGAAGCTCCTGTAGCTACAGCTTGACGAGCATAAGCCCCACCTGTAACTTCTGTGCCACCGCCAGCATCAGATGGCGCTACTGTAAATGCGGCCACATAAATGTTGGCAGGTCGTGTAAAATCCGTGTTGCGAAAAATATGGTTAATCAGTGCATCTTCGAGATAATCTGAAATAGCGGACATTTAGGTTGTCTCCTCAAGACTAATAATTCTAACGGGACGGCCTTCTTCATCACGAACTACGACTCTAACGTCTTTGCCATCCTCGCTGACAAACCGGCTTATCCGCCCAAATTCATCTTTCTCGATGGTATAATTGGCCAATGACTTTTCTAAAACACTTGCAGCCTCCATCTTTGCGTTTAGCGTAATAGGAGTTTCTGGGGTATTAACTGTAACATTTATGTCTGGCTGCATATTCGCAACAGCCTTACTTTCTGGAATATTAACTTGAATAGGCGGCATAGATATTGTAATAGGCGCTTCATGAATGTTGATAACTGGCGGCTGAGATTTTTGCAGTACCAAGTCATCAGTCATCTTAGCCAAAGACGTCATAGCGCGTTGCCGAATATCCTCCATGCCTTTCACCATCAGAAGCAACTCATCCAATGCCTTATCATTTTCAGGTTCGCTAAATGTGCTCGTTACTTCTTTAGGTGCAAAATCATACCCCTTAGCGACAAGCCATCTAGCAGCTGCTGAAAAATCTGGCGTTCCCGATAACAAAGCAGCCAACATCCCAGGTGCATTCTGATATTCCCAGCCATTTTTAGATTTAGTAACGGCCCGAATATCTTCCGGCCTCTCTTGTTTCCAATAGTCAAATCCACCTGCAAGCAGTGTCGACAAAAAGTCATTGTACAAAACCTTCAGATCTTCATCTTTAATAGCGTCAATGTCTTCCTGTCCTAACTTTATCTTGAGGAACTGAACGAACTCCTGTCGATAGTGTGCCGGGATATCACCTAACAAAGACTCAAACAGGAGTGATTTTAACGTCATGAACGAGAACCATTGTGATTCGTCGCCAACCAGTAATTCTAGTCCAACAACTTGCCAGGTTATTGCTAACTCAGGTACCTCATCTGATATGTCTTCGACTTTTCTAAGACTAATATGCGGTCGATAATCTCGCCATGTAGCATCTAAGGTCTGCCCATATCGCCTCGCAGTATCTCGCAATGAATCATGTAATCTCTTTAATTCCGGAGTTAGTTGAACTAAGGCCACTTGCGTTCCACCAAAATTCTCTATCTCACCTGTTAAGATTAACGTAAGACCGTCGTAACTCGTCGAACCGCAAACATCATTTAGCGTTTGATATACTTTTGTAATATCAAACCCAGGGTCAGATAGATGTCCAAAATATCCCAACGTAACATGTGGAACGACGTCCGTCCCACCTAGTCTATCTCGAACATTTTGAGGCACTGGAAGTATCACGACAACACCATCTCGTGTAGCAGGTACATCAAGCTCTATTTCAAGATCACTCTTGAGCATACCTTTTGCGCCAAATAACGTGGCACGCCCAGTTTTAATCTCTTCCAAAGGTAGTTGATTTATGGGTAACAGAGCCGCCTCAATAGGCGGTTGACTATCGTCTCCCCAAATAACGCCAACATCTGTATATTGCCCCCCAATCGCATCAATTGGGCTGTCGGAAATAATTGGGGCTAGACTAAAGCTACCTAACCACAATTCAGCATCATGCTTCGTTTTGAATGTAGCTCGTTTTGTTGGATTTAATTGATCTGGATGTCCATAAGCTGTTTCAACTGCTGATTTTTCTTGGATATCTGGCTTTTTAGTTACTCGTGTATATTGTTGATAGTCCTGTAATGTTTCATCATCAATTCCCATGCCTTCAGGATGACCTTCTGGGCCATACTCTGCTTCTATTTTGATATCTGATCCTAATACTTTTTCTAAAGCTATAGATGTTTTCTTTTCAGCCCAATCTCCAACACTAGCCCAATAGCCTTTTTCAGGATGATGCCAGATACCCAAAATGTCACCATAAAGGGCCCCTTCCTTTTCTAATTTTTTCCAAAGTTCTGACTCACGATCAACTCCGGGTCTGGTATCTGATTTTTGCTTAACGGCTTTCTTATTTTCAGCAATAATTCTAGCTGTTTCACGCTCTAACTCTTGCTTAAGCGCTGGCACATCTGAACTACCATCCCAATAACCCACACCGCTTTCAAAAAATCTTTGCAGCTCTTTGGGGTTAGACGATAAATAGCAACGACATGTTTCTGGATGTGCAGGCGGATGTAGCGTTGTTTCTTCTCCAAAGACAGTTTGATATTCGTGATCTAATGGAACGAAACCTAACGCGTTATTAGCAACACAAATTGCACATACATCTCCGAAAGGTCGATTATCCCAACCCTTCGTCATGAGGCCTATTGCAACCATCTGATCAAACGTAGCACGACTATCTGCCCAGTTAAGTTCAGTATTAACGATTGAGCGAATACGCCGATCAGATAGCTTGTTAGCTTCAGCAGTAGACAGTCCAAACAGGTTATTTTGAATATGTTCTGCAATTTCGCCTGGACCCCAGTTGTTGTCCAAGCCTGTCAAGATATTTTGCCGCAAGAAAAATTTGGTGCCTTGATTAACATGCTGTACTAACTCAGCCCCGTGATCTTCAATTAATTCAATAACTCGCTGGTTCGTCACGATGAACTCAGTCATCGGAGAAGTAGCCGTCGTCGTAAATCCAGAAGCATAACCCAATTGCTGCAAATTACTAACTGCCTCCAGGGAACCTTCTTCATACGCAGCTTTTAGAATACTAAGCAACTCAGGCAGCACATCTTCAACCTCATACCAATCTTCTTGAGACAACAGGGCATCAAGTTGTGCGCTTGCCGCAGGAGCCGCCTTACCAATTTGACGATATAGTTTATCGATTAGCTTTTCAAGCAATTCACTTGTAACTTTGTTTGCAGCTTCTTTGAATGCATCTTCCCATAATTTCGTAAATCGGTCTAACGTAACACTTGACCTTTCAGCACGACCAGTTAAGGCCTTTCCGTATAGTCCCTGCAACTCATCCGCAACCGCATCAATATCACTTACGGGATCAAGTTGAACTGAGCCATCAGCAAGCTCTTGAACAGCCCCAGCATTTTCATCCATTGAGGCCAAATTGTCAACCGGTGATCCAAACCCTTCGAGTCCCGCTAATCCTGGAGTTGTTGGAATACCCGTCAACTTGATATCAATGACGCCCCATTTTTCCAACTGCTTTTGAGCATCTTGGACTTTGATCAAAGGCTGTCCTTGACCCACCAAGGTAGAGATAGTTGCCGCCCGCATCTGTGCTAAACGAGCCTTTTGTTCATCTTCGCCTGTCATACCCAATTCAAATTTCAATCGAAAGCCAGATTGTGATGTAAAGAAGACGCCGCGATTAAACAAGTCTTCAATGGCTTGTGCATAGAATCCGGTGCCTGAGCGTGATGTAACCCGTTGTGATGCTTCAACCCCAGCCAATACACGATCATGCTCAAACAGCCGAAGGTCGCCGATAGATAACCCAAACATACTCGCGACACCTTCTGCAAATCGTTTGAACTGCTCGATGATATTCAAGTCTTGTGGCGTCCTACTAAAAGAGATAAATTTACCCGGGCGTGTATGCCCATACAAGATTGGGATTTTGATTGGGTCAATCCCTTCCATCATTTCACGAAACTCAGCAGCCCATGATATCGCTTCCGTCTCAGACATATCCATCAAATCTAGCACACCTGTCAACGGCGTATCACTCAGTTGTTTCAAGTAATAGATATACATCCGTGACAAGCCATCGATATATGGAAAGGCGTCCTCAATAGGTGCGATCTGGTACATCTTGCGAGCTAAATCTGTACGCGGCTGAAAAACCAACCGAAGCATATCATCGCGACGAAAATAGACCCGCTCTAGTCCGTTGAAGGGGTTGATCTGAACAAAGGGGAGACTCCGATCATAAGTCGGATAAAGTGTAGCGCCGTCAACGTGCCATAATCCGCCAACCATCCCCGTAATATCGTCAGGCGCAATTTCTGAATTCCCGCCCACAGGCAGAACTAACGAGTCTTGCAACATACGTGTCAGCCAAACATCCCAACCATCGCCATCATCTGCCTGTTCCAAAACACCCTTTAAATTCTGGATCGTTGCTTCATCTTCGTCTGGTGTTTCACTATCATCTCGAATAATGTCATATTCCCAAGATACGGCTTCACGAATAATATGACGAATACAGGCCGCGGTAATTGGCTCTCGAGCAACTAGTCGCCATTGTGCTGGCGTAAACAAAGTAGGATTGGCAATATAAAGCGGCTGCCTCGTGATATAGGGCGGGGGTTGTTGTATCGATACAGGTGTTGCCGCTTTTTCAACAATGTCAACAGTCGCCATAAGTCCTCGCTAAGTCCCAGGCGCTAACACAGCCACCTGACAGACAGTCATCATTTCATCTTGAACCGCTAACACCTTCCAACGGAAGCGTGCTTGTCCATTGCTCAAAGTCAAAACCTCTCCAACACCATACCGAGGAACTTCAGGAGCAAGGTTCCACATGAATTGAAATTGCTCCTCTTCCAAATGCGACATTTTTCCAATTGTTTTTGCCCATTCGCCATAATTCATGACCACGGGCTCTAGTTTCTTTTCTGGCGGACGCTCAACGATCGTATTTACTTTTTGAGCTGTAACCCACGCTTCTGCTATCGTTATGCCGATACCAGGGTTACCATTGAAAGACGCCAACACGCTATAAAAAGCGGGCCAGGTCTTCCTAACTTGCGCAGTATGAAAATTCAACTCCATCAAGGCTTCATCAAAAGGTTTTTCACCACTAAACACCAGATTCAATTGGTCAAACACAGCCTGCACGGCCTCGTCTTTTGTCGTCATGTCAACTCCTTGCTAATGATTCTATTCGCCCTGACAACATTCGCAATCGTCCTTGTGACGTCAGGGCGATTTGTCGTACTGTTCCGCCAGCACCCCCATTTGAAATTTCAACCAACGTTGCGTCTTTGGCTCGAATTAACTGCATTATTTCTTCTTTCCACTGCAACCACAACTCATCTGGCAATTTACCCCCACGAGACTCTATCTCATAAAGCAACTGAGCAGTCGAAGGTGTTGTTCCAACTGAAACCATTTCGACTGATGACATAGGTTGTGGATAGGCTGACTTTTCTTCTATATCCTCTTCCACGACCACTGGCACGAATAGAATACGATCAACCTCTGACTTCTCAACTGTTTGCCAATCACCCCAAACAGGATCGTCTGTCCTCTTCTTCCTTGTTTGGACCTTGTAGCCCAAAATCCATTCTGGTGGGATTTTATCCATGACACGCAGCCCACCCACCTGGTATTCGTCAGTTTTAATTTCAACGCCTTCAGGAATTCTTACCTTCACAATGACTGCCCGCTGGGAGTCTCGTCTTATAGCGCTCACAGCAAAACGTTCTGCCAAGTGATCATCGGCAGTCATGTATACACTATTCCCTAGCTCCCCTTCATAATGTCCGCCTCCCCTAAGCGATTGTTTGCTCTTAGGCAACTGGTTATAGGGTAGGATACCCTGCTTCAAAATTGCTTTAAGCGAAGTAGAACTCGTCCCATGCATCATCTCCCGACCATGCGTCTTTTGATCGTGACGATTCGGCAGATGCTTGATTTCCTCGATAAGTCGTTGTAACCGAGTCGCTTCCGGCGACAACAATCCCGTCTTAATCCCGCCTGATCGTAGTAGAGCTTGGACTTCGAACATGACGGCCTCGTAGGCACTGCGCTCAGTCATAGACAGTTCAATAAAAGTACTATTTTTGATCCTCACCGAAAAGTCGTCAACCATGCTTACGGCCTGACTGAACGACTTAGATTGCTCGTCGGTTAATGTGGGCTCGTCTAACAATCCGTGCAACTCATCCGAAACGCTGCGAACTCGTTCCCATGTCTTCTGACGGTTAATGAAGGCTTTACCTTTAGCAAGTTCTAAGGCTTTGCGCCCATGATCCTTCTGTTCGTGATGCCCGGGCAAATGCTTTTCCAGACGGCGAGTACTTAGGACCTGTATCTTGTCCCAATACTTGCCATCAAGAATAACCTCATCTTGCTTGATCATTGACCGACCGATTTCTTCGGGTGTGAACCATCTACTTCCTGCCTTCGCAGCTATGTCTTTATAATCGAGTATCGCGGGGACATAAACTAATACAGCTTCGAATGGAACTTTAATCTTCGACACAGCATCATAGTAAAGCACATCTTGAGTATGAGTAATCCCCCGCCGTGATATCGAGGCCGACATGACGTTCGCATCTTCCGACGGTTCAAAGGTCGGCTTACCGAAGTTTTTACCAAGTTCTGAAATATAGTCTGCGTCGTGTGTAACCCACAACTCTATATTTCCTTCTTCATCAACACGATCTTTTAGCGCTTCTCTACTTTCTTCTGTAAGAGGCTTTAACGCTTTTGGCGGAACCTTATATACTCCGGCAACCTTCTTCTTGCCTGCACCCCCGAGAACATATGTAACAAGAATATCTTTGGCTATGTCTCTAACTTTCTTTCGTCCATGATCTTTTTGTTCATGATGACCTGGCAGGTGCTTCTCTTCCTTAACTACTTCCAAGTAAATTTCATTGGGATACTGATATTCGTTGCCATTATGACCTATAATTTTCAACTTTAGATTTCTTGGCAAGATTAGTTCGTCTTCGATGCCTAAAGCATGTGGTAAAAATGAGCCTATCCTCGAAACCTTATCCACAAAAATAGCCGTTGTACCTTTCGGAACGTTTATAAACATTGTAGCTGTGGTTGCATCTTTTCGCACACCCGTATCTTTCATAGCCTGCTTAACACCGTAGGTCGATAGGGACGTAGAAAGATAAGCCTTATCCTCATAGTATTCGGCGTTTTGCAGTTTCTCAATAAGTTTTGTTCCTGATATCCCCCGAACCACCATTACGTCTTTGGGCAGTGATGCCTTAGCCAAGGCATCGTCAAGGACTTTTATTCTAGGGTCATCTAACCCTTTCCCTCGTCTCAATTCTGAGTTCAGCATCCTGTAACCGGCACCGCGATAATCCCTAATAACATCCTCTTCTTCCCGCGTATAGTTAACATCCACTTTAGACAAAAGCTGTTTTAAGTCTTCACGTTGTAACAATCCCCCAGCATGGGATTGTTGATCATGTTGATTTGGTAGGTGCTTATTGACAACATCCCCCAACGCAATCTGGGCCTGTAACCGACGAGTGGCAATCGCATCTCGTGCCTGAACGGCCATCTTGAGTTTGTCTTCGAGTGAGCGACGGCGGGTGATCCAGGCTTTACGGGCACCTTCGGCAGTGCCGTATTTTTCAACAAGGTCTTCATCTTCCCAAGCAACATCGCTGTCGTCGACCCACATTAAAACGGTCTCTGGAATATCAATAACGGTATCCATAGTTAAAAGCCTAGACTCACAAAAGTAACTTTGCCTACAACCCCTCGTCGCCAATCCGTTTCGGGTTCGAATTCCTTTGTGCGCCTATTGATCTGTCTGTTGGCCCAATCGGTGTACACACTCTCAGACACAAAGTTGCCTTGAAAGTAATCCCGATTGTCGTAATACAACGTTTTCATAACTTGATTAATCTTGGCCTTTTTAGGCAGCCTGAACGAAACAATCTCGTGGTTATGCTCTGTCGGTCTCCACAAGACATTTTCTATGGGTACTCCTGTCGAGAAGACGACTCCCTTGCCCATCCTTGGATCTTTGCCCATGTATGAGGCACCGGCTGCATAATGTGAAGCTCGCTTATCGCTGATTGACCAGTAATCTCCGTCCCCGATCTTGATGGATTTTCCTTCTGACAACGTATCGGTATCGAAGATGCCTTGGATAGACGTTACACCCCGAAAGACAGGAACTACACCGTTCGGATATTTTGTCCGTAGAATGTATTCGTCTATTTCTCGAACCTGTTCGAAGTCTTCGAGTCCACCGATCTTCTCAATGGCAATTTTATCCCCGTCCAACGCGGCTATTAAGACTTTTGTCTTACCGTAGTTTCCAGAACTGATGTCTTGTAAGACTACGTCTAGCTTCTTATTCCCTTCTATAATAGCTCTCCGTTTTCTCTTAGCGGCGCCTACACTCCCATACTTGGAGGACAAATGTTCTACTCGTTTCTCGTTCTTAGAAGCTTGCCTAGACCCTGGTCGACCATGGTCCTTTTGTTCGTGTCTCCCAGGCAGGTGTTTCTCAATCACCAACAACTGGCTCGGATCTGGAACTACTAGCCATTTGCGCTTCGGATGATACACCAATAACGCATCATAGCCCAACTTTTTGGCTACTTCCGTCTTGACTGTATCACCGCTAAAGTCACCTGATTTCTCAGAAGCGCGCTTGACGGCTTTGTTGTAGGCGTCCAACTTCTTCTTGTATGTATCGCGTTCACCTTCAGACATTTCAGCTAACACCATTTGATACGTCGAAGCGTCTGTCGGCACCTTCAATGGGTTCTTAGCATTCACCTTGACGGCGTATTGATGCTGCCCATATTGTTTCGTCTCTCGCTTATCGCTGGTCAAGTACACACCACGGCCAAACACAGCAGCAGTTTCTTCTGGATGCGAGACACGTAAGGCATCCTTAGCAACATCTCGCTTTGCGCCGTGATAATAGGTTTCTTTGATAGCAGACTCTTGAACAAAGTCTTCGGCATCTGATTTACTGCCTGCGGTCGGATGTCCATGCGTTTTCTGATCATGCTTTCCTGCAAGATGTTTCTCTTTTCCCAAAACATTAGGGGCAGAGATATCCGTATCATCCAAGCCATCTTTCTCCATCAGGATATTAACCAGCGCTGCTCCATAATCGCCTGTCCTTGAACTGCCAGAGATTACAGCGTAGTATTGCTTTCCCCTTTTTAGGTCGACAATGATAGCATATCGTCCGAACCCTTGTCCAGCTGGCGTCCCTCCTACATCATGTACTACAAAACTTCCATACTCGCCCGTAATAGACCTCGTAGGTGTAACTATAAGTTCGCTGCGCCTCAATGCAGATTGCAGGAACTTCTCGGCAGGTGTACTCGCATCGACTGGATTCTTATGCTTGACATACCCCAGCTTGGCGAGCCTCTTAACAACCTTATCTGGGGGCTCCCCTATAATAAGGCTAGCACTTTTACGCCCATGATCCTGCTGATTATGTTTACCTGGCAAGTGCTTTGTCTGCATGATTCGCAATTTGAGTGTCGTCGCAGCAACATTCATGTGCACCCCTTTTTCTTGATAATCTTCTTGTACGTGTTCATGAATACGCCCGCATGATCGGGATTCAAAATATAGGCGCCTCCATCTTGGGCATCGTATTGATAAATAGTCACCCCAGCTAAAGGTGGACAACTAAGGTCTGGATCAACCAGCGCGTCTAGCCATTGCTGCAACTGCCCGGTGAGAACTGGGGTCCCTTGCTGGACGCCACCAGCAACGGCATTCATGCTTAGATACACGAACTTACCCGCAGGCGTATCAGCAATTTGCTTATTTCGCCAACCTTCTATGGTCAATCCGAGTTGCGTCAAGTTCTGATTCGACACAGGCGTAATGCAAAAGTCCATCGACGTGTTAACCCAACTGCCTTGTAAATTCATCCAGTCCCAATTCGACCCCATACCCGCTTTGAGACTTGGCCACAAGGTCTTACTGTAATCGGACGTGCCTTTTAGCTGGGCATAAGTCGGACTGATTCCGCCCCAGTTCCCAACAGCGTCTTGTGGTTCGTCGAACAGCAAGTGTCCCACAACGGTTCCATCAGCAATATAGGGATTCAGATCAAAGCCGGTAGCAAAATTCAAAGCGCGATCCTGCCACAAAGCTAAATCATAATGCAAATCGCCGTCTTGATAGTTACTACGTCCCCCGGTTACGTGCGCAAGCACTTTCATTTTTGCAGCACGAGCGGCTTCTAACAAAACACGTGTGGCAGCTTGTTGCGCAGCATTGTTAGCCGATAAGGTCGTAAAGATCCCACCTGTCCACGGCGGTGCCATCAAAAAGGGCTGTAAATCAAAAACGCCAAACAGGAAATTAGTGGTCGTCGGTAATCCACGACGGCTACCTGCACCAGGCGCATTACCCACAGCAGCAGGCGCAGCAGGAGACGACATGAAAATCATGAAACTGGATTCGTCACCTTCCCCTTCACCACCACTATCTTGGTCCCCTTGATCTTGAAAGGGGGCTTGCGGTCGTGCTTTTTGAGTTCCTTGTCCAATGCGATGATTTGTTCCGTCGTCAAACCTTTTTTCTTGGCCATAGCCACTCCTCCACGCGGCAGTAACCGCACGAGTCAAAATGTCCAAAGGTAACTCATCATTACTTAAAATTCGTTGTGCCCTCAGATCTGTTTCGGTCAATATCCGATGCGGACGAACTAATGATTTTGCTTTAGCAGCAATCACTAAGACTCGCGCATTAGGAACAACTGGTTCACCTTTGTCATCTAAAACTTTTTCTTTGAATAGAGCAAACGGCACGGCGCTAATCGCACCCAAGAAGTTAGGGTCATCGTATTGCTTTAGATATGCAGCCTTCGCATCTTCTTCACTATCAAACCCAAGCATACATTTGTCTTCATCATAATCCCCTGTCGTAGGATTCGCCTGGTGAACAACATAGACGTATAAGGCGTCTTCATTGGGACCCACATAGACATCGACATGATCTCCATCAACGCCTTCTGTACGGCGGATGTAGCCATAGTCGTAGTGCATTTTGCACGACCACTCTTCGCCACTTTTGTTAGTTCCCCTTCGAACTGATCCAGCTTTGTTTTCAAGACTAATGTCAAGTCCATTAAACTTGATGTGTTGCTTCTTGTAGTTTCCTGCTTCTTTTTGAGCCTCTGTCGGCTGTGACTTCTCTTCCAGCTCAGCACCAGTTAAGTCTATATTAGCCCATCCTTTGCCTGGTTCATCATACACGTTTTCAGCAAAAAATTCTTCTAGGGTTGCTTCTGGGTCGAAGACTTCTTCCTCAATCGTCATCATTTCGCAACCCTTTCGGAACCCAAACTCCCCATTCAGGCTGACGCCAGGGTGTCCAAACATGGGGATCAATATACGTTGACAGCGAAACGCTTCGACTATGACCTAAACTCTTTGCGATTCGGTCACCGACTTCATTTTGCCACTTGCTAAATTCGCGCTCACTCCGTGCTGGACCTTTGCGCCGCTTAATCCACTTCAACGCCATATTCGTCGCGTGCCAAGTCCGAAAATCATGTGGCTTGAATTCAGGACCAACAATCGTTTTGACATAATTTCTCACACTTCCTGAATTTGCATGTTGAAAAATTTGCTCGCTCCAAGCCTCTGTTTTTCGACTCGTAATAATTTCTGCTAATGTCGCATCACGAACAGACTTATGGATTCGTACACCCTTTTTACCAATAAAGTCAAACGTCACTTTTGTGCCATCAACGCTCACGTGTTTATTCAATAAAGTAGCTGCACCGTATGCTTGTTCTTCTGCTTTTGTGTCACCTTCGCCACCAACACGAAAGCCTGTTGCATCAATGACGTAAAGAATAGCGGCAGCGTCTCTAACTTTTGGATCACTACTGCTTAAACCCTTTTTAATCTGTCGCCGCGCAGAATTCAATCGCTTATCAAATTGGTGAAGACGTTCAAACTTGTCAGCCGCCGCTTCTTGATTATGCTGCTTGTGATAAGCCGCGTGACCTCGTCCTTTTGCGTCTTTCCAAACAGCTTGAACTTCTCCAGTTGGATCGTCATTCAACATCACGTCAAACGCTTCAGGAGGTGCAAGTTTTTTCAATCGATCAACAAGCACCTGATCCGTAATAGGTTGTCCAGTCTCACTATCGACATAGCTAAACTCGTAAATTTTTCGTGTCTTTGACTGCCCCTTTTTATCAGTATACGACTCGTCCTCAGAACTAACAAGCACACGCTTGACATGTCGACCCGTTTGTAACTCACCTGGTCCCATTTGCCGCATACCATGCCGCTTTTGGTCGTGTTGGTTTGGTAAGTGCTTTTGCTCTTGGAACCATTGAGAAAAGTCAGTATTTTTTAGCTCAACAGGGGCATCAACATGTTCACGAACATTCTGTTTTGGAATATCACCCTCGACAATAATAGAAGACTCTGGCATAAGGGGGTCTGAGTAAACTTTTGTTCCTTTAGACAAATAGACCTCCAAAAGCTTAGGTGTTGCTCCAATATCCTCAAATTGAGAAAAAAGAATTCTCGCTTGATCGAAATTTGCAAGAAAAACGCCGTCAACTGGATAATCCTCATCTCCGCCTACAGAAGAAAACTCTTTAGCTGAAGATGATCGCAGCAGCCCTTCGTCTTTGATTTTATCCAAATCACTTATCGTTACATGATAAAATGTCATCCCCCTAGTTAACGTCATACTTGCATGCTTACTTCGTCCATGTGTCGATTGGTCGTGCTGTTCTGGTAAGTGCTTGATGATTTTTACATTATCAAACGGAATTCGTTCATCAAATAAAATTTCTGACTGATATTCAGGATCCCCTAATAATCCAAATGCTGAATGTGATCCCCAAAAAACTGCGACGTTCTTCTTAGGAACTCTAATTTTGAAAACAACAGGATCTTCGATTGCAAGATCACGAGCAAGTTGATTTGCTGATTTTATACTTGTCGTAAATGATGTAAAGGGATCAAAGCCGCCACTAAATGAGTTTTCCTCAACAAAGTGACCCCACGTTACGTGGTAAACATCCACATAATCTTGGCCAGGATAGAGCTTATTTAATTCCGTAAGCGCCCCTTGTTTCAAGTAATTGGCCAATTCTGGATTGTTCTTCCATGTTTCAATAAGCTCTTCACGCCCTCCTTGATTAGCCAATTCAACAAAGTTTTCCAATGCTGAACTAATGTTATCACCCCCATGAGACCGTTGGTCATGCTTCCCAGGCAGGTGCTTTTTGATTGAACTTAACCAATCAATTTGTTCTTGAATCCACTTTCTCTCTTCTTGATCTGTCGACTGATTTAAATCGCGAGTATAAGAAGCTGCTAACTTTTTTGCTTGATCCGGAGACAAATCACCTTCACTTTTTCGCTTTTTATATCCAAGGCTTTCAACGAAAGCTCGTAATGCATTTTCAGCAAAAGTAATACCTTTTGAGGGGCCTCCCACAACTTGGCCATACCACTTCTGTTCCCATGCCTTGCGTGCTTGAGTTACCTTTCCATGATAACCCCCCTCAACAAAATAACCCTTGTCTTTAACAGCTTGCTCGTACATCAAAAAAATCTTATCATACGACGAGTTATCTTCGTCAGTATATTCCTCAATGAGCTCCGAAACATTTGCGACATCATCAGCACTACCATCTGCAGCTAAAGCAGCTGCCAATTTCAATAACTTGGGATTGTCTGCAATTTTAGTTGCAAGGTTAACAGTTTTACGGCCATGCGACTGTTGATCATGGTGTCCTGGTAGGTGTTTCTCAATTCTGCCTATCGCTTCTCGCCAAGCATCATCCAATTCACTGTCAACGTCATCATGGTACCAGCGGTCGTCAGCCCCGCCTTCGAGCTTCGATTTGGACTTGACGATCGGGAAAATAACCATACAGCCTCACTTGTTAGCACTCCAGCCCATAAAAGCAAAAGCCATTCTCATCAAGTATTCGTGATCGTCATCGACGTCGTCGTAGGCTTCCATCTCGTCATAGAACTTGATCCACCATTCGCAGAACTCGTCGGTCACTTTATTGAGCCAATACTTGTCAAACCAGGCATCGCGGCTTTTGAACCGATCGATATATTTCTGTGAAAGGCTCATTCGATTTCCTAAAATGGCCACGGCACCACTACAGCGGCTATGGCTAAAAAGATGGCAGCTTGTGTCCACCAATGCGGATCGCCCATCGAATTGAACTTTAGAAAACATGATATCAAAAAGCATATCCAAGCTAGAACAGCTAACGCTCCGCCGATGAATTTCATATCTAGTCTCCAAATTATGCGCAATCGTCATAATCATCTGTTAATGCTTCTTCAGGTCTTCCTAAAGACGAAATAAATTCCTTTACGACTTTGTCAGCAGGCTCACTTGCATTCAATATCATTTGAACCAAACTAGATTGCGTCAAGTCAACAATAACGCCTTTTGGTTCAGACCTGGTAATCCAATCTTTGAACAGTCTCTGACCAATTGCTAATCGCCAATGCCAACCGATTTGAAAGCCAATCAATACCCCTAAGCATATAAGACTAATTCTCTTCAGGAACGTCATCTGTTCGCCTCCTCACGGGCTCGATAATAAGCCTCTCCAACTTGATAGCCCAGATCATTCTCGTCCAAATTCTTGACGGCAGGATAGGACGGAGCATCCTTGCTCAATAGAAAATCTCGTCCACTCCCTTTCGGGTGAGTGTAGGCGGCTATTTCCCAGGCATGCTTGACATCCGGCCAATCGTCGTCAGGAACGCCTTTGACGGTCAGGTACTGATAGAACCTCTCGGCGACGTTGAGTCGGGTATCTTCTCCATCGAAATCAAAACCTAGCCTTGCCCACGCATACTTACCCACTTGAGAATTTGCATGTAGCTGGATTTTCTTGATTCCAATCTTTTCATACAGTCCTTCAGCCCGCTGTAACATGTCTGTACCTAAACCATTTTTCTGCATACTCTTTGGAAGATCTAAGTTAACATGAATAGCGAGAGGTTGATCCGTTTCATCTAACTGAACCCACCGATCTAAATCTGCTCCACTTTCTCGATCATGACTATAAATGCCTAAAGTCGAAGCATCATTCAATTTTCCACCTAAGATAACCGTAATCTCTTGTCCCTCATACAATCCGCCGTAAGCTTCAGTCAACTCTTCATCCGTAGGGCGTTTCAATCCTAAAGCCTGCCAATCCTCGTCTGTATCTCTACGTGTAACTTTGGTACTGATTCTAGCCTCGTCCCCAGCATGCCGTTGCTGGTCGTGACGGCCTGGCAAATGCTTTTGCACACTCTCAGTAAGGACTAACTTCGCGCCAGGAGTCCCATAACCATACTCGTGATCAAAATTTTCCTCAATAGACTCAATATTAAATTGGGTGCCCGGCCTAAAGATAACTTCTTGTTCTTCAGGATGAAGTGAAATAGCGCTAATGTCTCGGCCACTATTGCCGCTTATTTCCAAAAAAACGTAAGATCGAGCTTCGCCATGTAACCAACCTTGATTTTTTGAAGTACTTAAAAAATCATTTGGCGAGAATGTCTTTTTGTCTTTATATTCAGCGAAAAATTGATCTTTGCCTTTGGACCTACCAAAAGAAATAAAAGATCTAGTTGTCCCCTCATAGAGCGGCAATTTATCCAACGCAGCATTAACTAGCGTGATTTGTCGCTCACTCATTCTCAAATAACCCTCATCTGTATATCGAGCTATAGCCTTATATTCAGCGAGGGATAAGCCCAACGCAATAGCCGCTTTACGACTACTAATTTCATTCTCATAAAGAAACTCAGAATCGAGTTCCCAATCTTCTTGACTTTGCGTTGCTTGTGGGACAGCCCCCTTTTTTCCATGTGTTTTCTGATCATGTCTCCCAGGTTGGTGCTTACTCTCGATCACGATAGGGAACGTCATCATAGCCATTGCCTTGTGTATAGAGTCTCGTATTGAGATTAAAAGCCCAAACTGTTAAGCCTATCGAAATAAGCACCAATCCTAAACCTATAGCTGGATGCAACACGTCAAAATCTTTTAAGGATAACGAAATCAAATAGATCGAAGAAACCAAATACAATCTAAAATCTGAAGTTGCTAGCTTACGTGAAAAACCACGCACACGTGTATCTCGTAACGAGCGCCACAAAAACCAGCACCGATACAACAAGCTAGCGCTCAACGTGCTGTACATCAACAGGATCATGAGTTGGAGAATTTGAATTAACGTGTCCATAGCGATCTTGGGCTGCATCAATCAAGCTTGAAACGCTTTTCATTCGGTTGATCAGCCTATCCAATCGTGTGAACGTCGTTCGGCCTCGAAATTTGATTTTCTCAAACACTAACCAACTCAACCCCACCGCTGACCATACCCCTAACAGAACCAAAAACAACGTCGCATCTGACATAATCATCTCCTACTTTCGACGTTGGCGTTGCTTTCGCTCATCTTCAATTGTTTGCCGACGTGCCGTCATCATCGATTCGTAAAGCACAAGTAGCTTCGTTTGATTGTCAGCCACCGATTTAAGAGCGTCGGCAACCTTTTCAAACTTGGACTCTAATCGAAAGAGCAGCAAGAAGACAATACCAGCCATCGGGCCTTGTGTTGTGATAATAGAAATAAGGTCTGTCGGACTTCCCGTTTGAGGGTTAGAAATAAACGCTGTTGTAGCCAAGAAAAAGAGAAGTGACGCAAGAAGAGCAGGCCAATAACTAATCTGAATTATTTGTTTCAACTTGATCACGTGGCTCCTCCTCAAAGGGCATCACGTCGTCAAGCCGAAACTTATGCAGTCGCCCATCGGCTTTGACCACGATATAAGGCTCTTCCAATGAAACGACTTCTGCACGGTCAAAGCGACCAGGCACACTTACATACGCCAACTTAGCGTGCTCACCTACAATAGACTCTTCAACAGCAGTCTCGCTTTTCTCAGCGACTTCGGTCGTAGCATGTACCAAACTGTCCTCACCAGCATGTTTTAGCAACACACCTTCCATCCAATATTGCCCTTGTAATGGCGCACCATTTGCGGCATCCTCGACATTTGACTTTTTCTCTGGCGTCTGGCCTCGCTTCTCAATTTTGTGGGGCAGCGTAACTAGCCCCGTTCCCACCTGAAAGTGACTCATGTTGTTTTACCCTTTCGTCTATCAGCTCAAATAACCGCTTTTCAGTTAACTGTCCGTCTTCGACATACATGCGCAACAAACGAATACTATAAGCCGCCAATTCGGCTAAACTAACAAAATCTTTACCTGCATTCGTATGCTCATGTCTCTCGACCAAACCTTTACATTTCTGCATCAAGTGTTCGTGCTCCAGCAACGTATCTTCCTTAGGCGGTAAGTGTCGTACCAGCCACATCACAAGCAAATTCGTGTGGTCGAGCAGAAATGTTTCCGCCAACTGCAGCTCATTTGTCGGCTTCGACATAGCGCTCCAATTCAATAAAAGCCACAGTAAAGGTTCCTCGACGCCACGACATTGTTTCTTTATCGTTGCTACAATCAAACGTGACGTTGTTACCCCGAATTTCTGTGATCGTGCCTGTTAATTTGCTCGGCTTATGTCTCACTCGTTCGCCAACTTCAAAGGGGCGATTTGGATCGGACTCTATCACGACTTCTAGCATGCCAACTTTTTCTTCCAAAATAGCTAATCGCTGATTGACCCCTGTCTGATCCTCATCGACATCATTTACTTCGAGAGAAGGCGCAGCCCCATCCTTAGCAAGAATAGGGGATATCTCAATTTCAGTCTCATCATCATCGACCACAGGCGCAACAACACCTTCCTCAAGTTCAACCTTCACTTTCTTTTTACGTGTCGGCATCTAAATTCTCCTTCGGAATTAACGTCAGTTCGACTAACTCCCCTGCTTTGAAAATACTTTTCATGTTGTAATGACTTGGGACCCATGTCTTGCCGTTATCTTGACTCTCAAGAACACCGCTTTCGAAAACAAATCTGTCACCCACCGTAGGAAAGATTTGGATAATGCCTTCATCGAAACGAATGTGAACCGTTGTCAAATTGTCAGAAATAAATTTTAGGTTATCTCCATTAGGGACAACACGCACAATAGCCACAGTGTTTACCCTCTTGACAATGCGCGCACAACGCAACTAAGGCTGTCTGCTCTTCGACCACCCTATAAGTACCTTGGATCGGTTTGCCCCGCTCTGTCCACTTTCTGTTCAGGTCTTCTGCCGTATAGACTGGCTCCTTCATCCAATCTGGAACAATATAAGTACCTTCGTCTGACCCGTCATCGTCTGTTGTCGTCCATCCCGACAGCGGTTCATTGCCCGGTCTCATCACAAACGACTCCGGTGGGACGCCAAAGGCTTGAGCAATAAGTTTGTCGAACGTCGACTGCATGTTGACGAACAGATGCTCCTTGACTTCCCACGGCCAATAGCCATATAAAGCGTGAAACCTTGTATCGTCTTGACTAGGAGCAGCATGAGCACCGGCCACAATGCACAGCTCCTTCCTTGCCTTGCTCAGCACGCTTACACTGCCAACAACGTGTGACGATTTGTAATGCTAGCGGCTCCTCAACTACAATGAACGTCCCTTCAATAACATTTGAATCTCGATACCCAGTTGTCACGAGTTGCTCTACGTCTACATAAGATTCGGGCAACATAAAAGCATACGCCAATTGTTTATCGATAAACTTGTCCCGTCCTCGCTTTTGGTGAAATATACTCGTCCGAATAGCTTCCTTATCTTGCTCGCTGAGTTCCAATACTTTAAAAGGAACATAGGGCTCGCTCATCTTCTTCCTCGCTTTGCAATACGCCGACGACGTGCTACATTTGCTTGTGTTCGTCGTGTAGCTTTGTGATGCAACTTATTTTTCTTTTTGGGTTGATCGTCTTTACTGATTACAATGGGCTTAGGCAATCGTTGCACAGTTCGGTGACCCACACCAATCGCAGCTCGCAACAAGGATAAAACTTGAGGTGTAATTTTGTTAGGCGTCGGAATAGCAAGTTTAGTTGGCTTTAGTTTCGCCCTGTCCGCCATCGACATTCTCCTCGACAACTGTGTAAGTGCCCTCGATGACATCTGGATCAAGATCTAGAGCATGGTTTCGAATGTCATCGACCAAATCCATAGCATCGTTCAATAGCTGCTCTGTGCTATAGGCATGTATCGTTCCAACAGGCCGCTTACCTGGAATCGCAAACATCGTACCCAAATGAAAACTAAATCCTGGCGAAACCTCCAACGAAAATTTTTCTTGAATCTTCTTTCTAGCCGCATCAAACAGTACCTTGCTCATCTGGTGCTCCTTCAATTGCCTTGGGGTTTTCGCCCTTCAAGATATTATAGAACAACATCATCCCGGCTGCCGTTGGGTACATAAAGATATTATAGGCTTGATGTCGTTCGCCATTGTTATTGATCCAGACTACCGAGTGACCCTCAATCCAAAGTCTCTTGACAACAATACCCAGGGTGGCGTATCGCTTTGGCATTACTTCACCTTCGGTTTCTTCTTGCGGCGCTTCTTGCCATCTTTAGTTGGAATGCTTGGCATTTTCTCTTTCCCTCGCTTCTCGCTCTGCAATGACGGCCTTGTATATAGCCTCAGACATGGCCTCATCCTTCGTGTGACCCATACCAAAGACACCCACATTCATTCCGTACAGCTTCTTAGTGGCACGGACAACAAACTCGTAAGGCTTGACATAAACACCAGCATCTGGGTCACCAAAGTAATCGGCAACAAGCCCACCACCATATTGACCAGAGATACCCTTGATCCAACCTTTGTCTGTCTCAAAAGTTTCGTATAGCCATCCGTCTACGGTCACGCCACAATCCCTTCTCGGTCAGGTCACGAAGTGTCATGGGATTTGACCTCCACGTCTATCACCAAGCGTCCCGCCTCGTCTACACGGTAGGGGGGCTTGTCCGGGTCAGAGAGCGTGACAAGCCCCGTCTCGTCATTCCAGTCGTGGGCCGCAATCCAGTCTTCGAGCGTGTCGGCACACTTGTTCAGCACATGCTTCTTGACGCCGTCCGTTGTGGCTGACGCCTCAAGACGCCACTCGCTAATGAGTTCACGCAAGGTCATGCCACAATCCCTACCTGCCTAGCTTCTTCGATGATCGCTTCGTTTAGTGTATTGTTGTTTTTAATAGCTTCTCGTTCCAGAACTTTCAGATTAGGTAAGTGCGCATCGCAAGCACCTACCTTAACTTGAATCCAGCTCGGCTCATGTCCGCGGTAGTCTAGCCAAGCACCTTTGCCCCCAAACATAGCAACGCATTGTTCACCCGCCTCTTTGCTGTTGACAAAGGCAGCGATATTGCTATATCCCCATGGTTTCGTCTCGCCCCCACAGACAAAGCAACCTGGTGTAGTATCCGTTCCGATCCCACGACTTAGAAAATACACGCCCATCCAGCGTCTCCTTTCTTAGACGTTCCACTCCGGCATGCCTGCCCAGTAAAACTTGACATGAACACAGTTTACCGGCTGGTGCCCACCTTCTGGCACAGCGTGAGCTTCACACAAATCAGCGCCTTGTAAATTGTTGTCTACCCCGTCAATCAAGATCCGACCCGTCATCCCCGTGATATGTTGTGTAGCCGGCTGACCACATTCATCACAAACTGATGTCATCATGGTACTTTACCTGTTCTGAGAATTGACACGGCGGCGTTTAATCTAGCCCACCATCCCCAAAAGACTTTCTTGGGGCGCGGATATAGAGTCAAACTAATCATCGTAACGTCGTTAAGTTTCAGTCTAAACTCGTCATCCCGTGTAAGATGGTAAACGTCCGTCGTGAGCTCGTCCTTGACAATAACTCCGCCCTCGCTTGGCGTGATACTTAGCATTGCCATTGACTTATTGCAGGCTCTTCAAGGCTGGAATTAGGCCCAACAACTTGGTCCCTTCGCGGGAAACGTCTGTCGTCGCCCAGCCGGCTAAGAAACCTAACAAGTAATCTGTGCCAACGGGCAATGTCTTGACAATGGTCGGCACCAACATAACGTTGAGCACTAGGCTGATGACGATAGGCACCAGATATTTCTTGTCGAACTTGGTTTCAGGATGCTCGCGTAGCGCCTGCAAATACGGCACCAACACACGGGCGGCAATGCCGACGGCGACAAACAAACTCAGTAACGCAAGGGCTTTCGTGTCTTCAGGAACTTGCATCCACACTTGCAGCATCAGGTGTAACATTTTTTTCTCCTTGTTCAATAGATGTGATTGTCATGCCCGTCATGTCCATATACGGACAGCTCAGCCAACACTTGTGACAGTGATCTGCCAAATCAATACCATGGACGCAATTACCCGTGTCCGCATCGTCAACTAATTTAACTCGTCTGATGTGTACTCTCTTCCACGTTTGCATTACTCTCCTTTTCAAATTCGACCCATATGTCGTACGCGATTGTTGTGTCGCCTGGCGTTAGCTCTTTGAACATAATCTTGAACTTCGGCCCGACACCGACAGCTGTAACTAGCTCAAGCAAAAGCTTGGCATCCATCGCAATAAACTCCGACTTAATATCAACAATTTGAGGCAGCCAATCTATTCGTTGTTCGCGGCGCATAAGATGGCGGATTATCTCGTTAGACAGCCCCCGATGAATCTTGATCGTAGCGCCGTCTATAAAATACTCAGTACGAACAATTTTCTCCAGCTCTTCTAGCTTAATTTCTACTGGCTGTTGTTCATAAAAGAAACTCTTGTCTTCGGCCTCACACTCGGAACAGTGACTATCTAGACTCACCAAATGCACACACAATTCTACAGCTTCATCCGTCACTTTTCTCTGCTGATTATGTTCTCGAATCCATCGCGTCATAGGTCATTCCTTACGGCCGGCAAACCAACGACTGGCGTAGCGTTACTGTCATGTTGTCGTTGATACTCCTTCTCACAATCGTGACATAGCGTCTCAAACAAAACACCATGAATACACGTCATCAACAGTCCTTGTAACACGTTCTTTTTGTCGGTGTCCGTCTGTCGTGGACGGCCTTTTTCCCACGTCCAATCGATCCTCATGTAATCTCCCTCCATTTACAATGGATCTTTTTTTGTCGCACTTTCTATCATTTGCGGTAGAGCTTCTAAAGCAGCATTACGTTCATCAAAACATTCAGTACAAAATTGTTCCAAAAATCTACCATGTACGCAAGATAGAACCTCGCTTTCTCGATCATAAACACGACGCCACCGTTCGAACGAATCACAAATCCACTTGAACATTTGCCGTGCCCCCCCACACTGGAGTTTGAGTCCCAGCTGTACTAGCTACGTAAGCGCTTACACAATGGTCACAATGATCTTGTAGGCCATAACCGTGAATACATTCTTTAGAAGCCAACACATCACGCTGATGCATAGCTAATCGATGTCGACGTTGATGATCTACAACCCACTTGAACTCAAATCCAAAAGAGTCGCTCATGTTAGCTTCCTCTCTGCATATGTTGAACGCAAAAGACAGGCCCTTCGCTCATCGGCTGAAGATGCACTCAACGCCAAATGCTGTTTTGCTGAAAATAATCTCATTTGAAAATAGGGGTACATTGTGCGCTTCAGCAATTAGCGCCCACCCCCGATAACAGCCCACTTGATAAAGCTGTAGTGGTTGGTACACTGCAAACAAGAACACTGATAGAAACAATAATCTTTTCATTGCATCTTCACCAAAAAAACCATAACCGTAAACAAGATCAGAATGTCCAAAGTAAAAGTGAGGATGATTTCAACGGATGAGATATTCTCCCTAAACAATTTTGCAAAAACGATCCACAACAGCGTCATCATGCCAAGCTCTTTTTAGCTTCGTAAATGTTCCACAAAAAACATATAGCGTTGACAGTCGTTAAAAACAAAGTTGCCCAAACTTCTCTCGGCTCAATGACAAACATCCGCATAATGCCCGTCAGAATAACTAGCGCATTGAGTGACGCTAGTACAGCATGAATTATTCCAATCACCCTTCACCACCTTGATCTGAAATAGTTATAGGAGCTTGTTGGGACGCAATAAACTGATCAACTTTTCGACGATAGTCAAGGCAATGCTCACATTCGTCGTACAAGGGCATATCATGCACGCAGACTTTCTGATTAGCTATGGGAATTCTGACCAACCTTTTCATGCCGTCTACATCAACCCAAATCGTCATTTTTCTGCCACCTGGGCAATGAAGGCCCATAAGACAATATCAAGCAACACGTAAAATGACATATTAGCTATCGATCCTTTGCGCCTAAAGACCAACACATAAAAGCCCGTGAACACATCATCCTCCCGTTGGCGGCATCACCCCAACAAACAAATCTAGGCATTGTCCGCACAAATCTTCTAGCCACTTCTGATGAATACAAACCTTGGCAGCTAGAGTTTCGAATGTAACCCGACGCCATCGACTGTTATAGCAGGTATCGAAGGACTCATCCTCACTGCTCATCGGAATTGCGAGGGCGTCGTCATCAATTGGAAGTAATTCAGGCATCCATCACACTCCTGGTTCAAATCTTTTCCGTGTATGCACTCTTTATTCGCGGCGGTCGTAATCGTAACACGTCGCCTTTGGGTTTGGCCTTTTGGCAATAGCGTATAGGGCTCGTTGGACATTTGAATAGGCGTGTCCATCTTACCACCCTAACAGTGACGCACAAGCGCAAGCAAATATCAGCACCATAAACCCAATCAAAATAATCGTAACTGGAATTTCAGTTATTGCTAAAAATGGCACTGAAAATAGCGCTGATCCGAGTACAACCAATCCAGCCGCTAACCACGCTAATTTTTCGCTTGTCTTACGCTGTCGTAGCATGTTCATCATTCGCCTTCTCTCTGGCCTTCCAGGCCTCCTCAATATGAGTTTGAATCCAGGTATTGACTTCACTTCTTCCTAAAGCATCACATAAACCAGATACGTAAGAACGCATGTGAATCAGTTCTAAAAATTCATCTTGTGTCAGCCCTTCTCGACCATAAAGTCCGCCGATCGCAATTACACCATACCCCTCTGGCGACACCTTACCTACTGCTAAAAGCTCAGCAAATCGTTCACCGTGATCTTGCCAAAACTTGTTAAGGACGGGATGCATCTAGACTCCTCACTATGATACATGCATCTGCGCCATAAATGATCGTATTGGCCTCCCACACGGGCCCAATCACGATCTTGTTTGAGACACCCCCGCTGATAGATTGAACGTGACTTCCTGCGTAAATGATTTGCCCACTTTTGTAACACGTAACATCGTAATACGGACCTACATTAGCTAAGGGACCATTTACGTACCACGAACAACTTACGCCGATAGCCAGGATCAATAGCACAATAGCTAGCGTTCTAAGCCAACTAATTCTCATTGTCGAATATGTCCTCCTCATCTAAAAGACCTTCTTCAATTGCTTCTTGTGTGCAGTCGCTACAGGATTCGTCTAACGCAATTCCATGTGTGCAAGTTTCGGTATCCAGATCATCTACGACTCGAAATCGTCCCTCAATTTCTAGCCAGCCCCATTTGTCCATTAGAATAACACCCGTACACTATGTCCGCTGACTTCAATATCTTCTGGTGAGATAAAGCCACCGCGGACATGCAGCGACAATCGCGGAATCAATTCGTTTCTATCCCATAATTCAACCAAAAAATCAACGTACCGATGTGCTCCTCGTTTTTTCAGCATCTCGACTGTCTTAACGATTATGCTTTCTTCTGGGAGAAGTGCAAATGGTTCACCCATGATATGGAAGGCATTTTTTTCTTGCGCCCACGAAGGTAAACCCAAATCAACAGAATCAAACGGGTAAAGTGGATGATGACTAAAATTTGGCATTTAGTTCTCCCAGCAAAAGAGATACCTGACTGTTCGTGACTCAAGCGAACAACCCGACTCTCGATCAGGCATCAGGTATCTCTTTGAAATGAGACGGTTCCAATTTACAGTCACCGACAACCTCTTGAGGGAGGAGAAAACTAGAGAAAAGCAGGCCTGGCACCCGCTTAGCTCCCAACAGTTAATCCGCCTGCAAGGTCTGGCGGCATAGTGAGTGTCAGCATAGATTTGTTTGTGTCCTTAAGTTATTCATTCATGTTCAAGCGCATCCCATAGGCATACCCAACTTAGTTTCTTTCACATAAACGCCGACTATCCCCTCGGCCTCAAGCCGTTCAACCGTATAGTCTGCAGAGGCTTGCGGTCGCCCAATGATCTTGTCCGCAAGCCATTCGAGGTGATGCGCCCAGGCTTGGTCGGGGGTCTCGTCGAAGCTCACAATCAAACTCCTCTTGGCCCCTTCGACATCGGCTGGGTTATGGGTATTGCCAAGAAATCTCATGGTCATTTCAGCTGCCTCTTTCTCGTGAGTCCGCAATCATTGCCTTATCTGTTACTCAACAATCTCAGCAATGCAAATATCAGACATAGCGCAACTGTCACAAAGTGTCACCGTGATCGGCTGCATAACGGGCTCAGCTAAATCTTTATCGGCACCCATTATATTTGCAAGTTCAGAATTCCCGCCCAGAAATGCCGCTAGTCCATCTTGTCTTTGGATTGACCGTAGATTGACCCCAAATCTTTCAACTGTTATTTTCCAAAACAATATCCCTGATTGGCCTATTTTATTTTTGCACACCGAACATTGAGCATGCTTCCGCAATTCCGCTTCTTTCATTTCAGGACCATGTCCTTCCATACTGCTGCATATTTTAGTCGTCACTTGGCTTTTCTCGCCACAGCTCATTTCCGTACACAAGATCCTTAAGCAAAGAGACGCCCGTCCTAGACACTTCCACTAATTTATCTGGAGGGCTGTCAATCATCAGAGCAGCCCATTTAGCGTGCCCAATTTCAGCTTCAGCCTTAGTAGCATAAATCGCAACGATAACAGCTTCCCCACTATTGTACAATGGACTATATACAGCCGTCTCATAAGGATCTTCAGAATTATTTACTGCGCACGTACTCACGAGCAAACTTCCTTCCTCATAGCGGCCAACCTTCCTTTGCTCATAATCATCGATCATCCCAAAAAAGTTAAACATAGCGCCTCCTTACTCCGGCAATTCAATTTCAACTCTGTCCTCTCGAACTTGCCACAACCCAGGAACGTATCTGAACAATATTGGAACATTTCGTCCATCTTTGAGAACCAATATCAGCTCGATATTGATTTGATATTCTAAACAGGTTCGCCCTACTGCGGGCAGAACTTCGCTACGATGTGCAACACTCAAATTGTAAAAACTATTAGCAAATCCAGCTGCTAGGTCTGCCTCTTCTCTCGTAGCAAACCCGTATACTCGATAACTCTCTTGTTGTCTACCCTGAAAATCTAGATGACAAACTACCAACCATTCTATTTCTGGCAAAAAATTCTTGACAATCAAATCAGACTGTGTTTTCGGCAACGATGCGTCCATCTTCATCAGTCAGCTTATAGGCAACTTCGTGATAGTATCTCAACGTGTCTGTAACTGTTTGATCTTTCCAACCTTTAGCTGCGTTGTCATCCGCATATTCTTTAGTTAGCGTTGTACCGTCAATAAAGCGTTTGTTTCTGTAAGCACCTAATTCCAGTTTGTACTTCATGGACACACCCCCACCAGGTTACTAACAATAAATGCTATCGTTGTCAGACTGACCCCAAACACGGCCAAGAAAACGATGCCCCCAACACCAACAAGCGCGATTAAATCTCCTGATGACATACGTGATATAAGTTCTTGTAGAGCTTGTTTCATTCGGTCCTCCGACCTAGAAAATAAATAGCACGACCCAAGCAAAAGTATAACCCGCAACAAAGGCGATGGCTAGAACTTCTGCAAGGCCTAAAACTAACATTGCGGCATTAAACATATCCCTGAGTGTCATTCAAAATCCATTTCGTACCACCAAAAATAGCCAGCTACCATCCAGCACAAACCAGATAAGATTAGCAAAATTGGTGACAAATCGTGTAAGATCATTTCATCACTTCAAACAGCTTTCACAACTGGAATAGACGCCGTCATTTGAACATGCACCAACGCATCAAGCAACCCATGAATATAATCGTCAGCTCGTTGTGCGTCTATTGTTTTTAGATTTGCGTGAGTTAGCCCCACTACTAGCGCTTGACCCCCACGTAATTGAAACAAGACCATCTTAGTATTTTTATGCTCAACCTGAAGGCCATTTTCAATTTCGGTAACGACATAAGATGATTCATACATTTTCAGACCCTGGCACGGTTGAAAAGTCCAACAAATAAACGCCACCACAATTAGCCCTTTTAGGAGAGCCATTATCTGCGGATGGTAGATGAAGATGTGACAGACGACAATATGGACAATCTACAACAATGATACTCCGACCCTCTTCAATGAATTTTGCTTTAGCCATTACTTGAGTTGGCAACTTATCAGGCACGTGTCGATAGGTCCGTGCGCCCTCAATACAGCCAGGATTATCATTGCAATGGTGAACGATCTGCTCGCCTAATTTTTGACCATAGACCATCAAATCATGTTTCATCATCGAAATAAATTGATCCGGGCGCTCTCGCTTACAAATGTGACATGCCCAGGTTAAAGCCATCTAACTTTCCTTTCTCCGCAAATAGGCGTTGTAATCACTGTATGAACCATAAAGTGTAACGTCTTTAGGAACGGGATGATCAGAGTGAATAAATAGTACTTCAACATCTCCCTTAGTCAAGGCATAATACAAATCGTCCGCAACGAATAAACGTACTTCACATTCAGGAGAACACTGACACTTAACTAGAACTGCGGGCTGCATCTTTCACCTCATCCCGCGTAGGCGGCAATGATCGTAAACGTTCCAATACTTGCTGATCATTTGAGCATTCGTGGCACGGTTCACGAAGATCAAGGCCATGAATACAACGAAACGAAATATCTTTTAGACACTGCCGATTCACGTTATATTTGTCTTGAATAGTTACCATCACTGACCTCCCGTGGTCTTCAAAAACTCAGCCATTCGTTTAGCATCTTCTAAATTGATATCGAATTGAGCTGAGATCTCTTCATAAATTTCAGGTTGCCCATTAGTCAAACAACCTTTCGCAGCTAAGAGCTGCCGAATCATTACATGCAAAGTCATGTTTTCATTCAAAACCTGAACATGATTTTCTAATCGCCATTCAGCAAAACGAATTACAGACTCTTCAAAGCTAACACCATCAGAAAAGTCAGAAAATTCTAAAGCAGGATTTCCACAAGCTTTCGATAATCGACTCACGAGATCAACGATAGCCTTTTCCGCAACCACGACGCCAATATAACCGTCGACGGCTTGTTGCCACGTGTCAAGTCGCTCCCACGGCACTAACCATGACGATTTTGTTTGTCCTGTTGCAATGCAATAATCTACCCATGCCTTACGAACTATTTGACTTAACGCCTGTCTATCCAAAGACAATCTTGGCGCTTTTGACCAATCATCCAATATCGTCAAATGATCAGCTAATTCAAGCATCGCTGTATCATCAGCTTGAACGTTCTCAGAACATTCTACATCAGCGAATTCATCAAGACACTCGCGCAACTTATTCCACGTTCGGATTTTCTTTCTTACAGCAATTAATAAGTTGTCGATCAATTCTTGTCTGAACAATTTTGTCATAATCGTCTTCTTTTCGACTTAAGCTAATGATACGTAGCGAAATTTTCCCATTTCGCAATACGTCCTCTTTAAGGTTGTTGCCCCTTTAATTGGATAATCTTGAATATCCTCGTCACCTAAAATGTCAAATCCTTCAAGCTCTCCAGCCAGCCTGATGGTTTCTAAACGCCTATGAAACTCTTGATAAAATAGCCATTTTCCAGTTGCGGCTTCGATCATTTTATCCGTTTCACAAAACTGATATGTTTTGGTTTTGGCGTCGTCGTCGACGTAATAAACACCTATGACATTTCCATACTCATCTTTGATCCTGATTCGTTTCACGATCAGCCTCGATTACTCCAAAGAATAGTCATTGTTCGTAAAGCATTTATCGTAGCCGCATAAGCACGCTGCAGGTTAATCAGGATAGCTTCTTTTTCTTTTTCCGTCACTGAAGAAAGGTTGCCTTCTTCAGCTAAGACGGCTAAAGAATCAGCCACACACTTTTCAAGACGACGTGCTTTCGCCAGATCGTTCGCTAGTTGGTTGTTGCTGTCCATACTTTTCTCCGCAATGTGGACAAGTCTCAGGATTCAAATTCGTAATCGTAATCTCACGTCCTTTGTAATGGCCAATCAAGGGCGTAACTTTAATCAATCTTGTTTCAGAATGTTCTTGCCATGTGTTTTGGCATTTTTGACAAGCTTGTTGTACCCACATATTCAAGCTCCTGAGAATCTGGCTTGTCTACGTTCCCACCATGTCTCAAACATTTCATCGGTTCGATTCAAATTATAAATGTGATGATATTTAAGACAAGCCCGCTCACCAACCAATGATTTGAATAGCGACTGCAGCGGTTCAATGATTTTGAACTTGCTTTCCTCAACGACCGCACCCGCATCGTCCGCCGCATAAACAGACATATTTTCCCAACCCTCAGGCTTACCTGGTAAATCCTGAGGCCACTGATAACTATTTAATTCATTGTACCAACGCGCAATAGTTTCATCCCGTTGTTTGGGTAGATCAAGCTTTCTAACTGCATCTATGGCCCCAACCACAATGACAAAGATTTGATTATTCACTTCAAACCTCTAAAACAAAGACCTTTAGTTTGGCTGCTTTGGCCTTGGCGACCATGTCCTTAGTGCCTGGGCTTTTTCCATCCCATACTGCAATTAACGCATCTGCATATTTTGCCATTTTAGCATTGCGAATGGGCCCTGCACCATTGCCATATTCAGCCCAATTAGCGTTCATGACTTTGACAGGGATAGTGTGCTCTTTTGCCCAATGCTTGCCCAATTGATCCACACCCCCAGCACCTCCACACACAACTTCTGTGATTTTGAATTTGCTATCTTTGACTGCTTTCTCAACGAGAGCATACTTTTTGATCGAACGTGAACCAGCAATGATAACCTTCATTTCTGACCTTCCTGCTCCATAAGAGCTTGTTTGAGATAAAGCGCCAAATCTAGCGCTTCTTGATACGCATCAATTAAAGCATTTCGACCATTGTATGTTTTTAGAACTGACCCGTAAGTTGTTACACCTTTAGCAATGCGGGCTCGAATATCTTGAATCATTTCAGGTGCAACAGCTAATTGTCCTTCTTCTGGAAGATCTTGTGGCAATGCGTGCAACTTTTCTATTCGAGCTATTTCTGCACGCGTTTCAGGCGTCGTCAAAGGAGATGGAGGAAAGGTTTTTCTTCCAAAGACAATGCTGCCATTCAAAATCATTTCAATAAAATCGTCAACAAGCACTACAGTTAAAAATCCTGGTTGGTTGTCAGCAGGCCGTTCAAAATACCAACGAGAGTCATCTGATGGCGGACTCCATGCTTTTTCGTACCCAAATGCAGTTGCGATTCTCTCAAGCTGTGAAATGGCTCCCTGACTCATGCGTCTCCTTCCATTATCCACCCTTCTTCGACAATACAAATTTTGATATCTGACTCTACAACGTGTTGTGTAATTTCTTTAACTCTGTAGGGCTGATCTTTAATGCTTGTTAAAAAACCTACACGCAAATCAGCAAAAATTGAAGGCATGACCTCTATAACGACACACCCATCTACAATTCTATTTCCACTAGACTGTGGGCGAAATGACCCCACATAAAATGTAACCCTTCTTGGTTTAGGTTTCATTCCCAATGCCACGCTTCGTGCTGAGCAATAAGCAGCCCACGTTGCTGCTCCGTCAGCATAACAAGAGATTCAATGTCTTGATATGGATATCTCTTGTTGTAATTATATTCGTATCCAGCAACAAGTGCATCAAGAATACTGCCCATATCATGCCACGAAAAAGCGCCTTCTGTTTGCCAAACAATAGCTCTCATGACGGCCAAATAATTGTTTGGAAAGACCGTTTCGAACAAATCAGCTACATATTTATTTGTTCTTGGAGCAAATTTGTGAGAAGTTGTCAAAGGCGGAACTTCTGGTGGAGGAATAATTGGCGGTTCTTCGTCATCCGGAGGAGCAGGAATTGGAGAAACGTACGTAGCGTAATGCATAAATAGCTTACTGGGGATAGTCGTGTTTTCAATCGTGTGGTGCGGCCAACTATCTAAACCACCTAACGTAAAGACAGCTCCGCCTTTGACCCGAGGATAATGCTGCAAGAGATTTTCAATATGCAAAAGGTCACGCCAATAGTCATCTTCTTTGAAGACTCGTCCAAAATACATTGACCGCCAATCAGGGGCATCCGCTCCTGTTTCTGCTAGCACGATATCCGGACACTCAATTTCCATCTCTTTGCACGCTGAAATAATCCATTGAAAGCGACCTACATAAAATGGAGATTCCAAATGTGCAGGTCCGTAGAACGCCCCTGTATCAGGATTGATTGCAAACGACGGGAGCCTAAAATACTCGTGCAAAAGTACAAGGCCTTCATTCACAACGACGCTAATCAAAGCATTTTTGAAAGATCGCCAAAAAATCGTTCTATCCTCTTTTGGAACATCTGGCCGACCTACCGAGAAAGCTCCAATGGCTGTCTTTCGACCTTGTAAGCCCATGTGATAAGTCCGCCATCCTTCAAAATTTGAATACCATTCCATTTGCGCAAGCGTATCTGGCACGGGCTCATTTTTGCCCTGCCAGTATATGCGATTATCTGGATTAGCAGTTAAGACATGCTGAACATTTCCAATATAGTTCTTAGCAGCCGATTTTGGATCAACACTCTCTCGAACCATCTTATCCAGTTCGATAGAATCATTGACTGTCGTTCGACAAATGATAATAGGCCGATGTGGAAGATTCAGAAGATCTTCAGCGTCACCCAAATCATCAACTAAAACGGCTCCATTTGCGCCAGCTACAACCAGAGCCTTTGCCCATTTACTTCCTCCGAAAGCTTTGTGGACAAATAATTTGCTCGTCGTCATTTCAGTCTCCTCACTTCCTTATCGAGTTTTTCAGCCAGCTCGATCATCTTTTTAGTACGTTTATCTTGTCCCACAAAAACACATATTGAAGACCGGGTTACAAGCACGTCATCTCGTTGTTGCGAATTGTAATCAGCAAGTTCAACATGTCCTGCAATAGGAATAAACCGACTATTACCCTCAGCACCCCATACGACAAAACGTGGATAACTCGAACAAAGTTGGATAACGTACTGTTCAATCCCATCATTGTCGCCTGTCAAGATAACACGATTTTTTTGCTTACAACCTTGAACAGTCCTCTTGGCCGCCTCTCGACTGCGACGATCAGGTTTTAATGTTCCCGTAATTAATACGGGCTTTTGTTCAAGTAGTTTATCAATTTTTAATCTTGCTTCTGTGGCCTTATACCTTGGCAAATTTTCTCGGCCTCACCTTCCCCCTCAAACTTGCTCCATAGCATGACATCGAACTCGCTACAGCCAAGTCGATTTTCTTAGTTGTTTTGCTTTTGTCTAATCGAAAACCACGATCTGTTTCCCGTGCAACTGCATTCAACACGTGCAATCGTAGTTGTTTGTTTTTGATTCTCCTCAATTTTTTTGTTCGAATCCAATTGTAAAAGGCTTGATCGCTCTCAATACGGCCTTGATTTTGGGGCAGCTCCACAAACATTTTCTTAGTGCCCAATCGATCATGTTTTTCTTTTAACGTCGTCATGATGCTATGCAACTGATATGGGTCATAAAAAATGGCCCCCACTGTAAAATTTTCAATCAGATATTCGATTTGTCGCTTAATCGTCTTATCTAAATCAATTTTGACGATCCCATCAGCTTGTCGCGTAGGAATATATTCCCAACAAGCAATAATATCAGGACCCTCATTCTTGAAATCCCAGACGCTTACGACTAAC
>Ga0184637_10000290_pt1 | contig 36941 bp, 35 predicted proteins | sample PLM3_127_b2_FD_133143 | JGI IMG/M metagenome (GOLD analysis project Ga0184637, IMG submission 133143) | Groundwater sediment microbial communities from an aquifer in East River, Colorado, USA - PLM3_127_b2 | ecosystem: Environmental > Terrestrial > Soil > Riparian zone | place: USA: East River... | reverse complement strand
GTCGCCGGCGTGGAAGACGTTCGACAGCGTGAGGCGATAGCGGTCGCCGATCTCGCACACCTTGCCGAGCACCACCGGCAGCGCGGTGCGCGGCACGACCGCGTCGTGCACGTAGAGATCGGGGGCGAGGCGTCCCATCGCGCCGAACGCGCCTTTGCGCGCGCGCCAGAAGCGCTGGCGCTCCGCCTCGTCGCGGGCGACCTCGACGCGGTCGGCGCCGGCGCTGTCGCACAGCTCGCGCACGCGCTCCACTTGCGCGGGAAGCGCGACGGCGGGCCCGTCGAGCTCGGCGATCAGGATCGCGCCGGCGTCACGCGGGAGCCCCGCTGCATACACCGAGTCCTCGACGGCGCGGATCGTGCGCTGATCGACGATCTCGAGCGCCGCCGGCACGAGACCCGCTTCGATCACGCTGCCCACCGCGCGGCACGCGGAGACCACGTCCGGGAAGATCGCGAGCAGCGTCTCCACGGATTCGGGGATCGGCTCGAGGCGCACGGTGATCGCCGTGACGATGCCGAGCGTTCCTTCGCTGCCGACGATCGCGCCGACCCAGTCGAAGCCCGGCGCGAAGCCGGAGGCACTTCCCAGCGCGAAGCAGCTTCCGTCCGGCAGCACCAGCTCGAGCGCGAGGACGTGCTGCGTGGTGGTGCCGTATTTCAGCGTGTGGGGGCCGCCCGCGTTCTCGGCGACGTTGCCGCCGAGCGTGCAAGCGAGCTGGCTCGACGGATCGGGCGCGTACAAGAGTCCGTGGGGTCGCGCTGCGACCGACAGGTCGGCATTCACGACGCCGGGCTCGACGACGGCGATCCGGTTATGCGGGTCGAGCGCGAGGATCCGGTTCAAGCGCGAGCACTCGATCACCACCGCGCCGTCGTTCGCGAGCGCGCCTCCCGACAACCCGGTCCCCGCGCCGCGCGGTACGAACGGGACGTCGTGCCGGCCGCAGGCGCGCACCAGCTCCTGCACCTCTTCCCGAGACTCGGGAAACACCACCGCGGTCGGCTCCGCGGTGTGCGAGGTCAGGCCGTCGCACTCGTAGACCAAGAGCTCTTCGCGGCGATGCAGGCAGCGCGCGGCGCCGACGACCGCCTCGAGGGCGTCGATCAGCGATGAGCTCAAGCGAGCCCCAGCCGCTCCATGTCCTCTTCCGAGAGCCCCAGGTGGTGGCCGATCTCGTGGCGCAGCGTGATCTGGATCTGGTCGATCAGCTCGTCGCGATCGCGGCAGATCTTCTCGAGGTTCTTCTTGAACAGGATCACGCGGGTCACGTCGGTGGGCTGGTGGGTGGGGCCGGCCTCGGTGCGCGGCGTGCCGATGTAGATGCCGAGGATCTGCGGCGAGACGCTCTCGTCGCCCATCAGGTCCTCCGACGGATAGTCCTCGACCAGCACCGGGACGTCCTCGACGTATTCGCGAATCGAGCGCGGCAGGTTGTCGATCGCGTCGGAGACCACGCGGCGGAAGAACTCGCCGTCGACCGAGACCGGCAACGGGTACTGCTGGGGATCCAGCGCATTGGCGGCCTCGAAAGCGCGCTCGGCGCCTTCCGCCTCGCCCACGCGTTCGAGCACCAGCGCGAGGTGGTAGAGGGCGTGGCCCGACTCGGGATCGAGCACGGTGGCCGTCTCGAGCGATCGGCGCGCGTCCTCGAAGCGCCCGAGCTCGAACAGGATCTGGCCGTCGAACGCGCGGTAGACCGGAACCTCGCCGGCGGTCTTCATCGCGCGGCGGGTCAGGAACAGCGCCCCCTCCAGATCGTCGAGGTAGAAGACGGCCTTCGCCTTGAGGTAGTAGACCTCGCCCTCGCTGCCCTTGTCGAGGCGCGGGAGCTCGGTCTGGCCACCGAGCAGCTCGTCGCACAACGCGACCGCCTGCTCGTACTCGCCCATGTCCTCGACCAGCAGCTCGGCGCGGTTCAGGTGAGCGGTGATGAACTTCGGATCGGCCTTGAGAGAGGTCTCGAACTCGTAAAGGGCCTCTTCGGTCCGACCCTCATCCCACAGGATCTCGCCGCGCCCGTTGTGGGCCTCGGCACCGTCGGGATGGGCGCGCAGCGCTTCTTCGAGCCACGCGAGCGCCTCGTCAGTGCGCCCGCCGTGGGACGCCTCCATCGCCTGATCGAGACAATCCCAGTAGCGGTCGTTGTTCTTCATGCCCCGTCCGCTGGAGTTGGGGGGGAGGTCCCCAGCCGGTTGGTCGACGGCGCATCATAGCAGAACACGGTGGGGAGATTACGCCAACACTTCCGTCGGCGTAGGATTGCAAACTGTTGATTTAAATGAAGAAAAACGTGTTCTCTCGAAATAGAGTCAGGGTACCCCCGAGGGGAACTAACAACCCGAGGCGACCTACGAGTGCTCTGCGAGCACCAGGAGCCGCTGGCAGTTGTGGCAGGCGATCAGCCCAGCGCCCCGACGCAGCTCGATCAACTGCTGCGGCGGCAGACCGACGCGGCAGCCCAGGCACCTTCCCTTCTCGGCGACCGCCACGGCGGGACGGCGGCGCGTCGCGATCTTCGCGTAGCGCTGGAGCAGCGCCGCGTCGACGCCGTCGGCGAGGCCGTCGCGATCGCGGCGCAGATTGCCGAGCGTCTGATCGAGCGCCTTCTCCCGCTCGGCGAGAGCGCGCTCCTGCTGCGCCGTTCTGTCGTCGATGCCCTTCCCCGTAGCGCGCGACCGGTCGAGCACCGCGCGCACGGTCTCGATGCCCTCCATCGCCTCGAGAATCTTCGTCTCGGCGTCGGAGATGGCGGCGCGCGCCTGATCGATCTCGTGGAGCAACACCGTGTAGGCGGCGTTGCTCTTGATCTGGTGCTGCTGGCCCTCGAGCTTGGCCCTCAGTGCCTCGCGGTCGGCCACGGTGGCTTCGTACCGGCGCTGCTCCTGCTCGGCCGCGGTCAACGCCGCCTGCGCCGCCTCGATCGCGGCGAGGCCCTTCTGACGCTCCAGGATCAGCGCCTCGCGAGCGGCGGGCAGGCCCGCCTGCTCTTCCTCGAGCTCTGCGATCTGGACATCGACGCGCGAGAGCTCGAGCAGGGCTTGGATCCCTTGGATCATGGATGCCTCGTGGAGCGGCCGCCGGGAGGATATCGTCGCGGGCTCCGGATGCGAAGCACTTTCGTCCCACCCTTCGAGATCGTGAATCCGACGTCCGCCGATCCGGGGTCTGCCATGAACGTTCCGCTCGTCGATCTGCGCGCCGCCTTCGCACCGGTGAAGGAGCAGGTGTTCCGCGAGTTCGAGGCAATTCTCGACGGCATGCAGCTCTTTCAGGGCCCCCACACGGTGGCCTTCGAGGAGGAGTTCGCCGCGTACTGCGGCGCGGCGCACGGCGTCGGCGTGTCGAACGGAACCGACGCGCTGTTCGCGGCGCTGCTCGCCTGCGGCGTGGGCCCGGGCGACGAGGTGATCGCCCCGGCGCACACTTTCTTCGCGACGATCGAGGCGATCGTGCACGCGGGCGCCACTCCAGTGCTCGCCGACGTCGAGCGGGACACGCTCACTCTCGATCCGGACGCCGTGCGCGCCGCCGTCACCGACCGCACGCGCGCGATCGTCCCGGTGCACCTGTACGGCCAGGCCGCGGACATGGACCCGATCCTCGAGATCGCCCGCGAACGCGATCTGCGCGTGGTGGAGGACGCGGCCCAGGCTCACGGCGCCCGGTACAAGGGCCGCCGGTGCGGAAGCCTCGGTGACGCCGCGAGCTGGAGCTTCTATTTCACGAAGAATCTCGGCGGCGTCGGCGAGGGCGGCTTCGTCTCCACCAGCGATCCAGCGATCGCTGAGCACGTGCGCCTGCTGCGACACCACGGGCACGTCTCGAAGTTCGAGCACGCGATCATCGGCTACAACCTGCGCCTCGACGAGCTGCAGGCCGCGGTACTGCGCGCGAAGCTCCCGGGCCTGGACGCCGGCAATGCGCGGCGCCGCGCCCACGCGGCGCGCTACGACGCGCTGTTCGCGGGCTCTGCTGTGTCGGTGCCGGTGTGCCGTCCCGGCAACGAGCACGTCTACCACGTGTACGCACTGCGCGCGCCGCGCCGCGACGAGCTCGCCGCCTATCTGGGCGAGCGCGGCGTCGGGACCGGCATCCACTACAAGAACCCCGGCCACCTCCAGCCCGCGCTGCGCGGTCATCCACACCGGGCCGGCGACATGAAGGTCACCGTAGAAGCGTGCCGCGAGCTGATCTCGCTGCCGATGTTTCCGGAGCTCACATCGCAGCAGGTGGAGTACGTGGCCGAGCGCGTGCTGGCGTTCTGCCGGACGGACTGAAGCCTGACCGACGCTGGCGGATCGAGCGCTGGTTCGCTCGCGCTACCGATGTGCGATCAGGTCCGCCACCGCGCGTGCGGTGAGCGCGTGCCCCTCGCCGTTCGGGTGTCCCCGGTCGCGCACCACGAAGAGCTCGCGACCCCTCGCATCGAAATCCGCCTTGAAAAGGTCGTAGGCGGAGACGACCTCGATCTCCTCCGAGCGAAGCGCTGACTCGACGCGCGCGACGAGATCGAGGCGCCTGCCGAGCACCACTTCGCTCTGGCTCACGTAGACGATCACGATCAGCCGCGCACCCAGCTCCGCGCTGGCGCGGCGCACCTCGCGGACGAGCGCGAGGTTGCGCTCGAACGCGGCGCTGGGCGTGATCGGGCTGGCCACATCCTGCTCGAATAAACGCGCGCGCGCGCGCCGGATCTTCACGAGGACGCTCACGAGCCTCGCGAGGTAGCTCTTCTCCCAGGGGCTGCCGCGAAAGCGCTCCTTCACGAGTCCTACGTCCTCCTCGCGCTCGACGAGATAGCCGTGGATGATGCGCGTGGTCGGGCCGAGCACCGGCCCGAGGTCGTTCTCGAGCCACCCGAGCGTCACGACCGTCGGGTGGAGCGCGGGACCGAACTTCCTCAGCGTGGCAAGCTCCTGCTCCGTGTCGTAGCCGCAGACCCCCGAGTTCCAGACGACCGCGGAGGCGCCGCGCTTCCCGAGCTCAGCCTCGAGCTGGGCCGGATAGGTCTCCTGCTCGCCGACGCCCCGTCCGAACGTGTTCGAGTCGCCGAGGCTGAGCACCCGGTGCTCCGACGCGGCCGCATCGGCACGCACCTCCGGACCCCGGAAGCCCTGCGAATTGGTCGAGACGATCTGATCCTCGAAGAACGAGTGGTAGATGCCCCGGTAGCCGGGGAGATTCGCCCAGCGGCGCTCCGTGTCCTCGGCGTAGATCCCGGGCTCGAAGTCGCGGTAGGTACTGAGCACCGGGTAGCGCACGCGCACCGCTACTTCGGCAAACGCCAAGCTCGCGAGGAGCGAAGCGCCGAGCAGATAGCCGCGGGCACGCCAGGCGCTAGTTCTCAAATCGCCGTCAGTCCGCCGTCGATCGCGAGCTCGGCGCCGGTCATGAAGCGCGACTCGTCCGACGCGAGATAGAGCACGAGGTAGCCGATGTCCTCGGGCTGTCCGTAGCCGATCGCGCGACCGGGCGCGGCGAGGTCCTCGACGCTGGAGATCCCCGACTCTTGCGGTCGCCGGCTGATCGCGCGCACCAGTGGCGTGTCGATGCCGCCCGGGTGGATCGAGTTGCAGCGGATTGCGTCGCCCTTCTCGCGGCAGTGGGCGGCGACCGTCTTGGTGAGCAGACGCACGGCGCCCTTGCTGGCGCTGTACGCGGCGAACGGCGGCGTCCCGACCAGCCCGGCGGTGGACGACATGTTGACGATCGAGCCGCCGCCGCTGCGCCGCATCGCCGGAATCGCGTGCTTGCAGCCGAGAAAGACGCCCTCGGCATTCACCGCCATGATCCGGCGCCACTGCTCGACGGTCGTCGATTCGATGTCGGCCACGACGATGATGCCGGCGTTGTTCACCAGCACGTCGAGGCGCCCGAAGCGGTCGAGCGTGGCCTGGATCACCGAGACCCAGCTCGCCTCGTCGCTGACGTCGTGGCGCACGAACACCGCCTCCCCGCCGATCGCCTTGGCGACCTCGCGGCCGAGCGCCTCGTTCACGTCGGAGAGCACCACGCGCGCGCCCTCGCGCGCCAGCACCTCCGCACAGCCGCGGCCGATGCCCGACGCCGCGCCGGTCACGATCACCACCTTGTCGTCGACGCGCCCCGGCATGAACCCTCCCGTCACGCGCCGACCGCGAAGCTCTCGCCGACCAGCTGTTCCGACGCCGTCCACAGCCGGCGCGCCGCGGCGGGGTCGCGCGCGTAGGCCTCGTAGCCGCCTGGATCGTCCGCGGAGGTGCGCACCGACGCGATCTGACAGTCGTCGAGATACAGACCGCCCTTTCCGTCGAGCTCCGGTGCGGTCGCGGCCCACACCGAGGTCGCTGCGCCCGCCTCGGGCGTCTTCCACTCCATCTTGCCGCCGGGCGCGCGCGACATCAGCTCCTTGATGTCATCCTGCGTGAGATGTCGTCCGAGCTCGGTCACGATGCCGCCTGGATGCAGCGCGTTCGCGCGCACGCCGCGACCGGCGAGCCGCCGGTCGAGCTCGACCGCGAACAGCACGTTGGCGGTCTTCGACTGCCCGTACGCGGACCACTTGTCGTAGGGCCGGCGTTCGAAGTGGATGTCGTCGAACACCACCGGCGAAAAACGGTGGCCGCGCGAGCTCACCGCAACCACGCGCGACGGTGCGCTCGAGGCGAGCAGCGGTGTCAGCAGACCCGCCAGCAGGAAGTGGCCGAGGTGATTGGTGGCGAATTGGATCTCCCAGCCCTGCGCGGTGCGCTCGAGCGGGCACGCCATTACGCCGGCGTTGCAGAGCAGCACGTTCAGCCGGTCGTGGCGCGCGGTGAACTCCGCTGCGAACGCGCGGACGCTCGCGAGCGACGTCAGCTCGAGCGCGATCACGTCGACGCGGTGGTTGCCGGTGGACTTGCGGATCTGCTCGGCTGCCGCCTCGCCTTTCGCGGTATCGCGGGCGGTCAGCGTCACGCGCGCGCCGCGCTCGGCGAGCGCGCGTGCGCTCTCGGCGCCGAGTCCGCCGGACGCGCCGGTGACGATCGCAGAGACGTGCGCCAGATCGAGGCCGGAGGCGACCTCCGACGCGGTGGAATGGGCACCAAAGTTCCGGTTCGCGGTCATGGAGGCTCCTGTTTCGGGCGGGCGGGTCCCATTTGACCACGCTTCGCGCCGGGAGCCAAGCCCGCTACTCGCGCAGCGCGAACGCGAGCAGCGCATCGCCTGGGCCCGTCAGCGGGTTGCCGCCGGCGGCGATCACCACGAACTGGCGCGCGTCGGGGCGCAGGCGATAGCTCATCGGGGTGCCGTTGCCGGTGTACGGGATCCGCGTGCGCCAGATCTCGTCGCCGGTGTCGGAGTCGAACGCGCGGAAGTATTTGTCGCTGGTGGCGCCGATGAAGTACACGCCCGTCGCGGTGAGCAGGCCGCCGCCGCCCAGGGTCGGAGCACCCAGGTTTCTCCAGGATGGAATCGCCCACAGCGGGAAGGGCGCCTGATCGCGGATCGTGCCCAGGCGCACGCGCCAGCGCACCTGACCGGTTGCGAGGTCGACCGCGGTGAGCGATCCCCACGGCGGCGGGTTGCAGGGTGCCCCGAAGCTGGAGAAGAACGGATGGCGGATCACGCCGTAGGGCGTGCCGCGCATCGGGTAGGCCTCGATCGGATAGCTGACCGCGCCGGCGGGCATCGCGTCGAACTCGGCGCGCGGAACCAGCTTCACCACCATCGCGACGTGGGTCTGGTTCGCGATCAAGAGCCCCCGCACCGGGTCGAGCGCGACGCCGCCCCAGTTGCTGCCCCCGTTGGTGTGCGGGTACTGGATCGAGCCCTCGAGCGTGGGCGGAGTGAACGGTCCGTCCCAGCGGTAGCGCGCGAGCTGCTCGCGACACGATGTGGTGTCCCACCGCGTGAAGCCGAACATGTTCTCGGGCGTGAGCTCGGTCGGATGCAGCGGCGGTGGGTGGGTCGGGAACGGCTGGGTCAGCGAGAGCGTCTCGCCGGGCGCGCCGTCCTGCGGAACCGGGCGCTCCTCGACCGGATAGAGCGGCGCACCGGTCTCGCGATCGAGCAGGAAGACGTGGCCGAGCTTGGTCGGCTGGACGACGGCGGGGCGCCCGCCGCCGACCTGCGGATGCTGGTAGAGCTGCGGCTGTGCGGGGACGTCGTAGTCCCAGATGTCGTGGTGGACGGTCTGGAAGCGCCACACGACCCTTCCGGTCGCGGCGTCGAGCGCGACGGTGGAGCTGCCGAAGTGATCGATGCCGCGCCGCAGCCCGCCGAAGCTGTCGGGCGACGGATTGCCGGTCGGCACGAAGACGACCCCGCGCTCGGGATCACCCGACAAGAGCGACCACACGTTGGGCGTGCCCCGCTGGTAGAGCTCGCCGTCGGGCGGATCGGGCTTCCAGCCGGGCGGTACCGGGTCCCAGGCCCAGATCCGCGCGCCGGTGCGTACGTCGAACGCGCGCACGACGCCCGACGGCGCGTCGGTCTTCAGCTGGTCGGCGACCAGCGCTCCGAGCACCGCGACATCGCCGATCACCAGCGGCGGTGAGGTCGGATAGTACTCCCAGTCGGGCACCGAGCCGCCGATGCCCTCGCGCAGCGCGACGCGGCCGCCTTCACCAAACCCGGCGCACGGCAGGCCGGTGTCGGCGTCGAGCGCGATCAGCTCGGAATCGCGCGTGCCGTAGAGGATCCGGCGCGTACATTCCGCCCCAGCACGCGATGCGTCTTCCCAGTAAGCGACACCGCGGCACGTCAGCGGATAGGGACCGCCGGTGCCCTTGCCTTTCAGCTCCGGGTCGAAACGCCAACGCTCGGCCCCCGTCTCGGGATCGAGCGCGAACACGCGCATGTACGGCGTGCAGTAGTAGAGCGTGCCGTTGGCGACCAGCGGGGTCACCTGGAGCGCGGTCGGCGCCCGCTCGGCGCTGCCGGGGAAGAAGTCGCCGCTCCGATGGCTCCAGATGAGCTCGAGCCGGCCGACGTTCGCGGGGGTGACCTGGGTGAGCGGCGAGTAGTGGAGGCCGCCCTTGTCGCCGGCGTACTCGGGCCAGTCGGCCGTCGGACCCGAGTAGTCCAGCGGGCCGGGGCGGCCGCACGCCGCCGCGAGCAGAGCGAACAGCAGGCGGGCGCGTCGCATCGCGCCGCACTTTAGCCCGCGCGGCCAGTAGAATGCGACGCGGAGAACGACAGGAGGTAGCGCGTGACCGGACTGGTCGGACTCGCCGGCCGCAGCGTGCTCGTGACCGGGGCCGCGAGCGGCATCGCGAAGGCGATCGCGCTGCGGCTCGGAGAGGAGCGCGCCGTGGTCGGCGCCGTCGACCTCGACGAGGCCGGCGCGGCGCGGACGGTGTCCGAGATCACCGGCGCCGGCGGCCGCGCCCACGCCTACGCCGCCGACATCGCGGACGGCGAGGCGGTGGAGCGCGCCGTCGCAGCGTTCGAGCGCGACGCGGGTGCGATCGGCGGTCTGGTGAACGGGGCAGGCTGGGACCTCGCCGCGAACTTCCTCGACACAGTGCCCTCCGACTGGCGCCGCATCATCGACGTGAACCTGTACGGCCCGCTCCACGTCACGCGCTCGGTGCTGCGCCGGATGGTCGCTGCCGGTGCCGGCCGGATCGTGAGCCTGACGTCCGACGCCGGCCGCGTCGGCTCCTCGGGCGAGTCGGTATACGCGGCGTGCAAGGGCGGGATCGTCGCGTTCTCGAAGTCGATCGCGCGCGAGCACGCGCGCGACGGGATCGCGGTCAACGTCGTCTCGCCGGGCCCCACCGACACACCGCTGTTCGCGAGCTTCGACCCGAGCGGCAAGCTCGCCGCGGCGCTCGAGCGCGCGATCCCGATGCGACGCCTCGCGCGGCCGAGCGACTACCCGGGCCTCGTCGCGTTCCTGTTGTCCGACGAGGCCGTTTTCATCACCGGCCAGACGATCAGCGTCTCGGGCGGCCTCACGATGCATGGCTGAACCATTAGAGGGCGGAACCATGGAGTTTCAGGACATCCGGTACGAGGTGGCCGACCACGTCGCCACGATCACGATTAACCGGCCGCAGGTGATGAACGCGTTCCGCGCGCGCACCTGCGACGAGCTCGTCGGCGCGTTCCGCGAGGCGGGCTACGACCGCGACGTCGGAGCGATCGTGCTGACCGGCGCCGGCGAGCGCGCGTTCTGTACCGGCGGCGACCAGTCCGACCACACCGACGGCGTATACGCGGGCGGGCGCGGCGCGGTGGGCATGGCGGTGGGAGAGATGCACAGCGCGATCCGCGATGCGCCGAAGCCGGTGATCGCGAAGGTGCGCGGCTATGCGATCGGCGGCGGCAACGTGCTCGCGACGCTCTGCGACCTGACGCTCGCCGCCGAATCGGCGATCTTCGGCCAGGTGGGCCCGAAGATGGGCTCGGTCGACCCCGGCTTCGGCACCGCCTATCTCGCGCGAGTCGTCGGCGAGAAGAAGGCGCGCGAGATGTGGTACCTGTGCCGGCGCTACAGCGCGGCCGAGGCGCGCGAGATGGGCCTCGTGAATGCAGTATTCCCCGACGACCAGCTCGACGCCGGCGTGGCCGAGTGGTGCGCCGAGCTCGCGCTGCGCAGCCCGACGGCGATCGCGCTCGCCAAGACCTCGTTCAACGCCGACACCGAGAGCATCCGCGGCCTCGGCGGCATGGCGTTCCAGGCCGTCGCGCTGTACTACGGCACCGAAGAATCGAAGGAAGGAGGCGCCGCGCTGCGGGAGAAGCGCCAGCCGAACTTTCGGAAGCCCGCATGAGGAGGAAACCATTGCGCACCGCCGTTCGATCGATCGCCATCACCGCCGCTCTTGCCGCCGCCGCGTGTAGCCATCCGACACCGCCGCTCGCGCCGGGTGACGCGGCCGCCGACGCCGCCGGCGCCACGCCCGCCAGCGCGTCCACGCGCGAAGCCAACGCCGTGTTCAGCGAGCTGCCGCTCGACGACCCGGCCGACTTCGCGGACGCGCTGCGCGGCCGGATCGCGCACGAGCCGAACCTGGTGATCGAGGGCGCAAACGGCGCGCGCGTCTGGGACACGACGGCCTACGCGTTCCTCGAAGACGAGGTGCCGGCAAGCGTGAACCCGAGCCTGTGGCGGCAGGCGCGGCTCAACGATCTCCACGGCCTGTTCGAAGTCACCGATGGCGTGTACCAGGTCCGCGGCTACGACGTCTCGAACATGACGATCATCGAGGGCGCGATCGGCCGGATCGTGGTCGATCCGCTGACCGCGCGCGAGACCGCGGCCGCCGCGTTCGGTCTCGTCGAGCGCACGCTCGGTGCGAAGCCGATCACGGCGGTGATCTTCACCCACAGCCACGTCGACCACTTCGGCGGCATCGAGGGCGTGCTGAGTACCGACGAGATCGCCGCGCGCGGCGTGCGTGTGATCGCGCCGGACGGCTTCGTCGAGGAGGCGACCAGCGAGAACGTGCTCGCCGGCATCGCGATGCGCCGGCGCGCCGAGTTCATGTACGGCACCCGCCTGCCGCGCGGCCCGCGCGGCCACGTCGATACCGGCCTCGGCAAGGCGCCGGCGCTCGGGACGATCGGACTCGCGGTGCCGACCGACCTCGTCGCGAAGACGCCGACCGAGCTCGTGCTCGACGGCGTGCGCTTCGTGTTCCAATTCACGCCCGACTCCGAGGCCCCGGCCGAGATGACCTTCTACCTGCCGGAGAAGAAGGCGTTCTGCGGCGCCGAGATCGTGTCGCACACGATGCACAACCTCTACACGCTGCGCGGCGCGAAGGTGCGCGACGCGCTGCGCTGGAGCGGCTACATCGACGACGCGCTGCAGCGGTTCGGCGACGTCGAAGTGATGTTCGCGAGCCACAGCTGGCCGACCTGGGGCAACGCGCGGATCGCCGACTACCTCGCTAAGCAGCGCGACACCTACAAGTACATCCACGACCAGACGCTGCGGCTGGCGAACTCGGGCGCCACGCCGCGAGAGATCGCCGAGCGGCTCGAGCTGCCGGAATCGCTGCGACCCTCGTTCGCGAACCGCGGCTACTACGGCACCGTCCGCCACAACGCAAAGGCGGTGTACCAGTGGTACTTCGGCTGGTACGACGGGAACCCGGCGAACCTCGATCCGCTGCCGCCCGCAGCCGCGGGAGCGAAGTACGTGGAGTTCATGGGCGGCGCCGCGGAGGTGCTGCGCAAGGCGCAGGCCTCCTACGAGGGAGGCGACTATCGCTGGGCTGCGACCGTGCTCGACCACCTGGTGTTCGCCGAGCCCGGTAACGCCGCGGCGCGCGATCTGCTCGCGCGCTGCTACGACCAGCTCGGCTACCGCGCCGAGTCGGGCCCGTGGCGCGACGTCTACCTCTCGGCCGCCTACGAGCTGCGCCACGGCGAGCCGACCGGGAGCACCGGTCTCGCATCGGCGGTCCAGCTGCTGCGCCACACGCCGCTGGAGCGCTTCTTCGACGCGTTCGCGGCGCGGCTCGACGGCCCCGCGACCGACGGCGTCGATCTCTCGGTGAACTTCGTGTTCACCGACGTCGGTGAGTCGTACCGGCTGTGGATCGAGAACGCGGTGCTCCACCACCGGCGAAAGAGCAAGTCCGATCCCGAAGCCGACGTCACTGTGCGCATGACCAAGGCGCTGCTCTTGCGCCTGGCCACCGGCCAGGCGGGACTTCGGGAGCTCGTGTTCTCCGGCGACCTCGACGTCGACGGCAGCCGCACCGACCTGCTCCGCTTCTTCTCGCTGCTCGAGACGCCCAAGGGAAACTTCGCGATCGTGCGGCCGTGAATGGCGGATTAGGCCGCAGGCCGTAATCCGCCGACACTCACGCCACGCGCAGCGACGCGAGCGGGACGATCCGCCCCACGGGCGTCACGACGTCCTGTTCGGGCAGCTGGAAGCGCCAGAACACCAGGCCCGAGACGCGGCCCTCGGCGTCGATCCAGTTCGGGACGCCGGGGTCGCGGTGCGCGATCACGATCCGGAAGCTGCCGTCGCGTTCGAGGCGGGTCTGCACCCGGTTCAGCGAGACGCGGCGGTGCGCGTAGTCGTAGGTCTGCATGAAGCGGTTCCACAGCACGACGTTCGCGAAGCGGCCCTTCGGCCAGCGGCCTTCGATCACGAGCGCCTGGTCGGGCAGCACCAGGTAGGGCGCCGACGAGTAGGCGTTGTCGACGGCGCCGAAGCCGCCCTCGGCGGGCTGCCACTTCGCCGGCGCGTTGAACTGGTTCGGCACCCGCGACACCCAGCCCGGCTGCTTCGCCGGATCGGGCGGCGGCATGTCGAGGGTCGCGGCGCGGAAGTAGTTTGCGACGCGCCGGATCCCGGCCGCGATGCTCGCGTCGCTCGGCGTCGGCGGCGGGCCGACCGGCTCGATCGGCTCCACCGCGAGACGCACCTCGACCTCCGGGTCGGCCGCGGCCGAGCGCTCGGTCTCGAAGTAGTGACGGGTGGTGAGCGTGCCGGCGTCGGGCTCGAGCGCGAGCCGGTTGCGACCCTGCTCGGCGGGGCCCAGCACGACTTCGAACGAGCCGTCGCGCGCGACGTCGAACTGGGTGTCGTTCAGCGCGCCGGCGACGCGCTTCGGATAGCGGCCGTCGGCGTTGCCGCCCTCGATCGTCAGCGAGGTGTAGACCGCACCTCCCGTGTTGCCGCGCACGCGGTAGCGGCGCTGCGGATCGAGCGGGGCGGTGTAGTAGATCGCGTCGGGGTTGTCGCCGAGCAGCTTCAGCGTCGGGGTGACGAAGCGGACCGCGCGCGGGCGCAGCGGGTCGGCCTCGAGCCACTGCTCGATGCCCGAGTGCAGCACGTGCATCAGGAAGCGGTGGCCGTCGGCGATGTCGCTCGGGTGCTCGATGCCCCATTCCTTTCCGAGGTAGCGGACGTCGGCCTCCGCGAGGAGGCCCAGGAGCTCGCTCCAAGCCGCGCGGCTCTCGGGGCCTGCTGCCAGCCCGGCCTCGGCCGGCGTCGCCGCTGCGGGCTCTGCTGCCGCGGCCGCGGGCCGCGCGGAAGCGTGCTGGCAGCCGCCCAGCGCGGCGAGCCCCCCGGCCATTCCGAGCCCTTTCAGGAAATCGCGTCGCTCCATGGTCTCCCCTCCCTGGTCCCCGCAAATCGACCCGCTCGCGTAGAATGCGCGCGGGGTGCCGCATCATGGCACGCTCGACCCAGGAGAGAAATCCCGATGAGCCAGGCCCGCGACGGCGTCCACATCCGCACCTGCTCCTTGTGCGAGGCGATGTGTGGCCTCCAGATCACCGTGGAGAACGGCCGCGTCGCGAAGATCCGCGCCAACGACGACGACGTCTGGAGCCGCGGCTACATCTGCCCGAAGGGCACGACGCTCGGCGACCTGCACCACGACCCCGACCGCCTGCGCGCGCCGCTCGTTCGCCGCGGCGACGCGTTCCACGAGGTGACCTGGGAGGAGGCGTTCGCCGAGGTCGAGCACCGGCTGCGCGCGGTGATCGAAACGCACGGGATCGGCGCCGTCACCACCTACATCGGCAACCCGACCGCCCACAACTTCTCGTTGTCGCGCTACGTCGCAGCGTTTGCGCCGATGTCGGGCATCGAGCGGCTCTACTCGGCGGGCACCGTCGACCAATGGCCGAAGAACGTCTCGTCCGCGCTGCTGTTCGGCCGCATGTGGACGTTCCCGCTGCCCGATCTCGACCGCACCGACTATCTGCTGATGATGGGCGCGAACCCGCACGCGTCGCAGGGCAGCCTGCTCGCGGCGGCCGACGTGCTGGGCCGCCTCGACGCGATCCGCGCGCGCGGCGGCGTGGTGGTCGTGGTCGATCCGCGCCGCACCGGCACCGCGAAGCGGGCGGACGAATGGCTGCCGATCCGCCCCGGCACCGACGCGGCGCTGCTGCTCGCCGTAGCACAGGTGCTATTCGCCGAGGGCCGCGTGCGGCCCGGCCGGCTCGCCGCGCTGACCAACGGCATCGAGGAGGTGGAGCGGCTGTGCCGCGACTTCACGCCCGAGGCGGTCGCCGATACCTGCGGCATCCCCGCCGAGACGATCCGCTCGGTCGCGCGCGGCCTCTCCGACGCGCCGCGCGCCGCCGTGTACGGCCGGATCGGCACCTGCAACCAGGAGTTCGGAACGCTGGCGTCGTGGCTGGTAGACGTGATCAACGTGTTGACAGGAAACCTCGACCGCGAGGGCGGCGCGATGTTCTCGAATCCGATCGCGTGGTCGCTCTCGAGTCTAACGCCCCCCGATTTCGTGGACGGCTTCGAGTTCGGGCGCTGGCGCAGCCGCGTGCGCGGAGCGCCCGAGGTGCTGGGTCAGGTGCCGATCTCGTGTCTGGCCGAAGAGATCGCGACGCCGGGCGCGGGCCAGATCAAGGCGCTGATCACGATCGCCGGCAACCCGGTGCTGTCCGCGCCCGACGCCGCGAAGCTCGACGCGGCGCTGCCCGCGCTCGACTGCATGATCAGCCTCGACAACTGGCAGAACGAGACGACGCGACACGCCCACGTGATCCTGCCCGGCGCGTCGGTGCTCGAGCAGCCGCACTACGACGAGATGATCTGGTCGTGGGCGGTGCGCAACGCGGGCAAGTACTCGCCGGCGCTGTTCGAGCCGGAACCCGAACGGCCCGCCGAGTGGCAGATCCTGCTCACACTGGCGGCAATCCTGCAGGGCCAGAAGGCTGCCGACGTCGACGTGAACGCGATCGACAACCTGTTCTTCGGCGGCGTTGTCGCGACGGTGGCGGCCGACCCCACGTCGGCGATCGCCGGCCGCGACCCGGGCGAGATCGTCGCGCAGGCGGGCGCGCCCGGCCCGGTGCGGATGCTCGACTTCGCGATCCGCACGGGGCCCTGGGGCGACCGCTACGGCGCGAACCCCGGCGGGCTCACGCTCGAGAAGATGGCCGCCCAGCCGAACGGCATCGACATGGGCCCGCTCGAGCCGCGTCTGCCCGGCGTGCTGAAGACGAAGTCCGGCAAGATCGAGCTCGCGCCGTCGTACATCACCGCCGACATTCCGCGCCTGCGCGAGCGCCTCGCGCGGCGCGACGAGGGCCTGGTGCTGGTGAGCCGCCGCCACTTGCGCTCGAACAACTCGTGGATGCACAACGTCCCGGCGCTCGTCACCGGCAAGGACCGCTGCACGCTGCTCGTCCACCCCGACGACGCGCGCGCGGCCGGGCTGGTCGACGGCAAACCGGCGCGCATCAGCTCGAGCGCGGGCAGCATCGTCGCGCCGGTCGAGGTGACCGACGAGATGCGCCGCGGTGTCGTGTGCCTGCCGCACGGCTGGGGGCACGACAAGCCGGGTGTGCGCCTCGCGGTGGCGTCGGAGCACGCCGGCGTATGCAACAACGTGCTGGCCCCGGGCGAGCTGGTCGACGTGCTGTCGGGCAACGCGATCGTGAACGGCATCCCGGTCGAGATCTCACCGGGCTAGCCTGATCGGTCAGACGCTATGTGGGTCCAGACTCACGATTTCACGCCCGAGCAGCTGGAGCGCTTCAGAGTCCTGCAGCGGCAGGTCTATGCCACGTTGCAGGAGGTGGCGGACACGCTCGAACCCGGCGTCACGGAGCAGACGGTGGCCCACCGGATTCATCGGGCACTGGGCCGGCAGGGCGCACGCACGTACTTCCACGTGCCGGTGGCGCTGTTCGGCGAACGGAGCGCCTACCCGGGTGAGTTCGGCGCGTTCGGAGCGCTGCCCACTGAGCGCGTGCTGCGCGACGAGGACGCGGTGATCCTCGACGCCGCGCCGCTGTTCGACGGCTTCATGATCGACTGTTCCTACGCCGTGCCGCGGGCCGGGGCGGATCGCGGCGTCTTCGCGGAAGCAGACGAGCTGCTCTCCCGCTGCCGCGCGTTGATTCTCGAGCGCGCCGAGCAGCGCGCCAACATGCGCGCCGCCGCGCGCGAGGTCGACGCGATGATCGTCGCGGCCGGGTTCGAGAACTGCCACAAGAAGCACATCGGCCAGGTGCTCGCGCACCGCATCACGCGCAGCGCGGCGGGGTGGCTCGGGTCGCGCCGGGTGTGGGGCCTGTCGCCGTTGCCGGTCGGCTACTTCCTCGCCAACGGTCTCCTCGCGGGACGCGGCCGTGCCGAGCTCACCCCGAACTGGAACCACACCCGGCAGAGCGACTGCGCGATGCAACCCGGCCTGTGGGCGGTGGAGCCGCACGTCGCCCGCGGCGCCACCGGCGCGAAGTTCGAGGAGATCCTCGTCGTCACCGGCGAGCGCGCGTACTACCTCGATGACGACCTGCCGCACCACCGCCGCTGGTCGGGCTAGAACGTCAGGTGAAGTGCGTCACCACGCTCTAGGGCCGCAATAGCAGCAGCGCGCCAGCCGCGATCATCAGCGCGCCGGCAGCGCGGCCGCCCCACACACCGTAGGGGATCACTTTTTCGGCCAGCACGAACGCGCTGAGCGCGGCGATCCACAGCAGATTCATCACGCCGCCAACGAACAGCAGGCCCATCAACACCCAGCAGCAGCCGAGGCAGTAGAGGCCGTGGCGGAAGCCCAGGCGCAGCGCTCCCCACGTACCGGGGCGGAACTGGTCCGCGAAGAAGGAGACCGGATCGCGGCAGTGCGCGAGGCAGGTGTCCTTCCACGGCGTGAGCTGGTAGGCGCCGGCCGCGATCATCAGCGCTGCGCCGAGGCGCGGGCTGCTCGCCGCCAGCATCGGCGAGAGCAGCGCCATCCGCTCGAGCCCCCATTGCGCTGCGGTGGCCGCGACGCTGAACGCGCCCCACGCCAGCAGATAGCCGGTCACGAACACCGCGGTGGGCGGCAGCACCGAGCCGTCGCGCAGCGCCTTCCGCGCCACCTGGGCGTAGAGGAGCGTCATCGGCGTCGCGGCCGGCAGCATCATGCCGGCCATCATCACCAGCCACATCGCGAGCAAGAGTGCTACGTCGAGCGGGCTCCAGGCGTGGAGGGCTCCCATCCCCTGCATCCCCGCCATCGCGAGCAGATAGGTCCAGGCGAGCGCCGTCACGCCGGCGAGCGCGCCGAGGATCGCGACGCGATCGCGGCGGCGCAGGCCAGCAGCGGAGATGGAGGACTCGGCGGGCACGCTGCCGAACCTCGCGACTAGCGGATCACGCCTTCCTGGTTCATGTGCAGCACGCTGAAATGCGCGTGGCTCGCGGCGAGATCGAGCTCGATGCCGGCGCGCACCCGCGAAGTGCCGCTGCCCACCTCGGCATAGGTGAACTCGAAGCCGTTGGGCAGGCCGATGCCGGCGCGGACCGGGTTGCCGCTGAAGCCGTCGATGATCGGCGCGCCCTCGCTATCGACGAGATCCGGAACACGCACCCGCGCGCTGCGCTTCCCGACGTCGATCGCGCACTCGATTGGCGCGTAGATCGGGTCGAGTTCCTCGGACATCGTGCTGGTGAAGACGTAGAAGTGGGTGGCTCCGGGCGCCGTCGACTCACCGCGCATGATCTTCACCAACGCCTCGCGCTGGGCCTCGTTCGCGCGTTCATCGATGATGAACTGCTGGCGACCGTTGCCGGCGGCGATCTCGCCGGGCCACCGGAGGAGCGTCACGGCGCAGAGCCCGTCGAGGCTCACGTCGTTCCAGTAACCCTCCTCGATGTCGATCGCCCCGATCGCCTCGCAGTGACCGTGCGTGGACGGCGACCCGAACTGGCACGGGCAGCCACGGGCGCAGTTACAGTTGGCGTAGTTCGAGCCTCGGAGCATCCAGCGATCTTTCACGACGCTCTCCTTCGCGGTGCGGGGCAAACAGTCTCGCCCAGGTGTAACCTGTCGGTCAACGATTTGGGAGGACCTGTCGATGAAGCGAACCCGCATCCTGTCCGCCGCCCTGGCTCTGCTGGCGCTCGCCGCCTGCTCGAGCCCGCCCCCCCCGGAAGAAGACAAGGTCACCGTGGGCAGGGTGCAGGGAGAGATCAAGGTGGGGATGGACGCCGCGTCGGTGGCGCAGATCCTCGGCTCACCCAACATCGTCACCACCGACGAGCAGCGCCGCGAGGTGTGGATCTACGACAAGATCTCGAGCGATCGCGTCGACACCTCGAGCTCGATCGGCGGCGGCATCATCATCTTCGGCGGCGGCAAGAGCTCGAGCTCGAGCTCGTCGAACCAGCGCACCCTGACCATCATCATCAAGTACGACGAGGAGAAGAAGGTCCGGGACTTTGCGTACAACTACTCGTCGTTCTGAGCCGGCAGCGCTGGCCGCGATCGCGCTGTTGGCGTCGGCGTGCGCCACGCCGGCGCCGCCCACCGAGCTGCTCTCGCTCTCTCCCGACGCCCCGGCGCACAAGGCGATGCAAACGCGGATGTTCGAGACCTCGGGCGAAACGGAGCTCTTGTCCGCATCGGCCGCGGTGCTCCAGGACCTGGGCTTCCAGATCAGCGAGAGCGTGCTCGAGGTGGGCTTCCTGCGCGCCACGAAGGAGCGCAGCGCGCGCGAGTATGGCCAGGAGATCACGCGCTTCCTGGTCTTCCTGCTCAGTGCGGCGGCTTCGGTCCTCGGCGGGTCGAACGCGGCAACCGTGATTCCGGTGGACCTGCACCAGCAGATCAACGCGTCGCTGGTGGCACGGCCACTCGACGCGAACGGGTCACGCCACGAGGTGCGAGTCCTCTTCTATCGCCTGGTCTGGAAGGGCGACGGACGGTCCGGCGACCAGTACATCGCGCCCGGCGATCAGCAGATGCAGATGATCCGCGATTCCGGGATCTACCAGCAGTTCTTCGCACGGCTCTCGAAGGCCGTGTTCCTCGAAGCCCACAAGATCTGAAGGCGAGGTGGCATGCGTCTCGAGAGTGGGTTCCTCTGGCTTGCGATCGTGACTCTTGGGCTGTGCTTGACGACGGCGTGCGCGTCCCCAGCGCCCGAGCCCGAGCTGCTCTCGCCCAGCGAAGAGCAGATGAAGCTGCGCACCATGCAGTCGCGCACCTTCGACGTAGCCGACCGCACCCAGGCGGTGCGCGCGGTGATCGCAGCGCTGCAGGACCTGGGCTTCATCATCGAGCGCGCCCACGAGTCACTGGGGCTCGTCACCGCGGCGCGCTTCGCCGAGCCGCGCTACTACGACGTGATGGGTATCACCGTGACCGTGCGCCCGCAGGAGGGCGGTAAGATGCTGATCCGCGCCAACGCCATCTACAACAACGAGCCGGTCACCGATCCGAAGGTCTATCAGAACTTCTTCGCGACCCTCGAGCGATCGCTCTTCATCGGCAGGAACTAGCGCGGTGGTGCGTTGCGCGCGCGCGGTGCTGACGTTCGCAGCCGGCCTGGCAACGGCGACCTGCTCGCCCTACGCATATCGCCACGAGATCTCTTGGGACTCGCAGGACCAGATCTGGCTCTCCGAGGCGAGCCAGGTGAAGGTGCGCGCCGCGCAGAGCCGCGTGTTCGACACGCACGATCGGCAGCGCATGCTCGAGGCCATCGTCACCACCTTCCAGGACCTGGGCTTCCAGGTGGAGGTGCTCGACGAGACGCTCGGCATCGTGTCGGGCAAGAAGTTCGTCGATCTCGAGAAGCCCTCGATCGGCTTCGACCCCAGCTACTTCCTCTACGACGAGGAGAGCCTCGTCGTGTTCACGCGCTCCTACCGCAGCTGGGGCCCGTTCTGGCATCGCAGCGACCTGGTGCGGCTCACCGTCACGGTGCGCGAGCGCAACGAGAAGCAGCTGATCGTGCGCGCGTCGGCGCAGTTCTACCTGCGGCCGATCGAGGAACCGGAGCCGTACCAGAAGTTCTTCGCGACGCTCGAGCAGACGCGCTTCGTCGATCGGCAGCTGGCAGGCGCGGCCGCTCACCGCTACTAGCGGTGGACGGGGAGGGAGCCGGCCTGTCGGCCAGCCCCCCTCCCCTGTGTGGGCCGCCCCCGAAACCGGCTCACGAATCGTGCTGGATCCCGAGCATGCAGTCGCGGTACGCCGCGCGCGCGGCATCCGAGTGGCGGTTCTCATCGCTCAACCCGACCAGACTCTGATCGGTGTCGCTCACCGGGCCGCCGCCGTACGAGCCGCCCGCGCGAACGACTTCACCCGCGTACTGGTTGCACTCTTCGATCTGCCCCGCCGAGGGCTGGTCAGCGAATGCGAGCGTCTGGGTGTCGTCGGGCGCCGGGTCCTTCTGCGCGAGCGCTATCGCGAACCCCCCGAGCAGTGCCACGCCGATCATGACCGCGAGCGCGAACGTCGCGACCTTACGGGGGCTTGCCGGCCGCTCAGATTCTCCGGGGCGGTGCTCACGTCGATCCATCGGATCCTGCATGATCTGGCTCCTTTTCTCGATCGAACGTCTGGCGTCGATCTCTTGCGTTACCCCACCTCATCGCATCGAAAAACCGGGCCGGGGGTCCGGCTCCTGAAGATCGGGGGGATCCAGGAGACGGGCCCCCGGCCGTGCCGGGTCGGCTTCGCGTGGTTGGGGTGCGCGCGCCGACCCGAGACGAGGCCGCTAGAGCTGCGAGCGGTTTTGCGCGGCCTCGCCGGTCGGGATCACGAGCTTCTGGCCGACGCGGAGCGTCGCCGGGTCGTCGATCCCGTTCACCTGGGCGATCACCTTCCACTTCTCGGGCGAGCCGAGCTTCTGCTCGGCGATCGCACTGAGCGTGTCGCCCTTCTGCACGACGTACTCCGCGTCGCTGGAGGGCTTCACCGCGGGCGACTTCGACGTGTCGAACTCGTTCGCCGCGAGCGCGGGAGCCGCCACGAGCAGGGCGGCGATCGACATCCAGGTTGCTATGCATCGCATGATTCGTCCTCCTTGCCTGCGAGCAGCCGTGAGCTGCCCCGCTGGAGGATCATTGCAACCGGTGTGCCAGGGCTGATTGCGTGACGAGCGTCACGCTTCTGGCGGTAGGAAGCGCGGCGCGATGCGTCCCGCGCGCGCGCTTCGCGCTGGGGCGGCAATATTTACTGGTAGATTCGATCACGCGGCAGCGCGATCCGGAAGGTCGCCCCCTCGCCGGGCCGTCCCTCGGCGCACAGGCGCCCGCCGTGACGCTCGACGATCGTCCTGCAGATCGCAAGCCCGAGGCCCTGTCCGTCGGCCCCATTGGCCTCGAGGCGCTGCGACGGCTCGAAGATCCGCTCCGCGTCTTCCCGCGCGAAGCCGCGGCCGTTGTCCTCGACGAGGATCTCGCAGCCGTCGGGCAATGCCGAGCCGGAAGCCGTGCGCGAGTCGATCGCGATCTCGCTCGTCACGTCGTCGCGCCGGTACTTGATCGCGTTCTCGAGCAGGTTGCGGAAGAGCTGGTAGAGCTGGCGCGCGTCGCCGTGCACCACGGGCAGCGCCCCGACCCGCACCTTCGCTCCGACGGCGTCGAGGTCCGGTGAGACGTCGGAGATCGCGTCGCGGACGACTGACGCGAGCTCCACGCGATCGCGGGCTGCTATCGCGTTCGTCGAAGACGACAGCGCGATCTGCGCCGAGATCAGCTCCGCCATCTTCACCGCGCTGGCGCGGATGTTCGCCATGTGTTGTCGGGCCGCCTCGTCGAGCGCATCCGCCGCCGTGGACTCCAGCAGATCGATACAGATCATCTGCGTGCCGAGCGGCTGCCGCAGCTCGTGGGAGAGGAACGAGGCGAAGCGCTGGAGATCGTCGTTCGAACGCGAGAGCTCGGCGGTGCGCTCGAGCACGCGCTGCTCCAGCTCGGCGTTCAAGCGGCGGATCTCGGCCTCGGCGTGCGCGTGGCCGGCGATCTCCACCTCCAGCGCGCGCGCGCGCTGCGAGGCCACGTTGCGCAGGCCGAGCGCCAGGAAGAGCAGCACGGACAGCACGAGCCCACCCGCGAGCGTCGCGCGCGGGAGGTAGGAATCGGCGGCGGTGAGCATCTCGTCCGACGGCCCCACGCCGATCTGGATCGTCAGGCCGCCGGGCAGCGCCAGCGCGGTGTGGGTCGCCGCGTGCGGAATCCGGTCGGCGGCACCGGCCGCGGCGGCGCGGTACAGCTCGACGTCGCCGGCCGCGACGTCCACCGCGTAGGTGGTATCGGCGTTCACGAGGATGTCCGCGAACAGCGCGCGGCTCGTGTAGGCTGCCGCGAGCCAGCCGCGCGGCGAGCCGGACTCGACCAGCGGCGCGAGGATCCGCAGCCGCGGCTCGCGACCGGGCGGCAGCACCGGTCCGATCACCACCGGCCGCCGCAGCGCGGTGCCCTCCGCGCGCAGCGCCTCGAGATCGAGCGCGGGCAGGATCGTCTCGGGCGGATATTCCCAGCTGCGCTCGCCGTCCGCCTCGATCCACGCGATCGACTGGAGCCCGGGTGACTGGGACAGGATCAGCCGAACGTCCGACTCCCAGTCGCCGCGCATCGGGAGCAGGCGGTCCTGCCACTCGCGGGCCAGGATCGACATCGCGTGCATCCGGGAGTCCAGCCCCGCGCGAATCTCCGAGCGCACCCGCCGCGCTCCCGCTTCGACCAGCAGGCCGAACTGGTTCTGCTCGCGCATCGCGAGCGCGTGGCTGACCAACACCGCCAGCGCGGCCGACACCAGCCCCACCAGGGCCGGCACGTGCCAGCGATCGAATCTCGCCTGCCACTCGGCGAGACGGCCGGCTCGCTCCATCGCGCCTCCCCCGCCGTGCTCATTGCACGCGGCCGCGGGAGGAGCTTAGCTGGGACCGGCGTGGACCCGCAGGACCCACAGAATTCGCCGGAGCCGCGCGCAGCAAGGCCGCGCGCGTTGCTCGTCGACGACGAGGCGATGCATCTCGAGGCGATGCGGGCGCTCGTCGAGCGCCAAGGGTTCGATACCCGGACCGCCGGCTCGCTCGGGGAAGCCCGCAAGATCCTGCAGGAGGACGGCTTCGACCTGCTGCTGACCGACCTCCAGCTCCCCGACGGTTCGTCGCTCGAACTGCTCCCGCTGCTCGAGGACCGGCCCGCGATGGACCTGGTGCTCGTCACAGGCCACGCCAGCATCGACACCGCGGTGCAGGCGCTGCGCGGCGGCGCGACCGACTACCTGACCAAGCCGATCGAGGTGGCGCGCCTCGAGAAGGTGCTCTCCCACGTGCAGCGCGCGGTGCGGCTGCGCGGCCAGGTGGGCGCGCTGCGCGACGAGCTGCGCCGGCTCGGGCGCTTCGGCCCGATGATCGGCGCGTCGAGCGCGATGCAGGCGGTGTACGACCAGGTGCTCAAGGTGGCGCGCACCGATGCCACGGTGTTCGTCACCGGTGACACGGGCACCGGCAAGGAGCTGGTGGCGCAGGCCGTGCACGAGCTGAGCGCGCGCGCTGCGGGGCCGTTCGTCCCGCTGAACTGCGGCGCGATCTCGCCGAACCTGATCGAGTCGGAGCTGTTCGGGCACGAGAAGGGGAGCTTCACCGGCGCGACGGACCGCCACGCCGGCTGCTTCGAGCGCGCCGACGGCGGCACGCTCTTCCTCGACGAGGTGACCGAGATGCCGCCCGAGCTCCAAGTGAAGCTCCTGCGTGCGCTCGAGAGCAGCGAGGTGCAGCGGATCGGCGGCAAGAGCCCGCTGCCGGTCGACGTGCGCGTCGTCGCGGCCACCAATCGCGACCCGCGCCAGGCGGTGGCCGATGGCGCGCTGCGCGAAGACCTGCTGTACCGCCTGCTCGTGTTCCCGATCCACCTGCCGCCGCTGCGGGCCCGCGAGGAAGACCTCGACCTGATCGCCGACCACTTCCTGGCCCAGCACAACCGGCGCGCGGGCACGCACAAGGAGCTGACGCGGGCCGCCCGCGAACGGCTGCGCAACCACACCTGGCCGGGGAACGTCCGCGAGCTCAAGAACGTGATCGAGCGCGCGTTCATCATGGCCGACACCGACGTCGACGCCGAGTGCCTTTCGCTCGCCGGCGCTGCCGCCGTAGCGAACGGCGGCGACGAAAACCTGGGCATCCGCGTCGGCATGTCGAACGCCGAGGTGGAGCGCATCCTGACGCTGGCCACCCTCGATCACGTCGGCGAGAAGAAGCGCACCGCCGAAGTGCTCGGGATCAGCCTGAAGACACTCTATAACCGGCTGAAGGTCTACAAGGGCTAGCGGGGGTCAGCCCGCGATCGCGGCGACCGCGAGCCGCTGCGGGCCACCGTCAGCGAGCTGGAGCAGCTCGGCCACCGACACCGCGAATGCGCGCGGAATCGCGTCGAGGTCCGGCACCGCCTCGGGGCACGCGATCGCGCCGATCCCGATGTTGCCGTCGTAGCTCATCACGGTGAGGTTCAGCGCGCAGCCGTCGTAGATCGGGCCGATCGGATGGCACGCCGTGACGCGCGCCCCCGCGCAGCAGAGCGGCATCGCCGGCCCCGGCACGTTCGAGATCACGACGTTGGCCAGCGGCCGGTGGTGCTGCGCGAGGCCGAGGCGCCCGTAGGCCGAGGATGCGCCGGCGAGCAGCGCGGGCGACACGACGTCGGCCCACTCGCCGAGCTGTCCGCCCAGTGCCTCGTGGGTGCGCATCGCCTGGAGGCTCGCCTCGCGCGCGGCATGCAGCCGCTCGAGCGGATCAGCGAGATGCACCGGCAGCCGCACCAGTAGCACCGAGAGCGAGTTGCCGAAGCCGTCCAGCGCGCGTTCCGCGAGCGCCATCGGGACGGCGGCCACCAGCGGCTGGCGCGGGATCTCCTCGTGCCCTCCGAGGTATTGACGCAGCGCGCCCGCACAGGCGGCCAGCACGACGTGGTTCACGGTCGCCGCGTACGCGTTCTTCACGCGCTTCACGTCCGCGAGCGGAACGCTGCCCAGCGCCACGGCGCGCCGGCTCGAGACGCGCCCGTTGAGCCGCGTGCGCGGTGCGCTGGGCAGCGGGGACTCCCGCTTCATCAGCGTGGAGAGGGCGAGCCGCGCTCCGGTGCCGCTGCTGCGCCAGAGCTGGCGCGCGCCGCGCAGCGGGCTTCCGCCGAGCGAGAGCGTGGCGTCCGCGAGCAACGCGACCGCGGACGGGGCCGGCTCGGGCTCCGGTACCGGATCCGGTGCGCGGCGGTGATCGGCGTGCGGGTCGGCGTCGAGCAGCGCGCACAAGAGCTGCGCGCCGCCGATGCCGTCGACGGCCGCGTGGTGGACCTTCGCCACCAGCGCGAAGCGCTGGTGCGAGAGGCCCTCGACTACGTGCATCTCCCAGAGCGGCCGGTCGCGGTGCAGCGGCGCCTCCGCGACCCGGGCCACCAGGTCCGCCAGCTCGCGCGGCCCACCGGGTGCGGGGAGGGCCACGCGGCGCAGATGAGCGTCGAGGTCGAAGCGGGAATCATCGGTCCAGACGGGATGACCGAGCCCCAGCGGAACCTCGATCAGCTTGCGGCGCAGGATCGGCAGCGCCGAAAGCCGTCGCTCGATCTGCGCGCGCATGCGGCGGAAATCTTCGCGCGGCCCGCGGCCGTGCGACTCGAGCACCAGCGTGCTCAGCACGTGAAGCGGAGTGTTCCCTGTCTCCGGGTAGAGAAACGCGGCGTCCATCCCGGTCAGCCGTCGCCAGGTCACGGATTCCCCCTGTTTCAAACCGAGCGCCGTTCGGGTTCGACTCCGCCGCCAGGCTCTGGTTCATGACGATTCGTTTACGCATCGGCGGCAGTCAGGGGTGCCGCGCGAGCCACGCCTCCGCGAGCTCGACGCCCCATTCGCGTGCCTGGCGCGGATCGTCGTCCCAGACGTAGAACGCGGGACCCATCACCACCTGGCCTTGCTCGGCGCGAGCATCGCGCTGCAATCCAGTTGCCCTTCGCAGCGCGCGCTCGTCGTACTCACCGTTTCGATCTCGCATCCGTTGCCGGCGGTGCATTGAACCTCCTGCGTTGAGTCGAGTTCGCAGTGCAACGCACATGCCAGCCCGGAGCCGTGATGAACGTCACGCTTCATCGCGCTCCCGCGCCACGTCGCGGATTCTCGTGACGGATTCTTGACACCGTGTCGAGAATCTCGCGTGTGGAAATTACCAGCGCCTGTAGATTTTGCCGTGACGGATCACGGGACGCATGATCGATGCATGTTAGTCAGCTCGACCCCGACACATCGTCCGGTGTCGACTCGGCGGCGAGCGCGCGGCCGAGGATCGCGTCCGGGTCGCTCCAGCCGGTCTCATCCTGCACCTCGCGACAGCGCGCGAGGATGCGCGCGAAGTCGGGCCCCGCCGCGAAGCCGCGCGCGAGCAGATGCCGGCCGAGCACGACGTCCCGCGGGCCGCCGTCCGGGATCGCCAGGTGGACGATCGCCTCGAGGAAACGGTCGCCGGCCGGGAAACGGCGCGCGCGTGTGTCGGGGGTGGTGCGGCCCCATTGGTCGGCGCGCGCGACGCGCTCGAGCAGCGCAGGGCCGACCTGCGCGGCCGCGAGACGGCGTGCGAGACGGCGGTAGGCCTTCGGCGACGCCCCGTCCCGGGGCAGCTGCGCCGGCGCCAGATGGTGCTCGACCAGTGCCAGAACCTGCGCGAGCAGCGCGGACGGCGCGCGCAGCCGCTCCAGGAAGCTGCGCGTCGCCACGACGCCAGCAGCGGGGTGGCCGTGCGCGCGGACACGCCCGTCGCTCTCGCGCGTCGCGGCGGGCTTCCCGAAGTCGTGACACAGCACCGCGTACATCAACGCGGCGTCGTCGGGCTGCCCGGTGCGCAGCAGGGCCGCCGCATCGAGCGCCATGCCGGTGTGCACCCAGACATCCCCCTCCGGGTGCCAGGTGGGGTCCTGCGGCACACCGACGAGTGCTTCGAGCTCGGGAAAGAAACGCAGCATGTCGGTGCGGCGCAGCACCTCGAGACCGCGGCTCGGCTGCGACGCCCGGAGCAGTAGCTTGTCGAACTCGACGCGCAGGCGTTCGCCGGGCAGCGTCGAGAGATCGAGCGCGCGGCACAGCAGGGTCAGCTCCGCGTCTGGCTCCATCGCGAAGCGCGCCGCGAGCTGCATCACACGCAGGCCGCGCAGCGGGTCGTCGGCGAAATGGCGCGGGTCGGCCGCGCGCAGCACCCGCGCCGCCAGGTCCGCGCGCCCGCCCAGCGGGTCGAGGATCTCCCCGGAGAGCGGGTCGAGCCCGATCGCGTTGATCGAGAGATCGCGCCGGCGCGCCGCGGACGCGAAATCGCGCGCCGGGTCGGCCGCACGCTCGCCGCGCGGCAGCGCGAAATCCGCGGCGAGGCCAGCGACTTGCATCACCGCGAACGCGCGCCCGAACAAGAGCACCTCGCCGAACCCGCGCAGCACGCCTTCGAGCTCCACCGCCGTGAGGCCGAACACCTCGACATCGAGGTCCTTCGCGTGCGAGAGCCCTAGCAGCTGGTCGCGTACGAACCCGCCCACCACGACGGCGCGCCCGCCGCGCGCGCGGATCGCCAGGGCGATCGGTCGGAGCGCTTCGATCATGTTCAACGAGGGTACGCGACCCGCCTGTGTTTTCGGCTCGCTGCGCGAGTGGTGCCCCCAGGGAAAGCAGCGATGGCGATAGGAATGGATGGGAGACGGCCTAACCTGTTCGAGTGGACACCGACCGCCGCGGCTTTTTGCGCCTCACGGCCGGCGGCGCCGCGCTGCTGCTCGCCCGCAGCCGCGAAGCGTCGTGCGCGGAGAGGGAGAGCGCGCTGGGGATCCACCGCGAGACGCGCAACACTTCGAGTGGCGCGATCGGCGCGCGCCTGCGCGCGAGCTTCCGCCCGCTGCCCCCCTTCAAGCCCTACCCCGGCCTGTCCCGGGTGTCGCTTCCGGTCCCATCCTGGGAGGCCGGACGCCCGCTGTTCTCGGTGGCGCGGGTCTACGCGCCGGCGCGCGCGTTCGCGCGCGAGGGCTGCTCGCGCGAGGAGCTCTCGCGAATCCTGCTGCTCGCGAACGGGGTGACACAGCGGGGCCCCGGCGCCGCGCTGCGCGCCGCCCCGTCGGCTGGCGCCCTCTACGCCGGTGAGGTCTACGCGGTGGTCGAACGGGTGACGGGACTCGCGCCCGGCGTCTACTCCTACGAGGTCGCCTCCCACGCGCTCGTGCAGCTGCGCGCAGGGCCCTTCCTGGCAGAAGTGGCGCGCGCGATCGAAGGGCCGCCCGATACGGCGGGCGCGGCCGCGGCCGTGCTGCTCACCAACGTGTTCGCGCGCTACGGCGCGCGCTACGCGAACCGCGGCTATCGCTATGCGCTGATCGACTCGGGACACATCGGCGAGAATCTGCGCTTCGCGGCGAGCGAGATCGGCCTCGGCGAGGCGGCGCCGCCGCGCTTCGAGGACGATCGGCTGAATACCCTCCTGGGTGTCGACGGGCGCGAGGAGGCGGTGTGCGCCGTGCATCTCGTCGGCCGGCCCGCCGGCGGTGCGGCGGGCGACGCGCTCCGCGCGCGAGCCCTCGTCGAGCGCCAGACCGTCGACGCGACGGAGCCGTGGAGCGGGCTCCCGGCTCCGGAGCGCTACCACGAGGCCACGAAGCTCGTGCCGGCTGCGGGCGGTGGCGAAGCGCAGCCGCCGGCCGCGCATCGCGCCGATCCGCAACCAGCGGTGGACGCGGAAACGACCGCTCCGGAGATGGCGGTCCACGCGGCGATCCGCGTGCGGCGCTCGGCACGGCGCTTCGAGAGCGCTCCGATGCGGCGCGCCGATCTGCTGGCGATCCTCGCGCTCGCCCGGGGCAACCCCGCGCTGCGCCGCAGCGGCGGCCTCGACCTCTACGCCGTCGCCCACCGCGTCGCCGACACGCCCGCCGGCTTCTACCGCTACGACCCCGCATCCCGCCGGCTGGAGCCGCGCCGCCGCGGCGATCTCGCCGACCCGCTGATCCGGGCGTGCCTCGGCCAGCAGAAGTCCGGCCAGGCGGCCGCGGCGCTGATCAGTGTCGCGCGCCTGGCCGAAGCCTCCGCGCAGTGCGGCGCGCGCAGCTACCGCGATCTGCTGCTCGACGCCGGCGCCACCGCGCAGCGCGTCTACCTCGGCGCCGAGGCGCTCGGCCTCGCCGCTCGCAACCTCGCCGCGTTCTACGACGACGACCTCGACGCGCTGCTCGGTCTCGACGGCCGGAGCGAAGTAGCGGTGCACCTCACCGCGGTGGGCGCGGGGGATTGACGGAATCGCGTCACGCTGCGAGCAGCTTCCCGATCTCCCGACGATTGACGCCGAGCGCGCAGAGCGCACGGATCAGCATCTCGAGACTCGCATCGGCTTGCTCGAGTCGAGCGATCCGCGGCTGCGTCGATCGAATGCGCCGAGCCAGGTCCTGTTGTGTCATCCGCTTTGCCACCCGGCGCTCGCGAACCTTCTCGGCCAGGCGCACGCGCATCTCGACGATGGTGGCCTCCTCGTCCGTCAGGCTCAGTAGCTCGCGCACCGACCCCTGGGTCCAACCGTCGGGCAGCTTCCTTCGCGCGGTCTTCCTAGCCACGGTCGTACTCCTGCAATCGCTTCACGCAGAGGCTGAATTCGCTCGTCGGCATCCTCCGTGTCCTCTTCTCATACCAGTGAACGACCAGGATCGCGTCTAGATCAATCCGATAGAGGATCCGCCAGCTCTTCCGTGTCTCCCGGTCCTCCACACGAAGCTCGTGGACTCGCCTGCCGACCGTCGGCATCGGCCGTGATCGAGGCCACTGGAACGACTCGCCGCGCTGGATCCGGCGCAGCAACACACCAGCCTCGATCCGCGCGGCAGTACCCACAGGCGGTGTCCGCAAGGTTCCGAGCATCCAGCGCAGCGGTTTCTCGTCGACCACGAGAGTATATCTTTATCGGTATATCGCAAGGTCGCGCGGCGTCGCGCTCGAATGAGTCTTCGAGCTCTACGGATACGGGCGCTTACCGACCGCCGCGCTGCGCATGAGCGACCGAAAACGATTCATCGCGCTCGTTGCAGACGAAACCTACCTGCGAACGGTGGAACAGCTCTTCAGCCGCCACCGCGCTGCTGGGCGCGCAGCGCATCGAGCTGCGACCTCTGGAAGACGGCCGTCACCGGCACGTCCGGCAGCACCGCGCGGATCGCGGCCATGCCGCCCTCTTCCCGGTCGACGAGTACCGCCACGTGCACGATCGCGAGGCCCTCTTCGAGACAGCGCTCGATCGCGCGCAGCACCGAGCCGCCGCTGGTGACCACGTCGTCGACAATCGCGACCGGGCTCTCGGCGCAGCCCTCGATCCACTTGCGCGTGCCGTGGCCTTTGCGGTCTTTGCGCACGATGAAGAAGTCGAGCACGGGACCCGACACCAACGAGTGATACGCGATCGCCTGCGCGATCGGGTCAGCGCCGCTGGTCAGGCCGCCGACCGTGCGCGGGCGCGTACCGGCGCGCGCGAACTCGCCCTGGAACGCCGCGCCGATCAGCGGCATCGCCTCGGCGAAGCAGGTGGTGAGCTTGCAGTCGAAGTACGAGTTGCTGCGCCGGCCCGACGCGAGCACGAAGTCGCCCTCGACGTACGAGCGCTCGACGAGGATCGTGGCCAAGTCGCGGTGGAGCACGCCGGCGTAGATACGCCGGCCGCTGCGGGGATGCAAGCGCTCCCGGCAATCATCGCTTCACCCAGTGCTCCACCTGCTTCGCGAGAAACTCCTCGATCGCGATCCCGTCGCCGCCGACGAGCAGTGTGCGCGCCGACGGGAAGGCGGCCTGGAATGCCGCGAGGCCGGGCTGCGCGTCGCGCACGCGCCCGCTCTTCACCTCGATCGCGGTGAGCGTCCGGCCGACGCGGACGACGAAGTCGACCTCGCGGTTGCGGTCGCGCCAATAGAAGAGCTCGCACACACCCGACGCCGCGGCGTTCGCCAGATGCGCTCCGACCGCCGACTCGACCAGCCGACCCCAGTAGGCGCGGTCCGTGCGCGCTTCGCCGAGCGAAAGGCCGGACTGCGCCGTCATGAGTGCGGTGTTGAACACTTGCAGCTTCGGGCTCGACCCGCGGCGCCGCACTTCGGCGCCAGCGTACTTCGGCAGGCCCGCAAGCATCCCGGCGCCTGCCAGCAGGTCGAGATAGTGTGCGAGCGTCGTCGTATTTCCTGCATCCTGGAGCTGACCGAGCATTTTCGTATAGGAGAGGATCTGGCCGGAATAGCTGGACCCCAGCTCGAACAGGCGCCGCAATAATGCCGGTTTGTCTACACGAGAGAGCAGCAGCACATCGCGCGCGATCGTCGTCTCGATCAGCGCGTCGCGGAGGTAGCGCGACCAGCGATCGGGATCTCCGACGAGCGGTGCGGCCCCGGGGTACGCGCCGTAGAAGAGGTAGCGGTCGAACGACCAGCCGAACGCCGCCTGCATCTCGCTGAAGCTCCAGTGCGGCAGGTGCAGCAGCTCGAAGCGACCGGCGAGGCTCTCGCTGAGACCCCGCTGCACCAGGAGCGGCGCCGAGCCCAGCAGCACCACCTTGAGCGGCCGGCGCGCGCGCGTGTCCTCGTCCCACAACCGCTTCACGGTCTCGGACCAACCGGGGGCCTTCTGCACTTCGTCGAGCACGAGCAGCGCTCCGCGCTTGCCAGCTTCGCCGGCGAGCAGCCGCGCCGCCTCCCACTGCACCGCGATCCATTCCGGCCCGCGCAGCGTCGGCTCGTCGGCGCTCGCGATGCGGCTGGGCAAGCCCACCTTCTCCACCACCTGCGCGACGAGCGTGGTCTTGCCCACCTGACGCGCCCCGGCGACCACCTGGAGGAAGCGCCGGGGCTCCCGTAGCCGGCGGGCGAGCGCGGCGGCCGAAGGCCGAACTCGGTCCTACTCGAGTCCGAGATCCTCGCGGAGCGGTGCGAAGTCGAACGCAGTGGCGCCGGACGAGCGGCGCTCGTGGTTCTCCATGTCCTTCAGCAGGACATCCACTGCGCCGCGGCCTCGCGCCGTTCGCACCGCTTCGCGCGGCGAGAGGCCGCCGAGCGCGGGCAGCGCGTGGTCGGCCCAGTCGGCGTAGTGGCGCCGCTTGAACTCCAGAACCAGCTCCTCGGCTTCGGGCGGCGGGGGCTCGGGCGGCCGGCGCCGGGCCGCCTGCTCGGCGACCGGCGGCGACAGCGGATCGCTGTGCTCGCGCGCGCGGTGGCGAATCAGGTCGCCGCACGCCGCCTCGACGCGCTTGCGCAGCGCATCCGCCCGCTCGCGGGAGTTCGTTTCGATCTGGAGTGTCCCTTCGGAGAACTGGACGCGGCCGATCAGCGTGTTCTCCCAGCTCGCGTGCACGAGATTCCCCGGCCGCAGGAAGTCGTACACGCGAGGGTGTTGATCAGGCTCGGGTGCCTCCACCCCCTCCATGTGGGCGAGGCTGCGCTCCACCTCGGCCCGGTTGCCGGACTCGATCGCGAAATGATCGGTCGTCAGCAGCAGCGCGTCGCCGTCGGTGTTGTGCAGGTCGAGCGGCGCCGCCGCGCGCTCGTCGAGCGCCGCGACGGCCTTCTCCCAGCGCGCGATCAGGTAGCGCCCGAAGTCCTCTTCGCGCAGGCGCTCCGGTGCAACGGCGCGCTTGCGCCGCAGCCGTCCCCTGGCGCGGCGTACGACCTCGGCAGCGTCGATCGGGGGAAGCGGGCGGTGGTGCGAGCCGCAGAGCAGCGGCTCGGAGGGACCATCGACCACGCGCGCGAGCACCGCGTCGCGCACGACGAGCGTGCGCGACCCGCTCACCTCGCGGATCCGCCGCACCTCTTCCGTCAACAGATCGCGCAGTGTCACGCTGGCGCCGGGCTCGACCTCGATCACCTCCCACACCGAGAGCCACGCGGCGCTCTGCGCGGCGAGCCAGTCGCGCTCGGCGGCGGAGAGCCGCGGGCCGCGCTCCCGCAGGAACCAGCTCGCGACGGTCGCGCCCTGTACGCGGTAGTGGAACACCGACCACGGAATCGCGAGCTGCAGCGCTTCGCCAGCGTCGACGAAATCCTCGGCGAAGCGCAGCCACTCGGCGCCGAAGCGCCGCATCGCGAACTCGCCGAGCTTGCGCACCAGCTCGCCGTCGAGGTCGTGCATCGAGGCGCGACTCGCCTCGACCTCGCGCGCCGCCTCTTCGGTCGGCAGATGGCACTTCTTGTACTTCCGCCCGCTGCCGCATGGGCACGGCTCGTTGCGGCCGACCTTGCGCCGCGCCGGGGGCGGCGCGGACGCCGCCGCTGCGACGTCGCGACCCGGAGCGGCGTCTTCGACCTCGAACTCCGGGAACGCCTCGTACGGAAACGTGAAGCGCACCTCGAGGTCGCGCTCGTCGTAGTACGACTCGCACGCCGGCTCGAACTCGTCCGCGGCGAACAGCTCGCGGTGGACGGCGAAGAAGGCCACGAACGCCGACGCCGCGGCCGAGGCGATCTTCACGTCGCGCTCGACCAGCGGGCGCGATGCGCCGTCGCGCTCGCGGCGCTCGACAACCGGATACGCGTTGGGATCCGCCACCGGCCATCTGTGCTCCGACACTTCGCGCCGCATCCGGGCCGGTAACTCGGCACCGCGCTCGAAGCCGAGAACGAGATGGTCGGAGCCGAGATCGATGCGCCCGCGTCGATCCCTCGGCCCGTCCGAGGCGCTCGAGAAGCGCTCGTAGCCCGCGAGTGATGGGAAGATCACGAGCCCCAGGCTCTCGCCGAGGTTTCCGATGATGCAGACACATGCCCCCGCGATGCCGAGCGCCGGGATGTCCATCCGAAGCACCTGGTCGTCGGTCGCGAGCCGCCACGGAGCAGTGTGAAAGAGGAGCTCCGCCGCGCGGAAGAGGTCGCGCACCGCCGGCGCGGAGACGCGGCCGTCCTCGAGGTAGCTCGCCTCGCCGTCGCCGCCCGACAGCGAAGCGATCAGACCGTCGAGCAACGCGTCCAGCTCGGGTGTCGGCGCGACGGCCACCGGGATCGCGATGCCCTCCGCACGCAGCGCGGCGCGGACCTCGGCAGCAAGCGCGGCGTCGGCTACACGGATCCGGTCGGGTCGCCGCGGCGGACCGATGAACGGGCGCTCGAACGCGGTGAGCAGCACGCGCGCGACGGCGCGGTCGCCCTCCTCGGGGCCGACCACGTCCTGCCCGACGATCGGTCCGTCGCCCGCCTCCACCCAGAACACGGCATCGGGGCGATAGGGCTCCTCGCGGTCGGTGATGAAGAAAGGCGGCGCGAAACGGCCGCCGACCCACTCGCGGCTGCGGGAATCTCGACCCCTGCTTCGCCTTCCACGTCTCGGCCGCTGCGACATCGGCATCCCCCGTCGGTTGATCAGGATCCGAACAGCTCGGCAATCGTCGCCTGGATCTCCATCGCCGCCGCGCGCGGGTCGGGAGCCGATCGGATCGGCCGGCCGACGACGATGTAGTCCGCGCCGCTGCGGAACGCCTGCTCGGGCGTGGCGATGCGTTTCTGATCGTCCGGCACGCGCTGGTTCTCGAACGGCCGGATCCCGGGCGACACGATCAGGAAGCCGTCGCCGAGATGCTCGCGCAGCGCGCGCGCCTCGAGCCCGGACGAGATCACGCCGTCGCACCCGTGCGCGAGCGCGCGCCGCGCGCGTGACAGCACCAGCTCCTCCACCGAGATCGGCGCCGGGAAGCCGAGGTCGCGCAGGTCGGCCGCGTCGAGGCTCGTCAGCACCGTCACCGCGAGCAGCTTCAGACGATCGCGCTCCACCGCGCCGGCCGCCGCGAGCATCGCGTCGTTGCCGTGGACCGTCGCGAACTCGGCGCCGCAATCGCGCATCCGGCGCACCGCCGACGCCACCGTCTCCGGCACGTCGAAGAACTTCAGGTCGACGAACACCTTCTTGCCGGCGTCGACGAGCTCGGAGACCAGCTCCCAGTAGTTCCCGCTCATGAACAGCTGGAGCCCCAACTTGTAGAACCAGACCGCGTCGCCGAGCCGGCCGACGAGGTCGCGCACCTCCTCCCGCGAATCGACGTCGAGCGGGAAGATCAACCGCTCGCGCGCGGGGATCTTCTTGGTGGAGAGCGGGAGCGGAGAGGGAGTGCGTTGCATCGTGGGAGCGGCGCGAGTGTATGGCTGGTGGCGTGGTGCGGACAAGCCCGACCGCGCGGCCTACGCCTCGGATTCGAACTGCGTGATGCGCACATCGCCGTCGGGGAAGCGCGCGATCAGCTGCAGCTCGCCCCCGAGCGCGTGAACGTAGGAGGCGAGCTTGCTCAGCAGCACGTCGTGACGCCTCTCGAGCTGGGAGATCGCGCCTTGTGTCACTTCCATCAACTCTGCGAGCTCCGTCTGCGTGATCCCGGTGACGCGCTGGCGAATCTCTTGCAGGCTCATCTCGAGAAGCGTCGCGCGCACCCTCCGGTCGACGCGCGCGCGCGCCTCCGGACTCATCCGATTCCACAGTTCCTTGAACGGTCGCGCCATGCTCGCTCTCCCCTGCTTCGCAGACCCGCGTGCCTAGGCGAGCCCTTCGCGTTTCAGCTGCGCCAGGTGCTCGTCGTATAGGCGGTCGGCGATCGGGATCATCCTTTCGTAGAAGCGGCGATCCCCGGTCTTGTCGCCAGCGATCAGCAGGATCGCCGCCCGTCTCGGGTCGAACGCATAGAACACCCGGTACGGCCGCCCTTGATGCTGCACCCGAAGCTCGCGCATGTGGGCGTGCCTCGATCCAACCACGCCCGAAGAGTGTGGGTACCCGAGGGTCGGACCCATCGCCTCGAGCTGGCGCACCCCGTACGCGATGCTCGCTTGTTCGGCTTCGGTGAGACCCTCCCACCAGGCCCCGAACTCGTCCGTGTACTCGACCTCCGCCACGGTCCCCCATCCCGGGACCGGTGAGGACTGATATTAGACTGGGATGATTATCAGTCAAGGCTAATATTGCTGTTGCTCGGCGACGAGGTGAACTTTCGGTTCCTCTGCGCGTTCCGAAAGGTGCGGATCGCGTCCCAAGAAGGCGCGAAACGAACGTCGCGCGCTAGGACCGTCCAATCCCGTCCGAACCTGCCCTCGGTCGCAGACTCAACGCAGCGCGGCGAGTGCGTCCTCGAGCAATGCGGGGTCGAGCCAGGCGCGGAAGTCGCGCCGGACGTCGACGAAGCGCACCACGCCGTCGGCATCGAGCAGCAGCGTGGTGGGATGCGGCACGCCGGCCTCGATCGGCATGGGGTTCTCGAGGCGGATGCCGAGCTGATCGATCGCGGCGCTGCCC
>Ga0184637_10000289_pt1 | contig 36999 bp, 30 predicted proteins | sample PLM3_127_b2_FD_133143 | JGI IMG/M metagenome (GOLD analysis project Ga0184637, IMG submission 133143) | Groundwater sediment microbial communities from an aquifer in East River, Colorado, USA - PLM3_127_b2 | ecosystem: Environmental > Terrestrial > Soil > Riparian zone | place: USA: East River... | reverse complement strand
GCGGTTCCCGAAATGCAGGGCTTCTTCGCGGCGATCGGCGTGGGCTTCGGGTCCCCGGCGAGCTCGTCACTCGGAATGGTGTTCGCAACGCTGCGGCCGTGGGACACGCGCGACGTGAAACAACAGGAGATCGTCGCGCGCCTGCTGCCGGAGTTCAGCAAGATTCCCGAGGCGATGGTGTTCCCGTTCAACCCGCCGGCGCTCTCCCAGCGCAGCAACGCCGACGTCGAGATCGTGATCAAGAGCTCGAGCGCGAGCCTCGACGAGTTCGCCGAGGTCAACCAGGCGATCATCGGCGCGATGCGCGAGGTTCCGGGGCTGGTGAACGTCGACAGCGACCTGCGGCTCGAGAACCCGCAGGTCGAGATCCTGTTCGACCGCGAGCGGGCCGCCGACCTCGGTGTGCCCGTCAGCGCGGTGTCGGAGAGCCTGCGTCTGTTGGTGTCGCAGAGCCCGGCCGACGACTTCATCCTGCGCAACAAGCGCTACGACGTCGTGACGGCGCTCGCCTCGCCGTTCCGCAGCGTGCCCGACCACCTCGGCGAGGTGCACGTGCGAGCGCGCAACGGGTCGATGGTGGCGCTGTCGGGCCTGATCACGCCGGTCCCGCGCAGCGCGCCCACCTGGCTCAACCACTACGACCTGCAGCGGTCGGCGACGCTCACCGCGAATCTCGCGCCAGGCGCTGCGCTCGGCGACGCGCTGGGTCGCGTGCAGGAGATCGTGCACGATGCGCTGCCCGCCGGCTTCACCAGCGCACTGCGCGGCACGTCGCGCGAATTCACCGAAGCGGGGACGCAGATCTACCTGACCTTCCTGGTGTCGCTGCTCGTGATCTACCTGGTGCTGGCCGCACAGTTCGAGAGCTTTCTCGACCCGCTGACGGTGATGTTCAGCGTGCCGCTGGCCGCGCTGGGCGCGCTGCTATCGATCTGGGCTGCCGGCCAGACGCTCAATCTCTACAGCCAGATCGGGATCATCTTGTTGGTCGGCCTGGTCGCGAAGAACGCGATCCTGCTGGTCGACTTCGCGAACCAGGAGCGCGCGCGCGGCACGGAGCTCACCGCGGCGCTGCTCGCGGCGGGCCGCACGCGCTTCCGCCCGATCCTGATGACGAGCGCAACCGCGATCCTCGGCGCGGTGCCGCTGGTGCTGGCGGGCAGCGCCGGCGCCGAGAGCCGTCAGGCGATCGGCGTGGCGGTGGTCGGAGGTCTCTTCTTCTCGACGGTGTTCACGCTGGTGATGATTCCGGTCGTGCACTACGTCGTGATCCGGGCCGCCGAACGTTTCGGCCTGGGCGCTCCGCCGCCGCTGCTCTCGTTGGAAGTCGAATCGAGCTAGGCCAAGCCCCAACGCGCCGCGGTGGCCGAGTCGGACAGCCGCCACACCCGATCGTGCAGGCTCCGCGTGCAATCGGCATCGGAGAGCAGCAGTCGCTTCTCGGCGCCGGTGAGGCCGTCCGGTCCGGCTTCGAGCGCGCGCGCCGCCAGCGCGCGCCGCTCGTCGCGCAGGTTCGGGATCAGATTGCGCGGCCCGCGCAAGAGCCACGCGTGCACCGCGTTGACGCCCGGGTCGACGATCGCGCGCACGAATCCGTCCGCCCGCGACGCGCGCAGCGCGATCGCGGTGGAGTGCTCTCTCTCGAGATCGCGGATCTCGGCGGGCGGCTCTGCCTCTTCGGGCGTGACGAACAGTCCCCACCTGCGCGCGGCCGTTCCGAGCCGCGTGCGGCTGGCCAGCACCGAGACCGGGATCGAGAGGACCAGCGCCCCGGCCACCGGCACCAGCCACCAGAAGGCTTCCGGGTGCAGTACCCGGACGCCATAGCCCCACAGGCAGGCGATCAGCGTATCGGGGCCGTGGCGGCGCAGCGCCGTCCACCATCCAGTCTCGTCGAGCTCTTCCTCGCCGCCGCGCCAGGTGACGGCGCGGCCGATCAGATTCTTCAGCACGAAGCGGCAGTAGAAGAGCATGTGGATCGGCGCGAACAACGCGGTCGCGATCGCCTCGAGCAGCACGCTGCGCACCAGCGCGAACGCGCCTCCGAAGCCGCTCGCACGGCGCTGGATCAGCGTCAGCACGATCGCCAACAGCTTCGGCAGCAGGAGCACTGCGAACACCACACCGAACAGCATCTCCGCCCGCTCGGGGCGCCACACCGGCCAGGTCGGGAAGAGGCTCGGACCGACCGGGAAGTAGTCGGGGCCCCACAGTGACCACAGCGCCGCCTCGACCGTGCTCGCGATCAGGAAGCCGAGCCACAACACCGCCGAGACGTAGGAGAAGATCCCGTTCAGGAACAGCGTGCGATGCGCGCGGACCAGACCCTCGGTGAACAAGAGGCGCAGGTGCTGGAGGTTCCCCTGACACCAGCGGCGGTCGCGCTGCATCTCTTCGAGCAGCGAAGCGGGCGTCTCCTCGTAGCTTCCCGTCAGGTCGAACGCGAGCCAGATCGACCAGCGGGCGCGTCCCAGCAGCGCCGCCTCGACGAAGTCGTGGCTCAGGATGTCGCCGCCGAACGGCGGCTTTCCGGACAGGCGCGGCAGCCCGCAGTGCTGCATGAACGGCTCGACGCGCAGGATCGCGTTGTGGCCCCAGTACGGGCTGTCGCCGAGCTGCCAGAAGTGCATGCCCGCCGCGAACATCGGGCCGTAGAGGCGGCTCGCGAACTGCTGGATGCGGGCGAACAGCGACCGCGCGCGCACCACCGCGGGAGCGGTCTGGATGATGCCGACGTGCGGATTGCGCTCCATCATTCCGACCAGCCGGACCAGACACTCGCCGCTGATCACGCTGTCGGCGTCGAGCACGACCATGTAGCGGTAGCGGCGGCCGAAGCGGCGGCAGAAGTCGGCCACGTTGCCGCTCTTGCGCTTGCGGCGCACGCGCCGGTGCCGGTAGAAGATTCCGCCGCGGAACTCGATCTCACGGTTCCAGCGCGCCCAGGCCTCCTCCTCGTCGATCCACAGGTCGGGGTCGCTGCTGTCGCTCAAGACGAACAGATCGAACGCGTCGAGCGCGCCGGCGCGCTCGAGCGACGCACGCACCGCGCGCAGACCCGCGAACACGCGCTCGACGGACTCGTCGCACACCGGCATCACCACGGCGGTCCGCGCGGCCGGGTCGATCGGCTGGCGCGGCAAGGCGTCGGTGCGCGTGATCGCAAAGCGATCGCCGCGCCGCAACAGCACGGCGAAGCCAAAGACGGCCGTCCAGAAGCCGACGGAGATCCAGCCGAACAGTGCGGCGAACGCGATCGCCATCGTCAGCTCGACCGGGAACCAGACGTTCGCGGGCAGCGTCGCGAGAAATGCGGAACCGGCCGCGACGCTCGGTGCGAACACGAGCAGGCCGAGCAATGCACGGCGCCGCCGGCCGCTCCCCTCCCAGCTCTCGCGGGCGCCGCGGCGCTCGCGGCGCGCCGGACGCTCGCGCTCGGGATCCGATTCGGCGGGCCCGCGCCGGTGCCGCGGCTCGCCGAGCCGGCGGCCGCGGTATCGGCCGGGAACCATCGTGCCGCGCAGCAATGGCGGAGTGGGGGGTATCGGTTGCAGCTCGAGCGGTCGATCTGCGCGCTCGGGGACACCGCCTGCCTGCCAGGCCGCGAGCCGCCAGCGTGTGAACGCAAGAGCGTCGCCCGCCAAAGGATCGTTCGCGAGCGGGTGGGTCAGCGCGAGCAGATGCGCGGCCTCGTCCAGCGCGGCGGCCACGGCACTTCCCTCCGGCTTGCGAAGCGCGCGCTCGAGAGCGCGCGTGGCCAGACGCCGGATCTCGGCGACCGCGACACCCACCACAGTGAGGTATGCGGTCGCGCGGGCGAGCGCACCCGGCCAATCCTGGAGGATCGTCTCCAGCGGGAGCGCGGGTTGCGCCTCGTCCAGCGACAAGTCGGGCACGAGGCGCGGCGGATCGTGATATGGCCGTTGAGTCACGCTCGGGTCCTCACGGATGCAGCAGGTAGGACCAGGTCTCGGTGATCACGTCGTCCTGGTGTCGCAGGAACGCACGCAGCTCGACCGGGTCGTCGTCGGGCGGCTTCACCTGGAACACCAGGCGCCAGCCGCCGGTGATCGGGTTGTGGATCACCTGCTGCTCGAGCAGCTCCGCCGGCGCTTGCGTCAGCCCATCGCCACCGCGCGTCATCGCCGTCACGACTCCCTCCACCACGCTCTCCGGCGGCAGCGCTCGCAACGCTTTGCCCTCGAAGTCGACGAGCAGGCGCCGCGCCCCGTCGAGCGTGCCCGAGTCTCGGCGGGTCGCAGCCGTCCAGCCCCCGGGCGGGCGGGTGCGGTCGTCGCCGTACCAGAAGAGCGAGTATGCCAGAAGCGCCGGCGCCCGAGGGTTGACGGCGGCGGCGGGCACCCAATAGGAGACGACGTTGTCGTTCGCGTCGCCGCCAGTCGGAATCTCCACCAGCTCGACCCGGCCGGCTCCCCAATCGCCCTTCGGCTCCACCCAGACGCTCGCTCGCAGGTCCGGGCGCGCCTCGAAGTCCTGGTAGTGATCGAGGTTCCGGTCGCGCTGGAGCACGCCGAAGCCGCGCGGGCCGACCGTCGCGAACGAAGCCACGTTCAGATCGGGCGGATTCTCCAGCGGCCGCCACAGCCACTCCCCGTTCCGGGCGGCGACGAGCAGCCCGTCGGAGTCGTGCACCTCGGGGCGATAGTCGTCGGTCGGCGCTCCGCCGTTCTCGCCGCGCAGGAACATGCTAGTGAGCGCAGCGACGCCCAGCTTCTGGATCTCTCGCCGCGCAAAGATACGCATCTCGACGTCGACCCGCGTCTCGGGCCCGGGCGCGACGACGAAGCGATAGGCACCCGAAGCACTCGGGCTGTCGAGCAGCGCGTAGAGCACGAGCTCCTGCGCTCCGCCACCAGGTCGCACGAGCCAGAACTCGCGAAACCACGGAAACTCCTCTCCCGACGGCAGCGCGGTGTCGATCGCGAGCCCGCGGGCCGAGATCCCGTAGGCCTGATCGCGTCCGACGGCGCGGAAATAGCTCGCGCCGAGGAAGACGATCACCTCGTCCCGGTAGCTCGGCTTCTTGATCGGGTAGTGGATCCGCAGACCCGCATAGCCGAGATCCTGTGGCACGCGGCTGCCGAACTCGTTCTTGCCGTAGTCGAACTGGTCGGGCGCGAACGGCACCGGAGCAACACCAGAAGACGTCACGACGTTCACGCGCACCGAGCGGTCGTAGAAGAAGCCCGGATGGAAGAACTGGACGGTGAAGGGCAGATTGCGATCGAGCCACAGCGCGCGTTCCGGTCGGAAGCGGATGTCGCGCCACTGGTCGTAGCTGATCTCGCGCAGCCAGGACGGTTGGTTGCGCTCGGGCTCGCGGTACGGCTTGGCGGCGAGCAGTCTCGCGCGCTTCGCGACGTCGTCGAGACCGAACGCAGCCGCGGGATCAGCGCTCGCCAGCGCGAGCAGGCTGCCGGCGACGGCGAGCCGGAGCGCGCGATGCGGCCATCGGGCGCTGGGCCCGCTTCGAGGGGGGGTCGGCATGGGCGGGAATGGTTCCGGGGCGCGCAGCGCTCGGCAAGCCCCCTTTATCTCGGCTTCACCCACTTCGGCGACCGCTTTTCAGCAAAGGCCGCCATGCCCTCGGCCGCCTCTTCGGAGGCGAAGATCGCCGCGATCTTCTTCTCGGCGAACGCGAACGCCTCGTCCTCGGGAAGGCGCGCGACGGTGCGCACGAGCTGCTTCGCCTCGCGGACTGCGTTCGGGCCGCCCTTCGCGATCGCGTCGATCTCGTTCCCAACGGCGGTCTCGAGCTCGCCGGGTGCGACCACGCGGTGGAGCAGCCCGTAGCCCTGGGCCCGCTGCGCGTCGAAGCGCTCGCCGGTCAGGAAGAGGCGCATCGTCTGGTGCTCGCCCAGTTTCGGCAGCACGACGACGGAGATCATCGCCGGAATCGCGCCGATGCGGACTTCACTGAAGCTGAAGATCGCCGTGTCGACGGCGATCGCGATGTCAGCGGCCGCCACGAGCCCGACGCCGCCGCCGAACGCGTGGCCGTTCGCGGCGACGATCACCGGCTTCGGGCCGTGCCGCATCCGCTTCAGGAGGTCGACGAACGGGTTGCCCGCGGCGGTCTCCCCCATCGCTCCGCGGCTCTTCAGATCGGCGCCGGCGCAGAACGCGGGACCCTCGCCGGTGAGCACGACGGCGCGCGCTGCCGGATCGTCCATCGCTCGGCGCATCTGACTCCCGAGCGCGGCCACCAGCGCGGCCCCGAGCGCGTTGCGCGTCTCGGGCGACGCCAGCGTGATCCAAGCGGCCGGGCCGCGCAGCTCGTAGCGAACCGGGTCGTCACTCATCGCCGCCTCCTGCCTGATGGTCTTCGCTCGTCTGCGGCTCGCTGCGCGCGACTTGCCTGATGGTCTTCGCTCGCCTGCGGCTCGCTGCGCGCGACTTGCTCCTCAGAACCCGAGCTGCTTCGCCAGGTAGTGGATCATCGTCTCGTCGGAGCCGCCGCCGATGCTGATCAGCCGGCTGTCGACGAATGCGCGGCCGGCGACGCTCTCCTTCATGTAGCCGTAGCCGCCGTGGAGCTGGATGCAATCGTCGGCGACATGGCGCGAGACGCGGCCGCAGAAGAGCTTCGCCATCGTGATCAGCTGGGTGGCGTCGACGCCGCGATTGCACTCGCGGATGCACGCGTAGATCAGCTCCTGCGCCGCGGTGATCTGGGTGAGCATCTCGACGAACTTGAACTGAGTCACTTGCATCTTCGCGAGCGGCTTGCCGAACAGCACGCGCTGCTCGGCCCACTGACGCGTCCGCTCCCAGGTTTCCCGGGCGCTGGCGATCGTGCTGATGCATCCCACCAGGCGCTCGTCCTGGAACTGCATCATCTGCTGCTGGAAGCCACGCCCGATGTCGCCGATCGTGTTCGCGACCGGGACGCGCACGTCCTCGAAGTAGAGCTGGCCGGTGTCGGAGCCCCACATCCCGATCTTGTCGAGCAGGTCGTAGCGGAAGCCGGGGCTGTCGGTGGGCACGATGATCTGCGTGAAGCCGCCGTAGCCAGCCTTTGGGTCGGTCACCGCGAGCAGGCATAGCCAGTCGGCGGTGGAGGCATTGGTGATGTAGATCTTCGATCCGTTGATCACCCACTCGTCGCCCCTGCGCTCGGCGCGCGTCTTGATCGCGGAGACGTCAGAGCCGGCGTCGGGCTCGGTGACGGCGATCGCCGACACCATTTCGCCGGCGATCGCCGGCACCAGGAAGCGCTGCCTCAGCTCGTCGCTGCCGAACTGATGCAGCGAGGGCGTCGCCATGTCGGTATGGACGCTGATCCCCATCGCGACGCCCGCGTTGTCGCAGCGGCCGATCTCCTCGAACAGGATCGCCATGTACGAGTAGTCGAGCCCGGCGCCGCCCCACTTCGGGTCGTAGCGCAGCCCGAGCATCCCGAGATCGCCCATCTTCTTGTAGAGGCCCTTGTCGAACCGCCCGGCCGCGTCGAACTCGCGCGCGCGCGGTCGCAGCTCCTCGTCGACGAACTTGCGCACGGTGTCGCGGAAGAGAGCGTGCTCGGGGCTGGAGAACAGGTCGCTGGCCATGAGGGGTTCCTCCGCGCGCGTCCGGCGCAGAACGGGGTGGGTCGCCCGGGAACGTAGCCGAGGCCACCTGTTCGACCTCCGCTCGCCTCCGGCTCGCTGCGCGCGGCCTGCGGCCGCTTGCCGCTCAGTCGGGCGGGCCGCCGTGGCGCCGGACGATCTCGAGGATGTCGTCGCCGAAGCGCTCGATCTTCGCCGGGCCCAGACCGGGAATCTTCGCGAGCGCCGCGCGCGAGTCCGGTTGTTCGCGGTCGATCGCGAGCAGCGCGCGGCGCTGAAACACCATGTAGGTCTTCCAGCGCAGCGCGCGCGCGGTGCGCTTGCGGTAGTTGTCGAGCGCGCGGGCGACGGGGCCACCGTAGCGCCGCGCGCGCGCGCGGGTCGCGGCGCGCGGCTCGCTGCCGGCGCGCGCCGCGCGCACCGGCCTCCCGGGCAGCCACACGGTCGGGTACTTGCTGCCGGTCCGGCGCAGGCGGCCCTCGGCGAGCAGCGCGTCGATCGCTGCGGTGATCGAAGCCTCTGCGAAGTCGGCGAGCGCCCCGTACTCGGGCATCGTCAAAAGGCCCCCGCGCGCCAGCGCCTTCGCGCGGCTGCCGCGCAGCGCGCGCGCGAGGTTGCCCTTGCCGACCGGGCGCGAGAGCCGCCCGACCGCGCGCACGACGGTCTCCCGCGCGTCGGCGGGGAGCGCCGCGACCGCTGCGCGCGCCGGCTCAGCCACGCCGCGCGCAGCGGCGTCTTCCACCGCGCCGAGACACACGTCGCAGCGGCCGCAGGCCGGTTGCGCCTCGCCGCTGGTGAAGTGGGCGATCAGCGCCCGCTGCCGGCAGCGGAGCTGGGTCGCATAGCGCTCGATCGCGGCAAGCGCGTTCTCCCGGCGGCGGGCGAGGAAGGCGCTCACAGCGCCAGAAGAGAGGCGTCGCTGCGTCATCAGGTCGGCCGCGCCGAAGAAGAGCACGCAGCGGGCGGGCTCGCCGTCGCGACCCGCGCGGCCGGCCTCCTGGTAGTACGCCTCGACGCTGCCCGGTGTCTGGAAGTGCACGATCAGGCGGATGTCCGGGAGATCGATCCCCATCCCGAACGCGTTGGTGGCGACGAGCACGCGCCTGCTCCGCGCCTCGAACGCGTGCTGCGCGCGCTCGCGCGCGAGCGCCGTGCGGCCGGCGTGGTAGTAGCCGGCGCCGATCCCGGCGGAGCGCAGCGCGGCCGCGACGCGCTCCGCCGTCTTTCGCGTGCTGCAATAGACGATCCCGCGGCCGGCGCCGGCGCGCCCGCAGAGGCCGGCCGCCTCCAGCTCCGCCACCAGCGCCGCGAGGCGCTTCTCTTGCGTGCGCAGAACGCGGACCGCGAACGAAAGGTTCGCGCGGTCGAAGCCGGCGCGGACGACGACCGGGTCGCGCAGCCCGAGCCGGCTCTCGACCTCCGCCAGCACGGCGGCCGTCGCCGTCGCGGTGAGCGCGATCATCGGAAGATCGGACGAGCGCGCGATCGCGCGCAGCTCGTGGATCCTCATGTAGTCGGGCCGGAAGTCGTGACCCCACTGGCTCACGCAGTGCGCCTCGTCGACGGCGAGCAATGCGACGCGCGTCCGCGCCAGCATCCGCCGGAAGCCGTCCTGCGCGGCGCGCTCCGGCGACACGTAGAGCAGCGCGAGCGCGCCGCGCTGAAAGCGCGCTGTGGCCTCCCGCTGCAGCGCCGCGTCTTGCTGGCTGTGGAGCGCCGCGACGGGTACGCCGCGCGCCTCGAGCGCACCCACCTGGTCCCGCATCAGCGCGATCAGCGGCGAGACGACGATCGTCGTGCCCTGCCCGCGGCGGCTCGCCACCAGCGCGGGCACCTGGTAACACAGCGACTTGCCCGAGCCGGTGGGCAGCAGCACGATGGCGTCGCGCCCGGCGAGCGCGGCGCCCACCGCCTCGGCCTGACCCGGGCGGAAGTCGACGTACCCGAAGACGCTCTCCAGGACCTCGCGCGCAACGTCCCCGATCGGCGCATCGGGCATCGGGGCAGTTGGTATCACGCCCTCCTCTACCGCGCCGCAGACCCACCCGTCCGATCTACGCTCGGCTTCGCCTCGCTGCGCGCCAGACGGCTTGCGCTCAGAAGATCGCGAGCGCCTCGCGGAAGATCATGATCGCGAGCGCCACCCAGCAGAGCGCGAAGATGCTGAAGCGGATCAGGATGATGTTCACCGTCGCCTGCACCAGTGAGTGCGCGATCCGCAGCACCGTGAACACCCAGGCACAAACGACGTGCAGGGAATCCACGTGTCCGAGCACCGCGATCGCCAGCGCCACCGCGTAGAACAGCGTCGGCTGCTCGAAGAGGTGGTTATAGTTATCGGCGACGCGCGTCACCTCCGGGGGCAGGCGCTGCATCAAGCTCGCGTCCCGAGCGACCGCCTTCGGATCGATTCCGGCCCGGCTCATCGCGGGAATGCGGGTCGCGTACATCCAGATCGTCATCGCGACGGTAAGAAGTCCCATCACGAACACAGGCTGAAGGATCGCCGTGGCTTCCATGATTCCTCTCCTCTCTAACCGGCGTGCACGCCGGTGCGCACCGGACGCCAGCGCGCCCAGACCTCGCGCGGCGCGCGCAGGAAGTTCTTCGCGTCGTCGAGCGCGAGGTAGAAGACCGGAACAACCAGCAGGGTCAAGAGCATCGACGAGAACATCCCGGCGGCGGTGGCGACGGCCATCGGCGCGCGCGTCTCGGCGCCCGGCCCGACGCCGAACGCAGCCGGCAGCACGCCAAAGATCATCGACAGCGCGGTCATCACCACCGGGCGCATCCGGATCGGCGCGGCGCGCCGGATTGCGTCCACCGGCGACGCCCCTTCCGCGCGCAGCTGGTTCGCGTAGTCGATCAACAGGATCGAGTTCTTCGTGACGAGTCCGAGCAGCAGCACGATCCCGATCATGCTGAAGAGGTTCAGCGACATGCCGAAGAGCCACAGGCCGCCGAGCGCGCCGACCATCGAGAACGGCAGCGCGATCATCACGATCAGCGGCTGCACGAAGCTCTCGAACTGCGCGGCCAGCACCATGTAGATCACGAGCACGGCGAGGACGAGCATCAGCGCGAACTGCGCCCCCGCCTCCTTCATCGCCTCGGCGTCGCCCGACAGCCGCAGCGAGAGGTGGGCGGGAAGGATCTCGGCGGCGATCGTCTCGGCGCGTCCAGCCGCTTGGTCGAGACTGATGCCGTCCAGATTCGCCATCACCTCCACGCTGCGCAGCCGGTCGGTGCGGGTGATCGATGCGGCGGTCGCCCCCTTCTCGATCCGGACGACGTTGCGCAGGTCCACCAGCTCGCCGTTGCGCGCCCGCACCCACAGGTCGCCGATCGCGTCGAGCGAGTCGCGGTCCTGGCGCTCCATGCGCAGGCGGATGTCGTGGCGCTGCTCGCCGTCGCGGAACGTGGCGACGTCGAGGCCGCCGATCATCGACTGCACGATCTCGGCGACCGTCGCGGCGTCAATGCCGAGCGCGGCGGCCTTCTCGCGGTCGGGCACGACGCGCGCTTCGGGCAGACCGAGCCGGAGACTCTTGTCCAGGTCGACCATCCCGCCCTGCGCGCGCAGCCGCTCGATCAGCTGGTTCGCGTACTGATCGAGCTCCTCGAGGCTCGCGTTGCCGGCGATCTCGACCTCGAAGTCGCGGTCGCTCGACCCCATCGGATTGGCGACGGAGATCTCCTGGCCGGGGATCTGCGACAGGGCTTCGCGCGCCGCCCGCATGATCTCCGCGGCGCTGCGCTCGCGCTGGTCGTGCGGCACGAGCCGCGCGTTCAGCATTCCGACGTTCGGGCCGCCGATCGTCGTCATGCTCGAGCCGATCCGCGCGAACACGGCGGCCGTCTCGGGCTGAGCGAGGAACCACTGCTCGTTCTGCACGAGCACGGCCTCGGTGGCCTCGAGCGAGGTGCCGGGCGGCGTGCGGAACTGGAGCAGGATGAAGCCCGAGTCCGACGCCGGGAAGAACTCGCCCGGGAGCTGCTTGCCCGCGAGCACGGCGAGGACGATCGACGCGATCGCGATGCCCGCGGTCTTCCGCCGGTGAGCCAGCGACCAATCCAGCACGCTGCGGTAGCTCGTCTCGAGCCCGTTGAACCAGCGCTCGAATCGGTGGTAGACACTGTTCGCGCCGCGCGGCTTCGGCGGCGGCATGCGCGCCGCCAGCATCGGGGTGAGCGAGAGCGCGACGAACAACGACACGATCACCGCGGCCGACACGGTGATGCCGAACTCGGACAGGAACGCTCCCATCCGACCGGTCGCGAACGCAACCGGCACGAACACGGCCGCCACCGAGAAGGTCGCCGCGACCGCCGCGAGCGTGATTTCGCGCGTGCCCGAGCGCGCCGCGTCGAGCGCGTTCTTCCCGCCTTCGCGGTGGCGCTCGATGTTCTCGAGCACGATGATCGCGTCGTCGATCACGACGCCGATCGCGAGCGTCAGCCCGAGCAGCGTCATCGTGTTCAGCGTGAAGTCGAAGATCCAGATCAGTCCGAAGGTGGTGACCAGCGAGAGTGGGATCGCGGCGGCGACGATCATCGTCGGGCGCGAGCGCCGCATGAACACGAAGACGACGAATACGGCCAAGAGTCCGCCGAAGACCAGCGCGAACATCGTCTCCTCGAACGAATCGCGGATCGACTGGGAGTTGTCGATGAATCCCTCGGCCTGCGCGATCTCGATGCCGTCGGGCGTCCGACCCCGCACCTGGTCCATGCGCCGGTAGAACTCGTCGACGATCGCCACGGTGTTGGCCTTGGACTGCTTGGAGAGGCCGAGCGCGATGCCCTTTTTCCCGTTCATGTGGGTGGCGTCGCGGACGTCCTCGGAGCCGTCTTCGAGCCGCGCCACGTCGCGCAGGCGGATCGGCGCCTCTCCGTCCCACGAGACGATCATGTTCTCGAGCTCGGCGACCGACCGGAACTCGGCGTCGGTCTTCAGCGCCCACTCCACGGAGTGGCCTTCGACGAAGCCACCTGGGCGCTCGACGTGCTCGCGGCGCAGCGCGCCGAGCACGTCGCTGATCGCGAGCCCGCGCGCGCGCAGCGCTGCGGGGTCGATCCAGATCCGGATGTTGCGCTCGCGCCCGCCGAACAGCTGCACACCCGCCGCGCCCGGAATGCTCTCGACCACCGGCTTGATGTGCAGATCGACGTAGTCGGTCGTGTCCGTCTCGGAGAGGTCCGACGAGATCGGCGCGTAGATGATCGGGAACTGCGAGTAGTTGGCCTTGCCGAGCGCCGGCGGCTCGATCTCGCGCGGCAGGCGGCTCATGCTGACGTTGAGCTTGTCGCGCACGTCCTGCGCGGCGGTGTCGAGGTCGTGCTCGAGCTCGAACTCCAGCATCACCCGCGCGGCGCCCTGGGTGGCCTCGGAGTGGATGTGGCGCACCCCCTCGATCGTCGCGAACGCCTCCTCGAGGACGTCGACGACCTCGTCCTCCATCGTGCTGGGCGACGCCCCTTCGAGCCGGACCATCACGCCGACGTAGGGGAACTCCATGTCCGGGTACCGGTCGACGCCGAGGCGCAGGAACCCGAGCACGCCGAACGTCGCCAGCGCCAGGGTCATCATCCAGGTCAGCACCGGCCGCTGGATCGAGAGGTCGGAGAGGCTCACAGCTCGGTGCCCTCGGACTCGGCGCTGCGCTGCGCTGCGACGGCGTGCGGCGGGCCCTCTCGCACGGCGACGATCGCGCCGTCGGCGAGTCCGCCGTGCCCGCGCTGCACGACGCGCTCACCCGGGGCAACCTCACCGCGCACTTCGATGCGCTCGGCGTCGTGGGCCCCGGTGGTGACGGCGATGCGCTTCACCCGGTTGTCGGGGCCGATCTTGAACAACACCGCGCCCTCGCTGCGCTGGATCAGCGCCTCTTCGGGGACCATCGTCACGCCGCTGCGCGGGCTCACGCCGAGGCTCACGCGCGCGAACAGGCCCGGCCGCAGGTGCCCCTCGTCGTTGGCGATCTCGGCCTTGATGCGCAGCGTGCGCGTCGCCGGATCGACGGTCGGAGAGATGAAGTTCACCACGCCGTGGAACACGCGGTCGGGGAACGCGCCGACCGAGACTTCGATACGCTGGCCGTCGCGCACGCGCTCGGTGTCGAGCTCGGTGAGGCTGAACACCACTTCGAGCGGGTCGAGCGCCACCAGCTCCACGAGCGGCTTGCCGGGCTGCACGAACTCGCCGAGCTGGACCGAGCGCCGCGCGATCAGGCCGGCGAACGGCGCCGTGACGCTCGCGTCGGCGCGCGCGCGCGCGGCCACGCCGAGCGCCGCGCGCTCCGCCTCCACGCGCGAGCGCGCCAGCAAGAGCGCCGTCTCGGCCTCCTCGAGCTGCTGCTCCGACGACACGTTCTGGGTGTGCAGCTTGCGGATCCGCTCGGTCTGCCGGTGCTCTTTCGCCAGGTTGGCCTGGGCCTGGGCGAGCTGTGCGTGCCCGGCAGCGAGCTCGAGCTGGCGGCGTTCGGGGTCGATCTCGAGCACGACGGCGCCCGCGGCGACGCTGCCGCCCTCGTCGACCGAGATCTCGGTGACGCGACCCTCGATCTCCGCGGCGATCGTCGTGTGCAGTCGCGCCTGGAGGTCGCCGCTGGCGCGGATCTCTTCGTGCAGATCGACGGCCTCGACCACAGCGGCCGTCACCGACGGCAGGTGTTCGCTCTCGGACGCCGGTCCGTCGCCGCAGGCGGCGGCGAGCGGCAGCAGCACGAGCAAGCTGGAGCCGGTAGCGCGAGCGTTCATCGGGGGGCCTCTTCGGAATCCGGGTGGGTCATGCCACGCAGCAGCGTTTCGAGCGCGCGCTCGCCCAGGTTTGGAACCCAGGGATGGTCCGGCTCGATCACCTGGAGCGCGGAGAGTCCGTGGAGCAGCGCCCAGATCATCTGGCCGGCGCTCTCGGCGTCAGCGCTGCCGAGGCGGCCCGATGCCGCCAGCTGAACGAGCGGCGGGCGGACGCGCGCGCGCAGCCGCTCCATCGCCGGCGTCATCCGGCTCTCGCCCTTGCTCGAGACGGTCCACATCAGGCGGTTGAAGGTCGGGTTCTCGGCGCCGAACCCGACGAATACCAGCAGCACCGCGCGCAGGTCGACGAGCGCGTCGGCGGTCGACGGCACGCGCTCGATTGCGTCGGCCAACCGCGCGATGCGCTCCTCGAGCAGCGCGTCGATCAGCCCGTCCTTGTCGCCGAAGTAGTGATAGACGGTGGGCGCCGAGTATCCGCAGCGCCTGCCGAGGCTGCGGATCGAGAAGTCGAACCCTCCCGACTCGATCAGCAGTGTTTCGGTCGCGTCGAGGATCGCGCGCCGCGCCTCGCTGCGTTGGCGCTCGCGGCGCTCCTCGATACCGCGGACCAAAGAAATCGGCTGCCGTTGAGCGACTTGGGGCATTGTCATTGAACAGTGTTTAGCGTGTATAACGATGGTCAGCAATAAGAGCCATGTTCAAGGAAGTTCCGCGCGGGTGGTGAGCAGGGAGGTAGTGGTAGTAGCGCTACTACTCTAGTAGTCTTCAATCCACTATGGCCTATCTCTATCGCCGCCAGGGCGGGCGGGTCGAGATCCGGGAGGCTCACTCAACCCCTCGGGGGCCACGATCGCGCACTCTGGTGAGCTTCCGCGGAGCGCTGCTGCCGGAGCATCTCGACCGGGCGGAGGCCGCTGCCCGGCGCCCGTTCGACCGCGACGCGCTCCGGCGCCGCGCGCGAAAGCTCGGCGTCGCGGTCCACGGGGAGCGCGCGGATGCCGCCGCGCGCGAGCTGCTCGCGCGCCTCCGCCGCGGTGCCTTCATCGATTCCCGGCTGGCGACGCTATTGCGCGAGCAGATGGCGACGCTTCCCGGTGAACCGGTGTCCGAGGATCTCGCCGAGGCGGCCGAGTGGATCGGCACGAGCGAGCTCGAGCGCGGGCGCGCGCTGTGCGACGTGCTCCGGCTCTACGATGCGATCGCCCGCTCACGCGACCCGGTGCGGGAGACGCCGCCAGCGCGCCTGCCGCGCTTCGCGTCGCGAGCCGGGCGAGCCGCGTCGTGAAGCTCGCGCTCGACGAGAAGGTCGTCGCGCTCGAGCGCGCGTTCCGCGGCGCCGGGATCCCGCACGCGTTCGGCGGCGCGATCGCGCTCGCCTATTACGCCACACCGCGCGGCACGCAGGACGTCGACGTCAATCTCTTCGTCCCCGCGAGCGACCTCGAGCGCGTGCTCGGCGTGCTGGCGCCGCTCGGCGTCGACCCCGCGAGCGAGACCGTTCGGCGCCTCACCGAGCGCGACGAGCAGGCGCGCGTGTTCTGGGACGGGACGCCGCTCGATCTCTTCTTCGCCTACGACGCGCTGCACGACGCGTGCCGCGACCGCCGCCGCCAGGTCGCGTTCCCCGGCGAGCGGATCGCGATCCTGAGCGCCGAGGACCTCGCGATCTTCAAGGTGCTGTTTGCGCGCGAGAAAGACTGGCGCGACCTGCGCGAGCTGCTGTTCGCGCAGGGCGAGAGCTTCGACGCCGACTACGCGGCCGGATGGCTCGAGCGCATCCTTGATCGTGACGACGAGCGGCTCGGCCGCTTCCGGTCGCTCGTCCAATCGCAGGGCTGAGCAGTCTTCCGGCGTTCCGAGCGTCAGTTTCCCGAAGTCCGACGGTCGGAGAGGGAGGGAGCATAGGGCCGCCGCGAAACGGAACGCGACTACCCACGCTCCGCCGCTCCGCTCGCGCGGGAACGCGCAACGCCAGATCCAAGCGGGTGCCCTATCGTGGGAAGCGCGCGGGTGCCCTGTGGGCACGCGCGTGGCAAGCGGCTTGCACTCGTGGGGCGGGATGCGCCTGCGCTTCGCCACCCTCAATGCCTGGGCGCTCCCGCTCTTCGCAAAGCACGTCTCGCCGCGCATGCGCGCCATCGGTGAGCGGCTCGGCGCGCTCGAGCTGGACGCGATCGCGTTCCAGGAGGTCTGGACCCCGTCCGCGCGGCGTGTGCTCCTCGAGGCGGGTCGGCGGGCCGGACTGGCGAACGTCTGGCACCGCGACCGCTTTCTGTTCGGAAGCGGGCTGCTCGTGCTCTCGCGACTCCCCATCGAGGACGTGGACTTCGACCGCTTCGCCCTGCGCGGTGGCCGGCTGCGCCGCGACGAGCTGCTCGGAGGGAAAGGCTTCGCGAAGGTGCGTCTTCTCACTCCGGCCGGCATTCTCACGCTCTTCGACACGCACCTCCACGCCGGCACCGCGAGCGTGGGAAGCTCCAAATACCACGCGCAGCGCACCGCGCAAATCGTCCAGCTCTCGCATGAGGTGCGCGAGATTCGCGGTCCCGTGATCGTGCTCGGCGACTTGAACTGCGAGGAGAGCGACCCTGAACACTGCGTGCTGCGGGGTCTCACCGGGCTGCGCGACGTCGCGGCCGAGCTCGACCGGCGGGCACCGACAGCGGCGCGCGCGAACCCCTACCGCGGCGACAACGGCAAGCCCGACCGCCGCATCGATTACGTGCTGGCCCGCGACGGCGAGCCGCTTGCGCTGCGCGCGCTCTCGCTCTCGCTGGCCTTCGACGAGCCCTTCCTCCTCGACGGCCGGCCGGCGGCGTGCTCGAACCACACCGGAATCGTGGCCGATCTCGAGCTGACGCCGGGATCCGCCGCGCCCCGACGAGCCGCTGACCCCGAGGCCTTGGCCCTCGCCGCACGGCTCCTGGATGAAGGCGCCGACGTCGCCCGCGAGGTGCGCGAGCAGGGCCGCGTCTGGGCGGGCGCGGGGATGGCACTCGCCGTGCTCGCGGCCGGTAGCCGCCGCGCGCTTCCCGCCGACCGACGCGGCTTCCTGAGGGGCGCGTTGCAGCTCGGAGCCCTCGCTGCCCTCGCGCCCGGAGTTGGAATCTCGTTGAGCTCGGAATGGCTCGTGCCCGATGAGATCGACGCCTTCCGCGAAGCTCGGAGCGTGCTGACCCGAATCCACGACGACGCAGCGAGGCCGAGACTCGCCTGAGCATCGCGCTCGCGCGCGGCCAGCCTATCGAAATCTGTCGAGCGCGACCCCCGGTCCAGCGCTCCACCCGATCCGCCGAAGACCAGGGCATGTCGATCCGCAGCCTGCTTCTCGCATCCGCTGCCCTGCTCCTCTCCTGCGACTCCGTCTCCGTCGCCAGCGACTCCGCGGCCACAGCCTCGCGCCCCGCCGGGTGGCAGAGCCTCGAGGACGAGGCGTCGGCCCTGCGTCTCTACTACCAGTTCGTGGACGAGCGGCGACAGGTGCGCTTCGTCGAGTCGCTGGAAGACGTGCCGGAGGCGCTGCGCGCCGGGGTCGGCTTCGTGAAGCTGGCGATGCCGCCGCCGCTCTCGCCCGGTGACGCCGCGCGCGCACGCGCCGCCCAGCTCGTGCGGAGTGGTGCGCGTACGCCGGGCAGCACCGGCGGCGGTTCCCGCATCGTCCTCTACTCCGCCGACTGGTGCGGCGCCTGCAAGAAGGCCAAGCGTCATCTCGACGACCGGGGCATCGCCTACCAAGAGCGCAACGTGGACGACCCGCGCTTCGCCGCGGAGCTGCTCGAGAAGACCGGCGAGCGCGCCATCCCGGTGATCGAGGTCGACGGCCGCATCCTGACCGGCTTCAACGCCAGGGGCTACGACCAACTGATCGACCGGGCGTAGCTCGCTCGCCAAGAGCAGTGCCAGCTCGCCGCTCATCCGGCCGGGCACGACCTATCACTCTTCGCCAACCGCTTGCGTTGGCGCTCGTCATACTCGGCCGCGGACGGTTGGCCGCCCGGTGGGTCTGGTGGCTGGTTTGGTCTCGTGTTGGACCAGCCCGCGGTGCCTCCTCCGGCGGCTCTCGTCGCTCATGACTTGCGAATTAAGCGCGACTTGTCGCTCGCATCCGGGTTAGCCTTGGATGGAACCCATGGAGGGCCGCGACGAGGCACCGATGCAGGCCGGGAACCAGACCAAGGCGAAGAGCAGCCGCGCGACAGCGATCGCGACGACCGGTGTCGTAGCGAACGCGAGGGCGATGACCAAGCCGTGGGTTGGTCTCGTCGGATGGATGCTGTTAGCGCTGGCGGCCCAGGCCGCGGCCGCGCCCCCCTTCCTCACCTTCGAGAGCGGGCCGGTCCGCCCGATCGCCCTCTCGCCCGACGGCAGCGTGCTCTACGCCGTGAATACGCCCGACGGCTACCTCGAGATCTTCAACGTCGATGCCAACGGGCTCACGCCCTCCCGCTCGATCCCGGTTGGCCTCGAGCCGGTCGCCCTCGCCGTCCGCTCCGCGACCGAGGTCTGGGTCGTGAACCACCTGTCGGACAGCGTGAGCATCGTGAACCCCGCGGCCGGCGTCGTCACGCGGACTCTGATCGTTGGCGACGAGCCACGCGACATCGTCTTCGCCGGCCCGACGGGTTCGCGCGCCTTCATCACCACCGCCCATCGCGGCCAGCACCGCACCGATCCCTCGATCGCTGCGGTGCCCGGCGCGGGCGACCCGCAGCTCACGACCGAGGGCATCGGCCGCGCCGACGTCTGGGTCTTCGACGCGAGCAACCTCGGCGCGACTTTCGGCGGGACACCGACCCGGATCGTGACCGTCTTCGGCGACACGCCGCGCGCCCTGGCCCGCTCGACCGACGGCACCAAGGTCTTCGTCGCGATCCATCATTCGGGCAACCGGACGACAGAGCTCAACGCGGGCTTCGTGTGTGACGGCTTCAGTCAGACGACGAGCTGCCTGATCGGCGGCACCCTGACAGCACCCGGCGGCGTGCCCGGTCCCGCGCAGAACTTCGAGGGCTTCCAGGCGCCGGAGGTCGGCATCCTCGTGCAACAGGACACAGCCGGTGTCTGGCGCGATGTGCTCGGGCGGATCTGGAATACCGGCACCGCTCTCGGCCCATTCGCTCGATTCAACCTGCCCGACCTCGACGTCTTCGAGATCGACGCCGCGACTCTCGTTCAGACGCAGGCCCATGCGAGCGCTGGCACGACGATCTTCAACATCGCCGTCAACCCGGTGAACGGGAAGCTCTACGTTTCGAATACCGACTCGGTGAACCTGACGCAGTTCGAGGGTCCGGGGGTGACCGGTGGCTCGACCGTCCAGGGCCATCTCGCCGAAGCGCGCATCACCGTCATCGACGGCACCACCGTGAGCCCGCGCCACCTGAATAAGCATCTCAACTACGACATCCTGGCCGGAGAGCCGGGCTTCGATCCCACGGCCAAGGACCACAGCCTGGCGACACCGCTCGAGATGGCTGTGAGCGCGGATGGTGCGACGCTCTACGTCGCGGCCTTCGGGTCGAGCGCGGTCGGTGTGCTACCGACCGCCGCGCTCGAGACCAACAGCTTCGATCCGACGGCGCTCTCCGCGGGCTACATCGACGTGACGGGAGGCGGCCCGGCGGGCCTCGTGCTCGACGAAGCGAACCAAAGGCTCTTCGTCTACACGCGCTTCGACAACGGCATCTCGCAGGTCGATCTCACGACCGGACTCGAGAGCGACCACTGGAACTTCCCGAACCAGGAGCCCTTCGCGGTCGTCGACGGCCGGCCCTTCCTCTACGACGCGCAGATTGCCTCGGGCAACGGCGAGGCTTCGTGCGCTTCCTGCCACATCTTCGGCGATCTCGATCATCTCGGGTGGGACCTCGGCAATCCCGATGACATCCTCACCACCAACCCGATGAACATCCAGTTCGCGCCGGCCGAGCCACCGCCCGGATTGAACGGCGTCGGTCAGACCGACGTCTTCCATCCGATGAAGGGCCCGATGACGACCCAGACGCTCCGCGGCCTGCAGCATGGCGGCGCGATGCATTGGCGGGGTGATCGCTCGAACGGCTTCTTTGGCATGGATCCCGACGACGAGGACGAAGCCTTCCGCAACTTCATCGTCGCCTTCGACGGGTTGCTCGGCCGAGAGACGCCGCTCTCCGCGTCCGACATGCAGCGCTTCGCCGACTTCGCGCTGTCGATCGTGCTCCCGCCGAACGCGATCCGCCCGCTCGACAACCAGCTGCCCGCGAACGCGGCGCAGGGGCGCAGCTTCTTCATCAACACCCCTGTCGATGGCGCGCTCACTTGTGAGGACTGTCACCGCCTCGACGCCACCCAGGGATTCTTCGGCGGTGGAACCTTTTCGACCTTCGAGGGCAGCTCGCAGATCTTCAAGGTTCCACATCTGCGCAACGCGTATACGAAGGTGGGCATGTTCGGATTGCTGTTCGGGCCGGGCGGGGGCTTCCAGCATACCGGCGATCAGGTCCGCGGCTTTGGCTACTCCCACGACGGGTCGGTCGACACGCTCTTCCGCTTCGTGAGCGGCGCCGTCTTCAACTTCCCGAACGACGCCGAACGCCGGAACAGCGAAGCCTTCATGCTGCAGTTCGACAACGACATCGCGCCGATCGTCGGGCAACAGGTCACGCTCGACTCCACCAACGGCGCGGTCGCCGGGCCGCGCATCGATCTGCTGATCGCACGCGCCTCGGCGCCCTTCACGTCGCTGCTGCTCGACGGCGTGACGACCGAGTGCGAGCTCGTCGTGAAGGGGCAGGTCGGCGGGACGCCGCGCGGCTGGACGCGGCTCGCGAGCGGCCTCTTCCAGGCGGACGACGACCCCAGTCAGTCCGCGCTCGTGACCGATCTGGCGCTTCGCGATCTCGCCACGGCCGAAGGGCCGCTCACCTATACCTGCGCTGCGCCGGGCTCGGGCGTCCGGGTCGGGATCAATCGCGATCTCGATAGCCGGCTCGATGGGCTCGACAACTGCCCCGGCTCTGTGAACGACGATCAGACCGACACGGATACGGATGGCCTGGGCGATCCCTGCGATCCGACACCCTTGCCCGAGTCGACGCGCTTCGCCGGGCTCGCCGCTGGAGTCCTCGCGCTCTCGGGAATCAGTCGCTGGCGGCGCCGCTGCCGCCCAGCAGTTCGTGATTCGCGCGTCTCTGGATGACTCTTTCATTCACTACCTCTCGCCGGTTTGACCGGCGCACGGAGTCGCCATGAACCCGATCCGCCGCCTCTTCGTCACGGGGGCCAGCACCGGCCTCGGCCACGGCCTGGCGGATCACTACGCGCAGGAGGGCGCGCACCTCGGGCTGGTCGCGCGCCGCGAAGCGCTGCTCCGCGAGATCGAGAAGGAATGGACGGCGCGCGGCGCGCGGGTCGAGGTGTACGCCGGCGACGTGGCCGATACCGATTTCATGACACGGAGCGCGCAGGAGTTCGTGGCCGCCGCGGGCGGCGTCGATCTGGTGTTCGCGAACGCGGGCGTCGGGATCGCCCACCGCGTGCTCGAAGGCGAGTCGCGAGAGATCGCGTGGCTCTTGGGCGTGAACGTGATCGGCGTGACCAACACCGTCGTTCCGTTCGTCCCGCACATGGTGAAGCAAGGATCCGGCGTGCTATGCGCCGTAAGCTCGTCCGCCGGGCATCAGCCGCTCCCCGGCCGCGCCGCCTACTCGGCCTCGAAGGCGTGTGTCACCACCTTCATGAGCAGTCTGCGCATGGACCTGCACGGCACCGGCGTGCACGCGATGACGCTCTGCCCGGGCTTCGTCGACACGCCGCTCACGAAGGACAATCCCAGCATGATGTTCGTGATCGACGTGGAGCGCGCAGTCCAGTACATGGTCGGCGCGATCGAGGCGCGCAAGCGCACCTACACGTTCCCGTGGCAGATGAACCTGCTCAAGGAGCTGATGATCCGGGCTCCGGAATCCGTCATCCGGACGCTCGCGCCGGCGCCGCGCACGCGTTCGTCGCAGTAGTCCGCGCGACCGATCTCCATCGACTCTTCAGGAGTCCTCCGACGCCTGTGCTTCGAACATCCTGAGGAACTCGAGATCCTTCGGCCGGCCGCTGCTCTGCTTCGAGCGGAGCAGCTTCTCGAGCTTCCCGACGCGGACGTCGACGTCGACCACGCGGAACGAAGTCGCATCGTCGGAGAGCTCCGAGAACGAGAACCCGGAAACCGACAACATGATGTCGAACTGCCCGGCCTCCCCGTGGCGAGCGCTCAGGCTGGCGCCGTTCTGGACGATCCGGCGGAGAATCGTCTCGTCGTCGAAATCGACGAACGGCTCGCCACCAGCCTCGAAGGCGTAACCCAGGCTCCTGAGAGCACCGAGCGCGGTGCGAAGGTTGGCAACCGTGGGCGCGAGCAACGCGCCGAGATCGAGCGCCGCGAAGGCCTGGCCCGGATTGCGGGCGTAGAAGTTGATCCCGCCCACTCCGACGAGGACGAAGTCGACACCCGCCTCGGCCAGAGCAGAGAGGCCGAGGAGGAAGCCGCTAGCCGGGCGCGACACGCCGCGCTCCGCGCAGCTCTCGCTGGAACGCTTGATGCTCCCACATCGCGTGGAGCACCCAAGTCTTGTCGGCTCCGGGCCGATTCCGGGGCTGATCCTGAATGCGCGTTGCGAGGGCCAGCAAGCGTTGGAGCTCATCCATGGGTGGGGCTGACGACCTCCCGCATCGCGCGCAATTCGCCCGGAACGTCCGGGCCGATCGGGGCGTAGACGATCTCCGCAACGCCCTGCGCCTCGTAGGCGGCGACGCGATCGCGCAGCTGGTCGACCGTTCCGGTGAGCGTGGCCGCGCCGAGCGCAGGGTTCAGGTGCCGGCGGTCGCGGTCGGTGAGCTCGTAGATGTGGCCCTCGTGCACGTAGAGGTGACGGGTCTCCTCGGGAAAGCGCTCGATCTCCGCGCGCCATCCGGGCCCCCCCGGCAGCGCGTCGACGGCGGCGGCTCCACCGGCCTGATAGGCCCCGTGGTAGATGACGGCGATCGCCGGGCCGATCGCACCCTGCACGCGCGGCGACGCGAAGCTCTCGCCGTCGCGCAGCACGGTGCCGAAGGTCAACAGGTAAGCGTCGCGAACACCCGGGGTGATCACACCGGCGCACATGATGCCGTCGCCGATCTCGCTCGCGATCGCCAGCGCGCGCGGCCCGCCCACGGCGAGGATCAGCGGTGTGTCGATCGGACGCTTCGCGATCACGCCGTCGGGGCTCATCAGCTTGCAGACCGCGCCGTCGACGAGCGCCTCTTCGCCGCGCAGCAGCGCGCGCAGCGCGGTGACGTACTCGCGCACCGACTGCCATCCGAGCGCGGGCTTCCCGAACATCGCGCGGCCGGTGAAGCCGCTGCCGATCGCCACCGCGAGCCGACCGGGCGCCTGCGCCTCGATCGAGCCGATCGCCGCCGCGGTGGTGACGACGTGGCGCAGGCTCGGCACCAGCACCGCCGTGCCGACACCGATGCGCTCGGTGCGGTCGAGCGCGCGCGCGATCGCGATCCACACGTCGCCGTACAGCGCCGGCGAGTCGTAGAACCACGCGCGGTGGTAGCCGAGCTGTTCCGCGAGCACGGCGGTCTCGGGCGCGTTCGGGCCCGGCACGATGCCGCAGGAGAGGCGCATCGCGATCAGCCCTTCACGTTCAGAACGCGCAGCGCGTTCTCGCGCAAGAATTTCGGCCACACCTCGTCCTTGAACGGCACGTTCGGCAGGTCGCCGAAGATGCGCTCGAGCGACAGGCCCATCGGCCAGTAGCCGGCGTAGAGGATCTTGTCGGCGCCGCGGCTGTTGGCGTAGTCGATGATCGCCTTCGGGTAGTGCTTCGGGGCGAACGCGCTGGTCGAGTAATAGAGATTGGGCCACTTGAGCATCAGCTTCACCGCCAGATCCTCCCAGGGCTCGCAGCCGTGGCGGAACACGAACTTGAGCTCCGGAAAATACCAGCACACCTCATCGACGTGCTGGACCATCTGCGGATACATCGGGATGCGCGGACCGGGCACTCCGGCGCAGCAGAAGATCGCGATGTCCAGCTCTACGCACTTGGCGTAGATCGGATAGAACTGCTTGTCGTTGATCGGCACCTGCGGCACCAGCCCGCACGGAAACGCGCCGACCGACGTGATGCCCAGCTCCTCGTACTCGCACACGATGCGCCGCACGCCCTCCATCGCCTGGTTCGGGTTCGCCTGGCCCTGCGGAATGAAGCGGTCCGGGTGCTGCTTGGCCGCGCGCACCGTCACCTCGTTGTCGAGCGAGACGCCGATCACGGCCTTCTCGATCCCGAACTCGTCCATCTTCTCGAGCGTGTACTTGATGTAGTCCTCGTGCGTGCCGGTCTTCGGCACGTCCTTGAACATGTACTCCACGGGAAAATCGAACTGCTCGAGGCTCTGCTCGTCGCGGAGCAGCGGGCGCATGAAGTCGTAGCTGCGGGGCTGGTCCGGGCTCGGGATCCCGATCATCGTTTCGATGATTCCGATGTTCTTCGGCATGGGCATGGCGGGGGGCTCCTTCGCGGGGTGGCCATGCTATCACGCCGCGACGCGTTGGAGATGCGCGGCGATCTGTTCGCGCGTCGGACCGTATTGCGCCGGGTCGCGCTCGCCGCGGCGGCCATAGGCGGCGAGGATTCCGCCGAGCAGGCGCGGGTCCCTCATCAGGTCGGTTGGCTGTTCCAGCAGATTGAACACGCGCATGAACGCGCGCAGCACGTCGATGTCCTCGCGCAGCGCCGGCAGGAGGCCTTCGCGCATCATCGAGCGCAGGTAGCCCTTCGGGTCGACGCTGCCGTCAGCGCGATGGGTCCGGAACGGGTCAACGCCTTGGCGCTGCATCTCGCCCACCTCGATCGAGTTGCGGTCCTGCGCACGGACCGCTTCGTACCACGGCACGAGCTCGCGCTCGACACTGGACTCGAGCGCGAGTGCGAACGCGCGCGTGTCGCTCGGGTGTGCACGCAGTGCGTCGGCGAGCAGGAACGCGTTGATCGCGGCGAGCGTACAGCCGCGCCCGACGATCGGGTTGGTGTGGATCAGCGCGTCGCCGATCCAGGCGATGCCGGTGGCGACCGGCTCGCCGCCCTGCACCGGGAAGCACCGCAGATTCTCGAGCGACGAGATCGCAGCGACGTCGGTGATCGGCAGCGCCACCTCGGCGGCGACCCAGGGTCGAGTCGCGGGCAAGAGCGCCGCCAGCGAATCGAAGGCCGGTCGTCTCATTGCGGCGCGCAGCGCAGGGTCGTCGGGGCTGGCGGCGAGCGTGATCGAGAAGACGCGCGCGTCGCCCGGGAATATTCCGTACTTCAGATAGCCGAGATCGGCGCCCATCGGCCCATCCATCGGCGGAGCCTGCGCATCGCCGCGCAGCCGGTAGAAGCGCGACGCGTAGAAGATTCCGCACGGCGCGCGCTCGACGCGCGGAGCACGCGCTCCCAGCGCTGCCAGCCAGGCCGACACCTTCGTGCGACGCCCGCTCGCGTCGACGACGAGATCGGCGGAGAGCGCCTCGCCGCCGGCGAGGCGCACGCCGGCCACACGCGGCGGCGCGCCCGCTGCGCGCGGAGCTGCGAGTAGACCCACCGCGCGCGCGCCGTCGCGGAATGCGACGCCGGGGCGGCCGGCGATGAACCGCCGCAGCGCCCATTCGAACGTGACGCGGCGACACGCGAGCATCGTGATCGCCTCGTCCTCTGGCACGAACGCGGCTCCGGGGATCACCTGCGCCGCGAGGTCGGCGAAGCGCATCCGCTCGGCGCCGTTCGCGAGCAGGAATTCGAGCAGCTCGGGCGCGCGCTCGCCGAGCAGGTTGTGGAGCCGCGCGAGGAACGCGTGGGACTGGCGCGTCTGCGGAGAGCCGCGGCGCTCCCAGCGCGCAAACGCCTCGTCGGGCGTATCGGGCAACGGCGCCGCGTCGCTCTCGAGCACCGTCACGCGGTGTCCGTCGCGCTCCAACGCGACCGCAGCGAGCAGCCCGGCGACGCTGCCACCGACGACGACGATCTCCCGCGGCGGCAGGCGGCTCACGAGGGCCTCCACTTGAGCCGCGGTTTGGGCTCGTGCAGACCGTGCAGTAGCGCGTGCAGCAGATCATTGCGGACCTGCTCCTGCGCGGCCTTGCTCCCAGAAGCACTGGCGAAGGCCGCCGCGCAGGTCGCGAGGAACGCCAACGCGGCGAGGCGTGCCGGCACGTTGCGGCGAAGCTCGCCGCGCTGCTGGCCCCGGCGCACGACCGCCTCGACGACCGCCCACAAGTCGCGATCTGCGCCGGGCCGAGCCGTAGCTTCCGGCACGGGCGGCGCGAGCAGCTCGCGCAGCAGCGCGCGCGTCGCATCGGGCCTGCGCTGCCATTGCTCTCCGAGGTGCTCCACCAGCATGCGATACTCTGACAAACTGCTGCCGCGCGGCTCGTGCAGCCTTTCGGCGAGTTCAGCTGCGAGCTCGCGATTCCAATCGAAGAGCAACGCAGCCTTGGACGGGAAGTGCAGGAAGAAGGTGCCCTTCGCAACGTCCGCGGCCGCGCAGACCTGCTCCACGGTCACCGTGTCGAAGCCCCGCGCGCTGAACAGTTCCATCGCCGCCCGGAAGATCTCGCTGCGCGTCCGGACCTTCTTGCGCTCGCGTCGGGATCCGGTGGGTTTGGCGGTGTGCCGGGTTTCGGTGTCAGGTCCACTCAAGGAATCAGACTGTATTTCATTAGTAAACCATAGTCTATTAAGTTTATAAAACGTATAGAAATAAGATAGATATGATCCTAGACGCGATCCGATTCGCCGCCGCGACCGCTGCGCTGTGCCTGTTCGCCTGTGGCCAAGAAGAGCCGGCCGAGCCGGGCCCGGCCGCCGGGGGAGAGGCGACCCCGGGCACCGCACCTGCCTCCGCTCCGGTCGATCCCGGCTTCGATTGGGTGGGGAGCGCCGAATGCGCGAGCTGCCACGCCGAAGAAGCCTCGCGCTGGCAGGGCTCCCACCACGACCTCGCGATGCAGGAAGCAACAGCGGAGACCGTGCTGGCCGACTTCGGCGATGCGACCTTCCGCGACGGTCCGGTCACCTGGACGTTCACCCGTCGCGACGGACGCTTCGTAGCGCGGAGCACAGGTGCGGAGCAAGGCGAATACGAGGTGGCCTACGCCTTCGGCGTCGACCCGCTGCAGCAGTACCTGATCGCGTTCCCCGACGGTCGGATCCAGGCGCTGCACGTCGCGTGGGATGCCCGCCCGGCAGACGCGGGCGGGCAGCGCTGGTTCTCGCTCGATGGCAAGGAGCGCGTCCCCGCCGGCGACCCCGTCCACTGGAAGGGTCCTGCAAAGACGTGGAACGCGATGTGCGGCGAGTGCCACACGACGGGGTTCGGCAAGGGCTTCGAGCTCGCCGCCAATCGCTACAGCTCGACCTGGACCGAGGTCGGCGTGGGCTGCGAGGCCTGCCACGGGCCCGGCTCCCGCCACGTCGAGTGGGCGCGCTCGCCGGCCGCGACGGCCTCCCGCAAGCGGTCTTCCGCGCGCAGCGAGGCGGCGCCGAGCGGAGATCAAACCGGTGCGGCCGACCACGGCCTCGTCGCCCACTTGGATCCGCCGACCCGCTGGACGTTCGCCGCCGGCGAGCCGACCGCGCGACCCGTCTCCGGTGCGCTCGCTCCGAGCAGCGAGGTCGAAGCGTGTGCGGCGTGTCATTCGCAGCGCGGGCGGATCACCGAGGCGCCGCAGGCCGGCGAAGCCTTCCTCGACGGCTACCAGCCCGCATTCCTCGACCGCGGCCTCTATCACGACGACGGACAGATCGACGAAGAGGTCTACGAGTGGGGATCGTTCGTGCAGAGCCGCATGTACGGCGCCGGCGTGCGTTGCAGCGACTGCCACGACCCGCACTCCGCCGCACTGCGCGCGGAGGGCAACGCGCTGTGCGGCGGCTGCCACGAACCGGCTCGCTTCGATGTGCCCGAGCACCACCATCACCCCGCCGATTCGGTTGGCGCGAGCTGCGTCGCGTGCCACATGCCAACGCACACCGTCATGTCGATCGATCCGCGCCGCGATCACAGCTTCAGCGTGCCGCGACCTGACTTGACGCTGCGCATCGGTAGCCCCAACGCTTGTGCCGCCTGCCACGCGAGCCGCGGCGACGCGTGGTCGGCAAAGGCCATGGAGGCCTGGCGCGGCGGAGCCGCACCGCCCGGCCATTTCGCCGAGCGGCTCCACGAGCGGAGGTCAGCCGGCAGCGCCGCAGGCGACGCGCTGAAAGCGCTGTTCCGCGACCCAACCGCGCCGGCGATCGCACGAGCGACGGCACTGCTCGAGCTGTTGCCGGTGCCCCCGACCTACGACCGGATCGCGGAGGTAGCGCGCGGCGAGGACCCGATCCTGCGCCTCGCCGCAGCGCGCGCAGCGCTGGCGCTGACTCCGCGCCAACGCGTGCTCGCGATCGGCTGGCTGGTGGAAGACCCTCTGCGAGCGGTGCGGATCGAGGCCGCGAGCACGCTCGCCGACGTCCCGTCCGAGCTGCTGTCCGAGAGCTTGCGCGGCGCACGGAGCCGCGCGCTAGAGGAGTACCGCCGCGCGCTGGGGGTGTCGGCGGATCAGCCCGCGGCGCACGTGAACCTCGCCGTGCTCCACCAGCGCCAGGGGGACGTGAAGGCCGCCGAGGACGCCTACCTCACCGCGCTGCGTTTGGGCGACTACTTCGTCCCGGCCTACACCAACCTGAGCGACCTCTATGCCGCACAGAAGCGCGACGGAGAGGGCGCGGCGCTGCTGCACCGCGGTCTCGAGCGGACGCCCGACTCCGCGGATCTCCACTTCGCGCTGGGCCTGCTGCTGGCGCGCCAGGAGCAGGCCGAGCCGGCGCTGAAGGAGCTGGCCGCTGCGACGCGGCTGGCACCCGAGATCGCCTACTTCGCGTTCGCCTACGGTGTGGCATTGAACACCGAGGGTCGAGCCCGAGACGCGCTCGCTGTGCTGAGACCGGCCGTCGAGCGTCACCCGAACGACCAGAATCTGCTCGGCGCGATCGCGACGATCGCACGCGATGCCCGGCGCTTCGACGAAGCGCTCGAGGCCGCGAAGCGCCTCCAAGCCCTGTTCCCGCAGCAGCCGGAGGCGAGGGCGATCGTCGAAGACATCGAGAACCGGCGCGCCGGGGGGCAAGGAGGCCGAAGGCCGACGCGCAGCGAGCGCAAGCCGTCCGGCGCGCAGCGAGGCGAAGCCGAGCGTCGATCGGACGGGCAGGCAAGCGAAGGCGGGCCCCGGCACGGGCTCGCCCCCGCCCCGGCGCCAGAACACGCTCGAGATCCGCAATGAAGCATCAAGGCTGCGAGCGAACCAACTGTTAAGGTGCAACCCCTCGGCAGCAGGACGAGGTCACCAACGGGAGAGGTGCGTGCAGATCGCGTGGCGGCATCGGCTGTACGGCCGCGCTGAGCAGCTCTAACAGCGCTTCGGGAGGCTTGGGGAGTTCCTCTAGCGCATCCGGGGAACTCGTCGATTCCGGGTCGTCGGTCTCCAGCTCGAGCAGCGAGGGGCGCGACGGTGCGGCGCTCGAGCGCGACGTGAGCGTGTACACGACGCTGTTCACCGATAGCGGCGCCGACGTGAACGCCTACCTGCGCGGCGTCGGCGCGCTGTGCGAGACCTACGCCGTCACCGACTGGGAGCGCGAACCCAACGTCGCGCGCGGCATCGCACGCGGCCTCACGCGGTCGCGGCTCTCGGCGCGGGAGGTTGACGTGTTCATCGAGCGGGTCTCCGGCGGTGACGCGGGCCTGCGCGACGGCCTGCGCACCGCGGCACGCGCGCAGCGCTGAACGGACCGCCGCCTTGCTCTGGCTCTCCCCCGTTCGCGCGGGGCTCGTCCTCGTCACCGCGGTGTGTGCCGCGGCGCCCGCGTTCGCGCGACCCGATCCGGGCGTCGAGTACGTCTACATCGACGCGAACGAGGGCGGTGCCAGCGGTGGTCACGTCGCGCTGCGCCTCGGGGAACGCGTCTATCACTTCCAACGAGATGCCTCCGGCGCGCTCGCGGTCGCGCGCGACACCTGGCCCCGCTTCGAGCTCCAGTATCGCGCGATCGAGAACCGCACTCTCCACGTGACGCAGATCGCCGCGACACCCGCCGAGGCGGCCGCGCTGCGCGAGCACTTCGACGCGCGGGTCGTACTGGAGGGCGCCCTGCGCTTGCGACTCCAGGCGCTGCGAGACGACGTCGCGCTGCTCCGGGCGCTGGCGACACCAAAGGGGGGCGCGGGCTACCCGCTGCGCGGCGCTGGCTTCTTCGCGCTCGGGCGCGCCGCAACAGCTCCCGCCGAGTGCGCGGGAAGTGCTTCGCTGCGCCGGCTGCGCGACCGGGTCGAGCGCGAGCGCGGAGCCGACTTCCTCGCGTCGCGGCACCGTGCGGCGCAGGACGCACTGCTCTCGCTGGATCCGGCGGCCGACGACGCGGAATCCGGGGTCGAGGAGCGAACGCCCCTCGCCTCCGACCCGTTCTCGCGACGCTATGCCGACGCATTCGCCGCTGGGCTCGCGTTGGACGTGCTGCGAGCCGCGCCGCCGCTCGAGCGCAGCGCGCTGCGCACGCTGCCCGGCGCCGACCTCGGCGCTCGACACCGCCGATCGTGCGGGGCTCGCAGCGCGGGCCGAAGCACTCGAAGCCCAGCTCGCCGCGCTCGCCGGCTCGCATCGCCCCGACGCGGGCTTCGCGTTGCTGTTGGGAATGGCGCGGCTCGCCGCGCTCGCCGAGTCGCTGGCAGGCGGGCGGCTCTGGGTATTGGATGCCGTCCCTCCGGACCCTTCCGCTCCCACGGTGGGCACCGCGGGAGCTGCCGAGGCCGTCGAGCGCCTCCGCGCCGCACAGCGGCAGGAGCTCTTCGCCGCCCGCCGCGCGCTCGCGCGCGACCCACGAGACGAACGCGCGCACGCCCGGCTCGAGGAGGCGGTGGCGCGCTCCGCTCTGCTCGACGCGGCGCTGCGCCTGGGAGCGGACCCACGGCTACCGGCGGGCCCGCTGCTTGCACAGCGCCACGGGCGCGTGTCGATCCTTCCGCGACCCGCCTTCGTCTCCGGTGGGACCGAGCGCTGGCTCGCGCGAGCGAGCGCGCGGGTTGACGACGCGGAGCGAGCTCACGCGCGCCAGAACACCTACGACGTCGTGACTCGCAACTGCGTCACCGAGCTGTTTCGCGAGATCGAGCTGGCGCTGGCGGGTGACACCCGGAGCCCGTTCGCGCGGCGTCCCGACACTGCGGCACCGCTCGCGTTCGTCCCGTTCCTCGCCGAGCGCGCGGTCCGAGCGCAGTGGAGGACCGGCGAGCACCGCACGCTGCTCTCGTATCGGCGCGCAACCGTCGCGGCGCAGATGGCGGCCCCTGGCGGCTGGCGGGCGTTGCTGCGCGAGTCGAACACGCTCACCTCGGCGCTCTACCAGCCCCACGAGGGCGATTCGATCTTCCTGTTCTTCACCGACGACGCGGGGCTCGCGCGGCCGCTGCTCGGCGCGGCAAACCTGACCGCCGGCCTCGTCGCGTCCGTCGCGGGTCTTCTCCGCCTGCCGTTCGACGGGGGCGTCACGATGGCGCGCGGCTTGCGGGGAAGCGCGGCGAGCGTCCCCGAGCTCTTCTTCGCGAACGTCCGCAAGGGAACCTTCCCGCTCGCGGTGCCCGCCGACGCGCGACCCGAGGACGGCTAGACTGCCCGACGCGCCTGCGAGGACCGCCGATGACCGTCGAGCTCAACGGGATCGCCCACATCCAGCTCACCGTGAGCGACCCGGATCGCTGCTGCCCGTTCTGGGAGAAGCTCTGCCACTTCCTCGAGATGAAGACGCTGATCAAGGGCGACGGGATCGTCTACTGCATCGGTAGTCGCACCGGGATCCTGGTGCGCGGCGCGCCGCCCGATAAACGCGATCGCCGGTTCGACCAGGACCGGCCCGGACTCCACCACCTCTGCTTCCGCGCGCGCGAGCGCGAGCAGATCGACGCGATCTACGAGTTCGTCCGCTTCGAGCTCAGCGCCACGATCGTGCACCCGCCGGAGGAGGGGAAGAACTTCGCGCCCGGCTACTACTCGGTGCTGTTCGAGGACCCGGACGGGATCCGCGTCGAGGTGAATCACGTGCCGGGCAAGGGCCACCTCGGCGCAGGGGGCCGGCTCGGCGAGGGTGGCGCCGGGCCGTCGACGGGGCTGGGCCGGGGTTAGGCGTGGTCGAGGCCACGCTCAACTACCTCGCCCCGATGACCGAGCGGCCCTACTACTACCTCTACCCGCCCCCCGCTGGCGAGCCCGGCCGCAACACCCGCGGCGACCGGCGGCGCGTCGCGGTGCACGACGCACGCGCGCTCGCGCAGCCGTCGCTCGACGTCGAGGGCTTCGCGCTGGTGAAATTCGCGTCGGCGCTCGCGGACGCCTACGACCCGGACGCCGTGCGGCGCGTGTACCACCCAGAGGTCGAGGCGCTCGTCCGGCGCGCCACCGGCGCGCGCCGCGTGCTCGCCTTCGACCACAACGTGCGCAACGCCGACCGCGCCGGTCGCGCGGACGATCTCTCCCAGGCCCCCGTCCGGCTCGTGCACAACGACTACACGCAGCGCTCGGGCCCGCAGCGCGTGCGCGACCTCGTCGGCGGCGTAGAGGCCGAGGCGCTACTCCGCCGGCGCTTTGCGGTGATCAACGTCTGGCGCCCGCTCCGCGGCCCGGTGCAGCAGAACCCGCTCGCGTTCTGCGACGCCAGCTCGCTCGCACAGCGCGACTTCGTGCCCACCGACCTGCGCTATCGCGACCGCACCGGCGAGATCTACTCGCTCTGCTACCGGCCGGAGCATCGCTGGTTCTACTACCCGGCTATGCAGGCCGACGAGGCGCTCTTGCTCAAGTGCTTCGACTCCGACCCGCAGCGCGCCTGCTTCACCGCGCACACCGCAATCGACGATCCGACCTCTCCGCCCGACGCCGAGACGCGCGAGAGCATCGAGGTGCGGACGCTGGTGTTTCAATAGTTAGATGTCGCGACAAGTTCTGATGCTCGCGTGTTCTGGAGTCACGGGCGTCGTGATCGTCCTTGTTCACCGACGCGGGGTCGCAGCCTCGAAGCTGTTTGATCATCGGCACCCGGACGAGTTCTCCAAACTTGGCCGCCCACGTGCGAGCTTCGCGAATCTGATTGCCAACTCACGATTCGACAGGTTCATCCTCTCTCGCCAGTATCGGAGGTTCGCAGATCCCGAGTTCAGCGCAGCATGCGACCGTCTTCGCCGGTACGACTTCGCCGTGCTCGTATGCATCTTGTTGACGCTCGGGTATGCATGGTGGCCTAGCTACCTGTGAGCGATGGAACCGAGTTCTCACTGCGCGCGATCGAGGTCTCATCGGAGCTTCGCGTGGCCCCCGCTGCCGTCTGGGAGCACGCGATCAGTCCGGCGGGCGTCAACCGCGAGCTCCGTCCGCTGCTGCGGATGACGTTTCCACCCCAAGTGGCCGACATCGCCGCGTCGTGGCAACCGGGCGTGCGCCTGTTCCGAAGCTGGATTCTGTTGGGAGGTGTCGTGCCGGTCGAGTACGACGACCTCGCGTTCGTGGCCGTCGAGCCCGGCCGGCGCTTCCTCGAGCGCTCGTCGTTGCTCTCGCAACGCGTCTGGGAGCACGAGCGCGTGATCGAGCCGACACGGGCGGGCTGCCGGCTCACGGATCGCATCCGCTTCGCACCTCGCCTGCCCGTGCTAGCGCCGGTCTACGCCTTCGCGTTCCAGGGCGTCTTCCGTCTGCGGCACCGGAACCTCCGCCGCATTTTCGGCGCTGCGGCAGACTGACGAGCGACGGCCGCGGGGTGATACAGTGCCTCGCGCGCGCATTCGCAGCGGCCGGAGGAATCCATGGCACTCGAGGGCTACCAGAGCTTCCGCTTCACCCACGACGCCGACACCAAGACGGTGTACCGGCGCGGTGCTGGACCCGGCGTGGTGATCATCCACGAGGTGCCGGGGATCACGCCGCCGGTCGAGCGCTTTGCGAATTTCGTCGTCGATGCGGGATTCACCGCGTTCCTGCCGCACCTGTTCGGCACGCCGGGCAAGCCCGTCTCCGTGGGCTATGCGCTGGAGCAGGTGGTGCGCTGCTGCATCAGCCGCGAGTTCCACGTGCTCGCAGCCGGTGCGTCGAGCCCGATCACCAACTGGCTGCGCGCGCTGTGCCGCCGCGCGCACGCGGAGTGCGGCGGGCGCGGCGTCGGCGCGATCGGCATGTGCATGACCGGGAACTTTGCGCTGGCGCTGATGGTGGACGAGAGCGTGATGGCGCCGGTTCTCTCCCAACCCTCGCTCCCTTTCCCGATCTCGAAGCGTCACCGCGAGGGTCTCCATCTCTCGGCCGAGGATCTCGAGACGGTGAAGAAGCGCGCGCGCTCGGGATGCGGCGTGCTCGGCATGCGCTTCAGCGCGGACCCGATGGTTCCGCGCGAGCGCTTCGACCGCCTGCGCCGCGAGCTCGGCGCTGGGTTCGAGGCGATCGAGATCGACTCGGGCCGCGGCAACCCGCACGGCATCGCGCGCATCGCGCACTCGGTGGTGACGAACGATCTGGTGGACGAGGCGGGCCACCCGACGCGCGCCGCACTCGACCGCGTGCTCGGGTTCTTCGCAGAGCGGCTGCGCTGAGTGGCTTCGTTTGCGGAGCGGATCGGCGCGCGCGCGCTGCGCCTCGCGCTGCAAGCGTCTCCGGAGAGCTGGGTCGCGCTCGCGGCGGGCCCGCCGGCGGTGATTCGCGGGCGCACGCTCGATCCGCGCCTCGCGCTGATCGCGCGCGCCGCGACCCGGCAGCCCGCGCTGCACACGCTGACCCCGGCCGAGGCGCGCGCCGCCACCGACGACGCGCTCTCGCTCGTGACGGGCCCCACCCCTCCGCTCGAGCGTCTCGAGGAGCACCGCGTCCCGGGCGCCGAGGGCCCGCTCGTCGCGCGCCTGCACGTTCCCCCCGCGCTCGACGGGCCGCGCCCGCTGATCCTCTACTTCCACCAGGGCGGCTGCGTGATCGGCAACCTCGACTGGTGCGAGTCGGTGTGCAGCGTGCTCGCTGCCGGCGCGCGCTGCCCGGTGCTCGCGGTGGCCTATCGCAAGGGTCCCGAGCACCGCTTTCCGGCCGCGCAAGAGGACGCGTGGGCCGCCTACCGCTGGGCGCGCGAGCACGCGGGCCGCTTCGGCGGCGACCCGGCGCGCGTCGGCGTCGGCGGCGACTCGGCCGGCGGCGGGCTCGCCGCGATGATCGCGCAGCGCGCGAAGGCCGAGGGCTTGCCGCAGCCGAGCTTCCAGCTGCTGGTCTATCCGTGGCTGCTCGCCTACGCCGACAACGCGGCCTATCGCGACTTCGGCGCCTGCTATCCGCTGTCGCGCGAAGACATGGCCTGGTTCCTCACGCACTATCTGAACGACGACGCCGAACGCGCGGACGTGCGCATCTCACCCGGCCTCGCCGCCGACCTCAGCGGCCTCGCGCCCGCGCTCGTCTACACCGCAGGCTTCGACCTGTTGTGCGACGAGGGCGAGGCGTTCGCTCGGCGGCTCGATGCAGCCGGCGTGCCGGTGACGTTCCGCTGCTACGAGTCGCTCACGCACTCGTTCACGAGCTTCGCCGGCGCCGTGCCCGCCGCCGCGCGCGCGCTCGAAGAGATTGCTCACGACGTCGATCTGGTGCTGTCGAAAGGGGTCGCATGAAGAAGGTCGAGACCGCGTCGCTTTGGCTGATGGGGGCGTTCTACGTGCTCGCGGGCATGAACCACTTCCGCGCGCCGGAGTTCTACCTGCCGATCATGCCGCCCTACCTGCCATGGCACGCGCAGTTGGTGTTCCTGTCGGGTGTCGCGGAAGTGATCGTCGGCGTGGGGCTGTTGATGCCGCGCACGCGCGTGCTGGCGGCGTGGGCCGCGATCGCGCTCTTGCTCGCGGTCTACCCCGCGAACATCCACATGGCGCTGGCCGACCTCCGGTCGGCGACCCGCCGCAGTCTTCCGGATCTTCCGCTGGGTCCGGCTGCCGCTGCAGTTCGTGCTGATGGCGTGGGCGTGGTGGCATACCAGGCCAGACCCGACCCGACCCGCTACTAGCTGAGAACCGCCTCGATCAGGCACGGACCCGGCTCGGCGAGCGCGCGGCGAAACGCCGCGATGAAGGCCTCGGCGGTGTCGGCACGCGCGCCGGGCACGCCCATGCCGCGCGCGAGTGACACCCAGTCGAGCTCGGGGTGGGAGAGGTCGGTCAGCGCGCGCGCCTGCGGGCCCGGCTCGGCGACGCCGGCGCGCGCGAGCTCGACCTGGAGGATGCGATACACCCGGTTCGACGCGATCACCACCACCACGTCGAGCGATTCGCGCGCGCAGGTCCACAGCGATTGCAGCGTGTACATGCCGCTGCCGTCGGCCTGGAACGCGATCACCTTGCGGTCTGGGCACGCGAGCGCCGCACCGACCGCCGTCGGGAGGCCCTGGCCGATCGCGCCGCCGGTCAAGCCGAGACAGTCGTGCGGCAGCGCGCCGGCTGCGATCGCGAAGTAGGCGAGGCCGCTGGTGGCGCCTTCGTCGACGACGATCGCGCCTTCGGGCTGGAGCGCGGCGAGCGCCTGGCCGAGCGCGCCCACCGTGAGCGGACCCGACGGCAGATCGACACGCGCAGG
>Ga0184637_10000288_pt1 | contig 37011 bp, 47 predicted proteins | sample PLM3_127_b2_FD_133143 | JGI IMG/M metagenome (GOLD analysis project Ga0184637, IMG submission 133143) | Groundwater sediment microbial communities from an aquifer in East River, Colorado, USA - PLM3_127_b2 | ecosystem: Environmental > Terrestrial > Soil > Riparian zone | place: USA: East River... | reverse complement strand
CTGTACCGGTCGCTTGTCAGCGATGGAACGGAACAGAGGCTGTGCACGGAGAGCGAACTCAAGTGCACGGTCGTACGTGGTCTGGACGAGATTGCTCATCGCCGCAGTGCCAGTGAAGGCGTTAGCCACCACTACCCCCTAGGGGTTGCCGGACTTACAGCGTCTTCCACGCTGCGAGTAGTCCGTTGAGATCAGTAGCGTCGTTGATCCGAGCGTTCGCTGCCTCGACGTTGCCGAGGGGCTGGCCCTGCTGTCCCGCATCGTTCATGCGGTTGAACTGAGCCTGCTGTTCTGGAGTCAGAGCCGGAGGGCTCTGCTGCTGGTCAACTGGATTCTGGGTGTTCGGCATTCCCGAACCACCGCCGAAGATAGTCTGCATAGTGGTCGCCCACTCGCGGACCTTCTCCGGGTCCGCCTCTCCCGTGTACTGCGATGCGGCAGCGGCGGGGATGCCAAGCGTGCTGAGGGTGCTCGTCACCGCAGTCTCACGGAGCTGCTTGTTCACGGCGGCCAGTCCGTTTGCAAGCTCGGTGTTCTGCTGCTTCAGAGCGACGTATGCGTCACGAAGTGCCTTGGGCCCATCTGCCGGTGGCGTGGCCAGGTTCGTGTCGTCCTCGATACCCCAGTTGCTCATGATTCTCCTAGAAAGTAGTGCATGCCAAACAGGCGGGCTAGGGAGCCCGCCTGACGCTCATGCGATAGGTGCCAGTCTTCACTACAGTACTGCCTGCTGGCGACAGCGTACCGGTACGTGTGGTAGGACTCGAACCTACGATTCCCACTTTGTAAGAGTGGAGCCTTAGCCGCTAGACGACACACGCATAGACCTGCGGGGAGTCGAACCCCGATCTCTCGCTTAGGAGGCGAGACTGCGTCCTTCACCAGGTCAGCTCTCATACCAGGATTCGAACCTAGATCCGACGGTTAACAGCCGCCTGCACTACCCTTGTGCTATACGAGATTGAGCATCGCGCCTGAGCGCGATGTGGAGCCCCATGAAGGAATCGAACCCTCATCTGATGATTACTAAACACCGGCTCTAGCCGTTGAGCTAACGGGGCAAAGTGTTCCGAGTCGGACTCGAACCGACGGCGCGGAGATTAAGAGTCTCCCGCTCTACCAACTGAGCTATCGGAGCGTACAGGTAGAGGGATTCGAACCCCCATCAACAAGTCCGTAGCTTGCCGTCCTATCCTTTGAACGATACCTGCGGGGTGACCAGAGGGAATCGAACCCTCGCAGCCAGGGACACAACCTGGCAGGCTACCATTACAACATGGTCACAGTGCCGATCCGTGGAATCGAACCACAGCCCCCGGGTTTTCAGGCCGGTGCTCTACCATTGAGCTAGAAGGGCAAAGCCACGCTTGTGCGCCATGGTGCGTGACAACCATGAAGTACTCCATCGGGGAGTTGAACCCCGCCTAGCAGGTTGAGAACCTGATGTGCTAACCGCTACACAAATGGAGCAAGAGAGCCTGTGGAGGGATTCGAACCCTCACTTGTACGGTTTCTAAGACCGACGCCTCTACCAATTGGGACATACACAGGCGCGCATGTGAAGGGAATCGAACCCTCGGCCAGCCGCTCGACAGGCGGCTGCTCTTACCACTGAGCTACACATGCATTGGTACAGAAGCAGGGAGTTGAACCCTGATCGTCGGTGTATCAGACCGATGCTCTAACCATTGAGCTACCTCTGAGTGGAAACGGAGGGAATCGAACCCGTCCTGAGCCAGTTTGCAAAACTAGCCTGTCACCTTGACCATCCCCATTGAGGCCCACCTCGGAGTCGAACCGAGCTGCGTCCCTTTGCAGGGGACGCCACTACCTTAGTAGCAGACCAGAGTTCCTCGTCTTGGAATCGAACCAAGCAAGCCGTCGCGCGACGCAGGGGTTACAGCCCCGCTTGTGTCCCAGCACCCAAGGAGCGGAGAGCAGTGGAATCGAACCACCAGCCGTTAGACTGAAGCCCCTTAGCAGGAGGCTTGGCGCCCAGCGCCATGCAATCCAAGCGGAGAGCAAAGGAGTCGAACCCTCGGGGAGTTACCCCGGCCTGGTTTTCTAGACCAGTTGGGCACCACTGCCCGCTGCAATCCAAAGCTGCTCCCCCAGGATTCGAACCCAGAACAAGTGGTTCAGAGCCACTCATGTTACCAAATTACACCAAGGAGCATCGAGCATATCGCCAAGGAATCGAACCCTGTCCAAGAGGTTTGGAAGCTCTTGTGCTGCCAGTACACCAGCGACATATGGCTCGACTGGGATTCGAACCCAGGTTTCTAGGTTATGAGCCTAGCGTGGAACCTCTCCACTATCGAGCAGAGCCTTATGCGAGGATCGAACTCGCGAACCTAGTTTGGAAGACTAGTGTGTTACCGCTACACCAATAAGGCAAGTCGCGTACGGCGGGTTGCTAGTTCCCCTCACCCCGGACGTGGTCCAGGGGCCATGAATTGCACATGGTATCTCCGTACTCGTCTCTCTGCTAGGAATCGAACCTAGTTTGCCTGTTCCCAAAACAGGTGTGATGCCAGTTCACTACAGGGAGTTGAGTGTGACAGCCGTACTTGCGTACGGCTGGTCACGTCCTCAATGTTACCTTGCTCCTCCGGCTTGCGCAAGTCCACTGCGCGCTCCCCCGGTAGCTCCGCTGAAGTTGCCCTTCTCGCGGTTCACCAGCTTGTCGCGCTGCTGGCTCGCAGCAGTGCCGCCCACGAAGGCGTCGTCCTCAGCCTGACGCTGAGTCCATCCACCTCCATAGATCTGACCAAGAGTTCCGAGATCGGAGAACTCGTCAGCGATCTTGGCGTAACCCTGCGCAGCCTGCTCTCGCGAGACTCCCATGGTAGCAAGATCCTGAGCGTTGGCCTGATCGAAGGCCAGTCCACGCTGTAGTGCCTCAGCTCCGATAGCCGCAGTAGCGGCGCTCTTCTGAAGGATGGGCAGCGCCCTGTTCTGGTCAAGGAAGTAGGCAGCAAGCTCACCCTGAGACAGGCCCATCTGCTGAAGGGCTGCCTTGAATGCCGGGTTGGCGAGAGTCGTTGCCTGAGTCGCCAGGTCTACTCGACCCTGAAGCTCGGTCGGACTCATGTCACCGGAGATGAACTTGGTGAAGTCATCATTAGTGTCATAGAAGCCTTCCGGAAGTCCGGACTGCTTCATGATCTGACGATAGCTGTTCTCCACCGAGATGTACTCGGCTGGGGAGAGAACAGACATGCCTGCACTCAGCCGCGCCTGATTGGCTGCAAACCTCTTCTTGTACTCCGGCGTGTCCTGAAGCAGAATGGAGATGGTGTCAGCACCGTAGCCATTCTTGACGTAGTCGTAGATCTTGCCAGCCAGACTACCGAGACCATACTGCGAGAACAGGGAGTTCAGTGCCATGTAGGCGTCTCGGTTGTTCCCGTTGAGGAGCTTGTCGTACTGCCCGGTCACCTGGTAGTACTTGTTCTGAGTGGTGGTGAACTTGGCAGTAGCAGTCTTGACCTGATTGGTCAGGCGAGACTTGGATCCCTGAGCAGCGGCCAGGAGCCGCTTGCTCTTGGAATCCTTCTTGCCGGTCAGCTTCTTGATCTGAGCGTTGACGCCAGCCAGGGCCTTCTGTGCCTGCTTCATCTGAGCTTCGGCGATCTTCAGCTGCATCTTCGCAGCCTCAGTCGGGCTCATGGCCTGGCTCATGTCGCCTGGTAGGTTGATGTTGGCCACCGATACTCCTTAGTGCTTGAGGTAAGCTACTGCCTTCAGCAGTAGCTGCGGATCGTCACCAAGGAGACCTATGGCACGATTGCAGTTGTTACACAGGAGGCCACGAACCTCACCAGTGTCATGGTTGTGGTCGACTGCGAGCATCTTGACCTCACCGTTATTGCCTAGGCAGGTCTCAGGATTACCGCAGATAGCACACAGATCACCCTGTTCGGCCATCATGTCGTCGTACTCCGAGGCGGTCAGGCCATACTTGCGCAGAGTGGTGGCCCTGTTGGCTCGACGCCGAGACTCCTTATTGTCATATCCCTTGATCTTGTCTCGGTTGCGCTTCGACCACTCTCGCATATAGATCCTATTCTTGCACTTCTTGCAAGATCCGCAGTCGCACGATGCCTTGCTCACTTCACTCCCGTCAGTGCTTAAAGCCGAAGTCTGCCAGGACCTGATGGCCTACCTGGAACAGACTGTCCTGAGCGTTCTTCGTCTTCTTCCAGCGAGGATCTCCTCGCAGTTCGTTCTCGAACTGCCAGAGAGGCTTAGCCTCCTTCTGAAGCGTGCCTGGATTGGTGTAGCTGAGCGCCTTCTTGATGGTCGAGTCAAAGAGGTTGACGCTGCCCGAGGGCAGCTCAAGAACCTGAGCCATGGACTGCATATACGGCTGAGCTATGTCAGCCACTGACTGGCCTGCCTCGATCTGCTTGTTCCACTGAGGGAATGCAGCCTTCGCCTTGTTCATGATCTCGGACTTGTAGTCCTGAAGAGTTCCCTTGCCCTGAAGGACTGTCCTAGCCCTTGCAGTGTACCAGCTGTCAGCGAGATTCACGCCCATGCTGTACGCGTACTGGCGAAGCTCATTGATTGCCTCTCCGCCCTCGCCCTGAAGGTGTTCCTTCGGGAAGGATACATACGCCCCAAGGTAGTAACGAAGCTGGCCTTCGTCCCAGCCCTTGGCAACCATGTTGTAGGTGGCGGCATCGATGTACTTCTTGACTGCGCCGTTCACCTCCATGCCCATCTGGCTGGCAAGCTGGATGACCTTGGTCCTGGCCTGCTGGTACGTCTGCTTGGCGGTGGCAGGGTCGGACTTGAGCGAGATGAGATACTCTCGCTCGTCCTTGCCGTGAGTCTTCCACCACCTGGTGTTGCGCAGCTTGGCCTGGAACTTGTCGGCACTCCAAGTGCCGGACACTGCCTGCTGGAACAGCTTCTTCAGTTCCGGAATGGAGTTGAGAAGGCCGGACACGAAGCCGTACTGCTCGGCAAGCTCTGCGCTTGATAGCTTTGGTGCCACGACGCTCCCTGTGGAGAAGTTGGACTGAGAACCACCAGATGGGTATCCACCTGCGTTCTTGATGACGTTGTCTACATAGTCCTTGATGGACGGCCCTCCCTGCTGGGAGGCCGTACTCATGTGATTGTTGGCAGATCCAGGACCACCGTACCAGGCTGCTGCGGCGCCTCGGGCGCCATACTTGTTCCAGTACGACTGGAGCTTACCCCTCGCTACTGCATCCTGCGCTGCTCGATTGTTCAGGAACTGCTGAGGGGTGAGGCTCTTGCCGTAGTAGGTCTTGGTCCAGCTCGGGATGTTGGAGCCGAGAACCTGGTACTTTCCGTAGGCGTGACCGTACGATGTCATGGGGCCGATGGCCCCATAGTTACCGCCAGACTCCTGCTGCACGATGGCAGAGAAGAACTGCTCGAAGGTGATAGCCACTTACCCTCCGATCATCCCGAAATCCTTGAGCACCTTGAGTCCAGTGGACATCATGTTGTCCTGAGTCTTGCTGGACTTGACCCATCGGGGGTCGTTTCTGATCTGATTCTGAAACGTCACCGTATCCATTCCAGTAGGCTTGCCCTGCTGGTTGACACCATTCAGGGCCCGCTTGATGAGCGGGTCCGACAGCTTGATGTCGGAGAAAGGAATCTCCAGGTCATCAGCCATCTGCTGCATGTATGGCGAAGCGATATCCATCATCGTCTGGCCAGCCTGTAGCTGAGTGGCGTAGCTTGGGTATGTGCTCACTGCCTGGTTGGTGATCTGGTTCTTGAAGTCCTGCTCGGTGGCCATGCCGCGACCGATGAGCTGAGCCTGGTTCTTGACAGTCTGCTTGTCGAGAGTGACGCCCTGAGTGAATGCGAACTGCCTGATCATGTGCTCGTACTGACCGGCCTGGCCGTTGAGAGTCGAGCCATTCTTCTGGAACGTGATGTATCCACCGAGGACATTCCTGAGACCGGCCTCATCGAGGCCGGTCTTCAGTACCTGTTCGGCGATCTTCCCGATCTTGCTCTGAGGAATGGCTGCACCCATCTCAGCAGAGAGCTGCATGATCTGAATCCTAGCTGCCGAGAGCTTCGCATTCCACGTTGCTGGATCGGTGGACTTCTCTGCGGCAGCCTTGCGCATGGTGTCGGAGTTCTCCTTCCACCACTTCGTATCCCTGAGCTTGGCCTGGAACTTATCGGCGGACCAGGTGTCCTTGACTGCGCTGTTGAACAGTCCCTTCAGTTCCGGGTTAGAGTTCAGGAAGCTGTGCGCCCAGCCATAGCTGGCTGCCAGCTCCTCAGGGCTGAGCGGCTCAGGCTCAGCATCAGTGGTGCTCCACGTGTCGGCCTTGCCTCCACCTTCGATACCAGCAACACGACGTCCACCCATGAAGGAGTTCTGGTAGTAGCCAGACGTCATGTCGCTGATGTGCACCTGACTGCCAGGCTTGGGCGCCTCAAGGAACTTGCCGTTCCCGAGATACAGCCCGACATGGTCAGGGCCCTTGACGTTGGGGTTCGTATCGAAGAACACCATGTCGCCAGCCTGAAGGTTGTTCATGCCAACAGACTTTCCCTCGCCGATCTGGCTGTAGGTGGTCCTGCTGACGTTGATGCCGAAATGCTTGTAGACCTGCTGGACAAGGCCGGAGCAGTCAACTCCGCTGTTGAGGTCGTTGCCTCCCCAGACGTAGTTGGTGCCAATGAACTGCTTGGCCCACTCCATCAGCTCCGCTCCGTTGACGGCCATTATCCTCCGATCATCTCCATCATTGCATCAAAGTACGTAGTCGACGCCTGGTAGGCGCCGAACTCTGGATCAGCCTTGACGTCCTCCATTGCCATCAGAGAACGTGCGGAGTCCTTGACTCCACCCTTAGTAGTGCTGGTCTGTCCGGTCACATCGTCACCCACGTAGTTCGTGGTGGCGGTAGTGATAGTCGGGTTCGCCTTCTCGTATGCGTTGATCGCACGCTGGAAGGTGGAGACCTCGGACTTGGTAGGGTCCCTGCCCAGCAGGGACTGTGCAGCCTGCATGAAGATGGCGTGCGCGTCCTGCTGGGTGGACATGTCGTAGCTGGTGCTGGTCTGGGTAACAGAGCGGGGAGTCTTGGAGTACGACTCCCGCTGCGCCCTGTCCTTAGCCAGAATGTCCCACGGAGTGAGACGCTGACCTCGACCCGCCTTGTAGTACGCTGCCGCCTGCTCAGCATACGTTCCCCACATCTGAGCGATGTCACCATCCTTCATCTTGGTGACATCGTACCCAGCGAGACCAAGCTGACTGAGGAACTTGTTCTTCGTCTTCTCGTCCCAGTCGTAGTACTGGTCCGCCACCTCGCTGAGCTTGGCGGACTTGTCGTACTGGCCAGGAGTGGCGAACCGCATCTCGCCCATCAGGGTATCGCCCTGCCCCAGATAGACGAGGGGGTCCTTGGTGCCACCCATGGAGGAGGATGGCTGGACTTCAGCGACATACATATCCATGATGGCGTCCCTCGTCGCCTTGTCCTTGGCGGCAATCTCATTCTTGGCTGCGATGCCGCCAGCTCCGAGCTGACCAATCCCTTCAGTCCTCACAGCCATCAACTTCCTCCTTGTGCGAGAATATCGGTAATGTCAGTCTGGACGGGGGCGGCCTCTTGGCCGACCACCGTCGCATCAGACTGGTCGAGCTTCTCCTGATCCTCTGCACTGTAGTGAGTGTTCATGTTGAACCCCATGTCAGTGGCGAAGTACCTGGAGTGAACCCACGCGAACCTGGTGTCAGACTCGATGAGACTCATGGTCAGCTTGTCCCACCAGTTCTTCAGGTCGTAGTTCGCGTTGGCGGTGATGTCGTCAGACCCGCCATTCATCTTGCGGATGATGAGGGCCTGCTGCATGTCCTTGCGGTACGACAGGTAACCCTTCAGGGTGTAGATGTCGGAACGCTGTCCGATGGTGCCGTCAGGCATCATGGACTTGGCCCACAGCTCAGGATCGTCTACGACATCCTGAAGCTCGTACGCGGTGCGATCGTACTTGCCCTTGTCGAGAGAGCTGAACTCAGCCTCCCAGGACTTGTTGTAGTACGGGTTCTGAGTACCGTCAGGCAGGTACTGAGATGTCAGGACCATGTTGATGGCCTGACGCTTCGCCTTCAGATCCTCGGCTCCGTCGTCGTCGAAGGTCTGAAGTCCACGGTCGAACAGTGCAGCGTTGACGCCCTCCATCATGGAGTTGTAGTCACGCCATCCACGAGCAGTCTGCGCCTCCGTCCAGGCCTCCTGTGCACCCATCTGGGTACGCTGAGTATCCTTGGACGCAGTGCCAGTAGAGTGCGTCTTCTGGTAGAAGTACGCACCGTCCGAATAGGTCCCGTCACCCTCGGATCCAACGATCAGGCCAGCATACTTGCTGCCGACCTTGTCGATCAGATCCTTGTAGTACTTGGACATCTTCACAGACTCGGCAGTGGGCCTAAGCCCACTGTTGTTCTTGCTCATGGACTGAGAGAACATGTAGAACGACTCGCCGTACTTGTCGTAGAACTTCTCGTCAGCACTGTTGGGGTCGAGCTTCTGCATGCGCTGGAACTCGTCACGGAAGAACTGGTAAGGGTCCTGCCCATTGACAGAGAACGGCAGCGCCCAAGCTGCCGCAGTCCTGAAGATGGTCCAGCGGTCTGCCCGCTCCTTCAGTTCCTTCCAAGTGGGCTCGGTGGTCCTGAGACCCTGCTCCCACTTGTAGTTCTCCACCTGCATCATGTAGAACAGTGCACGCTGCTTCGTCTCGCCCATGTCATCGGTTGCATCGCCGAGGCGCTTGCCGGTGTTGGGGTTGATGAAGTCGGTCCAACTATCCTGCGGTCCGAACGGAAGTACGCCGAGCTTCTTGCTCCAGTCGGCGAACTTCGGATCGTCCTGAGCGAAGTGGTTCGCAGAGATCTGAACATACGGACCCACGCCAACCGGAAGTGCACCGTCTCCATGGTTGAGCACCAGCTCTACGCTGGACATGGGAACAGTCAGTGCAGCATCCTCGTCCAGGCCAAGCTCCTTGTTCAGGGCCTTGCCTCCCAGATACTCTGGGATCTGGATGAGCATCTTCCTGTTGGAGTACTTGATCAGAGTCTTCTTGCCGGTCGCTGGATCAGTCGAGTATCCAGCGGCATCGATCGTGTTACCGTCCTGGTCAACAGTCAGGCCTGCCCTTGTGGGCATGCCGTACGTCTGAGCCACTCGTGCAAGCACATCAGGCTTGTCGGAGATGATACGTCCCCAGCGGTTCCAGGACTCCTGCTGCGCTCCGAAGAACGCACCGAAGTGGCGCATCATGTACGCCATCTTCGTCTCATGATCCATGGTGAACGTGAACTTCTTCACGTCATCAAGGGCGCCCTTGCGGGCGTTCTTCTCAAGGATCTTCCTGGTGGACTCGTCCACGTGGGTGACGCCCTGAGACTTCATGATCTGCATCTGCTCGGACAGGTGAGCCTTGTAGCTCTGACCGAACAGCGGATTACGCAGGAGCTTGGTTGCTGGGATCTGGTTGGCGATGTTGTACCAGCCGTTGATGGACTTGTCCAGTAGCTGCGCCACTGCACTTTCTCCAGTCGCGTAACGGTAGGACTCGGCATTCACCATCGGGCGGTTTGCCTGAGGGATTGCCTTCAGCGTCTCCGGGTCCAGCTTGCCCTGAAGTACGGACGCCCTGATGGCATCCATTCCTGGCATTGCCGGATCCAGCACATAGTCAACCTGAGCCTTCACTCGCTGAGCAAGCTCGTAGTCAGGCATGTGCTTGAGGCCGATGTCAGTCCTGTAGCGAAGCCCCTCTGGGGTGCTTCGCATCCAGTTGACAAGCTGACCTTCATCGAGACCCTCAAGAACCTTACGGCCTACACTGCTCTGGCCGATCTGATCGTTCAGCAGACGAGTCCACGCCTCCATGTGCTTGTCTGCCCCATGGCTGGCTGGAGTGATGTTCTCCCAGTCTGCACGTCGCATCCTCTTGAGATACCAGTCGGACTGAGACCCCATAAGGTTCTGGAAGTTCCTCTGGCCAGCGGCGAGATCCTTGTACAGCTCGCCCTGCTTGCCCCCAAAGGCGGGAGCGAATACCTCTCGCCCAACCTTCACGTCACGAGTCTGGGCGCCGTAAGCGACCAGCGATCCGTAGTCGGCATGAGTCTGCCTGGCCGCTGCGATGTCGTCAGTGAGATCCTTCAGGCCATCCTCAAGGGTCTGGATCTTGTGTGGGTTCTGGCCGAGAGCCTTCTCCCTCAGTAGATCATTCCTGATCTCGGTGTGGACAACAGACATCTCGTCGATGTGCTGAGCCAGCGCTCCCTCGGTCTGCCTTGCGGCAGACACGGAGTCGCTTGCCCACTTACCACGGATGAAGTCCTCCATCATGACCTTGCCACCACTGGCCGCACGCTGCATCATGGCCAGTCCACCGAAGCGGGCTACCTGGCCAAGGAAGTCATCGGCAAGCGCCCTTGGGGCGTAGCCGAGACGGAACAGCTGGGCGAACTTCCAAGTGGTGGACAGAGTATCCAGAACCTCGGAGGTGTTCATCCATGCGTTGCCAGCCTGGTTCTTCATTCGCTGGAACGTGGACCCGTGAGCGTTCAGAGTCTTCTCGAACGTCGCGAAGTCCATCATGACGTGGCTATTGGCGAGCTGAGTGTCGAAGATCGGAGTGGAAACTACTCGTCCTCCGTCAGCCTCGATCTCGGCAACCCTGATGGTGCGGGTTGGGTCATTCGGATCCGGCATGGTTGCCGATCCGTAGGATCGCTGGCCCTGAGCCGCAGACTGTCCAGCACGTCGCCTGAGGGCGAAGTCCTTGTAGAGGTCGTTAGCCAGTTCATAAGTGATCTGATCGTTCGGCCCCTTGCCAAGGTTGTAGCGGTCCACCATGCGGTGAGTAATCTGCTGCTCAAGCTGAATCAGTGTCATCTGACGATCAGCGACAGAAGAGTCCAGGTAGCGAGAGACGTACATCTCCCGACCCTCACGGCTCAGACCCTTAACCTCTCGCAGACTTGCATCCAGCTCCTTGAAGCTGTCCTCTGCGTGGATGTCGATGAAGTTGGTGGGCCTGATGTCGTTGTAGGTGCGAACCACCTTGACCGGGAATCCAATTGAGGCATTGTAGACCAGAGCCGCACTGCCCTTGATGACTCCCTGTCCAGTTACCTTCTTGAGTCCACCATCCTGGAGAGTCTTGGATCCACGGAACTTCATTCCGGCTGGCGTGGTGATCCGGTTGAAGTTCATGTTGTCGACAGACGCGAAGGCGTCTAGCTTGTCGTCGATGATCCTGGACTGACGGTTCATGTCATTGATGATCTTGGTCTGGTCATCAAGGTAAGTCTTGATCATCTGACCACGAGCGCTGGCCTGCTGAGCGGCAGGCAGCGTGCTGTAGTGAGTTCCCAGTCCAGTGACACGCTGAGTCAGCATGTCGATCTGTCCACTGATCTTAGCGCTCTTGACGTCGAGGACATCCTTCGCTGCCTTGTCACCCATCGACACGCGCAGGATGTCGGACACCTCGTCTGCATCGTTCGCCTGCGAGAGCAGGCGTGCGAGTGCGTCACCGTTGGCAGACTTGCTCAGTGTGGGCATGTCGCGACGGAGGACGAGTGCTGCATTGTCAGGATTGGTCTGCTTGGTCTTCATGACCAGGTCGACCATGGACTGGAATGCTGGCTTCTGGAAGAAGCCGTCCAGGGTCTTAGTGCCAGTAGTCTGTGCTGCCACGTTCTTCGTGAACAGCTTGGACTTGGCTACGCCAGCAGACTTGCCAGCAAGGACCAGCGGATCCATGTACCAGGACACGGCGAAGTCGGTGGCACCAGTGACGTACTTGGACGCACCGGAGCCGAAGTACTCCTGAGCCCTGGTCTTGACTCCGAAGATGTCGTTCTTGGTTGCCTCGTCCTTGTACTGACCACGGTCAAGGAGGCTATTGTCCTCAGCGATCTGGTCAGGTCGAATGCCACGAGCCTTCAGCTCCTTGTCATTCAGACCCATCATCCAGATGGCCTGACCTGGGCTCACATCGTGAGCGACGTTCCAGTAGTCCTTGAAAGCATCGATCTCGCCATCCTCACCGATGTAGTCAGGACGGCCGTAGACGACGCTGTGTGCAGCCATGGCACCAGCGCTCAGCGCTGGTGATACGGTGGCGCTGTACAGAGCGTACAGCTTGGATCCAACCCACTCGATCGGCTTGAACAGTGGAGAGTCGAAGATGCTTCCTCCAGTCGCAGCGTTACGCTGCTCCTGAAGTGCTTCGATCTGGCTGCTCAGAACCTCCGGATCATCGGACCCGACACCAGCACTGGCCCAGTAGCTCTGGAGGGCGTACTGGGCAGCCTTCGGCATCTGGTCAACCTCAAGATCACCATCAAGGACTGCGCCGGAGATAAGCTCCATGTCCTTCTGGCTGGGGTTGTAAGCCATTATGCCTCCGTGTTCATGTCGGTCGGATCATCGTACGGCTGGATCTCACTGCGGATCAGGTTCTTGGCCAGGTCGTTGGCTTGAGCCCTCGACACGCCAGAGCGTGCGAGGGAGATGCCCATCACTGGTGCATCATGGAACGCCAGGGCAAGAGAGCCCATATCGTCGAACCACTGCCCGCCATACTGGTAGTCGAGGTCTTCGCTCACTGTAGCGCCTTGGCCTTCCTTACTACGTTCCTCATCGCCCACGCTGCTCCTGGCTGATTGGCCATGAACTCAAGCACTGGGAGATAAGGAATGAGGGACTGGAGATCCTCTTCCTTCTGGTTGGCAAGCCCTAGAGCTTCCTCTCCAGCGCCCGCGCCAAGAGCGGCGCCGTCAGTTACTGGAGTGCCGGGCTGGGCACTGGGTGCGTTCAGCCCGACAACCCTTGAGGATGGATCTCCGAACATGGATGCGAAGTCGGCAGAGCCTCCAGGGCTCTGTCCGACAGGTGCACCAGACTTCTGCTCCTGGTAGTCCCTCTGCTCACCATAGCCAGCATCCGGCAGGCTAGTGTTCGCGGCAGATACTGCCTTGTCAGTCCTCTCGCTGAACGCGCCTGGACCGGATACTTCAGCCATGATTCTTCCTTACTTGGCCATCGTTCCGCCACCACGGGTCATGCCCGTGTTGACGAGGTAGCTCTCCCAGCCCACGGCTACGGATGCCTCCGCCTGGTGGCGGCTGTCTCCGTGTGCGGTGGAACTCATGGGCTGTGCGGTGTGAGGCTCAAGCATGCGCCCCTTCAGGGTCTTCCAGTCCCCCTCGGGTCCGTGCTGTCCTCCGAACCAGGTTCCGTCACTCATGACCTGCTCCTTGCTGCTCGCCTTGCAGGAGCCTTCGGCTCCTCTGTCTTGACGACCCTGATGTTCTTGGGATCGTCCTTCTCCTTCTGCCCACAGCGTGGACAGCGGATGCCGTGATTGTCCTTGTAGTTGTGATACTCGGACATCTGGCAGCTCCAGCAGAGATTCATCAGATTCCCGTCTGTCGCTGAGTTCGAGCGCTCATAGTCGCTTCACCCTTTCCGGTTAGTCCCGCCAGGAGCGACATCATGTCGAACCCCTGCGGCTGTCCTGCACCGCCAGGAGCGGTGCTTCCCCCTGGTGGAGCCTGACCCGGCTGACCTCCGCCCGCTGCGCCCATCAGTGCTGCCAGTGGATCAGCCGCCTGAGCGGCTGCCTGAGGCTTCGGCTTGAACACCTTGAGCACAGCGTCATGGACGCTGGTGCCCTTCTCGCGCTCCTCGATGAGCTTACCCATCTTCTGGAGTGCGTCAACCGGATCGATCTGGCCCTGCTGTGCCATCGGAAGGATCGACTGCATGTAGCCCATGATGCCCTGCTTGAGTGCATCAGTGAACTGCTCGTTGTCGATCTGAGTCTGAAGCTGCACAACATCCAGGTCCATCGGCAGCTGACGCTGCACGAAGTCCCGAGAGACAAGCTGGTCACCACGGAGCTGAAGGAGCGCAACAATTGCACGTGCTGGATCCTGTCCTGCGGCAAAGCCGTAGGTCACGTCCGTCATGTAGCTGCCGTTGATGTCCTTGCGTGGTACGTAGTTCTCCTCGAAGGGAGTTCCCTGCACAACGCCAGTGACGATCTTCTGCTCGTTGGGCCATAGCTTCTCATCCATCTCGAAGCACAGCTCGATAGCCTTGGCCAGCGCCTGTGAGATCACAGACTGTCCAGTCGTGATGACGGTGTTGAAGCCGCCCATCAGGGCCTGGACGCCGCGACCGGTGATGATGGATGCATCGATGTTTCCGGAGCGGACCTCTGGACTCCTCATGGCCTGACGTGCCTCCATATCCAGAAGGCTTCCCTCCTGGAACGCGTACTGAGGAATGTCACGCGTCGGGTACATTACACCCTGCGGGTTGTCCGTACGGATGATGGCGTCGTCTCCGAACGTCATCTTCTGCACATCGCGAGGAACGATCAGCGGTGCACGCACCGCCTTCTCGGTAGCCTCCATGCCGAGCAGGGCCATGCGAGCCTTCGCAAGCTGAACCCAGATGGCATCGTCGAACGCACCACGAACCTCCTGGTCGTAACCGGGACGCTTCGCAATGGAGACATAGACACGGCCCATGGGGTTGGGCATCATGTCTACGACCTGGTTCCCGTGGTTGGGCAGGTACATCGTGATCTGGTCAGGATCGCAGTACTTCACGATCTCGATCTCACGATGAGACCAACCGACCTCCTGGCCACCAGTCTCGTTGGACTGAAGTACGCGGAGAAGGTGTGGGAACTTCGCCACGAGATTGATAGCCTCGTCACGCCAGACCTTGGTATAGGACTTGACGCGACCATAGAGGTCGATCTCCGGATAGATGCCCATGGGGTTCTCGATCCGGATTCGGGGAACCTTCTCCTCGAAGTCCGGCTCTACGATGTAGACGCCGAGCCCGAAGGTGTTGTAGTAGTCGCAGAAGGTGACCTGCTGCCCTGCTGGCAGCTGGCTGCTCTGGACGTATGCGTTGGCGATCTTAGTCCTCTTGCCTGAGAACTTCTTCGCCTTGTCGGTGGTGATGACCCCAGAGGCGCAGTTGATGGAAGGCATGGTTCCCATGACCTCTGCCATATCCCGAGCCGCCGTGTCGATCATGTTGGCAATGATCGGCTTGGGCCATGCATCAGGCATGGCCCCTGGCATCACCGTGTCTACATCTCCGGAGCGGACGTCGTGCACATCGCGCTGACGCTGATCACGTCCGGCCGCTGCACGTCGCAGCGCTTCTACCTTCTGCGCCACGTTCTCAATCATCAGCGCCATGTGTACTCCTTACTTGGGCTTGGCTACCTTGAGCTTCTTCCAGGAGTCTGCTCCTGGGTAGCCGTCAGCCGCCTTGCCGGTGTAGTTCAGCTTCCGCTGGTACCACGCGTAGGCCTTGATGTCCGCACGAGTGAACTCGTTGGTTGGCGTGTACTCCGCCTTGTAGCCAGCCTTCTTGAGGGCCTTGCCCATCTCGGTTACGATCGGGTGAACCTTGCCGAGACGGAAGAAGCCGACGCCCGGGAAGGGGGCGTAGACGGGCTTGGGAGTGGGTGCTGGTACAGATACGTCAGGCTCCAGCTTTCCGGCCTTCACGAGGGCGTACAGGGGCTCTCCTGGGCACGCCGTAGCGTAGCCGTCACGGTGGCCCTTGATCTCGCGGCCAGCTCCATACCCACGGAGATACGCGATGGCGTCCTTGAGCCCGCCCACCATTGCCTCGGTCGGGGTCGTGTCGCCTGAACTTCCGAGTAGTGCCATGATCGCGTAGTGCGCCTTATTGAGTGGCTGGCTGCCATTAGCACCCGTCCGCTTACGCTTGCCCCTGCCCTCGAATACGTAGCCGTGGCGACAAACGAGGAGGTTGTAGGCGATGTCCGAGTATCCCTCCGCCACATTGGTGAGATGCGACTTCCGGATCGCCTTGACGAGCGCCACGCAGTCACCGTGCTCCTCGCACTTGACTTCGGTCCCCTCATAGTGAATCTTGCTCCCAAGAGTAGTCAGCTGCTCGGGGGCCGCCGATGCGGGCCACCCGAGATCGCTCCTGCTTACCCACTTCATGGTCATCTGCTACCCCACCAGCTTCCGTTGTTTTCAAGCAGATCCGCCTGGGCCATATAGTCCAGGTCGATGGTAATGGTGCGCTCCTTGTCTCGTGCCGACTGGTACTCGTTGGTCACGTGGAACACGTTGTCGATCTCACCGATCAGCTCTCGGGCGCGGATCTCCGCGAACCAGAGCGCCATTACGGTGTCGGTCTTCTTCTTGGTCTTCTGGCCTGGAGGCATAGGCTCCCAGGTGGTGAGCTGCTCGATGAGCATCTTGACGCCCTCCCCGCTTGAGCGGGAGGGCAGGTGGATCAGGTTCTCCTTGCGCTCCCAGCCCTCGAACAGGACGGACATGGAGGCGACACCGAAGTCTGTATCCCACTTGTTGGAGCCGGTGAAGTGCTCACGGAGAAGGCAGCCACGAGAGCCGAGGAAGTTCTTGATGTCCCGGTTCTGCGTGACCATCAGGTTCATGGCGTTCTTTTCGATGCGCCACTCGTTGATGTTGAACTTGACCGTGAGTTCCTTGATCTTGTCGAAGATGTCGTCAGGCTTCAGGTTTCCCTTCGACCAGACATCCAGGACCCATCGCTCACCGGAGTAGCGGTCTACGCCCATGACAACGGAGGCAGAGTGTCCGGTCATCGCGGGGTCGAACCCGCCGACGATGTACAGACCGTCCATGCCGTTGCGCCTATGTCCAGGCGCTCCCTTGCTCATCACTCCAGCGGCACGCATTCCATCCACTGCGGCAGTGACTGCCTTCATGGGGAAGATCGCGTCCTCGACCACTGACTCCTGCATGTAGACGAGAGCCCAGTTCTTCGGGCTCATAGAGGCGCGGCGCTTCCTTAGCGCCTCGCCGGTCCACATGGGCCAGAGGCCGTCCTCATCCTGCTCTACGAGCTGACGGCCCGCGATGGATACAGGTGGACGGTTGGTCCTTGGCCAAAGCGTGACCCAGTCGTCGCTGGACTCAGCGAATTCAAGAACAGCTGGTTGAGTGAGATAAGTCCATGGGCTTGTCTCCTCTCCGTAGTAATCGTCCTTGATGATCTCACCGTAGAGGTCGATGGGAGCAAGACGAGTACCAACCAGCAGGATGCGGCCACCAGGGTACGAGAGGCGGTTGTAGACCTCTCGCTGGAGCCAGTCCATCTGCTTCTCATACTCATGAGCGTTCTTTCCCGTCACACAGTCGTCGAGGATGATGAGGTCGGCACGAGAGCCGTAGATGTGTCCACCGATACCCAGGGCCTGGACCGTAGGGTCCTTCTCTCCAGAGTCTCGGGTGGAGCTGGATACGTAGATGCTGTCCGCCGTCCAGGCGGACGCTCCGTCATCGAACCCGCCCTCGGGGCCGAAGTCGATCTGGAGCTTCTGGTAGTTCTTGTTCTCCGACGCCAGACGGTCCTTGATTCCACGGAGGAACCTCTTGGCCATCTCCTGCGTCTGAGACACGATGATCACTCGGATGTTCGGATCCTGGCAGATCCGGTACGTCACGTAGTTCATCGTGATCGTAGTGGACTTGGCATGCTCGGGAGGAGTGTTGATCAGAAGGAACTCTGGTTCACCCTTGATGTAGGTCTGATTCTCGTGAAGGTTCCTTGGGTCATCACCCTCCAGTACATCGATCCACTGAAGATGATGGTTGAACAGCTCAGTGTCCAGGTACTCCTTGCACCACTCGGGGAAAGGGAGGATGTTCTGCCTGTTGTCCTCGGCCTGAGATCCGTTCTGCGTCATCAGACGCAGACGGTCCATCTCATCCCTGAAGTTTGCATCGCTCTGTCGGAGGTACTTGTACTGGGCCTCCGTGAGGCCCATGTCCTTGCAAGCCTCCTTGATGGACTTGCCGTTCTTGATGTACTTGACGAAGGTCTGCTTGCGTACCTGAGCATCAGACGTCTTGACCTTCACCCCGCCTCGGTCATAGGACCGAGCCTTCCGAGGATCAGACTTCAGCTTCCGTCCATCCTCGGTCACGAAGACCTTCACTGGTTCTACCCCTCTTAACTATGCAACTCAAACGCCGTGCGGCTCAACTACGGAGGTACCGGCCTTGAGGCCGGACCTCTGAATGGAGGAATGATCCCGAGGTAACCGAGGGGTGTGGCCCCTTATGTTCATCCGGTCTGTCTGGGGTTCAGCGCCCCTGAAGGGCGCTGTTCCCTCTCCAGTGGAACCTCGTCAGCAGGGGGTTCAGCGATGACCCATTGCCTCACTTAGTACCCCTAGTTATATATACCCATCCCTGAGGGGTATCCAGGACAGGGCATTTCATGTGATCTGGGTCACGTGCCTACATCCCTTACGTAGTAAGGGCTCTGAGGGTCCATGTGATGCAAGTCACAGGCATGTATGGTGGATTTTAGAGGGGACTCACTCCCCCATGATCATCCCCGTTTAACAACCCCCGGGTCAGATGTCATGACATGGCAGGGCAAACTGGACATCGGACATCGTGGGACATGGTAGGACATGTGTGGACATGGGCTGGCCAGGCTGGGGCAGGGCTGGCATGGGTGGGCATGTGTTGACATGTACAGAAGGGGCAGCATGTGTACTCATATGCAGGGATATGTGCCCATATACCTACGATATGAAGGCAAATGTCCCGATTCGCATGAGATGTGCAGGCGTGGACTGTCATCTACCCACATACCATGCTATGTACCACCACCTCACGCGTGCGCAGTACAGGACCCGCGCATACGTGTGCGCCCGTTCCATCTCTGATCATACGTGCGTGCTCATGTGAGCACAGGCCTGCCCATGTGTGCATGAGTGGAGGAACAAACAGGACATCAGGGGACATAGGGGAAGACTTATCAGGGCAAGTCGTACATGTCCTTATTCGCAGTGACCTTCGCTCCAGTGAATCCAAGCCTGTTTGATCATGAGATCAGCCTGCCCTCAGGGGCAGGATGTCCTGCTGTGTCCTGGTTTGCCCTGATCTTTTGTCCTAGTTTAGTGTGACATGTGGGCAGCTTCTGGACACTTCAAAGAAGTTTTCTGTGGTGGTGTGTCCTGATTTGTCCTCCGATCCAGTGCCTGACATGTCCGACTTGCCCCAGAATGCCGGCCTGTTCACCTTTGCGGTCACTCCTGCAATCCGTAGTGTTCTGGTTGTCAGCCAAACGAACCGCAAGGGGAGTGAGGCGGGGCTCAAGCCCCGGACAACTTGAGAACTTCAAAGCACGAACAGACTCTTGCTCACACTTGTGAGCATGGGCCAGCACGTGAGGCAGTCACTCCCCATCTTCGGATGGGTGACATGAGCCGAGCGTGTGACCGGTAGGTGATCGAGCACCCCTCTAGCCCGTAAGGGCACATGAGTGAGGATTAGCGGGTTACCGGTTAGGTCTTGACAAGGTTCCTGTGAACCTGAGAGAGTCCAGCCTGATCCGCTTGCTTGGGCAAGCGTCTCGGATCACGATGCTAACCTTCGGGGATGCGTGAACGAGGCGTGAACCGAGCTACAGGATCGCTAAGGCAAGGGACTTGACAAGGTGAACACGACCTGAAAGAGTCTGACTCGTGCCGAGGAGCCATCAAGGTCCTTGACGCTAGAACCAACGCCCGGAGTAAGGGGAGTCCCCCGTCAGATCTTGACGGATGGGCGAACTTTAAGCCAAGAGCGGTAACCACAGTGAGAGCTGAGCTGTACTCACTCCCCGAGAGGGGTGCCCGACTTGGTCAAAGGCAGCGTCTGTTCCTTACCGGTCACCATGCCGGAACCAATTACATAAATGCAGTGTGTGATCCCAGGCAGAGAAAGACTGCCCCCTGGATCGTTCATGCTTCCGTCAGCCGCTACAGTAGGGCCACGGGGGTGATGTACGTTCGATCGGATCGTGTGTGCTGCTCTGAGGGGTACAGGCTTACATAGGCTGTGCTTGAGGGGCGGTCCAGGCAGGTTCACACACACTCTCTTCCCTGTAGATGTGATACCCTCTCTAAGGGGGAACTTACGTCTACTGGGAAGGCTAGAGAACATGCGCACAATCACTCCAGTCATCGACCGGCTGTCAGCCAAGGTGATCAAGAGGGAGAACGGTTGCCACGAGTGGCAGGGTTCGACGCGTGGACCAATGGGTTACAGCAGCCTGAGCAACACTCCAGGCTCGCTCCCAAGGATGGTCTATGGGCACATCGTGTCCTACAGGCACTCCAAGGGCACCATCCCTTCGGGGATGGTGGTTCGTCACACCTGTGACAACCCCATCTGTGTCAACGCTGAGCATCTTGTGCTCGGAACGCACAAGGACAATCGACAAGACGTGATTGACCGTGGACGTGAGGGTGACTCGACTCCTTACAAGATTACTGAGGACGACGTCCGTGAGATAAGGAAGCTCCACGCTGATGGGCTTGGAATCCTGCCGATCGCCGCAAGGTATTCGGTGGGCAAGAGTCAGGTCGGCAGGATCGTCCGAGGAGAGAGGTGGGCGCATGTGATCTAGCTTCCCCCCTTGTTGAGGGGCTTGCCGGTCATGAGACACTCTTACGAGTGTCCACGTGGCCTTCTGAGCCCTTCGGGGAGCCGCTCCGGTCCTTCGGGACCGGGCGGTTGTCCGGGAGCCTCACACAGGCTGTGAGGGCCTTAAGATAAGGGGAGAACATGAGCACGTACACCTTCATCTGCCTGGTAGATGGACAGCGTGTCGGCGGGAGTGACGAGAACACCCTTCAGGAGATCAATGACCTGATGGAGTGCATCATGTGCAACCACGAGAACGGTTGTCCCTCGCAGAACTTCATGGAGACGTTGTACCTGTTCGATCAGGCCGTGCTTGTCACTCCCGACGAAACGGGAGTAGGCATCAGTATCGCCTACCTGAACAAGTAGTCAGTGACCACAGAGAGCCGACACCTTCGGGTGTCGGTTGTCTCGGCATCACTGCCGAACACAAGGGAGAGAGACCTTGAAGAGCATTGAATACAATGACGCCTTCATGGGTAGTGGCGACCCTCTCAAGGGTTCCATGATCCCCGGTTTCGGTGCGGGCAACCGTACAGCCTCCACCCCACGGGTGGGGCGTAACCGAGCGAAGGCCAAGGCACCGCTGAAGCCCGTAAAGAAGGGCTTGGCGCGGTGTGCTGTCTCTGTCAGGTCCATCGGTGACCGCACCTTCGAGGTGCGCGTCAAGGGCACCCTTCACATTCTGGGGCACATCCGCTCCAGTCAGGGCGCCAAGGGCAAGGCGTACAGCTACCGCATCATCGGAGAGGCAAGCCACAACGGCTTCGCCTCTCAGAAGGCTGCCGTCGACCGGATGCTGGAGAAGTGCTGATGGGCTCGGTGATGTTGTTCATCGGGTTCATCGGCTGGCATTTCCTTCTCCAAGCCGTACTTCTGGAGGATTGATGATCCTGTACGCCATACTCGGCTCCTGCGGGATGCTGACGGGCTGGAAGTTCACTCTGGACTGGTTCTGCAAGAGCTGAGGTGATCCACAATCTCATCGGTGCTCGTCTCGAACGAGCACACGATGTGTGCCATGGATTATGGTACAAACCCACACAAGCCATCGCCTTCGGCGATGGGTGGCTTCGGAGCGAAGCTCCGATGACAAGGGGAGAGAATCATGACCGACCACTCCGCAGCCGTCAACGCCGGTATCCAGCTCCTGGACGCCGAGCGTCCCGGCTGGAAGTCGGAAGTCGACCTCGACAACCTGGACCTGGGTTCGTGCGGTGTCTGCGTGCTGGGTCAGATCTTCGGAGAGTACTCCGAGGGCCTGTCCGAGCTGGGCATCAGCATGGGCTCGCGCTACGGTTTCGACCTGGTGGGCGGAAGCGGCTCGTACACTGAGCTGACCAAGGCCTGGAAGGACGCTCTCGGCACGAACAACGTGCTGGTCGAGAAGGGCGACGTGTACAAGGACACCTACGGCTACGCCGTCAAGGTGCTCCAGACGCACCTCGTCTCGGTCGACGGCAACACCATCACCACGTACATCGTGCAGACCGGCTCGGCCAGCACGGCGGGCGTCTTCACGCCGTACAACGCCAAGAGCGTGTCCGTCCTCCTGAAGGCGGACTTCGAGACCACGTACAAGATCAAGGTCGAGAAGTTCGCTCCGAAGAAGGGCATGTTCGTCACGAACGCGGCGGGCCAGAACTTCTACATGGTCAGCGACGACGAGGTCCGTGAGATCAAGCACGGCTCGTACTTCCGCTACCTGCGGACGGAAGACCTGGTGGGCATGAAGGAGATGCTCACGGGTCCCGGACACAAGTTCTCGTCGGTGATCGTCAAGTGATCCAATCGCACTAGCTGCGAGGGTGCGACAGGATTCTTCGGAATCCTGTCGGGCCTGCCTAGCTATGTTCGGTTAGGTACAACTCTGCACAAGGGGAGAGAATCATGGGACTCAAGGCTCTCGACAAGACGTACGAGATGTTCTCGGTCGGCGACATCGTCGTGCACAACTCCTACGGGAGCGTGTACGGTGTGGAGCTGCTCAAGAAGGTCTTCGTCGAAGAGACGAACGAGTACCACTTCATCGGCCGCGCGGTCAACGTCGTGAACGGCAAGTCGTCCCCCGACAAGGACCACAAGGGTGACCCCTCGCTGGACGTCCTGACCGTGAAGACGCTCCGTGGCTACAGCCACAAGTGGACGCCCGGCGTGGTCTTCAAGGCCGGTCAGGTCCTCAAGGATCAGGACGGCATCACCTTCCTGGTGGTGTCCGACAGCCGGATCTGGAACCTCAAGACCGGCACCCAGACCACGCAGGAGAAGTGGGAGGGTGACAACGGAAGCTACGGCAACCGCAAGTTCAAGGAGGTCAAGACTGCCTCCGGAACGTCCTTCACCTCGGTCATGAAGATCGAGGACACCTGGTCGCGTGGCTGGTGATCGTCTGATGTGACGGGATCTTTGAGCATCCGCTACGGCGGATGCTCTTAGACCTCTTCATACCGGAGAGGAAATGCAACACAAGGGGAGAGACAGATGACCATCAAGAAGCACAACGAGAACTACAGTGCTGGTGACGTCGTCGGCTACGAGGGCTCGTACACCAAGTTCTACGGGTACAAGCTCCTCCAGCGAGTCTACGTGGAACTTCTGGACAACTACGTCTGGCTCGGCCAGTACGGAACCGTCCGGTCCGGTGAGAACGAGTTCACTCCTGACAGCGGAGGCAAGACCATCACGGCCCTGCCCATCTCCGACCTCAGGAACGACTACCACTCCACGTGGACCAAGGACGAGGAGTACAAGAAGGGTGACATCCTGGTCGGCGACGACAAGGGTAAGGTCATGCTCTTCGTCTACTTCTCCGACAGTCACGTGGAGCGGCTTACGCCGCGTAGCGATCTGTCCTCGCTGGACCAGTTCGGCTACTCCACGCTGTCCGACTACAGCAGTCACTTCGGACCTCTCAAGGTCCACAAGACTCAGAAGCTCAGCGGTTACGGAGAGCACAAGAAGTTCTCTGAGATGTGATCTGTCACTCACACTCCAGTGAGTGAAGTGATCGTCACCCCCGGGGGTGACGTTCGCTTGATCCACTGGATCTGCCATGGTTAACCATGGTTAACAAGGGAGAGAGTCATGCTCAACATGAGTAAGGGCCCCCGTAGGGGCCCTTCACCTGATCTTCCGCTCATCATCTTCTGGGGGATCATCGTGATACTCATCCTCCGATCACGAGCGTAGCTGTAGGCCCCTAGGCCGAAAGCGAAGCGTCAGCAGTTGAGCCGCACGGCGTTTGAGTTGCCTTGGCTTATCTTGTTAACACTTGTTCGGCTACCGGCAAAGCGCCCGCTGGGGCGGCCACTTGCCGAATCTCGGTTAAACCTTCTAAATGCATTATACGTAGGTTGCCGGATTGCTGTCAAATCCAACGAGACACCGGAGGGAACATGAAGGTCAAGGTCACCCTCGCCGCAGTAGCGGCGGGGCTTCTCCTCACTGCTGGCTCATGCCAGTCAACGGAGAGTGACGACTGTGAATGGGAGCTGGAGTCGGTGGCGTACGTAGCCAAACCGCGTCCGTCTGCTCCCAAGATCAACACGGTCAAGCCGGGCAAGCCTGCATCGGGCCGACTATATCCACTGAGCAGTGATGTTTGGACACACCTTCGAGTGTGTCCATTCACCCCAGTTCAGGGGACAGCAACAACAAGGGAGAGAGCTATGTGCGGAGTCGAGATCTGCCCCGTCCACACCCGGACCACTGTTGTGGACCCGATCGAGGACGGTGTACCGGCCCGAGCGATCACGTACTACGGCGACTACGCCGTGTGCACGCTCGACAACCCGGAGTTCTCCAATCCGATGGCAATGCTGAGCGCTCTGCTCGGCGATGGCGAGGCCATGGAGAAGATGTTCCTCCAGCTCGTCGTCAAGGTGGGCCCGACAGGGACCCTGAGTGACGTCCTGGAGGCCGATGGCATCGAGGCGGCCACCGTGTTCCGGGACACCTTCCTGGAGCCGGGAGACGCCCGCCTGACCGAGTTCAACGGTGAGGGTCCGTCGCAAGCGTTCAACGACCGCCTGACCAAGATCCTGTTCGACACTCACGAGATGACTCTGGACTCTGTCCGGAACGGCATCATCGGCTGATGTCCTAGTCGTGATGGTGGGGCACGCCTTCGGGCGTGCCTTCGCCACCCCAACTAGGGGAATCCAAGGGAGAGAGTATGAACGAGAAACTGATGACGATCGGCCAGATCGCAGCTGAGCTTCACTGGCCCGAGTCGAAGGTTCGCACCATGATCGGTGGTGAACTGGAGCCGGATCTCGTCGTCGGACGCGTGAAGCTCTTCAAGCGGAGCGCCGTCCAGTCCTTCCTGCGTGGCTACCACCAGGACGTGCTCAACTTCCTGGACATCCTGTCCGTCGAGGAGAGCTACGACACCAACATCCAGGACTCGGCGTCTGCCGAGTCCCCGGACGAGGAGTAGGACATGTCGACCCTGAAGCTGTTCATCCAGAACTACGACAGCGGCGAGTACAGGGAACTCGATCTCGATGATGTCTGGATCCATCCGGACGTCACGGACGAGGACAGCTTCCATGCTGCTCTCGTCAACGAGGTCGCCCTGTACGCCATCGAGGAAGGCATCAGGTTCACCGATGTCAAGGGTCTGACGGTCGACGACGATGACGGCCAGGAGCTGTCCATCGACAACGAGCCCGGCACCACGGAGTGGATCCGTGAGGTGGCTCAGCTGTACGTGCACCTCCTCTCCGACAGCCACTACTGCGACGATGAGGCGATCCTTGCCTACATCGACAACGCGGGCTGGAAGTGGTTCGACTTCGACTCCGACCTCCAGACTGCGGAGGACGAGTACAGCCAGGAGTTCGATGGTGACTACGACGAGTTCGCCAAGGAGTGGATGAGCGACCAGGGCGAGACCCTGTCCGAGAGTCACGAGTACTACTTCGACTACTCGGGCTACGGCGAGTCCCTCGTGGAGGGCTACAGCAAGTGCTCGTGGGGTTCCCGCGAGTTCCTGTTCAACGAGTGATCAAGTGAGTGCAGTGATCGCCATCCTTCGGGATGGCGGTTGCCGGATCCACTTGGATCATGACAAGGGAGAGTAAGAATGAAGCTGATCGACAACGCGAAGGCGGAGTGGAACAAGCTGGACGAGGAGGACAAGGCGCCCATCGCCGTCGCCCTCCTCGTCGGCGGTGTCATCACAATCGTGGTGGCCATGCTCCTCGTCCTCCTCGCAATCGAGGTGCTGAAGGCGCTCCTGCCCTTCATTGTCGGTGCCGTCGTGTTCTACGGCCTCGGCGTGTGGCAGTTCGGGTGGCCTCTGCCTCCGGTCGTGAAGAAGCTCTTCAAGTAGATCGAGCATCGTAGATGCTCGTGCCTTTCGGATCATAGATCCGCATGGCCAGGACTCCGTCACACCCCTTCGGGGGTGTGCACGGTGAAGAGTGCACAGGTTCGGGAAACATAAGTACCGGCCCCCTCTCCCGGGGTTGTTCGCCTGTGCACTCCTCTCCGTGAAACCACGGAATCACAGGAGGAGAGAGACATGAAGGACAGGTTGAACCTGACCCTGGAGAAGGCCAAGTTCCTCGTGGACCAGGCCATCCAGGACAAGGGCTACAACTTCGTGTACAAGCGCATGCCCGGCGAGGACTGCAAGTACGTCCACCAGGGTCTCGTCTGGGATGCGACCATGGAGGAGTACGTCAAGGACGAGAGCGTCTACGAGCCCGGCTGCATCGTCGGGTACGCCCTGCACAAGGCTGGCATCCCGCTGGCCACGTTGCAGGGCAGTGAAGGCAACAACGCCGAAGAGCTGCTCGACAGGCTCGAACGTCACGGCCTGGTCAAGGTCGAGACCGAGGCCGCCGACTTCCTGAACAGCGTGCAGGACCTCCAGGATAGCGGTAAGACCTGGGGTACGGCGCGAGACCAGGTTCTGGAGGACGAAGAGGACGACGAGGACTACAGCTGCCCATGCGGCTGTGGCGACTTCGATCCGGACGAGGAGTAAGATAGAAGAAGGCCACGACTTCGGTCGTGGACCTTTGAGCTGGCCGGTGGTGGGTGACCTCTCTCCCCTCATCACCGGCGAGCCCATGGGTCCATGAAAGGAGGATCATGCTCACTGAGCAGCCGTGCAATTGCGGACCCAAGCGTCCTCACTGTCGCTTCCTGACGGAGGCGGAACTGGAGATGGAGATCATGGATCCTCGGCTCACTGCGAGTCGATACCATGAGATCATGAACCTGTTCGAGGACGCGTTTGACAGGGTGGAGACAAGATATGAGGATGCTCGGCTGCGCTGAGCGAGTCGGGCCAGGCGGCAAGAAGTGCGCCTGTTGCTACCCGCCTCCCTCTTTCTTCAAGCTCATGAGACGTCGCGCCAAAAGGCGCGAGCGTCAGGCATGGAGAAGGGAGACGCGTGGCTATACCGAGCAGGCCAGCACAGATCAAGAGGATCGCTGAGTTCCTTGAGGACTCGGTCGACAACGAGCGCAGTCTCAATACCGTCGCAACGACCATAGTCGACAGCATCTACGACATGTGGGCTGTCGATGTGAGCGAGGCGGCACAGCCTCCCAAGGTAGGCATGGCATTCAAGACTCCAGCCGTGACCTCCAAGGTGTATCACGTGGCATGGATCGGGCATCATCACGTAAGTGAGGAGTCCGACCTTGTGTGCTGGGTGATCGAGGCCGGAGCTGACTACGGCATGTTCGTGCCGTATGACTCTCAGTTCTGGAGGATTGTCACTCCATCCAACGCCAAGGCCGGTGGCCGTGGCAACAACAAGGATGGATGGAAGCCAGGAGACAAGCTCTCTCTTCTGCAAAGGCGTCGTCATTACGAGGTGCTGGAGGTGGGAGACAAGTGCGTACTCCTGCGAGATGCAGGGTCCGGAGAACTCCAGGCAGACAGTAATACCAACCTGGAGAAGCACTACAACAAGGAGAGAGAATGAGCCTGAAGGTCAAGGTCGGTCAGACCATCCGTCACAACTCCGGCACGGAGTACAAGGTGCGGATGGTGGGTCCGGGTCGAGACCCGGAACTGGCGATCGAGAACAAGTACGGTGACATCTTCATCATCGACGTCGCCAAGCACAAGTACTACAAGATCGTGGGCACCTTCTTCGAGGTCGGCAAGACGTACCGGTTCGACAGCAACGGCCGGACCGACACGTGGACCATCCAGAGCGTTCACGAGCTGGCTCGTCCGCAGTTCGGCGAGTCCAAGCAGAAGGCGGTGGCGATCATGACCACCAAGTCCGGCTACCAGGATCTCCAGACACTCAGCCTCCCGGACTTCGAGCGCATGGTGCAGGTGTGATACTGGCTGTCGTGTCATGTGCAGCCATCATCCTGGCTGCACTGGCGCAGCGGTACAGAATGGAGCGAGACCTGTTCGCTCTCGCTGTCACCGATGCACACAAGTGGATCGATGAGATCATCGCAGCACTGGAGAACAAGGATGAGACCGAAGGTAACGGATCCGTTGATCGCCTCGTTGATCAGTTCCGCAACGATGAGCGGCCTGTTCCTGCTGTCGACAAGAGTCTGGGGAGCTGACGTCAAGTCAGCCTCCGTAGTCGCCATCTTCTGCGCCATCATGATGGCGTGCATCATGATGGCAGAAGGGGAGAACGATGAAAGACTTCCTTAAGGGATGGCTGGAAGGGTTCGGCGTGCTGGCTGGATGTGCACTCGCCGGGTTCTTCCTGACCATTCCATTCTGGCGTAGCTGAACATGCAAAATGGGGGGCACCCGAAGGTGCCCCCTGTCTTGTCTCTTCAGAGACTCAGTCCCACTGGAACCCGTTGTGCGTGGTGTTGATCTGTACCCACTGGAGAGTCTTGGTGTCGTACACCCTGAAGCATGGCTTCTTGCTGCCGTACGCACTCCAGGAGTCGGGCCCCTCGATCTTCAGGCCGCCCACCCTGAAGGAATCGTTCATGGACAGGAGTGCCTTCCGGATCCTGTCGTCGCGCTCCTTGGTGGTGTCGGCCTGCTTCTTGAGGGCCGCAGACTTGGCAAGCTCGGCCTCTCGGTCCGCATTGTACTTGGCTGCGGCCTCCTTCTCTAGTCGGTACTTGCGCAGCTCTCGTGCCTGCATCTTGAGTGCACGCGACCTTGCGTACAGCTTCTTCTCGTCTTCGTTCCAGTTCACCATCATGCTCCTTCGTACTGCGTTGACTGCATGGCCCGCCATGCAGTGTTGGTGCGGACTGTACGCCTGTCTGCGGCCCTCGGCTGGTCGTCCTGGTCCTTGCGGCCAAGCGCCCTCTGAACGGCGCCATACGCCCGTTGTAGCCTCTTCTTGGAGGCTTCGTGCTGGATCTGGAAGTGCTCTGCCAGGTTCTCCGTGCTGTAATGCATCACGTGAGTGAGATAGAGCAGCTCCCTGGTCTCGACTGGCAGGCGCTTGACGCCTGCCTTGATGTCGATCAGTTCCACCATGCGGTCACCAGTCTGGTTAGCCTGAGGCTTGCTGCCCGGCTGACCGTCACCCTTCAGGCCGAACGACTGCCAGTCCGAGTAGTCGAACACATCGGGTAGAAGGGCCTTGATCTTGGGAATGGAGTAGCGGAACAGGTCCTCGGTAGAGTACCCTTCAGCTGCTGCCTTCTCCTTCGCGCAGTGGTCGAAGGCCACCTTGCGCATGGTCGATGCGATCATAGACTCCCACTCGTTGGGGTTGTCCTCGACCGTTTGCAGTACACTGGTTCGCTTGTCATAAAGCCAGAGCCAGATGGTCTGCTCCGTGTCTTCCGTAGTAACTGAGGCGGGATACTGACCCGACACGGAGCGGGCCACATTCTTCACCATCGGCATGAACTTGGCCGGATCTAGGGCCACTTGATCTCCTCGTTATGTTACTGGTCAGTACGCTAGGAAATTTTCCTGGGTCAGTACTTCACGCCGTTCACGTAGAATCCACGGTCCACCATCGTGATGAGTTCCGGATACACGCGCTTCCCGTCGTCGCGCAGTAGCGCGAACGACATTACCCAGGACACTGAACCGTCCTTCACATACTTCGCGTGAGTCGGATCCATGATGGAGCCAACGTTCATCGTGAAGCGGGGAGTGATCTTCCCGTCAAACCCATACCCACGAGTGAGGAGATACGGCTGATGAGTGTGGCCGAAGAGTACATTCTTGTCCGAGCCGTACCGCTTCAGGAACTTAGTCTCCCAGGCCTGAGGGGTTCCGCTATACCCGCCCGATTCGTGGCCGTGGACAGCGTACGTGTTCGTACCGATCCGAATGGGGCCGCGTACGTAATCGACGGCGAACTCATCGAGACCGAAGAGGGACTCCATTTCAAGTGCGCGCAGTGGCCCAAAGGGCGCCGCGTAGGACTTGATGAAGTCCTTGACTCGAAGGTCATGATTGCCCTCAAGCCAAGTGAACTTGGCCTTAGGCGCGGCCTGCCGTACGGGGCGCAGGACGTCGGAAACAAAACCGTCTATGTGCTTCTGTAGGGTGGGCTCGTACTCACCAGCGGTACCCTTGGACCACCGGCTCACCTGAGGGAAGTCGATGGCGTCGCCGATCTGGAAGACGGCGTCGGGCTGGATGTCTTCGATGACCTTGATCAGCTTGGACAGGACCAGTGCGTCATGGAATGGATACTGGATGTCCGGCAGGATGAGCGTCAGCTTGGTTGCCATGCCCCAATTGTACACTACCTAGGGAGAGGGACACATGATTCAGGAGCAGACGCCCGCAAGGCGGGCGAACATCGCCAAGCAGAAGAAGATACTGAACGATCACTTCAGTAGTCGCCAGGCGTTCGGGTTCCGCAAGCAGAAGATCACGGTGGAACAGAAGGAAGACATCAAGCGACGCCGGTACGACGGCGAGGACCCCAGGGATCTCGCCCTTGAATTCGGGATCAGCGCCGGGTACATCCGGAACCTGGCTCAGTGGAATGACCAGCCCCATGGCGCGTGATCAGCTGTACATGCAGCAGCTGTCATACGACAGGCCGGATCAATGGCAGGACAAGGCGAACTGCCGTGACAAGACACTCGAATTGTTCGAGTACACAGAGAAGGACTCGCCTCTCGCCAAGGGCATGAACTTCAAGAAGCGGATGGCCTTCAACGAGGCGAACTTCGAACTGGCTGGAGAGATCTGCATTGAGTGTCCGGTGATGCTCGACTGCAAGTCCAACGCCACGGACGACGAGAAGTTCTGGACTGTCCGTGGCGGTGAGGTTCCGGCTCGCTATCTGCTGGACCCTGAGCGGTACGCCAACGTGGGCAGACCGGCAGGTGGCACCAACGGTGCCCCTGCTGACCGGATCTGCAAGAACGGCCACGAGGTGAAGGGTGGTGGGGACTGCAAGGAGTGCCGAGCAGAGGCTAACCAGAGGTACAAGCAGAGCACCTCTATTCGGCCGAGGTCCAAGCCTGGGCAAGACCGCATCTGCCAGCGTGGCCACAAGGTCGTCGGCGGTGGCCGATGCCCGAAGTGCAAGGCGGCCAGCGACGCGACCCGACACGGGCGAAGTGGGCGTCGCAAGACGACGCCGGATGCTGTACAGTAGAGGTACCGAGAGGGCGACGGCCTGACAGGTTGGGCTACGGCTGATCCCCGTGGCCAGGATGGTGGTGTAATTGGTAGCAACCCAACTGAAATTGGGCGTGCAGGTTCGAATCCTGCCCATCCGCGCAGAACTACGGTGAAGACGAGGACTTAACACCCGAGTCACCGGTCACCCCGGTCCTCTCCACCAGGAGGATTACCCGTTGTTACGACGGCATGACTGCCGGTACTGTTACCAGGTGCGACGGGTTTGAGGCCCCGCTTGGGACTGTTGGTCACATTGGAGGAAAAGCATGCAGCTGGGGCACATGAGTTTCAGTGCTCTCAGCCGGTACGAGGAGTGCCCACGTAGCTTCTACCTCGGCAAGGTTCGCCATGCCGAGGAGAAGCAGACGTGGTTCTTCCCGATCGGTACAGCAGTACATGAGATGATCGAGAACCGCATCCTCAAGACGGATGTGACTCCGATCGCAGAGGAGTACTTCTATCCTCTGATCGAGGACCAGATGAAGATCGATCCGATCGACGTCAACTGGCTTGCCGGTGGTCCTCAGGATGATCCCACCATCAGGGCCAAGGCTCTTGATCTGGTGAAGCGTTGCTTCGAGAACGCCCTAGCGTTCCTCGAAGACATCGATGTATGGGAAGTCGAGTATGACGCAACGGGCATGCTGCCTGGCTGCGAAGTTCCCATCAAGGCGTTCATCGATATCATCGGTGAACACAAGAAGCATGGGCCTGGCATATGGGACTGGAAGACTGGCAAGCAGAAGCCGAAGACCAATCTCCAGCTGGAGACATACCGCGCTCTGACTCTGACCACCTTCCCGAACCTGAAGTATGGTCACTGGGCCATGCTCAACCCGGAGGCAGCTCAAGCCAGGAAGGTTGATCTGTCCAGCGTGGATGCGAGCGCTCTTGGCGCTCGCTATCAGAAGGCATACGAGCAGGTGAAGGAGAAGATATGGAAGGCCAACGCTGGTTTCCATTGCCGCTTCTGCACTCAGGCTCCGAACTGCCTGATCCAGTCGCCCGGCACTCGCCGTGCGGCGTTCTACGACAAGTCCGAGGAAGATGGCTACCCTTTCTGAGCATGCAGATGTCATCACCGCAGCCATTGACGCGGCGATGGATGAGGGATTCGAGGTAGAGACGACGACTTGTTGCTGCGGTGACGGTCTGAAGATCTCGGATCCGAACAACGATGAAGAGGAGTACATCCTCTGATGCAGGTAACCGTTCGCATCCCCTCCAAGAAGGTGCCGTACGGATTCCTTGAGTTCCAGCAGGAAGTCGAGTCTGTCAATCCTCAGGACCTGGCAGCGATGTACGTCCAGCTCATCAAGGACTATCAGGCGGCCGAGGTCGCAGCCTTTGAGGCTGCGCCCGTCAAGGCCAAGCCTGCCAAACTGGTAGTGGATGAGGTCGAAGAGGCAGTCAAGATGCTCGATGAGGGTCTTGGCGTCACGGAGATCGACGAGTCCACTCCCGTAGGCGAGGCGCCGTGGGACAACGCGTCCGACACCGAAGCTACCTCAACCGAAGAGAAGAAGCCCTGGAATGTCAGCGATGACTCTTGGGACTTCAGCTAACAGAAAGCGAGTCAACACATGAGCGATGTCGACGACATCCTTGGTGGCACCGCCACCCCTCCCGGCGTGAAGTTCGAGAACGTGGGAGCCGAGCACAAGGTGCTCATCACCGAGCCGCCCAAGTCGGTGCCTGTCCGTGAGTTCGTGAGCGGCGTCCCGAAGGAGCGGCTCTACTTCCAGTCCCAGAAGAAGGTGCGCGAGTCGGAGCTGAACCTCCAGCTTCCGTACGACCCCATCCCCGCGATCCTCGTGATCGGCCAGAACAAGGCGGGTGAGGCCGTCTCCATGCGGCTGGAGGGTGAGAAGCTGAAGGCTGCACGCAAGGCCGTCCGCGAGGGTGGCAAGCTGGTCGAGGGCTCCATCATCGCCATGAAGTACTACGCCGATGACCCGAACAGCAAGGGGCCCTACCCCAAGAAGCTCTACCAGTCGCAGATCAAGAACCAGGACTGACGGATGAGCTGCCCGAACAACAAGGACGGCCAGCACAACTACCAGATGAAGACGAGCGCCACCGTACCTCCGATCGTCATCAGGGTCTGCATCCTGTGCGGCGCGGAAGGGTGAGGTAGTTCTTGAAGACGCTCTTCAGGAGCGTCCGACGTGGACTGTCGGCTGGGGAGCCGCTTCCGGCTCCCTGGCCGGTCTTCGAACAGAAGAAGATCACGTTCAGGCGCTCGTCCATTCAGATGATCGCCGGTCCGCCAGGATCCATGAAGACTGTCCTGATGCTGAACATCGTGGACAGGATGGGTTCAGCGGTCCCGACCCTGTACCATTCCTCCGACTCTGATGACTTCACGATGGCTACTCGTGTGCTGTCGATGAGGACTGGTCTCACGACCGAGGAGTCCGAGGAGATCATCCGCTCAGGCAACCATTCCAACTCCGATGCACTCAAGGAATTCGGCCACGTCAAGTGGTCGTTCCATGCTGCGCCTACGCTGGATCACATGTGGCGTGAGGCTGAGGCATTCCGTGAGGTACACGGGGAGTACCCGCATCACACAGTGATAGACATCCTGATGGATGTCGACTACGAGGGTGCTGGAGAACAGAACTACTGGGCTCTCATGGCTGAGCTGAAGGTGATGGCCCGCGATCAGCAGACATCGCTGACCATCGTGCACCACACCAGCGAGTCAGCTAAGGGTGGCACTCCTCCTCCGAGGAGCGCTATCATGGGCAAGGCGAACCAGCTCCCCGTCACCATCCTAACCCTTTGGGGTGATGCTCACAATGAGTCTCTCGATGTGGCGGTGGTGAAGAACAGGTTCGGTCCGCAGGATGCCATGGCCAAGAAGTTCTTCCGAATGAAGGCACGGCCCGCACTGTGCCTCATCGAAGAGGACGACTCGGTCACCGGCGTACTGTTCAACGACGGTGCAGGCGTGGCCGAGAATCAGAAGGTCGACCTGTTTGGAGATGACAAATGAGTTGTCCCGTACCGCCCGGCAATGAACACTATCCCATCGAGACAGTCAGGAACGGCGTGCCCGTTCGTGTCTGCGCCAAGTGTCAGCAGGAGTACTGATGGATGTCGTGATGGCTATCGTCGCATGGTCCACAGGATTCTTCTTCGGAGCCCTCACCGTGTTGGTGAGCATGAATGATGGAGGCAAGTGATGTGGGGCAAGCGTTGTCCGGTATGTGACAAGCTGGTACGTAAGTGCTGGTGTCCATCGTGAACTGCGGCAGCAGTGCGCCTCACGCACCGCACGTCTGGACGGATGGACTGCGAAGGACGTGGGCCTGTGGCGGCCAGTCAGAGTAGGAAGCATCGTGGTTACCGAACTCAGAAGGTCTTTGCCGATTACGTTCGGCCGGTGTTCCCTCACGCTGAACCGACAGGGGCAGGTCGTCAGGGTCGTGACATTCTCAGTACGCCTGGGGTATGGTTCGAACTCAAGGCCCGCTCAGGCTTCAATCCCCTCGCAGCCCTCAAGCAAATGGAAGACGAGTGTCAGGGCGATGATGTCCAGGCCGCTGTTCTCCGAATGAACGGGCAGGGCGAGGCGAACATCGGTCAGTGGGTCGTCTGCCTCCGGGCAGACGCCTTCATGAATCTCCTGAAGGAGGCAGGATATGGCCCTGATCGATGATCAGGTCAACAGCTGGCTGAAGGAGAAGTTCCTTGAGTCCAGCTACTACTACCCGGCCACCATGGGTGATCACGATGATATCGAGATCATCAGTGCTGACGGGTCGTGGGAGTGTGGCTGCTACTCCGAGTACACTCGGGACGACTCGTTCGTCCTGACGGCCACGATCAGCACCAACGGTGGCAACAAGACCACCACGTGGGACTACGGATACTGGTCCAGCCTCCCCGACTTCATCACGGAGTTGGACGAGTACATCGACGGGAATGACTGCCGATATGCGGAGGACGACGAGTACTACTACTGAGAAGGAGTGGCCGAGCTTCCCGCTCGGCCCTGTTCTTGAGATGTACGGCGGGGAAGAAGTGATGGATGACCGAGGCTGGTACGCCTACTCCTGCCCCTTCCATGGGGAAGACAGAAGCAAGTCGGCTTCGGTCAATACCATCATCCATGTGTTCAAGTGTCACTCCTGTGACATGAAGGGCAACGCTGTTCAACTCATCATGAAGAAGGAGAACTGCTCGTATGGGGATGCTCTCCGCCGTGCAGAGGAAGCTTCTGGCAAGGGCGCAGGAAACGTACGCGTCATACCTGACGGAAGCAGAAGAGTATCTGGCAGGTCGGGGAATCGATCTGGAAGCCGCTCGCTCCGCAGGACTTGGCGTAGTCCGTGACCCTCTTCCGGGCCAGGAGCGGCTAGCAGGCAGGCTGGCCATCCCGTACATGACGGGCGCTGGCCCTGTCAACATGAACTTCCGGTGCATCCAGAACCACAAGTGCAAGGATGTGGGGCACGGGAAGTATCAGCACTGGGCCGGTCTGTCGTCCAACCTGTACAATGTACAGGCGCTGGACAGTGCTGGTACAGCCATCGCCATCGCCGAGGGTGAGATCGACGCCCTCAGCAGCACGCTCGCAGGTATCCCTTGCGTGGGTGTGGCCGGTGCGACCAAGTGGGAAGACCACTGGAACCTGGTGTTCGAGGACTTCACGCGAGTGTATGTCTGGCAGGAGGGCGACGATGCCGGTAAGAAGTTTGCCGACCGAGTCGCCCAGGAAGTCAACGCCGTAAGGGTTGAACTTCCCAGTGGTGAGGATGTAAACTCGATCTGGACAGCTTCCGGAGCGGAAGCACTGAGGACAAGGATCCGCAAGTGAGCACGAAGTACCTGATCCTGAACGAGACCACCTTCCACGGCACGGATCAGGTGACCACCGAGGTCACCAGTCTCCACGCTTCCCTCCAGGGTGCGCTGGATGCGATCCATGACATTGCCAAGGAACTCGATGTCGAGGTCGAGGACGACGCTGACAGCGTCGTCGTGGATGGTGTCTACGGTACAGGCATCGAGACCGACGAGTACTACATGATCGAGATCGAGGAGAAGAACTGATGGGCAAGGATGTTCCGACCTGGAACGACATTCCCTTCGACGAGAACGCCCGCCCGGAAGTGAAAGCTGACGGCTTCGACCGTCAGCTCACCGAGAACGGTGGAGACCCCGAGTTCACCAAGACCTGGACGGAGCCCGAGTGAACCCCAACTGCAAGAGGCCGCCGCACTTCCCGCCTCACTGCGGATGTCCGATCGGATGACACGCAAGGACATCATGGGTGTGGAGGTAGAGGTCGGTGACATCTGCCTCTCCGCTCCCAAGCATAAGTGGTCGAGCAAGCCCTACGTCGGTAAGGTCACGAACGTGAGTGACACCGGCAGGGTAACGCTCAAGCATCCAGCGGAGCGGAACATCTACGCCTACGAGCGTGGCGCTCCGGATAAGGAGCAGGAGTCGTATCGTTGGGTCCCCGACCTGGACGAACCGCTCGACAGGTGGGGTCTACGGCCCCACAAGCGTGAGCCCTACAAGTACATGCAGAAGGACTACACCGTAGTCGGTACTGAATGGTACTGGGAGAAGCGCCAGGGTGCGGACATCAACCTGTTCGTCCTCCGCAAGGGCGGCCAGGACGTGAAGAGCATCGAGGACATCCTCGCAACGAACCTGCTCTTCAAGGCGATCGATCTGGACTACGACACCGAGAGGCCTGCCATCAGCACCGAACCGGACAATGACGAGAACATTCAGCTCGAAGAGGAGCTGGACGACGAGACGCCGGAAGAGGGCGACGAGTGATCAAGATCAAGGCAGGCGGCGTGACCATCGAGATCACCACGGACGAGGAGGTTGTCGAGGAGGAGGTCGAGCTTCCCTTCGGCTTCTCCCTCGCATCTGAGACGCAGAT
>Ga0184637_10000286_pt1 | contig 37066 bp, 27 predicted proteins | sample PLM3_127_b2_FD_133143 | JGI IMG/M metagenome (GOLD analysis project Ga0184637, IMG submission 133143) | Groundwater sediment microbial communities from an aquifer in East River, Colorado, USA - PLM3_127_b2 | ecosystem: Environmental > Terrestrial > Soil > Riparian zone | place: USA: East River... | reverse complement strand
GTTGAGGATGCCCGTGGGATCGAAAGCGGCGGCGACTCTCTCGACGAGCCGCAATCCATCGCGTCCGACTTCACTCTCGTACCAGGGCGCGTGCCAGATTCCGACGCCGTGGTGGTGGCTCAGGGTGCCTCCGCCGGCGAGAATCGCGGCGGTGGCGGCGCGCTTGAGATTCGCCCAAAGCACCGTCGCCTCTTCGGGGTCTCTGGGACAGCGGAAGAAAAACGTGAAGTAGAGCGAGGCGCCGTCCTCGTACGGGTGAGAGACGTGGCAGAGAACCAGGACTGGCTCCTCGAACGCTCTCCGCACGCGCTCGTACAGCTCGTTCACGCGCGACCACCGAGCCGCAGTCTCCAGAGTGTCGGTAGCGTAGCCGGAGTCGAGAAGCGAGTCTCTCAAGTAGGGATGGCGGAAGCGATCGGCGAGCCACTTCCGCCCCGGCGAGGCTCCCACACCCACTCCGCCATGGGCCTTCAGGATTGCCGAGCTCGCCTCGAGAGCGTCGTCCGCAGCTCCGCAGAGCATCATGCAGGACTTCTCGGTGACCCCGCGGAGGGACAGGAGACGGCGCACGATCCGACCCATCGCGCGGTCTTTGCGCAGGCCCAGCATCAGGGCGACCTCGGTCTCGCGAGCGTCGGAAAGACGCAGGAGGTCGAGAGGAACGCGGCGCTGCACGATCTCTCTCGCGCCTTCGATTCCCTCTTCCCAGGAGGGAAGGAGCGTTCCTTTGACGACCAGGGCGGGAGGCCGGCGTCGAACGCGGACGGTGGCCCGGGTCACGACACCCAGGCGTCCCTCGCTCCCGAGGACGACCTGGCGGAGGTCCGGGCCCGCCGCCGAGGCGGGAAAGGCGGGAATCAGAAGCTTTCCCGCGGGAGCGACGACATCGAGCCCGGCCACGAGCCGCTCGATTCCGCCGTAGCCCAGAGACTCCTGGCCCGAAGCCCGGGTCGCGATCCAACCTCCGAGCGTCGAAAGCTCGAAGGATTGCGGAAAGTGCCCGAGCGTGAATCCCCGGGCGCCGAGGACGGCCTCGATCTCGGGGCCGAACGTTCCGGCGAGGAGGGTGGCGAGCCCGGAGCGCTCGTCGAGATCCACGAGACCCGAGAGCCTTTCGAGGTCGAGGCTCACCAGGGGCTCGTCTCCGGGGACGACGTTGACCCCCCCGGTCACCGATGTCCCCCCGCCCCAGGGGATGACGCGCACCTCCGCCGCGGCGCAGGCTCGAAGGATCACTACGACCTCGGCTTCGCTCGACGGCCGTAAGACGGCGTCGGGAAGCGCGGGTACGGTTCCGGTGCGCAGGCGGACGAGGTCGGTGAGGCCCTGGCCTCGAGCGTGCGCGAGGCGATCGAGGGGTTCTTGCGATCCGTGACCGAGGGTCTCGGGCAATGGGGTTGGCGGTGGGACCTCGAAACGCGAGGGCTCGGCGCGGGGAAGGCCTACCGATGCCCCGAGACGCTCGTTGAGCAAAGAGAGGAGCGGCGCGGGCACGGGATACTCGACGCCCTCGAAACCCCACGCCCCGAGACGGCGCCGCCGAGCTTCGATCATTCGCGAACAACATAGCACCACACGTGGTGTATACTGGATCAAATCCTTCCCCAAGCGCCTTCGTTCAAGATTTCATAACCGCGATCCCTCTCATCGCGATGCTATACGTCGAAGTTGGGGGAGATCAGCACGTGCTTCAGACCGAGATCGAAGTTCAACCGGCGGAGATGCGCCCGATTCCCCGGGTCGAGCCGGATCGCGGATTTCCTCGCGGCGACTTCTCGTTTCGAACGCGCTCCACGAACCTCCAGCGGCTCTCTCGCGAAGAGTTCGACGTTGCGGTCATAGGAGGCGGCGCCACCGGAGCCGGTATCGCCCGGGATGCCGCCCTGCGAGGAATGACCGTCGCCCTCATCGAGAAAGGCGACTTCGCCGCCGGTAGCAGCAGCAAGTCGTCGAAGATGATCCACGGCGGGCTCCGCTACCTGAAGCAGCTCGAAATCGGCCTGGTGCGCGAAGCGCTTCACGAGCGCGGCGTCCTTCTTCGGATCGCGCCTCACCTGGTGAGGCCGATTCCCCACCTCCTTCCCGCATACGGAGGCTACCGGAAGAAGCTCGAGCTGCGGGTAGGGATGTTCGGCTACGAAGCGCTCGCCGGTGCCGAGACCCTTGTTCCCTTCGAAGAGCTCTCCCGGGACGAGGTGCTGCGGCGAGAGCCGCTCCTCAATCCGAACGGCCTCAGCGGCGGCTTCGTGTATCACGACTGCCTGGTGAACGACGCTCGACTGACGCTCGCCACCATCAAGTCGGCTTTCGAGCAGGGGGCGGTCGTCGCCAACTACACCGAATGCGTTGGCCTCGAACAGCGTGCCGGTGTCGTCACCGGCCTTCGCATTCGCGACGCGCTGAGCGGCACCGCGGGCTCGATTCAAGCGAGCGTGGTCGTCAACGCCTCCGGCGCCTGGGCGGACTCGATCCGATTCCTCGCCGTTGCGGGGCAAAAGCTCCTCCGGCCGACGAAAGGAATCCACGTCGTCGTGAGTCGGAGGAAGCTGAACGTGCGCCACGTCGTCGCGCATTCGACCGACGACGGTCGAGCGATCTTCGTCGTGCCCCGGGGCGCCTTCACCTACATCGGCACGACCGACACGGACTGCGACCAGGCGCCCGAGAGCGTCGGAGCGGAGGTCGAGGACGTATCCTACCTTCTCGGTGCCGTCAGCGAAGTCTTCGAGGACGTTCGCCTGTCTCTGAAAGACGTCCTCTCGACCTGGGCGGGACTCCGACCGTTGATCGGAGACGCCGGGAGTCCCTCCTCCATATCCCGGGACTACAGGATCGACGTGGCCCAAAACGGTCTGATGACCGTCGTGGGTGGAAAGCTCACCACCCATCGGTCGATGGCGGAGGCGGTCGTCGACGAGATCCTGTCTCGATTCTTCCCCCGGCTCGCGCACCACTTCGGAGAGTCCCGGACGAAAGCGACACCGCTTGCCGGTGGGAGGATTTCCGATTTCGAGAGCTATGCCGAGGGCGTGGTCCGGGGCATGGGCGGGAGGTGGGGTCTCACCTCGAGAATGGTGGAGCGGCTGTTGCGGAATTACGGCACGGACTATTTGAAAATCCTCGCCCTGGGGCTTTTGCGTCGCGAGCTCCTCGAGCCCCTATCGTCCGACTCCCTGGTTTTGAGAGCAGAAGTGATCCACGCGATGGAAGACGAGATGGCCATGACCCTCGAGGACTTCATGGAGAGAAGGACCGATCTGACGCATTTCGACCGGGGCGGGGGAGTGAGCGTGGCGGGGGAGGTAGCCCGTCTCATGGGAGACCACCTCGGATGGGGCGAAGCGGAAACCAAACGGCAGCTCGATCGTTATCGACACGCGGTGACAAGCCGCATCATTCGAGGTCTGGAAGGATCTCCGTGAGCTGACGGCGCCGTCCAAGGAGGATGAGTGGGACTCGGTAAATTGCTGTCCCGAATCGTCGTCCGCACTCTGACCCGCGAGTTCCCTCACTACCAGCGTCGCATTCCCAACGACCTCGAGAGGTTGACGAGACACGTTCGTCCCGGCGACGTGGTGCTCGTCGAAGGAAAGACACGGGTCGCCCAGATCATCAAATATCTAACCCAGAGCTCCTGGTCGCACTCGGCCCTGTACGTGGGCGATCGATTGATCTCGGGCTCACACCCCAAGGCGTCGCACTACTGGGATCTGTACGGCGAAGACTCCCGCAGCATGGTCGTGGAGGCCGATCTGGCCAACGGAGTAGAGGCGATTCCGCTGGTGAGATACGCGGACCACAATCTTCGGATCTGTCGTCCCTTCTCGATCTCCTCGGAGGACCTGAATGCGGTCGTCGACGAAGTCGTCTCTCGTATCGGGGACGGCTACGACTCCAGCCACCTTCTCGCTCTCGGGCGCTTTCTCGCTCCACTTCCCCTGATCCCGAAACGATGGCGCCGAAAAGCGCTCTTCGCCGGCCGTAGCAGCTCCCGTGCGGTGATCTGCTCGACTCTCATCGCCCGGGCCTTCATCCACGTCCGCTATCCGATCCTGCCGCTTCTGTCCCGAACCGAGTCGAACGAAATGAAGGACCGCATCTTCCCGTACGGCCGGAGGTTCCGCAGCGTCCATCCCCGTTTCGTTCTCCCTCGGGACTTCGACCTGTCACCGTATTTCCGCATCGTGAAGTTCAACCAGATCGAAGAGGGAAGCTTCGATTACCGCTCGCTGGAGTGGGAGCGAATGCCCGAATACCCGCCGGGGACCGATGCCCGGCCCGAAGAGGAGTATGCGCCTCCCCGGGATCTCAGCCTTCACCCTCCCGCTCCGGGGAGAAAGTCAACGCAGCCCAGTGATCTCCCGCGCGAAGAGGGTATGAGCCCTACGAGTACCTGACGTTCTGGTGTTCCGGCAAGTAGAACGCCGGCAGCCACCGATCGACGCGCACCAGGCCTTCGCGCGTCACCGCGACCGCCTCATCCCCGATCGTAAGCCAGCCTCGGCGTATGGCTTCGTCGAGGGGCTCGTCGAATGACTCGAGCACGTCGGTTTTGAACTTCTCCCGGAAGTAGCGCCGGTCGACGCCGCCGAGCTTGAGCTGCAGTATGAACTCCCGGACGAGCCGTTCGCTCGCCGAAAGCTCGTACGCCCGCCAGAAGGGCGGCTGGTCGCGGGGGCCCGCGTCGAGATAGGCGGCGAGCGACGCCAGGTTCTGCTGGTTGACGCCGTTCTTTCTGTCCATCGAGAGATCGACCGCTCCCGTGGTGTCGTTCGCGTAGAGGACTTTCTCCCAGCTCTTCCCGGCGTCTTTCGAGCGGAACACCCCCCGCTCCTGGTTCGGTCCGAAGGCGTGACCGAGGGCGGCGACGTACACGAGGTTCGGGTCTTGCGGGTGGATGCGGATCCGTCCAATCTGCCCGGCGTCCCTCAGACCGGCGTGGGTCCAGGTGGCGCCGGCGTCGACGGACTTGTAGACACCGAGCCCAGCCGAGACGTTGCCTCGGATGCAAGCCGAGCCGGTACCGGCGTAGACGACGTTCGGGTCCGACTCGGAGACCGCGAGAGCGCCCATCGACGCGGCCTCGAAGAACCCATCGGAGACGTTCGCCCAATCGAGGCCGGAGTTCGTCGTCTTCCAGACGCCGCCACCGGTCGAGCCCATGTAGAACGTGTCGGGCTCGAGGGGAACGCCGGTCACCGCCGTCACCCGGCCTCCGCGGTAAGGTCCGATGGAGCGGAACTCCATCGCCTGGTAGAGAGCCGGATCGTAGACGGCGTTTGCATCACGATCCTCGACCGCGGCGTCCGCCCGAGCGCCGAGGAGCGTCCCTAGAAGAAGGAATGCGGGGGTCTTCCAGCAACTGGCCACAAACGCCTCCTTGGCTCGAATACAAGAGGCCGATTCTCCACCCCAGCAAGAACCACGCCAGGACGAGGGTCCTCGGTTTCGCAGAGTTTCCGGGGCGCGGTCCGGATCGAAGAAGGGGGGAAGCGCCTGGTCCTGCGGAATTTGCCGCGGTCCCCGTTCCTCGGCGACGAGCGTCACCCTAGAACGAGCGATGACGCGAGAGCCGGTTCCGTTATCATGAGCTCGTGACGAAGACGCTGCGTTTGACGAAGCTCGTCGACTGCGCCGGCTGAGCGGCGAAGCTCAGCCCAACGGTGTTGCGGCAAGTTCTGGGAGCCCTTCCCGTTCCGGGAGACCCGCGCCTTCTGGCGGGATTCGACAAGGCGGAGGATGCGGCCGTCTTCCGTCTCGACGAAGACCGCGCCGTCGTCGTCACCATCGACGTCATCACGCCCCTCGTGGACGACCCGTTCCTCTTCGGGGAGATTGCCGCGGCGAATGCGCTATCCGACGTTTACGCCATGGGAGGAGAACCTCTCTTCAGCCTCAGCTTCCTCGGCGTCCCGCGCGGTTTTCCCGATGAGGCGATAGTCGCGATCGTAAGGGGCGGCGCGTCGCTCGCCAAGGCGTCCGGAGCACCCATCGTCGGCGGTCACAGCATCGAATCGAAGGACTTGATGTTCGGGCTGGCGGCGGTGGGTTTGGCGAGCCCGAACCGTCTCTTTCGCAACGATGCTCTCGCGGTAGGCGACCAACTGCTGTTGACGAAACCCCTGGGGACGGGGACCTTGACGACGGCGCTCAAGAACGATGCCTTGACCGAGGACGACCTCGCGGAAGCCACCTCCGGTATGCGGCAGACGAATCGCGCCGCCGTCGCACCGTGCCACGCGCTCGGCGTCCGCGCGGCAACGGACGTCACCGGTTTCGGCCTCATCGGACACGCAGCAGAAATGGCGAACGCTTCCTCGGTTCGAATCGTCATCGACTCCGCGTCGGTTCCAGCCTATCCGCACGCTCGAGAGATGCTCGCAAAGGGCCACGTCACGCGGGCAGACCGGACCAATCTGGAGTACGCTCGCGAGCTCGGACCGCTCGAAGGAGCTCCCGAGCCGCTCCTCATGGATCCTCAGACCTCGGGAGGGCTGCTCGTCGCCGTCTCCGCTCGGGCCAGCGAGGAGCTTCTGGGTGCGCTCCGAAAGGCGGGCTTCCCCGCCACCTGCCGAGTCGGTCAGGTGTGCGAGGGCGCTGGAGTCCAAGTCGCTTAGCCGGTGCGGCGCCGAGGAAGGGCCGTCCTCTTGGCGCTCGAAGGGTCCGGCTCTGAAGGAGTTGGGCGTCTACTTCCGTTCGGTGAAGGAGTGGCTTGTGCTAGAGGTGGCCGGCCATTACGATGCACGCAGCGGGAGGGGAAAGCTCGTTGCGGTTCGAAGCCATCAAGGCGACGTCGTCGGGTCTCGCGTTCACCGCGATTTTGACGGTTCTCATTCTCCTGGGATCACGGAACCTGTCGCACTTCGACGCCGCTCTCGTCGCCTACACCTTCGCCATTCTCTTCGCCACGTTCGGGATCGTCTACCGCTACGCCATGTGGCTCCAGCGCCCGCCCACCGCTCTCTACTGGAGACGGGGCTGGCAGACGTTCTTCCGGCGGGGGCATATCTTCCGGAACCTCGCGAGCTGGCCGAGGCGCATCCTTGAAGACATCCTGCTGACCCGGTTCATCTGGACCCGCGATCGCCTCCGCGGGCTCGCCCACTTCCTCATCATGTGGGGTTCTGTTCTCGCCGTCCTCATTACGTTTCCGCTGGTTTTCGGCTGGCTCTACTTCGAGTCGGCTTCGGGCGATCTCGACGCCTATCGGGTGGTGGTCTTCGGCTTTCCCACGCTCTCCTTTCTCGTGGAATCGCCGGTGGCGTTTTTCCTGTTCCACGGCCTCGTGTGGTCCTCGTTCCTGGTTCTCGCCGGGGTCATGCTGGCCATGCGCCGCCGCATGCGCGAAGAAGGCGCCGCGGCGGTGCAGATGTTCGACCTGGATTTCCTGCCTCTCGTCCTCCTGTTCGCGGTCAGCCTCACCGGCCTGATGCTCACCGCGAGCTACACCTGGATGAAAGGGTACGGCTACGACTTCATCGCCCTGGTCCACGCGGTCACCGTCATCGGGACGTTCCTGTGGCTTCCGTTTGGGAAGTTCTTCCACATCTTTCAGCGTCCCGCCCAGATGGGCGTTCGCTTCTACAAGGACGCCGGCAGGACGGGCGAGGCGGCACGGTGCCGTCGCTGCGATCACCCCTTCAGCTCCCGCATGCACGTGGAGGACCTGATTCGAGTCGAGCGCGAGCTCGGGTATCGGTACGAGATTCCGGAAGAACCGGTCGAGCATTACCAATGGATCTGCCCGCCTTGCCGGCGGGCGCTTCTCGCTCTTGCCCAGGAAGCTCTCTGGCGCGGCGGCGGAACGCCGTCCCCGGCTCCCGGGCTCAGGCCCATGCCGGCCTACGTCAATCCTGGACGAGGGGAAGGACCTCTCGGCGAGGAAGACGAGGCCCACTTCCATCCCTGACGCATGAAATGGTGTGACCTTGGCGCGAGAACCGAGTAGCTCTTCTTGTATCATCGAGACGTTCGGGCCCCATCTCGCCTACATGGGAGAGGAGCGGCTCGACACCGGCATCGAGCCCGACAGGCTGGTCAAGACCCATTGCTGTTTCTGCGGTCAACAGTGCGGTATCCAGCTCAAGGTCAAGGACAACGAGGTCATCGGATTCGAGCCCTGGTACGATTTTCCTTTCAACCAGGGGAAGCTTTGCCCCAAGGGTGTGAAGCGCTATTTGCAGGGCTCCCATCCCGATCGGCTGCTCCAGGCGCACGAGCGAGACGAGTCGGTGGAGGCGGGGTTCCGGCCGGTCGCCTACGAGAAAGCGATCGCCCGGGTCGCCGCCGAAATCGATCGCATCCAGAGAGAACACGGGGCGAACGCCGTAGCACTCCTCTCCGGCGCCAGTCTCACCACCGAGAAGGCCTACCTCATGGGCAAATTCGCCCATATGTGTCTCAAGACCTCGAACATCGACTACAACGGACGGCTCTGCATGGTGAGCGCCGCCGCCGGGAACAAGAAGGCCTTCGGCATCGACCGCGCCGCGAACCCCTGGGCCGACATCCTCGGCGCGGAGCTCGTCTGGGTGAGCGGCGCCAACGTGGCCGAGTGCGCCCCCATCACCACCGACTACATCTGGCAGGCCCGCGAGAACGGGGGCAAGGTCATCGTGGTGGACCCGCGGATCACCCCCATCGCCCGAACCTGCGACCTGTACCTTCCCGTCAAGCCGGGTCGTGACGCGGCTCTGTTCAACGGCATCCTCCGGCTCATGATCGAGAACGACTGGCTCGATCGCGACTTCATCGAGAACGAAACCGTCGGCTTCGAGGCGGTGAGCGAGCACGTGCGTGAGTGGACTCCTGCGCGCACGGCTGAAGTCACGGGTATCGCCGAGCGAGGGATCCGTCAGGCTGCCGAATGGTGGGGAGCGGCGAAGACCAGCTTTCTCCTTCACGCTCGGGGCATCGAGCATCACAGCCACGGTGTTGCGAACGTGCTCGGCGCGATCAACATCGTTCTGGCTTCGGGTCGGATCGGTCGCGAGCACTGCGGCTATGCCACCATCACCGGTCAGGGAAACGGTCAAGGCGGGCGCGAGCATGGACAGAAATGCGATCAGCTGCCCGGCGCCCGCGATCTCGCGAACCCGGACGACCGCGCTCACGTGGCCTCGGTCTGGGGCATGGCGGAGAAGGAGCTTCCTCAGCCTGGAGTCGATGCCTACGAGATCTTTCGCAAGATCGATTCCGGCGAGATCAAGGGACTCCTCACCATCTGCTTCAATCCCGTGGTCTCGCTCCCAGACAGTCATTTCATCTCTCGCATGCTGGAGAAGCTCGACTTCTACGCGGTCATCGACTTCTTTCTGAGCGAGACCGCACGTTACGCCGACGTCGTTCTTCCCGGCTCTCTCCACGAGGAAGACGAGGGCACCGTCACCACTACGGAGGGTCGAGTCATCAAAATCAACAAGGCCGTCGATTGCCCCGGAGAGGCTCGCGAGGATTGGCGGATCGTCCAGGACGTCGCTCGAGCGCTCGGTCGAGAGAAAGGATTCACCTTCCAGAATCCTTCCGAGATCTTCGAGGAGCTGCGCCGGGCATCGCGCGGGGGGATCGCCGACTACTCGGGAATCAGCTACCAGAAGATCGAGCGGCAGTATGGCGTGTTCTGGCCGTGTCCGAGCGAAGAGCATCCCGGTACGCCCCGCCTCTTCGAGCCCGGTTCCTGGAATCCCGTGGCCCAGGGCAAAGGGCGGTTCTACTTCCCCGATGGCAAGGCCCGGTTCAACCTGGCGGTCTACTCTCCTCCCGCCGAGGACGTCGACTCCGACTATCCCATCATGTTGACTACCGGTCGGGTCGGCAGCCAATTCCTCTCCGGAACGCAAACCCGGCGTATCGGCCCGCTCGTCGACCAGTACCCGGAGCCGCTCATCGAGATGCATCCCCTCCTCGCCTCGAGGCTCGGAATCGCGGATGGCGATTGGACCACCGTCGAATCGCGCCGGGGGAGCTGCACGCTCCGCGCCCAGGTGGTCAAGACCATCCGTCCCGACACCATCTTCATCCCGTATCACTGGCCGGGGGCGAAGAGCGTGAACCGCCTGACGATCGCGGCGCAAGATCCGATCTCGAAAATCCCCGAGTACAAGGTCTGCGCGGTGCGAGTTCGGCGTGCCGAGGGTGCGCCGGAACCCACGAACTGAGGGAGAATTCGGAGTGACCGTACCCCAGGAGAACCTGTTCTTCCTCGATCCGAGGCGCTGCATCGGTTGCCAGGCCTGCGTCCAGGCCTGCACGGAATGCGATACCCATCGGGGCTACTCCATGATCCAGCTCGATACCCTCGATCGCTCGAGCTCCACCCAGACCGTCCCCGTGGTCTGCATGCATTGCGACTCCCCGACCTGTGCCGAGGTCTGTCCCGCGGACGCCATCAAGCGAACGGGCGACGGTGTGGTGCAGAGCGCCAAGAAGTCCCGATGCATCGCCTGCAACAACTGCGTCCTCGCCTGCCCGTTCGGCGTTCCCAAGATGGCCACCGAGATGAACCTGATGATGAAGTGCGACCTGTGCTACGACCGCACTTCGGTGGGGTTGAAGCCGATGTGCGCCTCGGTCTGCCCGAGCGGCGCCCTCTACTTCGGCACGCTCCAGGAGATCGAAAGGCTTCGGCCGAGGTCGCGGCCGGTGAACGCGTTCCAGTTCGGGGCCCAGACGATCACCACCCGAGTGAGGATGATGGCGCCCCGCGAGTCGAAGGCGGAGATCGTCGACGTCACCTCCGCGATGTACGAGGACCCCGAGGGCCGGAGCCTTCTCGAGAATCTGTTCGATGGAGGGGGAGAGTGGAGCGGTGATTGACCGAGACCAAGACGAGCTCACGGTGGCGCCGGACGGACGGCCGGAGGGAGATCAGCCCGGATGGCGGAAGGATTTTCCCATCGACTGGCCCCAGGATCGCTACGTCTCTCAGCGAGACTTCATCAAGTTTCTTCTGCTGACCAGCCTGGCGTTCGTGGTCGGCCAATTCGGTTTGGTGGTCGAGAGTCTTTTCGGGCGAAGAGAGCGAGAGTTTCCCCGCCGGCCGATCGCCCGGGCCGATGAGATTCCGGTGGGAGGATCCCTGCTTTTCCACTATCCGGAGGCGAACGAGCCGCGCTTGCTGTTGCGTCTCGACGAGGAGACTTTCGCCGCCTACGGGCAAAAGTGCACTCACCTGACCTGTCCGGTGATCCCTCGCGTCTCATCGGGCGAGCTCCACTGCCCCTGCCACCGGGGGATCTTCGACTCGAGGACCGGACGACCCATCGCCGGGCCGCCCCGGCGCGCGCTCGCTCGCGTGGGGCTCGAGATCCGCGACGGCGTGGTTTACGCGGTGTACGTTGCGGGGGAGCCGGTATGAATCAGGGGTCGCGCTTCGCTCGTTCCCAGCGGCAGGTGATCGGGCTCGGTATTTTCAGCATCGTCGGCATCATCGTAGTGCTCCAGCTCTGGCTCTTCACCGCCACCATGAACGCCTATCTGGGCGGCGACGAGTCCATCGTCCTCCCCGCCGCGCTCGGAAGCCTCGCCTGCCTGGCTCTGAACGGCGGCCTCCTTCGTTATCTCTACGCGCTGGAAGGGTGAGTGCTTGAAGGGGACATCCCTCCTTCGCGGCATCGAGAACCTACCGCCGGCCTACTTCGCGATGGTGATGGCGACGGGCATCGTTTCCATCGCCGCCCACCTTCTGGGGATGAGCGCGGTGGCCTGGACGTTGTTGGCGGTAAGCGCGGGCGCCTACGCGGTGCTCGCTGTCTTGAGCCTCGCGCGGGTCTTCGGCTTCTGGCCAGTCGTCCTGGCGGATCTCCGCAGCCACGCGCGGGGGCCGGGATTTTTCACCTGGGTGGCCGGGACCTGCGTTCTGGGGACGGAGCTCCGGATCGTGGCGGGCAGAACGGTGGAGCCGTTCGCGCTTTGGCTTCTGGGCCTCGGATTATGGGTCCTCATCATGTATGGCTTCTTCTTCGCGGTCACCGTCCGCGAGGAAAAACCTTCCCTCGAGGAGGGCATCAACGGCGCCTGGCTAATCGCGACCGTGGCCACCCAGTCGGTCTCGATCCTGGGGACCTTACTCTCGGAGACGTTCGGGCCCTGGCGTGAGATCGTCTTGTTCTTCAGCTTGAGCATGTACCTTCTCGGTTGCATGCTGTACCTGAGCATCATCACGCTGATCTTCTATCGGCTGACCTTCGTCCGGCTGACGACGGAGGCGCTCACGCCTCCTTACTGGATCAATATGGGCGCCGTGGCCATCACCACCCTCGCGGGAGCCACGTTGATGCTCCACCGATCGCGCTGGAGCTTTCTCCAGGATCTCCTGCCTTTTTTGAAGGGGTTCACTCTCTTCTTCTGGGTCGCCGGCACCTGGTGGATTCCGCTCCTTTTGATTCTCGGCATCTGGCGCCACGTCTACCGCCGCCATCCGCTCACCTACGATCCTCAGTACTGGGGAATGGTGTTCCCCCTGGGGATGTACACCGTCGGTACGCTCCAGCTTTCTCGGGCCCTGGAGCTGGGATTCCTCGCGGCGATCCCCCGGTACTTCGTGTTCGTCGCCCTCGCCGCCTGGACGGCGACGTTCCTCGGTCTCCTCCAGAGCCTGCTCAAAGCGCTCTTTTCGTCCCCAGCCGGCGCCAACGACCCGCGAGCTTCGCGCTAGTAAGCACTTACTAACTTCTAGGCCGATGCCCGGCGAGGGGGCGCGGGATTCCCCAGGGGCTGCGTGAATCGACGCGATCGACGGGGACTGCGGGGCTTGCTTTCGGACTACGCGGTTGCCGATGAACGACTTGCCGGAGCCAACCCTCGCCGAGAGACTTGGTGCGCCTTTTGCTATGGGGCGTGGCAGATGCACTTTGGAAACGCCTTGGAGGGTCTATGCCATCCCTGCGGCACGCCATTCTTTTCCTCTGGACCACTGTCTCGCTCGCTTGCGGATCGAGCTCGGTAGAGGAGAGGAGCGGGCCCATCGAGGCCTCGATCGACCCCGCCTCGGTCGTGGAAGCGAGCGCAGCCCTCATCGAGCTCGGAAGAACAACCTTTACGAAGGAGTGCGCTTCGTGCCACGGCGAGCTGGGAGACGGCGAAGGCCAGGCCGCATACCTCCTCTACCCCCGGCCGCGAGATTTCACCCGCGGCGAGTACCGGCTGGTATCCACCTGGGATCGGATTCCCACCGACGAGGACTTGTTCCGCACCATCTCCCGCGGAATGCCGGGCTCGGCCATGCCCTCCTGGGCCCATCTGCCGGAGAATACCCGATGGGGACTGGTTCATTACGTCAAGACGTTCTCGACGCACTCTCTCGATATCCAGGAGACCTACACCCCGACCAAGCCCTTCGAAGAGGGCCGGGGCTTTCTCACCGTTCCCCCGGAGCCTCCCTACGACGCCGCCGCGGCGTTGAGGGCTCGCGAGCTTTACAAACAGAACTGCGCCGCTTGCCACGGCGAGACCGCGCGGGGAGACGGCCGGCAAGAGCAGACCGATTCCAAGGGACGCCCGACGCGCCCGCGCGATCTGACCGCGGGCATCTTCAAGGGGTCGCCTTCGCCGGAGCACGTCTACCGCCGCATCGTCGCCGGACTTCCCGGCTCGCCCATGCCCATGAGCCCCTACATCTACGGAGAGGACGCCTGGCACCTGGCCCACTTCGTGCTCTCGCTCTCGAGCCCTGTGCAGCAGGCCAAGAACGAGATGAAGAAGTTCCGCATCGTGGCTTCCCGGGTGGCTTCCCTTCCCACCCATCCCGACGACGGCCTGTGGGGTGAGACGGAAGCCGTCAATCTGCACCTGATGCCTCTATGGTGGCGGGACGACCGACCGGAGGAGCTGACGGTGAAGGCCGTGCACGACGGGAACGAGGTCGCGTTCCTCATGGTATGGCCGGACGCGACCTACGATCACACCGCGATACGGCCTCAAGACTTTCGCGATGCCGCCGCGGTGCAACTCTACCCCGGCTCCGATCCGCCGTTCTTCGGCATGGGACAGCAGGGCGCCGCCTGCAGCCTCTGGATGTGGAAGTCCGAGCGTCAGGCGGACCTCGAGCCCGCGTTCCAGGACCTCGACAAGGTTTACCCGAATCTCGGCATCGATTCCTATCCCAACTTTCTGCGCTCGCCTCTGGAGCAGCCCACTCGCGACGCCCTCACCCTCGAATCCGATCCGACGTACGTCACCGCCTGGGGGGCGGGCAACGTCGTCTCCGACCCGAGCCCGAAGAGCGCGACCGAGGATCTGACCGCCCAGGGGTTTGGAACCCTGAGGGCGAGACCTCCCATCGACAGAGAAGTGGACGGGATCGGGGTCTACTCGACCGGTTCGTACCGCGTTTTGTTCCGTCGCGCGCTGAAGACGGCGAGCCCCGACGGAGTGCCCTTCTCACCCGGCGGACGCTCCTCGGTGGCCTTCGCGGTGTGGAACGGAAGCGCCGGCGACCGGGATGGGAAGAAGTCCGTCACCATATGGCAGGAGCTGGTCCTCGCTCCTTGAGAGTGATTCGAAAAGGAAAACGAAGATGGCGCGACCTATCGGAGAAGATGAGACCCACGGAATCGACCGGCGTCTGTTCCTGAAGTTCCTGGGCGGGGGCATGGGAGCGTCGGTCCTCGCCCTCGACCCCGCCTGCACCTTCCTCACGCCCGCGGCGCCCGCGGAGAATCCCTTGAGCCGGACGGTTTCGCGGGAGTGGGAGAAGATCTACCACGACCAGTACCGCTACGACTCGTCGTTCGATTGGGTCTGCTCCCCGAACGACACCCACGCCTGCCGCATCCGCGCGTACGTGAGAAACGGCATCGTGGTGAGGAGCGGCGCCACCTACGATTATCAGAATTACGCCGACCTCTACGGGAACAAAGCCACGGCGAACTGGAACCCGAGGCAGTGCGCCAAGGGGTACACCTTCCACCGCGTCATCTACGGTCCCTATCGGCTGCGCCATCCCATCGTTCGCCGGGGATGGAAAGAGTGGGCGGATGCGGGCTTTCCCGCGCTCACCCCGGAGCTTCGCTCGAAGTACAAGTTCGACGCCCGGGGGGACGACGAGTTCATACAGATGAGCTGGGAGGATGCCTTCCGCAGGATCGCTGAGGCTCTCTCCGCCATCGCTCGCCACTACAGCGGCGAGGAGGGAAAGCGCGGGCTTCTCGCTGAGGGTTATCAGCCCGAGATGGTCGAGGCGATGGGCGGCGCCGGGACCCGCACCATCAAGATGCGCGGAGGCATGGGGCTCCTGGGCGTTCTCGGGAAGTACGGAATGTATCGCCTCTGCAACAGCCTCGCGCTCCTCGACGCCCAGGTGCGCGGTGTCGGTCACGAAGAGGCGAAAGCGGGTCGCGCCTGGTCGAACTACACCTGGCATGGAGACCAGGCGCCGGGCCAACCCTGGGTGCACGGCCTCCAAGCCTCGGACTGCGACTTCAACGACCTCCGAAGCTCCAAGCTCATCATCATGGACGGAAAGAACCTGGTGGAGAACAAGCTCACCGACTCCCACTGGTTCATCGAGTGCATGGAGCGGGGCGGGAAGATCGTCGTCATCGCTCCCGAGTACGGACCTCCTTCCACCAAAGCCGATTACTGGATCCCCATTCGTCCGGGCACGGACGCGGCTCTCTTTCTCGGCATCACCCGACTGATGATGGAGAAGGGTCAGTACGATCGCGAGTTCGTGACGCGCTTCACCGACTTTCCGCTTCTCGTGCGTCACGACAACCTGCAGAGGCTCCGGGCGGAAGAGGTGTTCCCGAGCTATCAGTCGTCTATCGCCGCCGACGGTCCCTCGATGAAGATCCAGGGGCTCACGGCGGAGCAGCACCAGAAGATCGGCGATCGGGTCATCTGGGACCAGGAGAGAGGCGAGCCCCGGGCGATCACCCGAGACGAGGTGGGAAAGCGGATGGCGGAGCGGGGAATCCGGCCCGCCCTCGAGGGCATCTACCCCGTGCGCCTCGCGGACGGGAAGACGGTCACCTGCTCCACCCTCTGGACGCTCTATCAGACCCATCTTCAGGACTACGACCTCGACACCGTCGTCGAGATCACGAAAGCCCCGCGGAATCTCATCGAGCAGCTCGCGTCCGACATCGCCACCATCTCACCCGCTGCCATCCACCAGGGAGAGGGGATCAACCACTGGTTCCACGCCACCGAGATGAACCGTGCCGCGTATCTCCCCCTCATGCTCACGGGAAACATCGGAAAACCGGGAGCGGGCTGCCATACCTGGGCGGGGAACTACAAGGCGGCGCTGTTCCAGGGCTCTCCCTGGACCGGGCCCGGCTTCAAGGGCTGGGTAGGGGAAGACCCCTTCGAGCTCAACCTCGATCCCGAAGCGAGCGGGAAAGACATCGTGGCCCATGCTTACACCAAGGACGAGGAGCCCGCCTACTGGAACCACGGCGATAAGGCCCTCATCGTGGAAACGCCGAAGTTCGGCCGGAAGAACTTCACCGGCACGACGCACATGCCGACGCCCACCAAGGCGATCCTCTTCAACAACGTCAACCTCATCAACAACGCCAAGTGGGCCTACGGGGTCATCAAGAACGTCAACCCTCACGTGGATCTGATCGTCTCCTTCGATATCCAGATGACCGCCTCCATCGAGTACTCGGACATCGCCCTTCCCGCCAACTCCTGGCTCGAGTTCCAGGGGCTCGAAGTGACGGCGAGCTGCTCCAACCCGTTCCTCCAGGTGTGGAAGGGCGGGATACCTCCGGTCTTCGACAGCAAGGACGACCTCACGATCCTCGCCGGTATCGCGAAGGGGCTCGCGGAGGTGACGGGCGACGAGCGCTTCAACGACATGTTCCGCTTCGAGCACGAGGGAAAGCGGGAGATCTATCTGCAGCGGCTCCTCGATAGCTGCACCACCACCAAAGGCTACACCGTCAAAGACATCATGGCCGGCAAGTACGGCCCTTCCGGAGGGGCGCTCTTGAACTTTCGCACCTACCCGCGCATTCCCTTCTACGAGCAGGTGCACGACGACGAGCCCTTCCATACCGACACCGGCCGGCTCCACGCCTACGCCGACGTTCCCGAGGCCATCGAGTACGGGGAGAACTTCATCGTGCACCGCGAAGGGCCCGAGGCGACCCCCTATCTTCCGAACGTCATCGTGAGCTCGAACCCCTTCGTGCGCCCCGAGGACTACGGTATTTCCGCGACCGCCGAGCATTGGGACGACAGAACGATTCGAAACGTGAAGATGCCCTGGTCCCGGGTGAAGGGAACGAAGAACTTTCTCTGGGAGAAAGGATTCCAGTTCTACTGCCTCACGCCAAAAACGAGGCACCGGGTCCATAGCGGGTGGTCGAACGTGGACTGGCACATGCTCTACGACTCGAACTTCGGCGATCCCTACCGGCTCGACAAGAGGTCGCCCTGTGTCGGCGAGCATCAGCTGCACATCAATCCGCAGACGGCCCGAGATCTGGAGATCGAGGACGGGGACTACGTCTACATGGACGCGAATCCCGCCGACCGACCCTACCTGGGAGCGAAGCCCGACGAGTTCTTCTACCGGGTCTCCCGCTGCATGCTCCGGGTCAAATACAACCACGCCTACCCCTACAACATCGTGATGATGAAGCACGCGCCCTTCATCGCGACCGAGAAGAGCGTGCGCGCCCACGAAAGCCGGCCCGACGGAAGAGCGCTTTCCGAGAACACCGGTTATCAGGCCAACCTCCGCTACGGGTCGCAGCAATCGGTGACGCGAAACTGGCACATGCCCATGCATCAGACCGACACCCTTTTCCACAAGGCGAAAGCCACCATGGGATTCATCTTCGGAGGCGAGGCGGACAACCACGCCATCAACACCGTTCCCAAGGAGACGCTGGTGCGCGTCACCAAGGCGGAAGACGGAGGCATGGGCGGAAAGGGTGTGTGGAAGCCCGCGACCACCGGTCATACGCCGGACAATGAGAACGACTTCATGAAGGAGTATCTCGCCGGCAGAGTGACGCGAGTGCGGAAGGCTTAGGGAGACCAAGAATGCCGTATCACGAGCCCGATCCCAGCGACCCCAACGTCCTCGTCGGCGTCTCGCTTCCCGGAGATGCGGAGACCACGCGAGAGATGGCCATCGCTTTCGCTGAGGAGTTTGCCCTCCTGGGCTTCGACCAAAAGCGTCTCCTGAACGTCTTCCGAACGCCCGACTACGAGGGCGCCCATCGAGCGTACCGTCTTCTCGGGGAGGAAGAGATCCTTCGCATCATCGGTGAGGCGACGAACTTCTTCGGTCGCTTTCGAGTCGTGGTTCACGACCGGCCTGAAGAGCGGGCCTTGAACCTGGTCCAGATCGAAGTCGGAGAGTCGAAATGCCGAACGTAAAGAACTGGCAGATTGGCCGGGAGATGGCCTATCCCTACGACGCCCGCTTCCCCCAAAAGCAGTTCGCCTTCGTTTTCAACATCAATCGCTGCATCGCCTGCCAGAGCTGCACCATGGCCTGCAAGTCGACGTGGACGTTCAGCAAGGGCCAGGAGCACATGTGGTGGGCGAACGTGGAGACGAAGCCCTATGGCGGTTACCCGCAGTCCTGGGACGTGAAGATACTAAAGATGTTGAGGGACGCCGACCCCGAAGGCCAATATTGGAGGGAGAAGCTCGCAGACGGTCGCTACGCCCCCTACGGCGAGTTCAACGGGAAGACGATCTTCGAGGCGAACGACGAAGCACTCCGGACCGAGAGCTCTCGGGTCCTGGGTTATCTTCCCACCGACGAGGAGTGGAATTCTCCCAACATCTACGAGGACAACCCCGTCGGGCCCAAGGGAGTTCGAAACGCTCTCCACACCACGGGAACCGAGCTTCCGGTGCACGACACCTGGTTCTTCTACCTGGCGCGCATCTGCAACCACTGCTCCTACCCTGCTTGCCTCGCCGCCTGCCCGAGACAGGCGATTTACAAACGTCCCGAAGACGGGATCGTTCTCATCGATCAGGAGCAGTGCCGCGGCTACCGCAAGTGCGTCGAGGCCTGCCCCTACAAGAAAACCATGTATCGGGGGAACACCCGGGTGAGCGAGAAATGCATCGCCTGCTACCCGCGCGTCGAAGGAAGCGATCCCGAGACCGGAGGCCAGCCCATGGAGACCCGATGCATGGCCGCTTGCATCGGCCAGATCCGCATGCAGGGGCTGGTGAAGATCGACGACGACGGCACCTGGGCAGAAGACCGGCAGCACCCCCTCTACTACCTCGTCCACGTGGCCCAGGTCGCCCTTCCCCTCTATCCTCAGCTCGGAACCCAGCCGAACGGCTATTACATTCCCCCGCGGTGGGTGCCGCGAGAGTACCTGGAGCAGATGTTCGGGCCCGGGGTGGAAAGGGCGATCGAGCGCTACAGCCATCCCGACCGCGAGCTTCTCGCGGTGCTGCAGCTCTTCCGGAGGTCCAACCGCATCATCTTCCGCTACGAGATCGAGGAGGGGCCGCTGGTGTACGAGGGGAGCTACCGCGGGAAAGACGTCCGCATCTACAACGACACAGTGATCGCCTTCGGCGCCCGGGGAGAGGAGCTCTTCCGCACGCAGATCGAGGAGCCTCTCCACGTTCGCGAGCCGATCCACGCGAACTCGATTTGAGAAGGGAGGAGTGATGACGGAGCTGGCTGATTCCTCTCTCGCGCGGGCCGTCGTCGCCCGTTACTTGAAGCTCGCACTGAAGAGTCCTCACGCCTCGAGCCACCGGGAGCTCAACTCCGCGCGTGCAGCGGCGGCTCTCCATGAAGCGGCCCAGGTTCTGGGGATCGAATCCGGAGGGGTGACCGAGAGGAAACCGCCGCTTTCGGAGCTCGTCACCGGCTACGTCCGTCTCTTCGGGCACAGCCTCCGAGGTCGCGTCTGCCCTTACGAGATCGAGTATGGAAAGAGGGAGCCCATTTCGCAGGCACAGGAGCTTTCCGATGTCTGCGGCTTCTACCGGGCGTTCGGTCTCGAGCCTTCTGCGAAAATCACGGAGCGCTGGGATCACGTCGCCGTCGAGCTCGAGTTCGTCGAGCTCCTGTCGACGAAGGAAGCTTACGCCCTCGAAACCCATCAAGAAGAGATGTTCGAGCTGACGCGCCATGCCCTCAAGCGGTTCGTCCGCGAGCACGTCGGCTTTTTCGGTATCGCCCTGGGCTCGACCCTGGAGGAGGAGGATCCAGAAGGATTCTACGGCCGCATCGGCGGGTTGCTCGCGAGCTTCCTTACCGCGATTTCCCGCGAGCTCGGTGTGCCCGCGGGACCGCGAACGCTTCCCTTGAGCTCCGTCGAGGACGATGGTGTTCCCATGGCCTGCGGCAGTGGTGTTGGGGGATCCGACAGTCCTGCATTTGAGGTCTAGAGAGAGCGCGGCATGAAAGTCGAGGAGGTCATCGAGCTCGAGCCCGCCCTGGTGGAGGAGTCGGTCCTGCAGGCAACGGATGCCGCGTCGCCTCCGATCCGGCGCCTCTATCGCCGGGAGCGGAACGCCGTCTACGAGATCGCGGAGACGGAGAAACGCGACGCCGCATTCCTGGAGCTCGACGGCCGCTGGTTCGGACGGCTCGGCCTCGGGGCGCCCCTTCTGAAACTGCTCCGGGAGTTCGAGACCGTTCTGACCCGGGTGTCGCGATGCTTCGTTCTCTCGGCGGGCCGGACCCGGGATGAGGGTGCGGACCTCCATGACAGCCGCGGAGCGATGCCGACGCTCGCGGTGAAGCTCACACCGGGCTCGCTTCTCGACTTCGTCCGTGTCGCACCCTTGCTTCGGAGCGAGCTCCTGCACGTCGAAGACATGCTGGACCCTGACTTCGGTTACGAACGGGATCTACCCTCTTTCGATGTCGACGCGGTTTACGAGAAGCTGGTTCGAGATCGCTATCGCGTCCTCTGGAACGCTTCGGTGGACGGACGCCTCGCCGCTCGAGAACTGCTCCCCGAAGGCGGCGAAGCCCGAAGAAGGCAAGAGTTCCTGGCCGCGTTCCCCATGCTCGGTCTGGACGCCGAGAGGCGTTTCGAGAGATTCTTTCACGGCCCCCGGCCTTCCCATGGAGAGCTCCTGAGCTTCGCCGGGAGCGTCGAGGGGCGAGCCGCGGGACGGTGCCCGCTCTGCCGGTTTCCGACGGCGCGATTTCGAGGGGAGGGAGAAGCTCTGGAGCCGCAGGTGGAGCAAGGGATCCGGCGAGATTTTCCGAGCTGGAATCCTTCCCAGGGGATTTGCATGCAGTGCGCGGACCTCTATGAAGCCCGCGCCTTCTCGGGCGCCTCGACGGCTCGGAGCTCTTCGCCGATGGACAAGGCGAACTCGTAAAGTCACTCCGGTAGCGCCTTTCGAGGCTCGCCCACTCGAGCCGACCGTCATTTCCGAGTCGCCCACCTGGGCGCTTCGAAGGCGGACTCCCGCGACGGATCTCGTCCATACCCGCCGTGGGTGCTACTGCGGCAAGTACCGCCGTCCAGGGTTGGCCAGCGCGCTGGCCACATGGTTGGACGGCTCCAAGCAAGTGCGTGAGTCGCTAATAACTAACGCATTTGCTCGCGGGCGACCGCAACCACCAATGGAAATTGACCAGATAGGGTTGTTTTCGACAGAAAACCATGTATAGTCTTCTGTCAAAACATCATGAGCAAGCACGCGCAATCGATTGACTCACAGATACTTAAGCGAATTCGCCAGAAAGGGATGGGCTACGTGTTCACGCCCGCCGACTTCCTCGATTTGGGTCCGCGCAACGCCATCGACCTGGCGCTGAGCCGGAGCGCGCGCGCTGGCACCATTCGCAAGCTTGCCCGCGGGCTGTACGACTACCCTCGCCAAGACCCCCGGCTGGGTCTTCTTTCTGCCGGCACGGACGACATCGCCAATGCCCTGAAAGACCGAGAGAGTTCTCGCATCCAGGCAGCCGGCGCCCATGCAGCGAACGTGCTCGGCCTGTCGGACCAGGTTCCGGTCCGGGCTGTGTTCCTCACGGACGGTCGCTCGCGCAAGGTCCAGCTCGGCAGACGACAGATCGTCCTCAAGCACACCACCCCCAAACAAATGGCCACTGCCGGTCGCATCAGCGGCACAGTGATCCAAGCGCTGCGCTGGCTCGGCAAGCGGCATGTGAACGATCGGACCATCGCGGCGTTGCGCCGACGGCTCTCCGACACCGACAAGCAGCAGCTCCGGGATGACGTCCGTTACGCTCCAGCGTGGGTCGCCGACATCATGCGGTCCGTCGCTCAACCCCCCAGGTTCTGAGGATGGACGCCTTCTTGTTGATGCCGGACGACCGCCGCAGGCTGCTCTGCGAAGAAGCTGGACGTGAACTCAGCCTAAGCGCCGGCAGCGTCGAAAAGGACTTCTGGGTGTGTTGGACGCTCAAAGCGCTCTTCGCGCTCCCGACGTCGGGAGCGCACCTCACGTTCAAGGGAGGCACGTCGCTGTCCAAGGGATGGAAGCTGATTCAGCGCTTCTCTGAGGATATCGACCTCGTGATCGATCGGGACTTCCTCGGTTTCGGCGGCGAGCATTCGCCCGAGGATGCCCCGAGCAACAAGCAACAAGCAACAAGCAACAAGCAACAAGCAACAAGCAAAGAGCCAAACGGCTCGAAGGCCTGATGGAAGCCTGCCGGCGCCACATTCGTGACTCTTTGATGCCCGACTTCGAGCAGCATGTCCGAGAGTCGCTCCCGGAACCGAGCAAATGGCGAATCGAGCCGGATCCAGACGATCCGGACGAACAGACGGTACTGTTCCACTATCCCGCGGCCGCCGCTGGAAGCGACTACATTCGAGCGGTCGTGAAGATCGAGCTTGGCGCGCGCTCCGACATCGACCCATCCGCCGAACCTAACATCACGCCCTACGTCGCGGAGGTATTCCCGGCCGAAATCGGTAACAGCACCTTTTCCGTTCGCACCGTTGCTCCAGAGCGTACGTTCTGGCAGAAGGTCGCACTCCTCCACGAAGAGGAACATCGCACGACGGATGACCCTCCGAAGGCTCGTCTGGCTCGCCACTACTACGATATCTGGTCTCTGATCCAGGCAGGCATTGGCGAGAGGGCGATGGCCGACACTGGACTTTTTGAGCGCGTCGCGGCCCATCGCGTCATCTTCTTTCGCAAAAACAGGGAGGCTCAGGCGTCGCTGCGGGCAGGCAGCTTGCGTGTGATTCCGTCCGTTAGGCGTCGCAGCGCCTGGAAACAGGATTACGAAGTGATGCGCGAGTCGATGTTCTTCGGCGAGACGCCCAGCTTCGACGACATTCTCGCTGTTGTCGCCGACTTCGAGCAGCGGTTCTGCAATTGGCTTGGGCGAACACTGGCCGCGAGCTGACGGAGTACGAGAGAGCAAGATTCTTGCGCGACGAGGTTATGCGCGGTCGGGGCGCGAAGCTGAGCGCGCTGTTCCGAGAGGAGGCAAGAGCGCTCCACCGGTCGATCATCTTGGGTCGATGAAGTACGTTTCTTCAATGAATGGAAAAGGAGTCATCCATGATCGTTGAGTCGATATCTCGAATCGCTGCGATCTTGGCCTTGGACGGCGACAAGCTGTCGAGCTACATGAACGAAGACACGCGAAGCGATCGGGTTTCTAGCTGGGGCAGCCAACTCGATGGAAACACGGAGCGCGACCTCCTGAAGTCGGCCGACTAGAATCGCATCTACGCTTACATCGGTTCCCAGGGACCCCGGCCCGTCGGCGGAGACAAGCGCGGGAATTAGCCTCCGACGACGGATAAGGCTTCAGCGACGCGGCGGCGATCGAGCTCCCCGCCGCGCCAATGCGTGAGGAAGCGCTGGAAGTAGTGGCGAGCCCTCTGTGACTCGCCCCGCTGAAGCTCGAGGCGTCCAAGGAAGTAGAGGCTTCGAACGAAAGGGACCGGCTGTTCCAGGTGCTCGGATCCGCTCTCGGCCGCCCGGGTGAAGGCGACTTCTGCGTCCTCGAGACGTCCGGCGGCGAGCTCCGCTTCGCCGAGAGCCGTCCACACCTGGACGTGCTCGGGATAGACGTGCCAGTGGAATTCGACGCCTTTCGGAGGCAGCAAAGCCGCCGCGTGGCGCATCGCCGTGACTCCGGCTTCCACGTCGTCGCGCGCCAGCGCCAGCCGCCCCCGAAGGACGAAGAGCTGACGTTCCTCGACTCTGTTCCGCCCGTGCGCTTCCCACGTAGCCTCGAGCTTGCGAGCGAGCGCATCCGCGAGCGAGCTTTCGCCGAGACCCTCATGGGCGAGCGCGGCGACGAAAATGGCCTTGAGCTCCGGGAATTCGCCGGCACCGGACGTCTGCGCCAGCCGTGCTTCCTGGAGAGCCTGACCTGGCCGTCCCATCTCGAGCAGCACTTCGGCCTTCCAACATCGCGCCAAAGACGCATAGGCGTTCGGATCCCCGTAGGTCATCGCCGCATCATCGAGAAGGTCGAGGGCTTCTGTCGCGTTTCCTCGGTACAGGGCATTGCGGGCGAGCGATACCGATGAACGCCACCGCGCCTGAGGTTCTGCCGAGGATGAGAACTGTCGAGCTCGTGCATCTGCCTGAGCCCAATCTCCTCGGAGCACAGCCGTGCGCCAGAGAGCGTAGGGAATCGTCCATTCACCCGGTCGCAGCGCGGAGGACCGTTCGAGATAGTCCTCCGCTTGATCGAGTCGCCCCCATTCCGTCAAGTACCACCCGAGTACGTACTGCTCGAACCATCCGTTCTTTGCGCCGAGATCCGACAGATACTGGTATCCGACCTCCATTTGATCCAAGGCCGCGCGAGCGTTTGCAGCGTCGATGTAGTCGCCCACGAACTCCGAGCCGTCTCCGATGAGCCGTTCGAACTCGCGAATCGCGTCTTCATAGCGCTCATGAAACGCGTAGCGCCTGGCGAGGTTGTTTCGCCACGCTGTCATCTCCGGATAGACACGAAGCCCATCTTCGTAGATTGCGATCGCTTTTGTAAGAGTAGACCAGTGCGCCCCGTAATATATGCCTTCTACGCGATAGCGCTCGTCGAGGGGAAGCCGCTCGGAGAGCGCCAGAGCCCGACCCATATAGTCTGCCGCCAGGTCGTCATGCCCGAGAGTCGAATGAAGGCCCCCGAGGTTGGCGAGTCCCAGCGCAAAAGTGGGATCGATCTCGACCGCCCTTTCCAGCAACACCGTGGCCTCAGAACTCTTGAAGTCGTTGGCGAGAGTGATGCCTTCCGAGTAGAGACGCCACGCCTCCACAGAGGATGTGGTCGCCGCCGCGATTGTCGGAGGGCTCGCGGAGGGGCGTGAGATCGCATAGCTGCCACGAATCACCGCGGCCACCTGATCTATCAACGAGAAAAGACTCTCCTCTCCTTCGCCGTCGACCTGCTCGGACTCCAGGATTTCGCCGCTTTCGGCATCCTCAATCGTGACAGCGATGCGGAACAAACTACCGACGCGCGCATAACTGCCACGAATGACGGTGCCTGCCTCTACATCTCTGGCGACCTCGCGAATTTGATCCAAGGAAGGTGACGGTTCTTCTAGAATGCGATGGTCCTTCAAGCTCTCATGAAGCCTCGATGTACTGGTGACTATGATCTCCGGCGACTGCGAGAGCTCGGTCACGAGCAACTCAGTGAGTCCATTGCGAAGCCAGGCGAGATCCGCATCGCTCGTAAGGTTCTGAAAGCGCAGAACCGCGAGAGAGGGACGTTTCGCCGCGGAGGGCAAACCCTTCCCGACGTCCGTGACGCCGTCTATCTCACTCGGTGTGCGATTCGACACGAACCAGGCCGCGGTGGCAACGACGGAAAGCGTGAGCGCCCCGACGAGCCACGGCGCCAATCGCCGCTCCGTTATTCTTCGTACTTGCTCGGAGGGAAGCCCGACCCCGAGGTCGGCGAGCACCTCGGTGAAGTTCTGGTAGCGCTGGCCCCGGTCCTTGATTAACGCTCTGGTGACGACTGCCGCCAGAGACGTCGGCACGTCGCCGCGGAGCTTGGTGATGGGTTCCGCTTCTTCCTTCGTGATGGCACGCATGAGGTCAGGAACCCCGTCGCCGTGGAAGGGCCGCTGGCCGGAGAGCATCTCGTAGAGGACGGCGCCAAAGGCGAAGATATCGGCCCTCGCATCAACATCCGATTCGCCGCGCACTTGTTCCGGCGACATATAGGCGAGCGTTCCCGGCATGCCTCCCGTACGTGTAAGACTGCTGGCACCGATGAGCTTGGCCAATCCGAAATCGAGGAGTTTAACCGTGCCGTCGTTGGTCACGATGACGTTCGCGGGTTTGACGTCGCGATGAGTAATGCCTGCCGCGTGCGCTCGCTCGAGCCCTCGCGCGATTTGGACGGCCGCTTTTCGAGCTTCGTCGATCGGCAAGGCGCCTCGACGGAGAATTCTATCGAGCGTCTCGCCTTCGTAGAAGGCCATGACAATGAACGGGTGGCCCTCCGGTGTCTGGCCAAGGTCGTAAACCGTGCAGATGTTTGGATGGTCGAGGCTCGATGCAACGCGCGCTTCTCGTAGGAAGCGCTCCTGGCGCCTGTCGTCCACTTCCGTGGATTGGGAGAGAAACTTGATCGCGACCTTACGGCCGAGCCTGGTGTCTGCGGCTTCATACACGACGCCCATGCCGCCGCTTCCGACCTCCCGAATGAGCCGGTAGGGACCGAGCTGACTGTCTCGGAGCACTGGGGTTCTTCCAGCAGGGAAGGGCTTCGGGCGCGTTTGTCCTGTTTTCGTATCCGCAGTGTCGTCGACCATGCGGAGAACGAGCGATCGAAGTTCGGAATCTCCGGAGCAGTGCTCCTCCAGGAACGACCAGTACTCCTCCCCAGAACGGGACCGCAGCTCCACAAGGAGATCCTGCGCTTTCCTCAGTCGTTCTTCCGGCAGGTTCGAATCGGCCATGCTTGTGCCGCTCGACTATAAAGTTTAAGGGGCGCGGGGGTTTTCTGCCAAACAGTCACCGGCGGAAGCCGAAGAAGCCCTTCCTGATCACATAGGTCAGGTGGACACTTCTACTCGACGTTATCCGGGCATCTTTTTTTTCGCGACGCGCGCGTTCACACCGGCTGGCGTCTCCGTCGAAAATCCTGAGAGCGTGAAGTGGCGCGACATTAACCCTACGGCCGCATCGGCGTGTTGCTCGCGAGCTTCCTTACCGCGGTTTCCCGCGAGCTCGGTGTTCCCGCGGGGCCGCGCACGCTTCCCTTGAGCTCCGTCGAGGACGATGGCGTTCCCATGGCCTGCGGCAGTGGTGTCGGGGAGCTCCGACAGTCCCGCGTTCGAGGTCTAGGAAGAGATGAAAGTCGAGGAGGCCATCGAGGTCGATTCCTCCCTGGTGGAGGAGTCGGTCCTGCAGGCAACGGATGCCGCGTCGCCTCCGATCCGGCGCGTCTATCGCCGGGAGCGGAACGCCGTCTACGAGATCGCGGAGCCTGACAAACGCGACGCCGCATTCCTGGAGCTTGACGCCGGCTGGTTCGCACGGCTCGGCCTCGGAACGCCCCTTCTGCAACTGCTCCGGGAGTTCGAGACCGTTTTGACCCGGGTGTCGCGATGCTTCGTTCTCTCGGCGGGCCGGACCCGGGATGAGGGTGCCGACCTCCACGACAGTCGCGGAGCGATGCCGACGCTCGCGGTGAAGCTCATACCGGGCTCGCTTCTCGACTTCGTCCGTGTCGCACCCTTGCTTCGGAGCGAGCTCCTGCACGTCGAAGACATGCTGGACCCTGACTTCGGTTACGAACGGGATCTACCCTCGTTCGATGTCGATGCGGTTTACGAGAAGCTCGTGACTGTACACCATACCGCCCGCGTAACCCTCGAGCTATCACTTCTTAATGCTGGTCGGCGGGCTGGCGACGGGAATAACTGCCTCGCGAGGATCGGCTGGCCATCGTATGGTCGCGACCTGGAAGGTGTTCATCGGTCGGGAAGAGAAAGTTTACACTTTGACGGGTTCCGAGCGCGGCTGTACTCTTGGGGGCGCCGCATGGGAGATAGAGTGGCGCCTTCGGCCATCGGGCCATACCGGGTCGTCGACGTCTTGGGCGTCGGCGGTATGGGCGAGGTGTACCTCGCTCACGACCCGCGTTTGAAACGCAAAGTTGCCCTCAAGCGAGTGATCGAGGCTCATCCCGAGACCCCAGAAGCCAAAGAGCGCTTGTTGAAAGAGGCGCGTGCTGCGGCGAACCTCAATCATCCGAACATCGCGGTCGTGTACGACGTCATCGAGCACGACGGCGAGCCGTTCATCGTGATGGAGTACGTCGAAGGGGAGACGCTTCGCGAGCGTCTGAAACGAGGCCCTCTCACGGACGAAGAAGTGCTCGACATTGCGACCCAGATTACGAGCGCGCTCTCCGAAGCTCACAGCCACGGCATCGTGCATCGGGACTTGAAGCCTTCCAACATTCTCACCGGTGCCGCGGGCAGGGTAAAGATTCTCGACTTCGGTCTGGCCAAGACGCCCGTATCGGACGAGGATCCCGCGACCACCACCGGTCGCGTTTTGGGCACTCCGGCCTACATGGCGCCCGAGCAGATGCTGGGCTACCAAACCGACCATCGTTCCGACCTCTACAGCCTCGGTCTCGTTCTGTTCGAGCTCCTTACCGGCCGCAGACCCTTCAATCGCGAGAAGGAGTTCGTAACCCTCGAGAGTATGAAAAGCCGGGTTCCCAGAGCGCCGGATCCACTGGGCGAGCCCATCGCCCAGGCGATGTCGTGGGATCCTTCGGATCGCTTCCAGTCGGCCGCGGAAATGGGTAATGCGCTCGAGCGCGCGGCACGGGCTCAAGAAGACACTCCGACTCGGTTCAGGGCGCCGCGTTCTGGCAGCGACTCCCTCACGCCCCGTCCGCGACGAAGGTTCGTCCCTCTGATCCCGGTAGCGATCCTCCTTGGGGGCCTGCTTCTCGTCTCGCTCGCGCGGACTCTCTTCCGGGCGCCCGCTTCCTATGGCGGCGGCCCGGCGGTGGTTGCGGTACTGCCGCTCGAGAACGTGAGCGGCGATCCTTCGATCGATCACATAGGCTTCGGAATCGCCCATACGCTGATCACGAAGCTCTCGGCTCTGCCCTCGATCACGATCGTCTCCCGTACCGCGGCGCGAGAGTATGGCGCCACGAGCCGCGATACGAGGGAGCTGGCACGCGATCTTGGAGCCGCGTTCGTCGTCAAAGGCTCGGTGCAACGTGTGGGGGCGACCCTTCTGATCACGGCGAACCTCGTCCGCCGGGATGACTCTGTCGCCTGGGGCGATGAGTTCGAGGGCGGCGTCGACCAGCTGTTCGAGCTCCAGCGCCGCCTGGCAGAGGGATTGACCCGGGCCTTACACCTGAATCTCACACCGCAGCAGAAGCGCCGCCTCGACGAACCGCCGAGCGCCAACGTGAGCGCGTATGCGGAGTACTCGCAGGGCCGATATTTTCTGGAGCGGTCGAGGGACGTGGAGGATCTCGAGCGAGGCATTCGTCTGCTCGAGGGCGCGGTCACCAAGGACCCTCGGTTCGCCCTCGCGTATGCCGCACTCGGCGAGGCCTATTGGACACGTTTCGAGCAGACGACGGACCGGATCTGGACGGAAAAGGCCCGAGAGACCGCGGAACAGGCACGTCGTCTCGACCCGGATCACCCTTCGGTGCACTTCGTTCTGGCCGTCATCGACAACGGAACCGGCCGGAGCGACGAGGCGATGAGCGAGCTTCGCCGAGCGATCGCGCTTCAACCCAACTACGACGATGCACATCGACTCATCGGCGAGATTCTCGCCGATCAAGGCGACATCGACGGGGCGGCTTTCGAGTTACGCCAGGCAATCGCGATTCGCCCGGATTTCTGGGGCCATCACTACGGGCTCGGCCTCGTGAACTACCGTGCGGGACGACTCGTCGAAGCAGTGCGAGCGTTCGAACGTGTCAACGAGCTCCAGCCCGATCTGCCGAACGGATTCCAAGCGCTCGGTGCGACCTACCACACCATGGGGAACCTCGATCGTGCGGTGCCCAACTACCGGCGAGCCCTCGATCTCAGCCCCAACGCGCCTTCCTATAACAACCTGGGAACGCTCTACTACCGCCAGGGGAAGTTTGCCGAAGCCGTGCAAGCCTACGAAAAGGCCCTGGCACTCGAACCCAACCGCCCAGTCACCCATCGAAACCTGGGCGACGCGTATCGACGGCTGGGCGACGAGGGCAAGGCGGACGCCGCCTATTCTCGTGCCACGGAGCTCCACCGGAACTTGCTCGCGGTGAACCCGAGAGACGCGCGCACGATGAGCTCGCTCGCGCTTATGGAGGTCAAGCTCGGAAACGTCGAGGAAGCACTTCGCCTCGCCGAAGAGGCGGCCGTGCTCGCACCGTCCGAGGCGGCGGTCTTGTTCGACAAAGCCGTCGTCCAAGCGCTTGCTGGGCGGCATCGAAACGCCATCGAGACCCTGCGCGAGGCCATCGAGCAGGGCTACGGCATCAGCGAAATCCAGGAGGACGACGACCTGGACTCGTTGCGAGAACTGCCCGAATTTCAGGCGCTTCTGGAAACGTCGCATGTTTCCCGTCGTTGAACGTCATAAACAAGGAGGCTCTCGTGAGTGGATTTCTTGAGGCCGTCTTCCTCGCGTATCTCGCGACCGTTCTCGCGCAAAGCGAAACCCCCGATAAAACCCCGGACATCGTGGTGAATGCCGACGGGAAATGCACGACCCAATACGAATACATCCAATGCGACGACCACAAGCCCTGCAAAGAAGATAAGAAGATCGAATGGGACGTCACCAACCATTACGCTCAGGATGCGATCGTAGTCGTATTCAATTTGAAGCACAGGGCCTCAGGGCTCTACGTCGACCCGCTCGTGGGCCCCGGAAACGACGGGTTGCACGCCGTCAAGGTCAACTACGGAGGCAAAGAATCGCTCAAGACCAAAGTGAGGAAAATCGAGCTCGACTATTTTCTGGGGCAGTACGAGTACAAGGTTGCCGTGAGCTTCGACAACGGAGGCTCTTTCGGCGTGTGCCTCGATCCGAGGATTGACATCGGGAAGTGAGCTCGAAGCGGGTCAGCGCAGTGCAGAATCACCGTCCCGACGCCGATCCCGTTCTTGGGTTTTGGGGGGGCCGAGCCAGCGCACGAACCACTCGACGTTTCGCCGCATCGTCTCGCGCACGAGGTCGGCCTCAAGGCTCGATGATCGCGAGGCGAAGCTCTTGCGGTCTCTCGACACGCCGGCGGAGCGCCGGTTCTATGGGTATGGATGTTTTCGGCGGACAGGAAGCTGGTGTACGCGTCGGAGACGGTGGTGGAGCGACACAGGAGGGGTTGATCGTCGTGCGGGACCGGCAAACGTTCGCGCCGGGCGAGATCGCTATCGCGTCTTGGCAAAGGAAGTCGATGCGCGCTACCAAACGCGAGGGATCGTGCTGGCATCGAAGCAGGTGGTTTAGCGCTGGTCACGCTTTATCAAACGGAGCGTCTCGGTATAGATGTCCCTTCTGGGCCCGATGGCGATGACTTCGAGGACTCGCGAAGACGGCCGATAGATGATCCGCATTTTTCCCACACGGAAGCTCCACAATCCTGCGAGGTCTTCCAGGAGGGCCTTTCCGCTTTTCGGCTCTCTAAGGATCTCACTCAAAGCCGAACGGATTTTTCGTTTGAGGTCCGGATGCAGCGTTCGAATCAGCGACCGAGTTTCATCGGGGAGCCTCAGCCGTCGGGAAGCCACTGGCTCGGTTCAATCGCCGAATAGCTCATCGAGACTATAGAGCTTCGCACCACGCTTGAGAGCTCGCAGACCAATGCGAATCTCCTCCATCAGCTCGGGATCGGAACGCACGGCAACTGTTTCTTTCCAGCTCTCGAATTCGTCCGGGCTCACCAGGACGGCCACCGGCCTGCCGTTGCGTGTAATCGTGATGACCTCGTCTCGAGATGAGACCTCTTCTACGAGCTCGCTCAATCGAGCCTTGGCGTCCGAGAGCGGTAGGGTTTTCACCTGGCCTCCCAGTGAAATTGGTCTGAATTCAGACCCATCATAGCGAAGACGCGGCAAAGCGTCAACGATCGACGGTTTCTGGGGGATGCCCTGCGATTAGCCGCATGGGACGAGGTCCGCTAGGGTCGCGCTCGAATGGACCCTCCCCGTTCGCGCTCAGGGACGGGTAACGGCCCCCGCGGAGAAATCCGCTTCGGAGCTGTGGCGTCGCTTGAAAACGCGCCTCCACAGATCTCTCGTATTCTGATTCACATCTTCCGTCAGGACCGCGAGCGCGTTCGCATGAAGTCCGCCTTGAAGTCGGGTAATGGGAACCTTCGGTTGACCGGTGCTCCTCGAGTCGTAGCGGACCTTCAAGAGAGCGGGTTGCTGAAAGAGCCGAAGTCGGTTGGTAGCCGTCGTCCAGCCAGCCAGGAGCGGCGCCCCCAGACAGAGTGTGCGCTCGCGCAAGGATAGGGGGCCGATCTCCTCCCGGATCTCGCGGAACAGCTCACGGGCTTCGGAGCGCGTCTTTCTGTTGGGTCCGAAAAGAATGGCGGGTACGATGCCCGGCAGGGCGGATCGAACGGCTCGCAGCTTGGCATCGGCGCGCGCGCGCAGCAGGGGCTTCGTCGAGCTCCGCAGCTGCCGGTAACCCTCGAGCCAGACGCACATGATCCGGACGAGAGAGGGGCCGAGCCGCTCGAAATCCTGCCGGTAGAGCTCCCTTTGAAGAGCTTCGAGCTCCGGGGCGCTGAACTCCGGGTGCTTGAAGTGCATGGAGAACCCGTCCCAACGCCTCAGATCGGGGTTGTCTCGATACTCCGGCAGATAGCGGTCTTCGGCCAGAACCTGTTTGTGAAAAGGCGTGCCCGGGAAGGCGAAATAGATGAGGATCTGGGTGAGTGAGGGGCCGAGATTCATCAGGCGATCGAATTCCCGTCGAACCTTCTTCGAGTCCTGATAGGGAAACCCGATGATCATCGAAGACAGAAGCGCGACGCCGCGGGATCGCAGGGAAGCGTAGAGAGCCTCGAGCTTCTCGCCCTGGAGTTTCGCATAGCCCGACTCGGCGCCTTCGAAGGCGGTCCAGATGGTATCGAAGCCCATTTCGGCGATTTCATCGGCGCTGAACTGGGAAAGACCTCGGACGCTTCCGAATCCCATGAGGGAAAGCGGCTTACCTCCCTCCCGCACGCACTCCAGGAACTCCAGGGCCCTTTTTCGATACAGGAAGAAATCCTCGTCGATGAAGATGAAGCTGCTCAGAGTATCTCCCTGCGCTTCGGCTCTTCTCTCGATCGCCCGGATTGCCTCGTAGATGTCCCGGCCAGTCTCGAGAAAGGGAACGTATCTGCGCTTGAAGAAGTGCGAGGTACAACAGAAGTCGCATCCATTGGGACATCCGAGCCCGGCCGTGAGGTGCCCCACGATCGTAGGTTGTTGATAGGAATATATTCGGATGGCCGGGATCGGGGCGTAGGGATGTGAGATGGGTCTTCCGTCATTCTCACCCAGGAGGCGACGCATGAAGCCGACGCCTTCCTCGCGGCAGACGTGATCGGCATAAGGGTCGAGTAGCTCGTCGGGGAGGACGGTGCCGTAGCCGCCGAGGATGATGCTCGCATGCGGAGCATGGGTGCGAATCAGCTTCACCATTCGACGAACCTTGTGAAACGTGGCGACCACGAAGTTGATGCCCACGTAGTGATAGCGATCGGCTTTCAGCTCGCGGACGAGCTCGCGCTCGGACGGGTAATGGAGCACCACGGAAGAAGCCTGGATGTTCTCGGCCAGGTAATCGATGGCCCAACACCGAATCACCTGCCGAAAGCTGAAGATCCCCTGCGCGCGCGTGACCTGGGCGTGGAAAAGCTCCGCGCCCACGGAGTCACCCTCGCCCGGTCCGCCGAAGGGGCGACAAACCGATGTGAACAGAATTTTCGGACGACCGGAGCTTGATTGGGGTTCTTCCATCCTTGTGCCTCCCGAGGTGGCTCTCTAATGGCTCACCATGAACGTCGTTCCGTCATTTGGAGTTCTTCCGCGGGCTTTTCAAACGGGCGTCAAGTGCGCGGTGAAATGCCGGAGGAAGGGTGCCTCGTAGGTGAGCTCGAGGCCGCGGATCCGCTCCCGCCTTTTCCATACCTCCAGAATGACCTCCACCACATAGTCCATGTGGCTCTGGGTGTAGACCCGCCGCGGTATGGCGAGTCGAACTAGGTCCATCGCGGCGTGGGCCCCGAACATGAGAGTTCCGATCTCGACCGCCCTGATTCCGCCCTCGAGGAATAGCTCGCAGGCGAGCGCTACTCCGGGAAACCGAGCGGGAGGGATTTGCGGCAGAAATCCCCGGGCGTCGATATAGATGGCATGGCCTCCCGGGGGCTGTACGATGGGGACACCCTCGGCGGAGATATGGTTCCCGAGGTAGGCCGTGGAGGAGATTCGATAGTGCAGGTAGTCTTCCTCGAGCGCTTCGTCGAGCCCCACGGCAATCGCCTCGAGGTCCCGGCCGGCCAGTCCTCCGTAGGTCGGATAGCCCTCCGTGAGGATCGAGAGGTTTTCCTCCTGCTGGGCCAGAGCGTCGTCGTTGGTGCAAAGGAACCCGCCGATATTCGCGAGCCCGTCCTTCTTCGCCGACATGGTGCAGCCGTCGCCGAGGGCGAACATCTCCCGGGCGATTTCCTTCGGGGTCGTGCCCGCGTAACCGGGCTCGCGCAGCTTTATGAAGTAGGCGTTCTCAGCGAAACGACAGGCGTCGAAGTAGAGGGGAATTCCGTGGCGATGGCAGAGATCGGCGACGGCACGCGCGTTCGCAATCGAGACCGGCTGCCCGCCCCCCGAGTTGTTGGTCACGGTCAGCATGACCAGCGGGATTCTCTCTCGACCCACGCGTTCGATGAGGTGAGCGAGTGCCTCGACGTCCATGTTCCCTTTGAACGGATGGCGATTCCCGGGATCCTTCCCCTCGGGGATCACGAGATCGACGGCCTCGGCTCCCTGATATTCGATGTTGGCTCGGGTGGTGTCGAAGTGGGTGTTGTTCGGAACCACGTCTCCCTTCTTGCAAAGGCAGGTGAAGAGCAGCCGCTCCGACGCGCGCCCTTGATGCGTAGGGATGACGTGCTTGTAGCCGAAGATGTCCCGCACCGCAGCTTCGAACCTGACGAAGCTGCGGCTCCCGGCATAACTTTCGTCGCCCTCCATCATGGACGCCCATTGCCGCGTGCTCATGGCCGCGGTTCCCGAATCGGTGAGGAGGTCGATAAGGATCTCGTCCGCGGGAATCAAAAAGACGTTGTGATGCGCGCGAGCGAGAATCGGTTCGCGCTCCTCCCGGGTGGTCCAGCGGATCGGCTCCACCGTCTTGATCTTGAAGGGCTCGATAACGGTCCGGATCGGCACGAGAAACCCACTTCCTTGACAGGTAAGTAAGTAGTTACTTACAATCCTATCATGGTGGCGGTGCGAATGCGCAAGCCGGCCGCGGAAAGGCGCCGGGAGATCGCGGAAGCCGCGCTCCGGATCGTGGGCCGGCGGGGAGTGACCGCGCTCACCACCGCGAACCTGGCCCAGGAGGTCGGTCTCACCACCGGAGCCCTCTTCCGCCATTTCGCGAGCCTCGACGACGTGCTCCGGGAGGCCGTCCGGCAATCGCTGGAGAGGATGGAATCCACGTTCCCCGAGCCGTCGCTCCCTCCGCTCGATCGGATCTCACGGCTCGCCAGAAATCGCGTGGGGATCTTGTCCTCGGACCCGGGGCTCGCCTGGCTCGTGCGCTCGGAGCAGGCGCTCCACGCGCTTCCCCGGGACGCGGTGGATTCACTTTTGGAGTTCGTGTCCCGCTCGCGGCGATTTCTCCTGGAAGCGATCGAGGAAGGAGCCCGAAAGGGGAGTATTCGACGTGACATCGAGCCCGAAGCGCTTCTCGTTGCGGTCGCGGGAACGATCCATGCGCTCGTGGGGATGCCCGGGATCCACCGCCTGGCGCGGGGTTCCCGAAGGATCGAGCCGGAGCGTGTTCTCGAGGGGCTGATGCGCATGCTCGCGCCGTCCGGTCGGGGAATGACACGAAAGTTGAAACTGGTCCCGAAAGAGAGGAAGAAATGAACATCCATAGCGACAGCAAGGTCGGTCGCATCGCGGCCGCGCTCCCGCTTTCTACGCGTGTCTTCGCCCGCTACGGCATCGATTACTGCTGCGACGGAGGCCTGCCGCTCGTCACCGCCTGCGAAAGCCGAGGACTCGACGCAATGAGAGTAGCGGAAGAGATTCAACGGGAAGTGGGTCCCGAGGTGGGCTCCGCGGAGAGCTGGAGCGAGGCGCCCCTTCAGGATCTCGTGACGCACATCCTCGTGGCCTATCACAAGCCCCTCAAGGAAGAGCTTCCGAGGCTCGAGGCCATGGCCCGCAAGGTTCTCGAGGTCCATCGAGACAAAGAGCCCGAGATGCTGACCGAGCTCCTATCCGTTTACCTTGGACTCAAGGCCGACCTCGAGCCGCACATGCAAAAAGAGGAGCAGATTCTCTTTCCGATGATCCAGCAGGGGCAGGGATCTCTTGCCGACGGTCCCATCTCGGTCATGAGGGAGGAGCACGACCAGGTAGCGGTGGCGTTGAAGCGTCTCCGCGAGCTGACCAACGACTACGAGGTGCCGCCTCGAGCCTGCAACACGTGGCGCGCTCTCTGGCACGGCCTCGCCGCGCTCGAGGAATCACTCCACCAGCACATCCACCTCGAGAACAACATCCTCTTCCCGCGCGCTCTCGGAAGCTGATCCCTTGGCAAAGAACATCACGCGCGCCATCACCGGAAAGGGCCGGAAAAGTCGTTCGACGGCGAGGGTGAGTGTTTCATCGAGACCGGAGACGGCAAGGCCGGCTTCGGGAGGGGCAACTTCTACGCGGAGCCGCTACCACAGGTGAAGATCCACGCCCCCGGTCGCCGTTGGCGCGCCGCGAGGGTCCTGTTCGAGAAGGACTGGCTGCGCCGGTAGTTCTGAGCGGCCAGTACGGGGATCAACTGCGCCGTTCGGCCCAAGACTTGAGGGAAATGACGCTGAGCTTTGGCGGCAGGCCTTCGCGTATCGCAAAATTAAGTCGGGCATTGGAGGGATTTCGGCCCCCCTTCCTGGTCCCGGTTTTGCACGTGTGGTTCG
>Ga0184637_10000285_pt1 | contig 37071 bp, 31 predicted proteins | sample PLM3_127_b2_FD_133143 | JGI IMG/M metagenome (GOLD analysis project Ga0184637, IMG submission 133143) | Groundwater sediment microbial communities from an aquifer in East River, Colorado, USA - PLM3_127_b2 | ecosystem: Environmental > Terrestrial > Soil > Riparian zone | place: USA: East River... | reverse complement strand
CACCCGCGGACACCACTGCCGAACCGCGCAGCAGGCCCAGCAGCTCGGACGCCGGCAGGCCCGTCCAGTCCCCAACCTGTGCGAGGAAGTCCCCGGTTGGGATCACGGCACCGGCGGTGAAGCACATGTGCTGGGCGATCATGGCCGAATGGTGGTCGCGGCAGCGCGTCAGATAGGCGGCCAGCTCCGCCTCGGAGAGGGCGTCCGGATTGACGGCCTGCAGCTCCCGGTGGGTGGCAATTGCGGATGGTTTGCGATTCTCGTCCCAGTCGCGAAGCTGCTCCCGCCAGAGCTTCTGCGCGAAGACTTGTTCAGCGCGCTGAAAGCGCTCGGGGATTTCGGCGTCCGGAGCCGGCAGCACCTTCTTGTAGGCGAAACCGTTCACGTAGCCCATCTGGAGGCCATCGATGAGCATCCCGTAGAAGCGGGCGAAGTCGTTGGTGCCCCTCTTGAAGGAGGGGGGATGCGTCTCCTGGAAGTACCGCGTCATCGGGCGCGGGAAGTGCACGGGGTCTTGCTCCCACGATCCTGGCCCTGGCGGCTCAAAACGGAGTTCGGGCGAAGTGTCTGATGCAGTCATGGCGGTTCCTCCCTCTGGGACGGCCCACAGATCTTGCGGCGCCGCCGCGGGCGATTAATGTAGTCCCGAATTTCCAAACCGTCAAGATCGAGGAAAGCGGCGCTCGCGGATGTATGGCCGATTCAGCAATCAGGTAACCAAGATGATTTACGCTGCAACGCCTGATTATCCAGGTGGGGGAGCATGCGAGCGAAAGTCGATTCGCTGGGAGGCGTGTAGCGATGCTAACCGAAACGAGGGCTCACGTCAGCTTCAACACCCTACTGCGGACCTTGGCATCCTCCAGACGCGTCCCTTGAGGAGAGGTTCCGATCCTCCTCTGGCGCCGGCCGATTCCGACCATCCGAGCGGTATGGTAACGTTCGCCATGCCCAGGGACCCCGGATTCGACAGCGCCGAGTCCGACCTCGGCCCTCGACGCCCGCATCACACGTCGTGATTTTCTCGACTCGAGCCTGCTCGCCGCCGGAAGCGTGCTGCTGCGACAACCCGCGCCGCTCGCCGCGTTGTACGCGCCCGGGGAGAACCCGGAATGGGAGGGGTACGGAGGCGTCGGCGACTACGCGCGCTCGCACGGCAACACTTGGGAGGCGCTCACCGTCGCGCACGATACCCGAAGTCGATGATCTTCGGAACCGGCCGGCCGTCCTGAAGCGATACCATGACGTTCGAGGGCTTCGGATCGCGGTGGATGACGCCCTTCTGATGGGCGTGCTGGACGGCGAGGCAAACCTGGATGAGGAGCCCGACCCGATCGCGGGTCTTCAGGTGCTCGTGATCGCAGTACGCGGTGATGGGAATGCCGTGGACGAGCTCCATCGCGAAGTAGGGACGTCCGGTGTCCGTCGCGCCCGCGTCGAACACGCGCGTGATCGACGGATGGTCCATCACCGCCAGCGCCTGCCGCTCGGCCTCGAAGCGCGCGATGACTTCCTTGGTGTCCATCCCGAGCTTGATGATCTTGAGGGCGACCCGTCTCTCGAAAGGCTCGCGCTGTTCGGCCATGTAGACGACGCCCATCCCGCCCTCGCCCAGGACCTGGAGGATTTTGTACGGGCCGATTTGAACGGGATGATCGGCGGAATCGGTCGTGGTCCGCGGGCCGCGGCGAGCGTTGGTGACCTCGGTCGAATCGTCGACTCCCATAGCTGAGCGCCTCGCGTCGGCGTGAGAGAGGAGGAATGCTATCCTCTCTTCCACCACTTCCGCCAATGTAGCCTTGAGGAGGCTCAGGAGGTCCCGGCCATCATCCGCCCAAGCGGCTCGCGGTTTGCCGTCCGCCATCCGTGGTCTGTGGCGGTGGTCGTCGGTCTGCCGTGCGCGGTCCGCGGTCCTACATCGCCGTCCAGCCGGCGTCTACGGCGAACGCGGTGCCGGTGACGAACGTGGACTCATCCGATGCGAGAAACAGCGCGGCCGACGCGATTTCCTCTGGATCGGCCAGGCGCTTCATCGCGTGATGTGCGACGAGCGGAGCGATCACCGCATCCGGATCTGCCGCATCCTTGAGCCGCCTTTCCGTTTGTGCAGTCCGCGTCGAGCCCGGGCACAGGCAGTTCACGCGGATGTTCTCACCTGCATAGTCGAGTGCCATCGCCTTGGTCATCAGCACGATCCCGCCCTTGGCGGTACACAGTGTTGCGCCTCCCGCCCAGCCCACGAGCCGCACCGCCGAACAGATAGGCATTTCTATTGGTCGGGTGCTGATGAGAGTCGAGAGAATTTCTCCCCGCCGAGGGGGTGTTTGCAATCGAGGGGAACGTCTATTGAGGCAGGAGGGGGCGCCGACAAGGAAGCGGAGGACATTACGCGCCAATTCGCGGGTTTCAAGAGACACGGGAAGCGTCCGTTTGAGGGGAATTAGTGGAATCTGAGCTCGGAAGGTTGTGGCTCGAAGCCCTTACCGCTTTCGATCTACCTGGACTGGGGACGGTACGACCTCAGCAACGACGCAACCGAGACCGACATTCCCGGCTACGGCCGGCGCCTCGGGAACACTCGTCTCGAAGGGCTGCAAAGTCGCGGGCCGCGAGTGGAACGACAGTTCAGATCTCACGATCTGGGCGTGGCGGTCCCGCCACGTCCTTCGCGCGCTCTTCCCGTAGTGCGTCGGGTTCGTGCACTAGCGCGGTGTTTTGCGGACGCTGCTCAGCTCCGTGGCCGGAGCAATCTCGGGAAGCTCGAGCGCGAGAGAGAAAGTGACATCCGCCGGCGTCAGCTCCGAAGAGCCGGCCGCGTTGGCGGGCAAGCTCGAGGGCAGCGCGATCTCCATCGTCTTCTTTTGTACCGAGGGGATTCGGAGCAGGGCTTCGCGGTCGAATCGACCGCCGCCGTCTTCGATCGGGCGAAGTCCATCGAGCCCGAGCTCCTCCAGGACCTTTCGTCCCTCGGCATTCTCCCCGATAGTCGCCATCGCCTGGTCGAGGGTGGCTCGCTGCTGGGCGCCGAGCGCCTGCGAGCGCAGAGCGATGACCGGCAGCGAGAGCGGTGGGCTCGTGAACAGCGTCCGAAGCTTGTCTCCGAGCTGGGAGCGCAGTAAGGGGTTGTAATCGGCAACGAGCGCGGCGTCGACTTGGCCGTGGAGAACGCTCGCGACGGCGGAGAAGTCATCCGGCGCCGCTTCCAGGGAGCCGAACCAATCCTGGGGAGAGACTTCTCCCGCGAAGACTGCGCGGGCCAGAAAAGAGAGGGTGTGCCCCCCTGTGGTCTTGACGTACTGCAGCGAGTGGCCCCGAAGGTCTCCGAGCGCGCTCAGCGCCTGGTCCTCCGTTCGAACGACGAGAACTTGCCGATAGGTCTCGCTCCCCTCCCGATAGAATCGCCAGACGGGAACGAAGCCTTCTTCCGCGGGAAGGTCGAAAAGAAACGACGCCTCGCTCAGCACGGCAACGATGGCGCTCGGGTCCTTCTGGTAGAACGCGTCCGCGTCCTCCCAGCGACGGAAGATTTTCACGTCGACCACGAAGCCCGGAACCTCCGCGCTCATGTAGTCTCGGAGCGCCGTTACCGCGGTCGCGAGCCTTGTCGAGCTCTCGAGGGGCACGCTCGGCAAGTGCACGAGAAGCGCACCCGGCGCGGCAGAGAGCGGCGCCGTGAGGAGTAACGAAGCCAGGAGGTACGCTCCGGCGGTTCCAGGCCTCATCGATGGACCTTCTTGAGGTCCTCGATCCAGCTTTGGACCTCAGCGCGCCGTGCCACGCCCGAGGCGGAAGCGACGTACTCCTGGTAGAGACGGAGCGCCTCTTTGTTCTCGTTGCGCTCGTCGAGGGTGATTCCCATGTTGAGAGTAGCGGCTGCGGATGCCTCTGCTCCCGCGCGCGCGGCGGCGAAGTGTAGCTCCGCCTCGGCGGCTTGCCCGAGACGGGAGAGCGCCACTCCGAGATTGTTCTCCGCGAGCGATCGAAACGCGGGGTCCAGCTTTCCCGAAAGCGCTTGCGTCAGATCCTGGCGCGCCTTCTCGTCGGCCCCCTCGATGAGGCTCACCGTGCCCCGAGCGAAGAGGGCCCGCGCTTTGGCGACGGGCGTTAAGGAGAGCGCCATCGCGCGGCTCAGCCAGCCGTCGACGCTCTTGCGCGCCTTCGGCTCGACGCTCGCTTGCGCGAGAGCGGTCATCGAAGCCCCAATGAGAGCGGACGCGAGGTCGTGGTCGACGGCTTTGCAGAGCGCGCTGTCCGCGCTCGGAGCGCCTCCGCCGAGGGTCAATTGAAGCCAGCTCGAGGAGAGCCCGGGGCCTACCCCGCCCGCCGCCGCTCGGTTCTGGCACAGCTTCCGGCTCGCCGTAGCCTCGTCTACGGCGGCGGAGAAGTGTCCTGTCAGAAGCTGGACTTGGGCTAGCCCCACCCGCACGCTGAGCCACTCGGGAAACTTCCCCGCGGCGACTTCCAGGTGCTCCCGCGCTTCCGCGTTCTTGCCGCCGAGCCAGAGAACGAGGCCGAGGTTGCCTCTCGCCATGGCCTGGGAATCGTCTCCCTGGAGCTGGGTCACGACCTCGGTCATCCGCGCGCGTGAGGTCTCGAGATCTCCGTCGAGCGCGGCGAGGAGCGCGAGAGCTTCGATCGCGGGCGGGTACTGGTCTGTGCTGCCGGCGAGTTTCGTTATCCGTTCTCGCGCCTCCGGGATCGATCCCTCTTTGGCGACGAGCATCCCGTAGACGGTCGCGAGTACTGCGGCCGCTTCGCGCGAGAGCGGCGAATCCGCATCGTTCTCAGGAAGCGCGCCGAGGCGTTCCACGAGCGGCTGGAGCCGCTTTCGCGCCTCGGTCATCTCCCCTCTTCGAAGAAGAATCATCGCCAGGTTGAGCTGGACCACCCATGTGGAGTCCCCCTCGCCTTCCTGGGCCAGCACCCGCCGGTAAAGCGCTTCCTCTTCGGAGTGCTTTCCTTCGGCTCGAGCGAGCGCGGCGAGCTCGAGAAGAAGGGTCGCTTCGCCCGGGAAGCGCTTCTGCGCCTCTTCGAGGAGCGAGCGCGCTTCGCCCAGCTCCCCGCGAGTCCTCAGAAGCGCCGCGAGAGACGCGAGCGTCGGCAGATCCTCGGGCTCCCGCTCGAGCGCGCTGCGATAGGCGCTCGCGGCCCGGTCGAGGTCGCCGAGCTCGCGGTAGGCCTGTCCCGTGAGCAGGAAGACGTCGCGGGCGAGGCTCTCGTCGAAGTAGGCGGAGCCGCGCTCGAGGCGCGCGGCGGCGCCTTTGGCATCGCCGCGGCGCAGATCGATCTCCGCGAGGTGAAGGTGTGCGAGAGGCAGGGCGGGGTCGAGCTCGAGCGCCCGGGCATACAGCTCGTACGACTTCTCCCGCTCTCCCGCGCGATAGAGAAGATAGGCCCGGTTGTAGGCCGCGCCCGGCACCTTGTCGTCGAGGCGGACCGCCGTCTCGTAGGCGGATGCTGCCTCGTCCCACGATTGCGTCCGCGTCTGAATGGCGCCAAAGTTGGCAAAGGCCCTGGCGACAGCGGAGCCCGTCGGCGTATCCGGCGAAGTGCTGCGGAGAGGCTCGAGCGCGGCTCGATAGAGCTTCGACGCTTCCTCGATGCGACCGGCCTGGACGAGCGCGATCCCGAGGTTGCACTTCGCGACGAACGCCCCACGGTCGGGCGCACCGGCGCTCTGGAACGCGCCAATGGCGTCGTTCCATCGCCCGAGCGCGTACGCCACGTTTCCGAAGCTCAGAGCATATTGGGCGTTGCCCGGGCCAAGGCGCAGGGCCTGGGCAAGGGACGCTGCCGCTTCCTCGCGTCGCCCGAGTGAATCGAGCGCTCGGCCCCGAAGGTAGTGAACGACGTCGGTGTCGCCTGTCTTCGGCTTGTCGCCGACGTAGCCGATAGCCTTGGCCGCGTCGCCCCGGCGCAGACAGATGGCGGCGGCAAATGAGAGGAGCGACAGGTCCTTCGACTCCTGCTTCAAGCCCGCCTCGACCACTTTCATCGCCTGGTCCAGCTGCCCGTGATCGAGGTGCCAGGCCCCGAGGGCTTGAGAGGCTTCGACCACGGACGAGGCGCCCTCGAGCGTCGTTTTGCCGTCTCTCTCGATGACTTTCACGTGACCGGGCGCGGCGAGCCGGATCGGTTCGTCCTCGAGCAGCATCACGGTCGCGAGCGACGGGTGCGGGGCCTCCGCGAGAGTCGTGGCGGCGGAGAGCGCCATCGAAAAAAGGCCAATCGAGCCGACGAGCGCTAGACGAGGGCGGGCGCGCGTCGAGCCTCGGCGGTCCATCGTCACGTCCTCTCGCCCTCCACTACGCTAGAACGAATACTCGATGCCAAACATGGGAGTCAGCTTGTCGCGGAGGCCGTGGTCGTCGAGCCGGAACAAAAGGTTGAAGTCCACGAGAAAGCTTCCGCCGGGGTTGATCTTGACCCCCGCGGCGCCCGTGGTCTGGTTGTACGATTTCGTCTCGAACGAGATGTCGGGAAACGTGGTCGCGGCGGCGTCGAGACCGGTGAAGGTGCGCGACGTGAGCTGTGGAGAGTCGAATACCCGGAGCCCGAGAAGGTCGAAAGCGACGGTGACTCGTTCCGTGATGCCGAGGTCGATACCGGCGGCGTAGACGAACTGATCGGGAAGATCCGCTTTTTCTCCGGTGAGCACGTCGCCGGCGAGCAGGCTCTGCCCATTCCACTGATAGCCGACGTTGAAGTGCGGCGAAGCGAAGTGATTCGCGAACGAAAGCGCGACGAAGGGCTTGACCCCGAATGATCCCGAGCCGAGAAGGTTCTCCTCGTCGCCTGTGGGAAGACGGACGTCGACCGCGACCGCGAGGGCCTTGCTTCCCGAGAGGACCCGGTTCTTCAACCGCATCACGACGTCGCCGATTCCGCTGGCGCTCCCGGCGGCGACGAATCGCCTCGTATCGCCCAAATGCTCCTGGTCGTTGCTGTAGAAGTGGACCGCGTGGTTCGATGCCGTTCCGAGACGTTCGACCGTCGCATCGGAGGTGACCGTCAGCTCCGTGCTCACCAGCGGAATCCCGACCGACAAATCCATTCGATCGGTGAAGCCGTACGTCAGAAACGTCGTGAACTGTCCGACCCGAGCGTCGAGGGCGTTCGAGGTATTGACGACGTCGGCGCGGCCGCCGGGGGCGGCGCCGTCGTGAGTGAACACCGCGGGGACCGAGGAGAGATCCATACCTTCGATGGTGTCGAAGGTGAAGGACTGGAAGCTGACTCCGAAGGAGAACTTGCCCTTACCAATCGTTTCCGCCCGCTCCGCCAGGATCGGGCCGAAGCTGTTGGTGCTGCGGTCGAACGTCCCCTGGGACTCGTTGTAGGAATACGTGAAACCGGAAGCCGGAGACGGAAGGGGAACGGCGGTGAGCTGACTCGCGAGCGCGATGTTGAACTGAGTGAACTCGGATTGAAACGCGCTGTTGAAATGCGCGGAGTGGCTGGCCCCGCTCGGCAGGACCGCTTCGCTCTCGACGAAGAGACCCGTCGGGCCGTAGAGCGTGGGGATGAGATGCGCCAGCTTGCGGCTCTGCCCCAGGGTCGCCGCGGCGCTCGCTACCAGAAAAAAAAACGTGAATACGGTGATTCTCTTGGACACTCGAGACCTCCAGGTTTTCTATTCGCGTTTTGCCGATCTCGAAACGGAAAGGGCCCGGCTGGTGAATCACCTCCAGTTGGGATCCCTCGGTCGAGTCGGGGAAGCTGTCTGACCAAATTGATGCGTTTGGATTAAGAGCAAACGTCGTGCCAGAGCGGAAAACGGTGATACCCGAGAAGTCGAGCGTTCATAGTCACTTGGGCAAGAGGCGACGAAGCCGAGAAACCACGGCCGTGTGGAGACACCCACGGCCTGAGGCGAAATCACCTCGAAAAAAAGTGGGGGGGTTCATCAAGGTCCTTTCCTCGTTCAGGCGGACCTATCCCCCTCCGAGGCTACATCGGAAGGAAACCGAGTGGCTCAGGCACTCAGCAGGAAACGCACTTGTGGTTGTTTTTGGAGCCGAGTTTCTCCAGGAGCGCCACCGTCTCGGGGAATGGCTGGACGCGCTGCACGGGGCCGTTCGCCATGTCGGCAACGGTGTGGCCTTCCCGGTTCACGCGCGTCACGTCCGCGCCCTTCGAGACGAAGTAGAGAATCATCTCGTTGTCGCCCCGGGCGGCGGCGTGGTGAAGAGCGGTATTGCCCTCGTGGTCGACGGCGTTCACGTCCGCTCCGCACTCCTCGACCAGATACTTCACCGCGCGGAAGAGTCCCGCCGGGTGGTGGCGATGGGAGTTCGCGGCGAAGCCTTCCCCGTAGCCCACTCCCGCCGCCGCCTGCAGAGCCGTCACCGCCGGGCCTCCGACCCCGACCGGTGGAACTCCGGAGACGTCTTTCGCTTGGCGGGTCCCGTCGCCCGTCCGCGGACGTCCGGGAGGTTTCACCGTGCGAATGTTCGGGTCCGCGCCATGCTCCCTCAAAAGACTCATGGCTTCGACGTCTCCAGCATAAGCGGCTCGCCAGAACGCGGTCGCGCCCCCTTCGTCCACACCCGAGAGGTCGAAGTTGTACCCCGAGTACCACAGCTTCTTCTTCAGCCGAGCGTTCGGGTCGGCGCCCTTGTCGAGGAGCACCTTCATGAAGTCGAGGTACGAGAGGTTCTGCTGCAGGAACGCGCGCGGCTGCGGATACAGCGCCTTGGGCGCCCAGGTCACGTTCACCGTCGCGTAAAGAGGAGTGGCTCCGGCCTCGCTCGCGAGGTTGGGGTCGGCCCCGTGGTCGAGGAGAACCTTGCCGAGGTCGAAACGGCCGTTGATCGTCGCGATCAGGAGCGGGCTCGTCTTGTCTCCCGCGCTCAACGCGTTCACGTCGGCTCCGGCTTCGAGAAGGGTATTGACGGACTCGACGTTTCCCTGGCGCGCCGCGAGGTGGAGCGCGGTCATTCCGCCTTGACTCCCCACGAGCTGACCGTAGGTCAGGGCCTTCGGCTCGTCGTCTTCCTTGTTCTTGGAATCGCCACCGGGACGAATCCAGGAGAAGAGCTTCGCAAATACGTTCCCGCCGGAGCTCTTCTTGTCCTCTTCCCCTTCACCGTCCTCCTGCGCTCGTCCCCCCTGGCCTTGCGCGAAAACGCCGAGCTTCTTCTGGCGCTCGCGTCGAAGCTCGCGGTGCTCTTTCTCGATCGCCGCGGCATCCACCACTTTCGTGGACAACGAGACGTCGGCTCCGCGCTTCAGAAGCAGGTCGACCACCGGGACGCGATCGTAGGCGGATGCGAACATCAACGCCGTCTGACCCATCGCCGACTCCGTCGCGTTGATGGAAGCCCCTCGATCGAGAAGGGCGGTGACCGCGTCGACACTCCCCGAAGCCGCGGCGAGCATCAGCGCCGTCGTGCCGTTGGTGGTGGTGTCGTTCGGATTCGCGCCCGCCTCGAGGAGCGTCGAGACCATTGACTCTTGTCCGCTCTTCGACGCCAGCAAAAGCGGCGTAAACGCTCCGAGCCGTGTCGAGGCATTCAAGTTCGCTCCGGCGTAGAGAAGCATCTTCGCCAGGTCCACGTCGCCGGAAAGCGCCGCCCAGTGGAGGGCGGTCATGCCGTCCCCTTGCGCCGCGTTGACGTCGACACCCTGCTGCAAGAGCGCGCGCACGGTCACGCGGTCCCCCGCTATCGCCGCGTCCGCGACCGGAGTCTTACCGGAGGGAATGTCGCCGGGCGACGCCCCGAGTAAGGTCAGCGACAGAAGGCCGATGAGTCTTTGTGCCCGCATGAGATTGCTCCCGTCGCTAAATCGCGACTTCCCCGGTACTGTCGCCGAAGGTCTCGAGATCGTCGAGCCCGAGCCGGTGCAGCGCCGTCAACATCACGTTCGCCATGGGGGTTCCGTCCGCGGTCTTCACGTGGAGGTTCCCCTTGAGCTGGCCGTTCGCGTGTCCAGCCAGGAACAACGGGCACCGCTTGTGGTTGTGGACGTTCGGATCGCCCAGGGGCGAACCGTAAAGGACGAGGGTCTTCTCCAGAAGATTGGTCTCGCCTTCCTCGGTCGACTTCAACTTCTCCAGGAAGTAGGGGATGGTGCTGACATGGTACTGGTTGATCTTGGCGAACTCCTGGATCCGCTTCTCCTGGTCGCGGTGATGGGAAGCGGGATGGAATGCGGTCGAAACGCCGCTCTCCGGATAGACGCGGCCCGAACCGTCGCGGCCCATCTTGAACGAGAAGATGCGGGTCATGTCCGTCATGAACGCGAGCGCCTGGAGATCGAACATCAGCTTGACGTGCTCGTCGAAGGAATCGGGAACCCCGATGGGAGCGTCCGGAAGCGCTCTGGTCTCCCCGCTGGTGTTGCGCTCCTCCGTCTTCTGGATCCGCCGCTCGATCTCGCGGACGTTCTCGAGGTAATCGTTTAGACGAGCCCGGTCGGTCGGCCCCAGGTCTTTCTGAACTCGAGCAACCTCTCCGGTGATCCAGTCGAGGATGCTCTTGTCCGTCCGCTGGCGAGCGGCCCTTTCCTCCGGCGTTGCCCCGTCGCCGAAGAGCTGATCGAAGATGACCCGCGGGTTTCGTATCGCCGGGAGGGGATCCGTGGGCGACGCCCAGCTGATGGTGTCGGTGTAGATGCAGGAGTAGCCGTAGGTGCACCCGCCCGCCTGATCCACGTTCTCGATGGAAAGCTGCATCGAGGGGATCGGAGTTTCCTGCCCGAACCTCTGGGCGTAGAGCTGATCGAGAGAGGTCCCCACGAAGACGTCGGAGCCCTCGGTCTGCTTCGGGTGGGACTGAGTCAGGAACACCGCGCTCGCGCGGAAGTGGTCGCCACCGATCTCGGGAAGGGTGCAGGCTTCCGCGTTCTTCAGGTCGGTGTTGCTCACGATCGTGACGTAGTCGCGATAGGGCTCGAGGGAGCTCAAGCTCGACGCGGTCAGATCGAACGCGTTTCCCTCCACCGCGGGCGACCAGAGGTTCTTCTCGAGGCCGTACTTGGTGCTTCCCGCGGCGCCGTGGACCATCTCGATACAGACCAGTCGAGTTCTTTCTCTGCCGGCCGTAGTCTTTGCCCAGGCACGCCGCGCGGGCACCATCGCTTCGAGAAACGGCAGCGCCACCGAAGCCCCCATGCCGCGAAGCAGAGTGCGGCGGGACATATGTTTGTTCGTGATGAACATCGCCTGAACCTCCTAGGATTGGCTAGTCTTAGTCTACTGGGCCTCGGTCGCGACCGGCTCGTGAACCTTCGCCATCTGGAACGCCGGGCTTCCTACGATTCCCTTGATGAAAGACGAAATGCGGTAGTCGTTTGCCATGGCCTCTCGCGCGATCCGGCGGACCGTGGGCATGTCATAGTACTCGACTCTCCGGCCGAGCGCGTACGTCATCAGGTTCTCGGTGAAGGTCGCGATGAACACGTCCTGATACTTCAGGAGCGCCTTCCGGAGTCCGGGCGGACCGTCGATCGGGGTGCCGTCGTAGAGCTCTCCCGTAGCGTCGACGGCAACGCCGTTGTCTTTGATCCTCCATGCCCCCGTCGCGTCGAAGTTCTCGAGCGCGAGACCGAGCGGGTCAATGACCTTGTGGCAGGAGGTGCACGCCGGGTTCGAGCGGTGCAGCTCCATCGCGCCCCGAACGGAAAGGGCTTTGCCGGAAGGCGCGTCCCTCGTCGCGTCGAGGTCGGGCACGTTCGGCGGGGGCGGTGGGGGCGGCGACCCGAGGAGGACCTCGAGAACCCACTTGCCTCGCATCACCGGGGAAGTCCGGTCCGCGATCGACGTGAGCGTCAGAACGCTCCCCTGCCCGAGAACGCCGCGCCGGCCTTCGCCAATTGACCCTTCGAGCGCAACCCGGCGGAACTGGCTTCCCGTCACGTTCGGGATCCCGTAGTGCCGGGCGAGCCGTTCGTTCACGAAGGTGTAGTCCGCGGTCACGACCTCGAGGACGCTGCGGTTCTCCCGAACAAGATTCTCGAAGAAGAGCTCGGTCTCGCGCTTCAGGGCGGACGCGAGGGTGTCGTCATAGAGAGGATAGAGAAGGTAGTCGGGATGCATCCCCTCGAGGTCCTGAAGCCGAAGCCACTGCGAGGCGAACCTCGTGGCGAGGGCGTCGGAACGGGGATCGGCAAGCATCCGGTCGACCTGTCGGTCGAGAACCGCCGGGTCGGAGAGCAGGCCTTGGCTCGCGAGCTTCACCAGCTCCTCGTCCGGCACCGTGGCCCAGAGGAAGAACGAAAGACGAGACGCGAGCTCCAGGTCGTTCAGACGATGAATCCCCCCGGTTTCGGCGGCCTCGGGTGCCTCCTCGAGGCGGAACACGAAATGCGGGCTCGCGAGAATGGCCTGAAGCGCGGTCCGCACCCCCGACTCGAAATCTCCCTCGGCGGCGCCGGTCTCGTAAAAAGACATGAGCCCCTCGATGTCCATTTCGTTCAGAGGCCTCCGGTAGGCCTTGGCCGCGAGCTGGGAAACAATCTCCTGGGCGCAGGGCTGCGCGTCCTCCGCCGACGTCGGCCGGCAGCTGAAGATCTTCCGGCGGCTCACGGTGTCCGATATTCCGGTGACGTTATGCGGTCCGTTGATCCGGAACTCCCGCAGGTGAGGTAAGGCCTTGATGCCGTAGTCGGTCCCGATCGTGGTATCGGCGAGAGTGTGGTCGATCGGCGCCATCAGGTCATCGACCGGGCTCTCGAACCTTTGGAGGAACGCGGCCGACACCCGATGGGGACCGGCCTTGACGCCGACCGGCGGGCTCGCCAGGTTCATTCCGTTCGGATCGGACTCGTCCATCATCGGGTCGATGTCGAGAAGCGCCACCCGCTCGCCCTCGATCGAGATCTCGATCTGCTCGCCTTTCACCGCCGCCCCGTAGAGCTGGCCGGTGGGGCTCCCATGAAGCATCATCTTGAATATGTACTGGCCATCGGCGGGAAAGTGGTGGACCATCGAGATTCCGCCGCGAGTCCCGAACGGGGCTCCCTCGACGTGGTCCATCTGCGATCCGGTGCGCGGGAGTTTGTAGGTGGCCTCGGTCGCACCCGTGTTGGGATCCCCCACCGCGAGCCGGCTAATCCTGCCCGCGGCCCGGAGGTAACCCTCCATGAGAGTTGGCGACATCGTCTGGACGTCCGCGACGTTATCGAATCCATGGCTTATCGTGTCCGGGGGCAGGAACGTGGTGACGTCCACGTCGAGCGCGAGAAGCTCGTGAATCGAACGCGCGTATTCGGCGCGATTGAGCCTCTGGAACGTCCTTCCACCGGGGTTCGGGTTTTTCGCCGCCACCTCGTCGATCCGCTCTTCGAGACTCCGCGCGAGGTCCGCGATCTCCGCGGGGTCGGGCTGCGGAGCGAAGGAGGGAGGCATCATTCCCGCGCGGAGCTTCCGTATCATTTTCTCGGCAACCGGAGCGAACGCCTCCGCGCGGTCGACGTCGAAGGTCTCGAGCGAAAAACCCGCGGTCATCGCGGCGTCGCTGTGGCACATGACGCAGTAGTCCGCGACCACGGCGTTCTGAGATTCGCGAGAGCCTCCCGTCGTCTTCTCGGAGGCTCCCGCGACTCCTGCCGAAACGAGGACGAAAACAGCCTGTAAAACCTTGCCAAAACTAGGCTTAAACACGACCAACACCGCACGTGTTCTCAGGAGAAAACACGCCTTCCCGAGCGTATTATCCCCTTTTCCCTCCTCCCCTTGTCAATCCCCCGTTCGGGGGATCCGCTTGTCCGCCTTGCTCTTGGCGCCCGCGCTGGGCTAACGTGCCGCCAGGAGCTCGGTCCCCACAAAACCCACCATCGGAGGGATTGATGAAGAACGCAGTCCTCTTTCTCGCGCTCGGCGCTCTCTACGCCTTTGCTTCCACCGGTGAAGATTCAAAGACGGGCTTCACCACGGGAACTCCCGACATTCGCTCGATGAGCGCTCTCGCCTTTGGCCCCGAAGGGGTGCTCTTCGTCGGAGACGGAAAAGGCGGCTCGGTCGTAGCCCTCGACTTGAACGACAAGGCCCCTGGCTCCGTCGAAAAGCTCGCGGTCAAGAACATCGAGGGGAAGATTGCCGCTTTTCTGGGAACCACCGCGGCGGACGTGATGATTCACGACATGGCGGTAAATCCGCTCTCGCACAACGTCTATCTCGCCGTCTCCCGGGGTCGAGGCCAGTGGGGCGATCAGGAGTGGCTGCTCCCGAACGACGTCGCCGACGCCACCGTGCTCGTGAAAGTCGGTCCGAGCGGTGAATTGAGCGAGGTCTCGCTCCAAAACGTCCGCTTCGCCCGGGCCGCGCTTCCGAACCCTGTATCGGCCGACCGGAAGCACGAATGGAAGGAGGGCATCAGCCTGAGGACGGACACCATCACCGACATGTCTTACTCGAGCGGGACGCTCTACGTCGCCGGCCTTTCGAACGAGGAGTTCGCCTCGACGCTCTGGAGGTTCCCCTATCCGTTCTCGGACGAAGCGAAGGCGACGACCGTCGAGAACTACCACGGAGCCCACGGGAAGTACGAGACCGAAGCTCCCATCCGTACCTTCGTCCCTTATGCCCTCGGCGGAAAAGAGCACCTCCTCGCCGCCTACCTCTGCACGCCCCTTGTGGTCTTCCCTCTCGCGGACCTGAAGGACGGCGAGCACGTGAAAGGGAGAACGGTCGGCGAGCTCGGCGCCGGGAACTATCCGCTCGACATGGTGGTCTATAAGAAGGATGGGAAGGACCGGCTCCTCATCGCCAACAGCAACCTTCCCTTCATGATCGTGGACCCGAAGGACGTGGAGAGCTACGAGGGGGGCATCACCGAGCCAACGAAAACCTACCTCGCGGGCGTTCGCTACGAGCCTCGGCCGGGGTCGGGGATCCTGCAGATGGATCTGCTCACCCCCGAGAGCCTGCTCCTGCTCCAGCGCCATCCGGGCGGGAACCTGGACATGGTCACTCAGTCCACGCGGTGGTTCTGAGCCCGCGGCGGGCGTCGGCGTTACTCGCTCTTGGCTTCTCCGGTCTCGCGGCTTGCACGCCGGAGAAGGCCGTCCCCGCCGCCCTGCGGTTCGAGAGCGATCCGAGGAGCGAGCACTTCGGAACGGTTCTCCTGACGGACGCCCAGCCGTCCCGGGATTGGCCGAAGCTCTTTACGGTCCGCGTCGCGGGCGCGGATGCCGACGCTCCGCCCGTCCTGGGCGACCACATCGTCGAGGGCGACTCCGTTCGCTTCCGACCGCGCTTCGCGTTCACCGCCGGACTCGCCTACCGCAGCCGTTTCGGGGACAGGGAGATCACCTTCAGCATGCCCGCGCGCGATCCCGAGGAGCGGCCCCGCGTCGAGGCCGTCTATCCGTCCTCGCCCGAGGTTCCAGAGAACCTCCTCCGCCTCTACGTCCATTTCTCTCATCCGATGCGGGCGAAAGCCGTATCCGAGAGAATCCATCTCTTCGACCCCGAAGGCCACGAGGTGCCGCTCCCGTTCGTCGAGCTCGAAACGGGCCTCTGGGATTCCGAAGGACGGCGCCTCACCCTCTTCTTCCATCCCGGTCGCATCAAGCGGGGCGTAGGGCCGAACCTGGCTCTCGGCCTGCCGCTCAGGGCAGGGGGCGTCTATCGGCTCGTGGTCGATCGCGGGATGAAAGACCAGCGCGGGTACGAGCTCGAGGCGTCGTTCGAAAAAGAGCTCCGCGTGAGAGCGCCTGACCGGATCTCTCCCGACCCTGCGAATTGGAGGTTGTCCCCGATCGAAGGCCGCAGCTCACCGCTCGAAGTCGATCTCCACGAGCCCCTCCATCGCGCGCTCCTCCTTCGTATGATCCGCGTAGAGAGCGTCTCCGGACGAAACGTTCCCGGAGTCACGAGCGCGAGCTCGAACGAGACGCGCTTCCTTTTCATTCCGAAGGAGCCGTGGTCGCCGGGTACCTATCGTCTCCTCGTCGATCCCGAGATCGAGGACCTGGCTGGGAACAAGCCCGGTCGTCTGTTCGACGAGGAGATCGGACATGCCCCGTCGGATCCGAAAGGGGCTGAGCTCTCGTTCGAGGTGCGTTAGCCCAGGCTCGTAGCCCGCTGCCAGACTCTGTTCCCTCAGAGGAATGAACCGATAGTCGGTCATTGACCTCGTGCTATTCCAGATGCAGCGCGTCGTGAGCTCGAGCGCTCCGAAGCGGTGGAGCATGGGTTTTTGGAGCGCGAAGTAAAACGCCTGGACCACGGCCGCCAGCAGCACCAGGACGGCGCCCTTGTCGAGCGTCGGGCCGTTCGCGGCGCCGGCGCTCACCGTCTGCTCTCCAAAGTTGAGCGCGACGTGATATCCGAAGACCCCGGTCGCGCCGAGAGCGAAGAATGCTCCCCAGTCCTTGAGCGAGGCAGCGTTGCCGGACGACCGCGGCTTGGTCAAGAAGACGTAGCCCCCGAGTAGCGCTGAAGCGATGAGGAAGCGCAGAAGCGCGAGCGAGCCCGGAGGGTAGTCCTTCACGGCGTAACGGATGCCGACGAAGGCCGAAGACCAGAGGAGAAGGGTTACGGCGAGGACGACGACGAGAGTCGCGTCCCTCTTCTCGGAGCGATCCGACGTGGATACTAGCGGAATCGAGCTTACGGCCACGGCGTCTTTTGTAGCGCGCCGGGACAGCGGCACGGCAATGCTCCAGTACATTGTCTCCTGACGCCAGGCTGTCAGGAGGTCCGGTGCATCATCCGTCGCAAAGGAGGATCGCATGAAACATCCTGTGGTTTGGTTCGAGGTGATGGGTGAGAACGGTGAAAGCCTGCGCTCGTTCTACGGGAGGCTCTTCGACTGGAAGATCGACGCCAACAACCCCATGAAATACGGGATGGTCGAGGCGGCAAACGGCCGGGGCATTCCCGGCGGAGTCGGCGAGCTCGATGGCAAGCCGCAGCCGAAGGTGACGTTTTACGTTTCGACCGGCTCTGTCGACCGCTCACTCGACAAGGCGAAGGAGCTCGGGGGTCGGGTCCTGATGGGCCGAACCGAGCTTCCCGCAGGGCCGGTTCTCGGGATGTTCGCGGACCCCGAGGGCAACGCCATCGGCCTCGTGGAAGAGCACGACGCGTGAGCTTCGGGGACATAGGATAGTCGGTGCCGTGCGCCGCGCCGACCGACTCTTCCAGATCATCCAGTGGCTCCGCGGGCGGAGGCGCGCGGTTACCGCCGCCTGGCTCGCGGAGCAACTGGGTGTCTCGGAGCGCACCGTCTACCGGGACATCCGGGACCTCATGGCCTCGGGGACACCCATCGAGGGAGAAGCGGGAGTCGGCTATCGACTGAGCCGGGATTACGACCTTCCGCCGCTCATGTTCGACTCCGAAGAGCTGGAGGCGCTCGTTCTCGGCGTCCGGCTCGCTGCTGCTATCGGGGACGAGTCGCTCGTCCGTCCGGCGCGATCGGCGCTCTCCAAGGTGGAGGCCGCTCTTCCGGCGCACCTTCGCTCGAAGCTGAGCCGGCCGCCGCTTTTCGCTCCGAGGACCGGCGCCGCACGCGCCGGCTCCGAAGCGCTTCTTTCGACCCGATCGGCGATGGGCGAGCGGAGGAAGCTCCGTCTTCGCTACCAGAACGAGAAAGGCGAGGAGTCCGAGCGGGTCGTCCGGCCGCTGGGCGCGTTCTTCTGGGGGAAGAGCTGGACCGTCGCCGCGTGGTGCGAGCTCCGGAACGACTTTCGCAACTTTCGTCTCGACCGTATCCTCGATCTCACCCCGACCAAGGAGACGTTCGAGGACGAACCCGGCCGCCGCCTGCGCGACTACCTCCGACAGATCGGGGACTTCGCCGAGCGCATCCTCGACGACTAGGGGTCCCCTAGGTTATGAAAACCGCCACCCGATGCTACTACTTCGTCAGGTTGATCCCCTTGTTGGGCCGCACGCTCTTCCATGGGGAGCGAAGGGGATCCGGGACTCCGAGATCGTCGTGACCAAGTAGCCCCCTATACCGATCGCTCTGGATGGGAAGTAGCATCAGCACCCGCGCGAAGCTCCCCGGCAGCGGTCTAGCAGATCATCGAGGCGGTGGGGAGCGAGCCAACGGGCCGCGGCCCGGTACTCCCGTTCGGAGTCCGCCGTCTCGCCAAGCGCCGCGTGGGCGAGGCAAAGGTAAGCGCCGAGATAAGCGTCAACCACGGGTCCGAATCCCGGGTCCGTCAAACGCTGAAACTCCGCCCGCGCTTGCTGAAGGAGCGCTTTGGCTCCGCGGGCATCACCCTCTTCGAGATGCACGATCCCCTCCACGTGCGAGACCGCCCAGCGAACGCTCTTCGCGATCGGAAACGCCAAGGCTCGATGCAAGCTGGCGCGAGCACCAAGGGTGTCACGCAAATGCCCACCTAGAAACTGGGCCAGGGCGAGATGGGTCTCGGCGATCCCCGGAGCGAGCTCGACGGCGCGCTCGAAGCACTGCCTCGCACGGGCTAGTTCTCGTCGAGCGATCCAGAAATCCGCGCTCCGGAGCTCGATGAGCCAATCCGGCTGGGAGGTGTCGAGGTGCGCCTCGGCGAGTGCCCCTTCTGCTTCGGCCTCGCGCCCGAGCCGGAGCAAGGCGACCGCCCTTTGAAAATCGATCTCGGAGGGAGGAATCTGCCCGCTGAGACGAGGATGCGCCTTCAAGGCTTCCGCCCGTCGCAGTCCCTCTTCCCAGCGGCCTCTCGCCATCGCGCCCACCATCCTCGTGTACGGATCCGCAGCACGAGCGGCCCAAACGGCAAGGGCCAGGGAGAACGAGAGCACGCCGGCCGCAGCGATTTCCCAGGCACCGAACGAGCGTGCGGAGGCGGCGCGATAGGCGAGAAGTGCCAGAGCGGGGATCCATACCAACCAGGTGCCCTTCAGGACGACCCATGCCGTGAACCATCTGCCGTGGAACGCCATGTCGGCCTCATCGGCTGCCGGGAGCTCCTGCCCCGGGCGGCTCCTCACCGGAATTGCCTGGATTTCGCCTGAAATCAAAGTGAGGCCCGAGAACCCGCGCGCGGCCAGCGCATTGAGCGCCAACTGGCCGCTCGGGGCTTCGACGCGGTGAGTTTCCCTTCTACCTTCAGGCGAAACGCCGCTCAGGAAATACCGCCCCATGCCTCTATGCTACCGGGTCCGGCGGATGCCGAGAAGAGGCGCAATCGCTCTTCCCAGACGGCCTTGACGTCCTCGTAGTGAGGGCGGCGAAACAGGAGATTGCCGCGGTGCGCCTCGCTCTCGATGGGGGCGACGCTCTCTCGCGAACCCCTTTTTCTGGTCGCCCTTCGTTCTCGTGGGAGCGTCCGAACTGGTGGAGCCGCCGGTCCCTAATAGTCATGAATTGTGTTGATTTTTGTGTAGCAGGAGTGCTAGACTGCCACGAGAAAATCGATGAGGCGTCAATTCGTTCTCGACGAGCGCACCGACAAGCTTCTCGCTGACCTGGCGGCCGGCCGCGCCGGCAACCGCAGCTACGTCGTCCGGGAGGCCATTCAACTCTACGCCGAGTTGCAAGAACGGCTGGAGGACATCGAAAACAAACCCGACTTCGAACGAATGATGAAACGCTCGGCCGAAGAAATTCGCACCGGGCGTGTCGTTTCCCACGAAGAGGCCAAGCGCCGTTCCCGCAAGCGCCGGAGCTGATGGCCGGCGTTGTCTGGCCCGAGAGCATCCTGCAGCTGCTCTTGGAGCTCCCCGACTACGATCGAAACCTGATTCTTCGAAAGGCCGACGCTCTACAACACTTCCCGCGCATGTACCCTGTCCGGTCCACAGGTCGCTTTCGCAATCATCGATGGTTCCTGGCCGGTAAGTGGATCGTTTATTACCGACTCGTGGGAAAGACCGTCTACGTGAGGGGACTCTGGCCCGCTCGGATTCCGTGACGTGTCACGACGCTCTCGGAGCATGAGGAACCTCCGACAGATCGGGGACTTCGCCGAGCGCATCCTCGACGATTGACTCTCACGAAGGTGAGCCGTCACTCGGGGAGGATATCCATGACCCAGAGGTCGCTCTCATCGAGCCGCCAGGCGAAGTAGAGGAACGTCCCATCGGTCGCGAGAGCGTATGGACCCAATTTCCCCGGCCGGCCCGCCAAATCGGTCATCCTGCGCGGCGTTCCCTCTTCGATCGCATAAGCCCAGATGCCGTCCTCGGTGGGGCTGAGCTGATAGATGTGACGGCCGTCCGGCGCCCACCGAGCGACTCTGGTTTCGAACCCCAGGCTCTCGTTCCCTTTCCCGTCGACGGACCATCGCCATCGCCGGCCATCCGAGGCCTTCTTGTAGAGTATCCAGCGGCCGTCCGGCGAAAAGTCATCGGGCCGGTCACCGTCCTCGATGAGCGGAACGGGCTCTCCGCCGTGTGCGTCTATCACCCACGTCTGGGCTGGCTGCGGGCCGGCGCTGAAGACGATCCTCTTCCCGTCGGGAGACCATCGCGGGTCGAGATCGTTCTCGGTTCGGCGGGTGAGTTGGCGCGCGGGGCCCGGCTCGAGCGGCACGACCCATATGTCGCGGTTGCCGCTGCGATCGGAGTGAAACGCGATTTCTTCGCAGTCGGGAGACCACGCGGGACCCCAGTCGGACGCGGCATGGGCCGTCCGTTGTTGCGGCTCGCCCCCATCCGCCGGCATTACCCAGAGGTTGAGGCTGCCGGCTCGATCCGAGCTGAAGGCAAGGAGTCGCCGGCCGCGGCAGACGTCCAGAGACTCCACGTGGGCCTGTTCTGACGTGAGCGGCACCGCATCCTGCCACTTTGCGGGACGGTCCCTCAGAATGGGAACACGCCAGACGTTCGCGACCAGACGACCCTTGGCGAAGGCGAGCTTGGAGCCATCGTGAGAGACCACCGCTCGGCCCTGGAGGCCAAGCCCGACCGTCACCGCCTCGGGAGGGCCTTCGGGACTACCGTCATCGCGAAGCCTCTGACGCCAGAGATCCATCGCCCCCCCGGCGTTACTGACGTAGTAGAGGCTGCCGTCTTGGTGGAAGCTCGGGCCCCAGACGCTCGTTCGTCCATCGCTCAACGGAGTGGCCTCACCGCCGCTCTCGCGCAGAAGCCAGAGGCGCGTGGCCGGCGAGTTGTACGAAGGCGCTTCCACCAGCGCGAAGAAGCGCCCGTCGGCAGACCAGCTCATGTCATAGAGACGACCGGGGAAACCGGGGAGCGCCAAATCTCGGAACTCGCCCGAGTCGACTCTCGTGATGCGGAGGACGTCGTCGCCTCCCAGGCAGGCCAGTTCTCTTCCATCGGACGACCACGCCGGGTGCCCTCGTTCCGGCGACCCGGCGAATCGCGTTACTTTCCGAGCGCGGCCTCCGAGGGCCGGCATCACGAAGCAACCACCGCCGTCGCGACTCGAGGCGAACGCGATCTGCGCTCCGTCGGGCGACCAGCTCGGATGCATGTCCGCGCCGCGGTGATCGGGAGTCAGGTTCACCGGGGGTCCACCCGAGACCTGGCTGACCCAGATGTCCCAGTTGTCTCCACCGGTTACGGCGGTGTACGCGACGCGGCTGGAATCGGGCGACCAGGTGGGATAGGTCTCGACGCCCAACGCCGCGGTGATCTGTCGCGGACGCGAGAGCTTCGGGAGCGAGCCGCCGCGATCTTCATGGACGAGACCACCAAGCAGGAAGCCGAGGGCGCCGGCAATCGAAGCGCTGGCAAGGCTCAGAAGAAAACGCCCGCCCCGCCTTCGAGCAGCGGCGGCGGCCGGCGCGTAGCCGGCGCCCTTTGCCAGATCCTCCTTGCTGTCATCGAGCTCGTTGCGCAGGTCGAGAGCGGACTGAAAGCGCCGCGTAGGGTCTTTTTCGAGGCATCGTCGGACGATCCGGGAGAGGTCCCGCGGAATGTCGAGCTTGACGTCGGACAGGGGACGGGGCTGATCCTTGAGGATCGACGACACGACACCCGCCGGGCTGCCTCCGCGGAAAGGAAGCTGGCCGGTGAGTAACTCATAGAAGACGACCCCGAGAGCGAAAATGTCGGCACGATGGTCGACGGACTTCCCCTCCGCCTGCTCCGGCGACATGTAACCCAGAGTGCCTACGAGCATGCCTTCTTGAGTTACGGCCGTAGTTTCGATCTCGCTCCCGCCGGCGCCCGGGATCTCGCGGCTGAGCTTCGCGAGGCCGAAGTCGAGTATCTTGATTTGGCCTTCGTCGGTCAGCATGACGTTCGAAGGCTTCAGGTCTCGGTGGGTAATCCCGCGCTGATGCGCGGTCGCGACGCCGTCGGTGAGAGGGATCGCAACCTCGAAAAACTGCTCCAGCGGAAAGCCGTTCCTGGGCAGACGCTCGGCGACCGTTTTTCCTCGAACGAGCTCCATCGTTATGAAATGCACGCCGTCGGACTCCTCGATGGAGTGAAGAGTGACGATGTTCGGATGGCTGAGAGCCGCCACCGCCTTTGCCTCTCGTTCGAAGCGTGCCCGGCGGTCTTCGTCCTTCGCGAGCACCGCCGGGAGAACCTTCAACGCCACCCTGCGAGAGAGCTTCGTATCCTCGGCCAGGTACACGTCTCCCATTCCGCCGGAGCCGATTTTCTCCAGAATCTTGTAGTGAGAGAGGGTTCGCCCGACCATCGCGAGGCTTGACGGAATAGTACGTGGGGGCGGGCGCGCGCGCAATTGGGCCGCTTCCCTCGCGGACGTTCAGGACAGCTGCGAAAAGAAGTCGTTCCCCTTGTCGTCGACGACGATGAACGCAGGGAAGTCCTCGACGTCGATGCGGAAGATCGCTTCCATTCCCAGCTCCTCGTACTCGACCACTTCGACCTTCCTGATGGACTCGAGGGCGAGGATCGCCGCCGGTCCTCCGATCGAGCCGAGGTAGAACCCGCCGTGCTTCTTGCAGGCGTCCGTCACTGGACGGGAGCGGTTGCCTTTCGCGAGCGTGACGTAGCTCCCTCCGTGCTCCATGAAGAGGTCCACGTAGGAGTCCATCCGTCCCGCGGTCGTCGGACCGAACGATCCCGAAGCGTAGCCCGCGGGAGTCTTCGCCGGGCCCGCGTAGTAGATCACGTGGTCTTTGAAGTAAAGCGGAAGCCCTTCGCCGCGATCGATGCGTTCCTTGAGTTTTGCGTGGGCGATGTCGCGCGCGACGATGATGGGTCCGGTGAGCGAGAGCCGGGTTTTTACGGGGTAGCGCGAGAGCGTTTTTCGGATCTCCGCCATCGGCTGGCGCAAGTCGAGGGGAACGACCTCGGTCGCGAGATCCTTCGCCTCCACGTCTGCAAGAAAGCGCGCGGGGTTTGTCTCGAGCTTCTCGAGAAAGACACCTTCGTGGGTGATCTTTCCGAGCGCCTGCCGGTCGGCCGAACAGGAGACGCCGATTCCCACGGGAAGGGAGGCGCCGTGTCGCGGCAGGCGTATGACCCTTACGTCGTGGCAGAAATAGGTTCCACCGAACTGGGCTCCAATCCCGAGCTTCTGCGAGCGATCGAGGATCTCCTTCTCGAGATCGAGGTCGCGGAACGCGCGGCCGAAGTCGTTCCCCGTCGTCGGCAGCCGGTCGAGGTAACGGCAGCTCGCGAGCTTCACCGTCTTCAGCGTCATTTCCGCCGAGGTTCCGCCGATGACCACCACGAGGTGATAGGGGGGACAGGCGGCGGTCCCCAGGGTCTTCATCTTGTTCTCGATGAAGTCCGCGAGCGTGCCGGGGTTCAGAATCGCGCGAGTTTCCTGATAGAGATAGCTCTTGTTGGCCGAGCCCCCGCCCTTGGTGATGAACAGAAAGTGATACTCGTCGCCCTCGTCGGCGTAGAGCTCGATCTGCGCCGGGAGGTTGGTCCGGGTGTTCTTCTCCTCATACATCGAGAGCGGCGCCATCTGCGAGTACCGGAGGTTCGTCTTCGTATAGGTCTCGTGGATTCCCCGAGAGATCGCTTCCTCGTCCCTTCCCTTCGTGAGCACGTACTGGCCTTTATGGCCGATGACGATCGCAGTACCCGTGTCCTGACAGGAGGGGAGGATCATTTCCGCGGCGACGCTCGCGTTTTTCAGCATCTGAAGGGCGACGAAGCGATCGTTGTCGCTCGCTTCCGGGTCGTCGAGGATCTTCCGCACCTGCTCGAGGTGAGACGTACGGAAAAGGTGCGAGATGTCGCGGACCGCCTGACTCGCGAGAAGCGAAAGCGCCTCGGGCTCGACGACGAGGACTTTCCTTCCGAGGATCTCGGCCTCGCCGAGCCCCTCGCTCGAGAGCTTGCGGTACGGAGTCTCGTCTTCGCCGATCTCGAAGATCGGCTGGTACCGGAAAGCGCTCACTCTCGTGAGGATAGCACAGGGGTTTGGCCGGGAACGGTTGTGAGCAGAACCGTTGCCGCGAGCGCGAGGGCGGCGCCGAAGAAGAATGGCGCTTCGGGCCCGAGCCCGGAGAAACCGCCGATGCCTTGCCACAGAATCCCCGCGCCGAGGCTCGCGGGGAGGGCGACGGCGCCGACGACCGCGTGATAGAGGCCGTAGGCGCTTCCGAGCTTCCCCGGATCGGAAACGAGATCGGCGACGAACGCGCGGCCGACGCCCTCGACGAGCCCGTAATAGACGCCGTAAACGACGAAGAGCGCGACGACCTGCGAAGAGGTCCGGGCGAGGGCAAACCCGAAATAGAGAACGGAGTAGAAAAGCCAGCCGGCGGCGATGACGCGCTTTTTTCCGAGAACGTCCGCAAGCCGTCCCGCGGGAGCCGAGACCAGCGTGTAGACGACGTTGAAGCCGAGAAGCATCCCGAGGATCCCCGCGACCGAAAGCCCGCGCTCCGACGCGCGCAGCACGAGAAACGAATCCGAGGAGTTGCCGAGCGTGAAGAGCGCGACGGCGAGGAGGAACCGCCGAAACGGCGGGGGGAGGCTCCGAAGCGCAAGTCGTCCGCGAGCAGAAACCTTCGCCGCGGAGCTTCCGATTTCCCTGGCGCCCAGGGCGAGCACCACGACCGCGGCGAACGCGGGAACGAGGCTCGCGAGGACCAGGAGCCGGAACGTTTCGGGCGAGAGCGCAAGGGCGCCCTTCTGCGCCGACCAGACGACGGCGAGCGCCACGAGGAGGCCGGCCACGGCCCCGGCGCTGTCGAAGGCGCGGTGGACTCCGAACGCGAGGCCGCGCGTCTCTCGAGAGACGCTCTCGGCGAGGAGCGCGTCGCGGGGAGCGCTCCTTACTCCCTTCCCGAATCGGTCGAGCGAGCGGATCCCGAGGACCGCGCCCCAGGAGGTTGCGAGGAGAAGGAGCGGCTTCGAGGCCGCGGAGATTCCGTAGCCGGCGACCGCGAGCCACTTTCTTTTACCCAGGCGATCCGAGAGGAAACCGGAGCCGACCTTCAGAAAGCTGGAGACGGCCTCCGCCACACCCTCGATGAGGCCGATCGCCGCCGTTCGCACGCCGAGGACACCCGAAAGAAAGAGCGGGAGGACGTCGAAGACCATCTCGCTGGACACGTCGGTGAGAAAGCTCGTCGCGGAGGCGACCCAGACGTTGCGATGGAGCTTCAAGCTTCGTCGATCACCGGGTTCGCGAGCGTGCCGATTCCGGAGATTTCCACCTCCACGCGATCCCCGCCCTTCAGGAACCTCGGCGGCTTGCGCTTGGAGCCGACCCCTCCGGGAGTTCCCGTCGAGATCACGTCTCCCGGCCGGAGCTCGTAGACCGTCGAGAGGTAGTGGATCAGAAACTCGATCTTGAAGGTCATCGCGGAGACCTCGGTTCTCTGGAGCTCCTCGCCGCTCACGCGCGTGACGAGCGTCTGCCCGTAGGGATCGGGGAGCTCGTCTCGGGTCACGAGCCAGGGGCCGAAGGCTCCGGTGCGATCGAAGTTTTTTCCCGGACCGAACTGCGTCGTGTGGCGCTGCCAATCGCGAACGGAGCCGTCGTTGTAGCAGGAGTAGCCGGCGACATGGCTCATCGCCTCGCTCTCCGGGATGTGGCGCCCGGCCTTCCCGATCACGACGGCGAGCTCGCCTTCATAATCGAGCTCGACCGACACCTTCGGTCTCACCATCGCCTGACCGTGGCCCACCTGGCTCGCCGCGATGCGCAGGAAAAGCGTCGGATACTTCGTCGGCTCGCGTCCCGTCTCCTGCCGGTGCTCGTCGTAGTTCACGCCGACGCACCAGATGGCGGGAGGATCGGGAATCACCGGGAGGAGCTCGACCTCGTTCATGACATGGTCGGATTCTCCCGCTGCCGCCACCGCTCGGGCATGTGAGAGCGCCTCGTCGCCGGCCGAAAGGATCTCACCGAGACTTCGCGGTAGAGAAGGGGCTCTCTTCGAAAGCGAGGCGAGGCGGTTCTCCCCTACGACCACGCCGACCTGCGTCGTCGTCGCCAATCGATAGGAAACGAGCTTCATGGGGCAGAACGATACTACAGACTACAGAGGATCCCGGCGTGCGCTAAGCTGGTGCCTTCTCATGAAAGAAGCGCGAACGCTCGAGGATCTGGTGGTCCGCGATCGGGAGCACGAATGCGACGGCGTCGGGCCGATGAAGGTCTGCGTCCGGGTCATCGCGGTCGCTGAGCTCCCGACGAGGTTCGGCCGGTTCCGCATCGTCGCCTTCTGGAACAACCGCGACGAGAAGGAGCACGTGGTACTGGTCCGGGGCGACGTCATCGGCGCCGAGAACGTTCCCACCCGTCTCCACTCGGAGTGTCTCACCGGAGACGCCATCGGGTCTCTTCGGTGCGATTGCCGCGATCAGCTCGAGAGCGCGCTCGAGAAGCTCGGAGACCAGCCCCGAGGCCTGCTTCTTTATTTGAGGCAGGAGGGACGCGGCATCGGTCTGGTAAACAAGGTCCGCGCCTATGCGCTTCAGGACAATGGGCTCGACACCGTGGACGCGAACCTCGCCCTGGGATTCCGGGACGACGAGCGAGACTACGCCATCGCCGCGCACATGATCGAGAGCTTGAACGTCCGCTCGGTAGAGCTCATGACGAACAACCCCAGAAAGATTGGGGCGCTCAGCCAGTACGGGGTCAAGGTCGAAAGAAGGCTACCCCACGTCATCCCGCCGAACGGGCACAACCGCTTCTACCTGGAGACCAAGCGCGACCGATCGGGCCACTGGATCGACTTCGAAGGAAAGCCGCACCTCCTCGAGCAAAGCGACCCCGTGGTGATCGACGGAATGATCGAGCCGAACTGAGCTTACTGTAAGCCCTCGATCTTCCCGTTCACGAGATCGATGTCCTCCGCCCTCGGCTTCTTCGGAAGTCCGGGCATCCGCAGGATCTCTCCGGTGAGCACCACGACGAACCCGGCGCCGGCGTTGATCTCGATTCCTCGAACGGTGACGTCGTAGTCGCGGGGGCGTCCGAGAACCTTGGGGTCGTCGGACAGCGAGTTCTGGGTCTTGGCGATGCAGATGGGAACCGACCCGAAGCCCAGCTTCTCCGCGTCCGCGATCTGCTTCTCGGCCTCCTTGGTGAAGACCGCGTCCCTGGCTCCATACATCTTCCGCGCGACTTTGCGAACCTTTTCGGGGATGGAATCCGTGAGCTCGTAAAGCGGCCGGAAGGGAGCGCCGGGCTTCGCCGTCTCGGCGACCACCGTCTTCGCGAGCTCGCGAGCCCCCTCGCCGCCCCGTGCGTGGTGATCGCAGATGGCGAAGGGGACCGAAAGCTCCTCGCAGCGCTTCCTCACGACCGAGATCTCTTCGTCGGTATCGGAGCCGAAGCGGTTGAGGGCGACGATCGGGGGCTTTCCGAGCTCGCGCACGCTCTCCACGTGCTTTTCGAGATTCTCGAGCCCTGAGGCGACCGCCGCGGCATCGGGCTTGGTCAGTTCTTCCTTGGCGAGCCCGCCGTGCATCTTGAGCGCGCGCACGGTCGCGACCAGGATGACCGCCGCCGGATCGAACCCCGCGGTCCGGCACTTGATGTCGAAGAATTTCTCCGCTCCGAGATCGCAGCCGAAGCCCGCCTCGGTGACCGCCCAGTCCGCGAGATGAAGCGCGGTGCGGGTCGCGAGGACGCTGTTGCAGCCGTGGGCGATGTTGGCGAAGGGTCCGCCGTGGATGAGAGCGGGAACGCCTTCGAGGGTCTGCACCAGGTTCGGCTTCAGGGCGTCGACGAGGAGCGCGAGCATCGCTCCCGTGACCTTCAGCTTCGCCGCCTCGACCGGCGCCTTGTCGTAGGTGAAGCCCACGAGAATGCGATCGAGCCGCTTTCTCAAATCCTCCTCGTTCTCGGAGAGGCAGAGGATCGCCATGATCTCGGAAGCGGCGGTGATGTCGAATCCGGTCTCGCGGGGCACTCCCTGAAGCGGTCCTCCGAGGCCGACGATGGTCGTCCGGAGCGAACGATCGTTCATATCGAGAGCGCGCTTCCAGAGAGCGCGGCGGGGATCGATCCCGAGAGGGTTTCCGAAGTACAGATGGTTGTCGAGGACCGCGGAAAGAAGGTTGTGGGCGGTGGTGATGGCGTGGAAGTCCCCGGTGAAGTGCAGGTTGATCCGGTCCATCGGGTAAACCTGGCTGTAGCCGCCGCCGGTCGCCCCTCCTTTGACTCCCATACAAGGCCCGAGTGAGGGCTCGCGAAGCGCGAGGCAGACGCTCTCGCCGATCTTCGCGAGCCCTTGCGCGAGACCGATGCTGGTCGTCGTCTTCCCCTCGCCCGCCGGAGTCGGGGTGATCGCGGAGACGAGGATGAGCTTCGACCGATCGTTTCTCCTCGGGCGGGTGAGGACCGACGGCTCGATCTTCGCAATCGTGTGCCCGTAGGGCTGGAGATCCGCGGGCTCGAGCCCGAGCTTCGCGGCGATCTCGGCGATGGGTCGGGGGGTGATGGAACGGGAGATCTCGATGTCGCTCTTCATCCTTCTTCTTTCTGGATCAGGGATCGAACCTTGTCTTTGTACGCGGCGATGAGGGCGCAGGTGACGGGGCCGGGCATTCCATTTCCGATGCAGGTCTCGTTCACCTGGACGATGGGAACGATCTGACGGGCCGAAGCCGTGATGAACACCTCGTCGGCCCGGAGAAGCTCGTCGGGCTTGAAACCTTTCTCCTCGACCTGGTATCCCTTCTCGCGAGCTACCTCGATCGCTAGCTCCCGGGTAATGCCCTCGAGAATCCCGGCAGAGATCGGAGGGGTCCGGACGACGCCCTTCGCCACGAGGAACACGTTCGACATCGACCCCTCGGCGACCTCCCCTTCGGGGTTCAGCAGGATGGCTTCGTAGGCCTTCTGGCGGTGCGCCTCGCGAAGCGCCGAAAGGTTCGTGAGCAGGTTCGAGGACTTGATTCGAGGATCGAGGCCGCCGCGCGTGGCGCGCATCATCGGGACGACGACCGCGCTAGCGCCCTCGCGATACAGGCTATCGGGGTATTCCGGGAGAGGTCTTACGATGACCACCACCGTGGGCCTGACCGCGGAGCCGGCGCGATAGTCGATGGAGCCGACTCCGGCGGAGACTACGACGCGGATCGACGATTCGGCGTTGCCCGCGGCCACGAGCGTCTCGTTGACCCGGGCGGCAAGCTCCTCGTCGGTCACATCGAGCGTGATGTCGAGGGCCGTGGCCGATTCCCGGAGCCTTCCCAGATGTCGTTCGAGAAGAAACGCCCGCCCCCCGTAGGTCCGAACCGTCTCGTACACGCTCGCTCCGAATAGAAACCCCTGGTCGAGGGGCGAGAGAAGACGGTCCTCCTCGGAGCCGAGCTTTCCATCTACATTTACAAGAGTGGCCATGGGCACAAAAGCCTTTCATTATCTCGTGAAAAACCTCCAGGAGGAAGCTCGAAACGGATGCCGAACCTCCGGACGCGGACCGCCCCTTCCTCCGGACAAAGCATTGGGCATAGCCGATGGTTTGGGGAACTGCCGTCATGAGTAAAACGAATCATCCCGCCATAGGCGACGTTCTCCTGATGCACGCCTCCGGATGGAACTTCGGTGACAACCTCGGGGGCCACGGCGGCGTCCACCGGCTCGAGAAGACGACGTTTCTTCTCGCCTCGGGTCCGGGCATCGTGCCCGGTGAGCTGCGGTCGGTGACGGCCGGAGGGGACTCGCGCCACTCCCCGACGCTTCTAGACCTGACGCCGACGGCGCTCGAATGGCTCGGGCATTCGCGCGAGGAGTTCGAGGCCTTCGGCCGCGATGAGTTCCCGCGCTATCTGGACTCCTGGATTCGCTCGCAGCGCGGCGAGATCCTCTCCCATCTCGATCGCATGGACTCCCTGGAGCGCGCCAGGGACGACGCCGAGATGGAGGACCTGTCGCTCGCGCCGCTTCATCCCCGGATCGAGCGGCTTCTCCTCTTCATCGAAGCCGATCGCGAGACGACGGTCGAGAGCGCGAAAGCTCCGAAGCTTCTCGGAAACTCTCTCGAGCTTCCACGAGAACGCTGAAGACCGGCCTTCACAAAGCTAAGCTAAGGCGGGTCCTCAGCTCTTTCCCAGAACGCTTCCGAACCCCTCGGTATCGGAGTCGGAAAGCGGCTCTTCTTCTTCAGAGGGCTCAGAGGGCGCGATCTCGGTCACGGGCGCGATCCACTCGAGCGAGCGAAGGGCCCAGAGAAGCTGGCAGACTTCGAAGTCGGAAAGCTCGGACCCGGCGCAGGCTTCCGCGATGGTTTTGGGACCGCGGAGGTCGGAGAGAAGCTCGAGAGTCGCAGGCTCGAGGTCCGCCCCCGGCGCCGCCTCTGCGACGCCGTCGTTCGTCTGGTAGACGGCGTCTAGCGATCCGATACCGTCCGTCACCCGCCGCCAGCTCGTTACCTGCCGCACGCCGTCGAGCGCCAGCTTCGCGGTGGGTATGCGAAGGGTGATGGTCTCCTTCTCCAGATCCTTCACCTCGAAGGCGTACTCCGCCTGGGTCCAGGTGAAGAGGCTCAAGACGATGGACCGCACCTGGCCGATGACGCCCTGCACCAGGTCCTTCGGGGTCAAAACGTGGTTCTCGACGAGAACGGTGCCGAACCGCTTCGTGGGCGAAACGAACTTGGTGAGATCCATCAAGTGGTCGAACCGCACCTTCCCCGCCCTCAGCAGGTAAGGTCCAAGGCGATCGTCGGCGGAAGAGGAGCGGGCGAAGACGACCCGTCCCGACTGGATGACGACCGTTTTCTCCGCCTCGAGGCTCCGGAACCGGAGCTCACCGGTATTTCCCGAAGCGCACACCGAGAGCAGCAGATCGCAGAAATCAAAGCCCTGGTTCCAGCAGTCGAACGTCCCCCTCAGGGGTACGGGGGCTCGGACCAAGGGCGGCCTCATGCAGTAAACGGACTCGGATTGCCAGAGGGTACGGTTTCATTGTAGGGCAAGACCCGGTACGACGATAGCGAGCGCGGGAACCCGCTATCGCCGGTCTGGATCGAGATTGTTCAAAATGGAAAGCGCGGTTCCGCTGAAGATTCGCTCCTTCTCGGCGGCGGGGATATGAAGGTCTTCGATCGAGCTGACGGCGCGTTCGATCGACCCCAGAAGGTGCGGGAAATCGCTTCCCATGACCATGTGATCCGTCCCCACGAGATCCCGGAGCATGTTCAGAGTGTGGGGGCTGAAGGTCACGGTGTCGTAGTAGAGCTTCTTGAGATAGACGCTCGGGAGCTCGTCGATATTCACCCGGCATTCGGCGAAATCGCGGAAGCCGTTGTCGAGCCGCTCCATGAGCCAGGGGATGGCGCCGCCGGCGTGACCCACGATCCACCGGATGTCGGGAAGCTCGCGGAGGATGCCGGCAAAGCACAGCTTGGCCACGGCGAGCGTCGTGTCGCAGGGAAAGGCGACGAGGGGGCCGAGGACATACTCCTGGAACGGCTCGGTATTCGCGGGGAGCATGGGGTGGATGAAGATCGCCGCTTTCCTCCGGTTCGCTTCCTCGAAGAACGGCCGATACTGAGACGAGGTGAGCGCGCGTCCCTGCACGTTCGACATCAGAACGACACCTTGCATCCGAAGCTCGTCGAGCGAGCGCGCGAGCTCCTTCAACGCCTCATCGGGCGAGTCCATGGGGATCGAGGCGAAGCCTTTGAACCTTCGGGGATATTTCGCGATGAGCTCGGCGTAGGCATCGTTCACCATGCGCGCAATCGCGGGCTGGTGCTCGGGGGAGGCGAAGTAGACGTTCGGAGTCGAAAGCGACAGCACCTCGACGTCGATCCCCACCCGGTCCATCGCCTCGAGCCTCGCTTCGGGGTCGGTCATCTCTGGCGTGATGCCGAAGAATCGCGCGCCCCGGAGCATGATGATCGTGCGCCCCGTGGGATCGGTGCCGAACGAGAAGTCCGAGGAGAGCTCCCGGATCTTGTCGAAGTAGCTCTTCGGGTAGTAGTGGGTGTGAAGGTCGTACTTCATGCTCGAGTCCTTTGCCAGGGAAGCCTTCCTTCCGTTCGCGCCTCGAACGCGGCGCGCGCAGCAGGGACGTCAATTCCGGCGAAGCTCACCTTCAAATTCTTCGCGCGCTCGGTCCAAGACGACAGGAGCTTCGCGTGGGCGCCCTTTTCGGTGTGCACCTGGTCTCCGTGGACCAGGAGCTTTTCCTCGAGCTCTCGCGCCGCGCGGCTCAGAGCCTTCCGGTCGAAGCCGCGCCCGAGCTCGTCGAGGCGAAGGGCCCCGTAGGACTGCACTTTTTCGAGGAGCGCTCTCGCCCGGGCGGAGAGACCCGTCGTCTGCCAGTCTTCCCTCGACGTCGCGACGGCGAAGAGCTGGGGCCAGAGCGAGCGGTGAACGAACGTCTCCTTCTTCGAGATGAGCTTGACGTGCAGGACTCCTTTGTCCTCCTCGAGGCTCGTGAGGACGGCGTACATCTCGTGAGCCCGAGGATGCGACCACCAGGAGCCGGACACGGGCTCGCCGGCGACGATGCCGATGACGCTCGGGAGAAGGGGATCGGTCACGAGGAGGATCCCGCGCTTCTCGATCTCGCGGAGGACTTTTTTCCCGACCGAAGGCGCCGCCATGTTTATCTCGCCTATTTCGCCCGAACGGTAAAGGGGCTTTCGCGCTCCGCGACTTCGCCCGTGGTCTCGTCGGTGATTCGCGCCCGGAGCACGTACTCCCCCGGAGGGAAGCTCCGGAGAGAGATCTCGCTTCGTACCGCCACGTGGCCGCCTACTCCCGGACGATGGTGCGACGGCGCGACCTTGGAGAAAAGGCGCCCGTTCTTGAGAAGGAAGAAGTCGACTTTCAGCCGCGCCTCTCCGGTGAGTCCATAGGTCTCGACGTACGCCGTGAGGGACCGGCCCGAAAGAAAGATCTTCGAGAGGTTCGGCACCAGCCGAACGTCTCCGAACTGAAACGGCGCTTTCTCGGCTTCGTTCGAAGCGGGAGCGTCGACGGCGGCGCTCGCGAGAAGGAGGCTCGAGAGGAAGAGCTTCCCCTTCTCGATGGGGGTCACGGAAACCTTCGAGCTCACCTGCCCGACGGCGCCGCTCGGGTTGTCGCGAATCGTGACCACGAGCTCGTACTCTCCCGGCGGGAGCTGAATCGAGGCGTCGTAGAGAAGCTCGCTTCTTCGGTACTCCTCGATCGCATCCTTCGAGACCGCGACCTCGATGCGATCCTCGAGCGCCTTGTCGACCCCATCCACCTGGAACTGGACCACGAGGTCCACCTGGTAGCGATAAGCACTTTCGACCGGCTCCGGCGTCAGCCGCGCGTAGGGGATCGAAAGCTGCACCGGGACGATCGCCCTGTCCCCGCCGTCGTGGAACACGGAAGCCTCCGCGAGGACTGGAATCGTGGGAAAGCGCGCGCTCGCTTCCGTCACCGCGCGGAGGTCAGGCATGGTGAGCTTCGGGACTTTCCGGATCTCCTGAAGGTCGCGCTCGAGGTCGAACCGGCCGGTCACGAGCCTCGTGGGGTCGATGTCGGTCCTCATGCCCGTGCTCGAGTCCATCAAAGTGCCCCCTGACCGCATGAGCCCGATGGCTTCGAGCTCGCTCATGGCGTAGCCAAGGTTGGTCCTCAAGGGCGCGAGCACGTCGAGATTCGAGGAGGAGACGATCTCGAATCGGCCGGTCGCAGTGAAGTCGACGAAAGCGACGTCCATCGACGCCGGAAGCCTGGGGTTTTGTGCGTTGTTGTAAGTCCAGACCTCGGAAGGGCGCTCGAAGGCGGTTCGTCCCGCGGGATTGCGGTCGATGGCGTTCGGCGCCCCGAGGAGGATGTAGATCTTGCCTCGATCCGTCGCCCAGCCGGGAGTCCCCGCGCCGAAGTTCTGTACGGCGTAGGCGAACCGCCGCGCATGTTCTTCGCGAGTCTCGTTCGGAGGTCTGTCCGGAGTGAGATCGCGCCGCCGCCAGAAGGACTCGACAAATGCGAGCTTCTCGAACGGATCGCTCAAGGTTTCGAATAGGTCTCTCTCTTCCCGGGAAATGATCCATTTCACGTACTGCTCGAGCCATCGGTCGAGAAGCTCGTCGATCCGGGAGACGTCCTCGAAAGTGACGAAGCTGAAGGTGTCGCCGGGAGCGAAGGGAAGAGCGCCGGGCTCGATGCGGAAGGAGACGCTCGATGTCTCCTCCCGGTAGATCTCTCCGACGCGGGCTTTCGCGGGGCTCGCGGGCTCTCCCGAGCGGTAGACCTCGAAGACCGCTCCCTCGTCCTCCGCGCGGGCGCACTGGACAACGAAGAAATCGAGGGATACGTTCTCCGGAACTTCGAGGACGAGGAGCTTTCCGTCGCCTTCGCCGCGGAAGCTGGGCGCAGTCGCCCGCTCTACCTGAAGGCCGGCGAGGGTCCAAGCGATGAGGAGCAGATTCATGGCCGCGAAACGAGTCGAGTGTAACACGCTTACCGCGATCCTCTTTCTCGCGACTTCCCCATTTGGGGCCTTCAGCCAGGCCCGCGTGGATCTCCTGATCGCCGGCGGCACGGTGGTCACCATGGACGACGAGTACCGCGTCGTCGAAGGCGGCTCTCTCGCCGTCGAGGGAGCTCGGATCGTCTCCGTCCTCGAGCCGGGTGCCGCTCTTCCGGAGGCCGCCGAAAGAATCGATGCCTCGGGGATGCTCGTCATTCCCGGCCTCATCAATACTCACGGCCACGTCCCGATGGCGCTCATGCGCGGCCTCGCCGACGACATGAAGCTCATGGAGTGGCTGAACGAGTTCATTTTTCCCGCCGAGGCGAGAAACGTCGATGAGGAGTTCAGCTACTGGGGGACTCTCCTCGGGTCGATCGAGATGGCGCGAAGCGGCACCACGACCTTCACCGACATGTACTACTTCGAGGATGCGATCGCGAAGGCGGCTGACGAGGCGGGTCTGCGGGCGGTTCTGGGAAGCTCGATCATCGGGTTTCCCGCCCCGGACTTCAAGACCACGGACGAGGCTCTCCGAGCGGCCGAGGCCTTCGTCGTGAAATGGAAAGGCCACTCGCGCATCGTTCCCTCCGTGGCCCCGCACGCGCTCTATACCACGGATATCGAAGTCGTCGCGAAGGCCCGGGAACTCTCCCGGCGTTACCAGGTCCCGTTTCAGATGCACGCCCACGAGGCGCAGCAGGAAGACGAGGTAGTGCGCGCGAAGTACGGGGAGACGGCGGTGACGCTCCTCGAGGAGCGAGGCCTCCTCGGGCCGGGGATGATCCTCCATCACGCGATTACACTGACCGATACCGATATCGCGCTTCTCGCCGAGCGAGGGGTCGCCGTCTCCCATAACCCCGAGAGCAACATGAAGGGTGCCTCCGGACTCGCCCGCGTGCCGGACCTCCTCGCCCGCGGGGTGACGGTCGGTCTCGGGACCGACGGCCCGGCGAGCAACAACAACCTCGACATGTTCGAAGAGATGGATACCGCGGCGAAAGTCCACAAGCTCTTTCGCTCGGACCCCACGGTAATGCCGGCGCGAGAGGTCTTCCGGATGGCGACCCGCGGCGGCGCGAAAGCGCTGGGGCTCGATTCTCTCGTCGGCTCGCTCGAGGTGGGAAAGCGCGCGGACGTCGTCCTCATCGACCTGAATCAGCCGGAGCTCACGCCGATGTACGACGTCTACTCCCACCTGGTCTACGCCATCAAGGGCGCTCACGTGAGGACGGTGGTCATCGACGGCCGCGTCGTGGTGCGGGACCGCAGGATGACGACCCTCGACGAGCAAGCGGTCATGGAGAAAGCCCGCGAGATCCAGAACCGGATCCTGGCTAGCTTGAAATGACGATACGACGCGACGAAGGGGAATCCGACTAAGAGCGGTCCTCTCGATCGTGGACCACAAAGATGGCTGACCAGGAGCGTGCCCTGCACCCAGCCGAACGCGCCAACGCCGCTGGGGAGTAACTTTGCCCAGAAGCCGCCGCTTCCAACGCCCATGACTTGTAGGTTATCAGGCGGACAGACGACAGAATGCCACGGCCAGCGCCGTGGACGATCGATGCCGCACGAGAAGACGCGGTAAAGAAGACGGCATTCATGCAGTGGATCGACCGCCAGCTCGAAGCGGACAGGCGCCTCGCGCGGGAGGTCGACGAGCTCGTGGATGAGATGAAGCTGGAGCAAGAACTCGTGGCGCTCAGGGAGAAGCGGGGGCTCAGCCAGCGGCAGCTCGCGAAGCTGCTCGGGACGAGCCAGCCCTACGTGGCGAAGCTCGAGTCCGGCAGGATCAAGAACGTCGGGGTGAGAACGCTCGTGAAGTGTGCGCGGGCCCTCGGGGGCTCGGTGACGATCAAGATCGAGCCGAGCAAGCGTGATGCTCGCCGCGCGCGGCTGCGGAAAGCGGGTTAGTCGCCGCTTGGCGAGCGCCGGGCAAGAACCGCGGGGCGCACTCCGTCACTGTCGCGGATGCTGTGCGGGCTGACCATCCCCGAACTCTGGCGGCGCGAGGCTCACGTCCACTTGCAGTGGCTCGAAAATCGTTCCCGCCAGAGCGCCTTCCAGCGTGTATCTCACGGCCAATCCGAGACCCGACTCTCTCAGCTCTTCACTGCCAGCGACGGCGAAGCTGAAATGCTGGTGGAACGTGGAGAACGGGCTTTCGTCGTGGTGAGGATAATACTCGCGCAGGTACGAGAGCTCTTTCGGCACAGGGAGGGAACTGCGCCCGAAGCCGTGGTGGAAATCAAGGATCTCGACTCGTGGAGGTGCTGCCGCACCGCGCCCGCGAGATAGGCGAGCCCGATGGGCTGGAGCCTCACGTCGGTGTCGTAAAAGTCCTCGATCGGAGGCTGGACGAGAACCAGTTTCACGCGGCCAAATGTAT
>Ga0184637_10000284_pt1 | contig 37172 bp, 31 predicted proteins | sample PLM3_127_b2_FD_133143 | JGI IMG/M metagenome (GOLD analysis project Ga0184637, IMG submission 133143) | Groundwater sediment microbial communities from an aquifer in East River, Colorado, USA - PLM3_127_b2 | ecosystem: Environmental > Terrestrial > Soil > Riparian zone | place: USA: East River... | reverse complement strand
CCGGTGGGCGCGGCCAGCGCTGCGGGCGGCGCCGGCGCCCGCAGCCGCGGCGCGAGCTCGGGCGCGGTGTTCGAGAGCCAGCCCCGCAGCAGCGCGACGACGTCGCCGGGCGAGAGCTCACCGACGTTGGGCACGCACGGCGCGCCGTCGGCGTCGAGCTTGCCGACCAGCCGGGGGCGTTGCGCGGTGTTGAACAGCAGGCGCGCGAGCTGCTCCTCGATCACCGGCCGCTTCTCCTCGATCACGATCAGGTGCTCGAGACCGCGCGCGAACACACGGATGCCCTCGGGCTCGAGCGGCCAGGTGAGCGCCACCTTGTAGATCTCGAGGCCGATCGCGGCGGCGATCGCCGCGTCGATGCCGAGCTCGTCGAGCGCCTGGCGCACGTCGAGGTAGGTCTTGCCGGTGGTGACGATGCCGAGGCGGCGGCGCGCGGCACCTGCGAAGATCGTGCGGTCGAGACCGTTGGCGCGCACGAACGCCTGCACGGCCGGCAGCCGCTGCTCGAACAGGCGCCTTTCGACCGAGATCGGCAGGTTCGACCACCCGATGTGGAGATTGGCGGGGCGGGCGAAGTCGGCGGGCTCCACCACGCGCACGCGCTCTCGCCCGACCTCGACCGAGCCCGCGCTCTCGACGGTGTCGGTCAGACACTTGAAGCCGACCCAGCAGCCCGCATAACGCGACAGCGCAAAGCCGTACAGACCGAGGTCGAGGTAGTCCTGCACGTTCGACGGATTCAGGATCGGGATGCCGCAATGGATCAGCGCCTGCTCGCTCTGGTGCGCGATCGAGGACGACTTGGCGCCCGGGTCGTCGCCGGCCAGCGCGAGCACGCCGCCGTGCGGTGCGGTGCCTGCATAGTTGGCGTGCTTGAGCGCGTCGCACGAGCGGTCGACGCCGGGTCCCTTGCCGTACCAGATCCCGAACACGCCGTCGTGCTTGGCGCCCGGGTAGAGCCCCGCCTGCTGCGAGCCCCACACCGCGGTCGCCGCGAGGTCCTCGTTCACGCCGGGCTCGAAGCGGATCCCGTGCAGGTCGAGCAGGTCGCGGGCTTGCCACAGCGCCAAGTCATAGGTGGCGAGCGGCGAGCCGCGGTAGCCCGAGATGAAGCCACGCGTGTCGAGGCCGGCCGCGCGATCGCGCTCCCGCTGCATCAGCGGCAGTCGCACCAGCGCCTGGACGCCGCTCAGATAGACCCGGCCTGCGCTCCGCCGGTAGCGGTCGTCGAGCTCGTATTCTCGATCAAATTGCTCGGCAGAATCGGACACTTGAAGACAATCCTCTCGATCTCACACGATCTCGAGCGAGATCGCTGCGGCACCCGTGACGCGCGCGCGGCGCAAGCCTATCCCAAAAGACGCTGAGACCGACACGGGCCGGAGAGCGGTGCGCGAGCCCGACGCGGGTCCGGGCCAGCCGCTGACCGATCCCGGCTTTCGGTCAGCGATTTCCTTTGCGCGCGCGGGTTCACGGGGCGAACTTGCGAGCAGCTCGACGAGTCCGCCCGGCGGATCGCCGGCCGCGCGACAAAGACCGACCACGTCGACCAATGGGGGGTCGGTGCTGGATCTGCTTCCGACGATCGAGGAGCCCCGCGCGCTGCGCGCGCTCGGGCGGGCGGAGCTCGCGCAGGTGGCGCGCGAGCTGCGCGAGCATCTGATCGCGCTCGGCGCGGAGGTCGGCGGACACTTCGCCGGCAGCCTCGGCGTGGTCGAGCTCACCGTCGCGCTGCACGCCACCTTCGATACGCCCCACGACCGGATCGTGTGGGACGTCGGTCACCAGGCCTACGGGCACAAGGCACTCACTGGGAGGCGCGAAGCGCTGCGCCGGATCAAGCGCGCCGACGGACCCGCCGGCTTCCTGCGGCGCTGCGAGAGCCCCTACGACGTGTTCGGCGCCGGACACGCGGGCACCTCGATCTCGGCCGCGCTCGGCATCGCCGAGGCGGCGGCGCGCACCGGCATCCGGCGCCGAGCCGTCGCGGTGATCGGCGACGGCGCGGCCACCGCCGGCATGTCGTTCGAGGCGCTGAACCACGCCGGCCACCTGGGTGCCGACCTGCGCGTCGTGTTCAACGACAACGGGATGTCGATCGCCCCCAATGTCGGGGGTCTCTGCCGCACCGGCGACGTCGCCGGCTATACCCGCGCGCTGGGAATCGCCTACCAGGGTCCGGTGGACGGCCACGATCTCGACGCGCTGCTCGACGCGCTCGCGGTGCTGCGCGACGGCGCCGGACCGACGCTCTTGCACGTGAAGACGCGCAAGGGCAGGGGCTACCCGCCGGCCGAGGCCGACCCGTTCCGCTGGCACGCGACGGTCGCGTTCGACCGGTCGAGCGGCGAGCGGCGCAACGGCGGCGGTGGCCCGCCGAGCTGGACGGCCGCGTTCGCCGACGCGCTGGCGCGGATCGCCGACCGGGATCCGCGCGTGGTCGCGCTGACCGCCGCGATGCCCGACGGCACCGGCCTCGACCGCTTCGCGCTGCGCCATCCGCAGCGGGTGTACGACGTCGGGATCGCCGAGCAGCACGCGGTGACGTTCGCCGCCGGCCTCGCCAGCGAGGGCCTGCGCCCGGTGTGCGCGATCTACTCGAGCTTCCTGCAGCGCGGCTTCGACCAGATCGTGCACGACGTAGCACTCCAGCAGCTGCCGGTGACGTTCGCCCTCGACCGCGCCGGCCTGGTCGGTGCGGATGGGCCCACCCATCACGGCGCGTTCGATCTCGCCTATCTGCGTCTGATCCCGCACCTGGTGGTGGCCGCGCCGCGCGACGAGAACGAGCTGCAGCACCTGCTCGCGACCGCGATCGAGTGCGGGCGCCCATTCGCGCTGCGCTTTCCGCGCGGTGCCGCGACCGGCTGCGCGATCGATCCCGACGCGAAGCCGCTCGCGATCGGCAAAGGCGAGCTCTTGCGCGACGGCAGCGACGTGGCGATCGTCGCGATCGGCAAGACGGTGGCCGCGGCTCTGCGCGCGGCCGAGGCGCTGGCGCGCGAGGGAATCTCGGCCGCCGTCGTCGACGCGCGCTTCGCGAAGCCGCTCGACGCGCCGCTGTTGACCGCGGTGGCGCGCCGGCTGGGCGTCGTCATCACGGTCGAGGATCACGGCCTCGCGGGCGGATTCGGCAGCGCGCTGCTCGAGCTGCTGGCCGACAGCGCGCCCGGGACGCGCGTGGTGCGTCTCGGCCTCCCGGATCGCTTCCTCGACCACGCCGAGCCGGATGCGCAGTGGAAGGAGGCGGGCATCGACGCCGACGCGATCGCCGAGGCCGCCGCGTGCGCGGTTCGCGCGTCCCTGCCGAGCGAAGATCGGATCGGATCGCCGGGGGTGGCCGCGTGAGCAGCGCCGCTCCGTCGCCGGTGGTGCAGGGCGCGTATGCCCACTGCGCGGGCATCGCACGGCGCAGTGGCTCGAGCTTCCTCGCTGCGTTCTGGATGTTTCCGCGCGAGCAGCGGCGCGCGCTGCACGCGATTTACGCGTTCTGCCGGCTGGTCGACGACATCGCCGACGATCCGGCGCTGCGCGGTGATCGCGCGATGCTGCTCGAGCGCTGGCACGAGGAGCTGGTCGACGCGTACCGCGGCAAGGCGCGGCACCCGGTGGGTATCGCGCTGGGCGACGCGGTGCACCGATTCCGGCTGCCCGAGCAATGCTTCCTCGACCTGCTCGCCGGCATCGAGGCCGATCTGCGCGGTGCCGAGATCGAGACGTTCGCCGAGCTCGAGCACTACTGCTACTGCGTCGCGTCCACGATCGGCCTGCTCGTGTGCGGCGTGCGCGGGCTGCGCGGCCCGCGCGTGCGCGACTACGCCGTGCACCTGGGCATCGCCGTCCAGCTCACCAACGTGCTGCGCGACGTCGGTGAGGACGCGGCGGCCGGCCGCGTGTATCTCGCGCGCGAAGATCGCGAGGCGCTCGGCGTCGCGCCCCGGAGCCTGCTCGCACGCTCGCCGAGCGAGCCGCTCGCGCGGCTGCTCGCGTTGTACGCCGAGCGGGCGCGGGCGCGCTACGCGCTGGCGCAGCGCGCGCTGCCCGACGAGCTGCGCCGCGCGCTGCGGCCCGCCCAGGCGATGGGCGCGATCTACCGCGACCTGCTCGATGCGCTGGAGCGGCGCGGCTTCTCGTCACTTTCGCCGCTGCGCCTGTCGAAGGCGCGCCGCGTGGCGGTCGCCGCGCGCGTCTGGGTCGGGATCGGGACGTGAGCGAGGTCGCCTCGCGCAAGCAGGCACACCTCGATCTGTGCGCGCACCGCGACGTCGAGGCGGGTGGCACGACGCTGCTCGAAGACGTGCACCTGCTCCACGAGGCGCTTCCCGAGCTCTCCGCGGCCGACGTGGATCCGTCGATCGAGCTGTTCGGTCGCCGCCTCGGCGCGCCGCTGTACATCGCGGGCATGACCGGAGGAACCGAGCGCGCGGGCGCGATCAACCGCGCGCTCGCGGCCGCGGCACAGAAGGCGGGCTTCGCGTTTGGCCTCGGCTCGCAGCGCGCGATCTGGACCGATCCCGACGCGGCGGCGAGCTACCGGGTACGCGACGAGGCGCCGGACATCGCACTGTTCGGCAACGTCGGCGCTGTCCAGGCGCGCGAGAAGGGGCCCGCAGCCGTAGCCGAGCTGGTCGAAGCGGTGCGCGCCGACGCGCTATGCGTCCACCTGAACGCCGCGCAGGAGCTCGCGCAGGACGAGGGCGACCGCGACTTCCGCGGCTGCGTCGACGCGATCGCCGCGTTGGTCGAAGCGCTGCCGGTGCCGGTGATCGTGAAGGAGACCGGCTGCGGCTTGTCGCCGCGCACGCTGGCGCGGCTGCGCGCCGCGGGTGTCGAGTGGGTGGACGCGTCCGGCGCCGGCGGCACGACCTGGCCCGGCGTGGAGGCGCTGCGCGGCTCGCTGCGCCAGCGCGCGCTCGGCGGGCTGTTGCGCGAGTGGGGCATCCCGACCGCTGCGAGCGTGGTGTATGCGCGCCGGGCGGGTTTCTCGACGCTCGCCTCCGGCGGGATCCGGACGGCGCTCGACGTCGTCCGGGCGCTGGCGCTCGGCGCGCGCGCTGCGGGCCTGGCGCTTCCGTTCCTGCGCGCGTTCGATCGGGGTGGGTCGAAAGCCGTCGCGGCGCTCGCCGAAGAGCTCACGGAAGGCGTGCGGGCACTGCTGCTGCTGACGGGATCCGCCCGTCCCGAGCAGCTCGCCGCCGCGCCGCGCGTCCTCGGGCCGAGCCTGCGCGCCTGGCTCGCGGTTGCCGATCGCGCGGAGGATTGAGATGCTGGCTCCCGTGCCGCACACCCCGACGATCGCGCCGCCCGCGGAGAGCTCCGCTTCGCCGCCGCAGCGCGGGCGCAAGGAAGAGACCCAGGATCGGATCGTCGCCGGCGCGCTCGCGCTGTTCGCGACGCGCGGCTACGAGCGCGCGAGCATCTCGGCGATCGCCGCACACGCGCGCGTGAGCCGCTCGGCGGTGTTCTGGCACTTCGGCGACAAGGAGGGTCTGTTCCGCGAGACGTTCCGCCGCATGCTGGTGCCGTTCTTCAGCGAGATCCAGGCCAGCCTGGGGCACATCCCGCCGCGCCAGCGGGTGTTCGAGATCCTCGCCGCCTACGAGCGGGTCGTCGACGAGAACGAGGTCGCGATCCGCTCGATCGTGCGCTGGCTGCTCGAGAGCGAGAAGCTGCGCGCGACGCTGCTCGAGACGCTGTTCGCGCTACACGACGCGCTCGTGCGCGACATTCGCGATACGCTGATCGAAGGCGGCGGCGACGCCGTTGCGAGCGGCGCGCTCGGCGCGGCGCTGGTCGCGATGCTCGACGGCAATCTGCTGCTAGCGCTGCTCGATCCGAACGCACGCAATCGCGAGCTGCGCCGCGACGGACTGCGCCGCCTGACGAAGCTCGCGCTCGGAGGCGGCGGTGACTAGCAGCCTCACCCTGGCCGCGCCCGAGCTCGCGCCCGAGACCGTGCTCGGCCGGATCGGCGGCGAGAACTTCCCGGTGGCGATGCGCTGGCTGCCGCGCGCGCTGCGCCGCGATCTGGTCGCGGTGTACGGCGTCGCGCGGCTGATCGACGAGGCCGGCGACGCGGCGGCCGGCGATCGCGCGGCGCTGCTCGACGCGGTCGAGGCCGACCTGCTCGCGGCGTTTGCCGGCGAGGCGCGGCACCCGCTGCTGCGCCGGCTCACGCCGGTCGTCGCCGCGCACCATCTCTCGCCAGAGCCCTTCGTGTGCCTGGTCGAGGCGAACCGCTTCGACCAGCGCGCGCCCGATCTCGCGACCTGGAGCGAGCTGTGCGACTACTGTGCGCTGTCGGCGCACCCGATCGGCGAGCTGGTGCTGCGCATCTTCGACCAGGCGACCGCGCCGAACCTGCGCGACGCGGAGGCCGTGTGCACCGCGCTCCAGGTGCTCGAGCACTGCCAGGATGTCGCTGAGGACGCCTTCGCGGGCCGGTGCTATCTGCCGGCCGACGATCGAGCGCGCACCGGCTGTGCGGCGGCCGATCTCGTCGCGGTGCCTGCCCCCGAGAGCCTGCGGCGCTGCGTGGCGGAGCAGGTGCGGCGCGCGCGGGCGCTGCTCGTGCGCGGCGACGCGCTGTGCCGGCGGCTGCGCGGCTGGGCGCGTCCGGTGGTCGCCGCGTACGTCGGCGGTGGCTATGCCACCGCGGCCGCACTCGAGCGCGCCGAGTTCGATCCGAACGCGCGGCCGGTGCGGCCGCGCCGGATCGCAACCTTCGCTCATGCGCTGCGGCTCGCCTCGGGCCAAGGGCCGCGTCCGTGAACGCGGCGGCGCCGCACATCGCAATCATTGGGGGGGGTCTCGCGGGCATCCAGGCTGCGCTCGCGTGCGCCGATGCCGGCGCGCGCGTGAGTCTCTTCGAAGCGCGCCCGCGGCTCGGGGGCGCCACGTGGTCGAGTGAGAAGCGAGGGCTGCGGATCGACAACGGCCAGCACGTCTTCATGCGCTGTTGCACCGCCTACCGCGGCCTGCTGCGGCGCCTCGGCGTCGAGCGTCGTGTCTTTCTGCAGCCGCGGCTCGCGGTGCCGGTCGCCGCGCCCGGCCACCCGCTCGCGTGGATCCGGCGCCACCGGCTGCCGGCGCCGGCGCACCTCGCGCCGAGCCTGCTCGGCTTTCCGCACCTGCCGCTCGCCGCGCGCTTGCGCGCGGCGCAGATCGCGCGCGGCTTCGCCGCGCTCGATCTCGACGACGCACGGCTCGACGAGATCTCGCTCGGCGCATGGCTGGCGGCGCGCGGCGTCCGCGACGCGGCGTCGCTCGCGTTCTGGGACCTGTTGATCCGGCCGACGCTGAACGTGCCGGCGGCGGAGGCCTCGCTCGCGCTCGCGGCGATGGTGCTGCGCACCGGCTTCCTCGATCGCTCCGACGCGGCGGACGTGGGCTTCGCCAGGGTCCCGTTCGCGGAGCTGCACGACGCCCCGGCTCTGCATTCGCTGCGCGCGGCCGGTGCCGCAGTGCACCTGCGCGCTCCCGTCAGTTCCGTCGACATCGGAGCGCAGGGCGTGGTACTGCACGTGCGCGGCGAGCCGGTGGCGGCCGATGCCGTGATCCTCGCGGCGCCGGCGGATGCCACCGCGCGGCTGGCACCCGCCGCGGCGGGCCTCGACGCCTCGGCGCTCGAGCGGCTCGGAACGTCGCCGATCGTCAACCTGCACGTCTGGTTCGACCGGCGCGTGATCGAGCACCCGTTCGTCGCGGGCTGGGCGTCGCCGCTCCAGTGGACGTTCGACCGCACCGAGGCCGCCGGCGCCGATCGCGGACAGGTGCTGACCGTCTCGCTGTCGGCCGCCGACGAGTGGCTCGGATGGAGCCGCGACGCACTGCGCGCGCACTTCCTGCCGGCGTTCCGCGCGCTGTTCCCGGCCGCCCGCGACGCGCAGGTGCTGGACTTCTTCTCGCTCTCCGAGCCGGCCGCCACGTTCCGGCAGGTGCCGGGGACGCGCCGGCTGCGGCCGGCGTGCGCGACTCGACACCCCGCCGTGTACCTGGCCGGAGCGTGGACCGACACCGGCTGGCCGGCGACGATGGAGGGCGCGGTGCGCAGCGGCCGCGCGGCGGCGGAGGCGGTGCTGCGCGCGCTCGGCCGCGCGCCGATGCTCGACGCGGTGGCCGCGTGATGCGCGACCGGGTTCACGCGGCGATCGACCGCGCGCGCTCGCATCTGCTCGCGCGCCAGCAGCCGGCCGGCTGGTGGAAGGGCGAGCTCGAGACGAACGTGACGATGGACGCCGAGGACCTGCTGATGCGCGAGTTCCTCGGCGTCCGCACGCGCGAGGAGACCGCGCGCGCCGCGAGCTGGATCCGCTCGAAGCAGCGCGGCGACGGCAGCTGGGCGAACTACTACGGCGGGCCCGCGGATCTCTCGACGACGATCGAGGCGTACGCCGCGCTGCGCCTCGCCGGCGATCCGCCCGAAGCCGAGCACATGAAGGGCGCGCGCGAGGTCGCGCTCGCGCTGGGCGGCATCGAGCACAGCCGGGTGTTCACGCGGATCTGGCTCGCGCTGTTCGGCGAGTGGCGCTGGGACGACCTGCCGGCGCTACCGCCCGAGCTGATCCTGCTGCCGGCGTGGTTTCCGCTGAACGTCTACGACTTCGCGTGCTGGGCGCGCCAGACGATCGTCCCGCTGACGATCGTCGGCGCGCACCGGCCGGTGCGGCCGCTGCCGTTCTCGCTCGCCGAGCTGCGCGGCGGCCCGCGGCGCGAAGTGGTGTATCCGCTCTCCACGTGGAAGGGCCGCTTGCAGCGCCTCGATCGCATCCTCCAACGCTACGAGCGCCATGCGATCCGTCCGCTGCGCAGGCTCGCGCGGCGCCTGGCCGCCGAGTGGATCCTCGCGCGCCAGGAGACCGACGGCTCGTGGGGCGGGATCCAGCCGCCGTGGGTGTACTCGATCCTCGCGCTCCATCTCGAGGGCTACCCGCTCGATCATCCGGCGCTGAGCCGCGCGCTCGACGGCTTCACGCGCTTTGCGATCGAGGAGGGCGACCACAGGCGCCTGGAGGCGTGTCAATCGCCGGTGTGGGACACGGCGCTCGCGATGCTGGCGCTGCGCGACACGGGCCTTCACCCCGATCATCCCGCGCTGGTGAAGGGCGCCGAGTGGATGCTGCGCGAGGAAGTCCGCATTCCCGGCGACTGGGCGGTGCGCAGGCCCGGGCTGGTGCCGAGCGGCTGGTCCTTCGAGTTCGATAACGACCACTATCCCGATATCGACGACACCGCCGAGGTGATCCTCGCGCTGCGTGCCGCACGCACCGGCGACATGCCGGCTCATGCGGGCGCGCTCGCGCGCGCGGTCGCGTGGACGTGGGGCATGCAGTCGTCCGACGGCGGCTGGGCGGCGTTCGACGCCGACAACACGCGAGCGCTATGCCGCGAGCTGCCGTTCTGCGACTTCGGCGAGGTGATCGATCCGCCGTCGGCTGACGTCACCGCGCACGTGGTCGAGATGCTCGCGCTGGAGGGGCACGCGGACGACCCGCGCCTGCGCAGCGCGGTCGCGTGGCTGTTGCGCGCGCAGGAGCCGGGCGGCTCATGGTTCGGGCGCTGGGGCGCAAACCATCTCTACGGCACCGGCGCCGTCGTTCCGGCGTTGATCGCGGCGGGGCTGCCCGCCGACCATGCGGCGGTCCGCCGCGCGGTGCGCTGGCTCTTCGCCGTGCAGAACGATGACGGTGGCTGGGGGGAGGATCTGCGCTCATACCGATCGGAGGGCGCACCCGGCTTCGGCGATTCGACGGCTTCGCAGACCGCATGGGCGCTGCTCGCACTGCTCGCTGCTGGCGAGCGGGGGCCCGCTAGCGAGCGCGGGGTCGCGTGGCTGGTGGCGACGCAGCGCGCCGACGGCGACTGGAACGAGCCGCAGTTCACCGGCACCGGTTTCCCCGGCGACTTCTACATCAACTATCACCTGTATCGGCTCGTCTTTCCGATGATGGCACTGGGGCGATGGGCGATGCTGGCGCAATAGCGAAGACACGAGGTGATCCCATGGGCGTTCCGATCTCGCAGATGGCGACCGTCGCGATGTATCTGCTGCGGCAGAAGCTGCGCGGCGTCACGCGCTACCCGCTGGTGCTGATGCTCGAGCCGCTCTACCGCTGCAACCTGGCGTGCGGCGGCTGCGGCAAGATCCAGTACCCCGGCCGCGTGCTGCGCAAACACCTGTCGGTAGAGGAGTGCATGGCCGCGGTGGACGAATGTCCGGCGCCGATGGTCAGCATCCCCGGCGGCGAGCCGCTGCTGCATCCCGACATCGACCGGATCGTCGCGGGCCTGGCCCTGCGCAAGAAGTACATCTACCTGTGCACGAACGCGATCCTGCTCGAAGAGAAGCTCGACCGGTTCACGCCGAGCAAGTACCTGACCTTCAGCGTGCACCTCGACGGGCTGCGCGAGGAGCACGACGCCGCGGTGTGCCGCGACGGTGTCTTCGACCAGGCGGTGTCGGCGATCCGCGCCGCACTCGCGCGCGGGTTCCGTGTGACCACGAACACGACGCTGTTCGATGGCTCCGACCCCGAGCGCACCGCGCGCTTCTTCGACTTCGCGATGGAGCTCGGCGTCGAGGGGCTGATGGTGTCGCCGGGCTACGCGTACGCGAAGGCGCCCGATCAGGAGCACTGGATCGGGCGCTCGCGCACGGCGGAGCTGTTCCGCAAGGTGCTGCACCGGCCCGGCGCGCGGCGCTGGCGCTTCAACCAGTCGCCGCTCTTCATCGAGTTCCTGGCCGGCGCGCACGACTACGAGTGCACTCCGTGGGGCATGCCCGCGTACTCGATCTTCGGCTGGCAGAAGCCGTGCTACCTGATCCAGGACGGCTATGCCGAGAGCTTTCGCGAGCTGGTCGAGGAAACGCGCTGGGAGAATTACGGCCACGCGAGCGGCAACCCCGCCTGCCAGAACTGCATGATGCACAGCGGCTTCGAGGCGAGCGCGGTCGAGGCCGCGTTCGCGACACCGCGCGGGATGCTGGCGATGGTGCGCGCGCTGTTTCGCGGCCCGCGCGTCCCGGCGCCGACCGGCGCCGACACCGGCGGCGCGCACGTGCCGGCGGCGTCCACGACGCCGGCACGGGGCTGGACGTCGGAGGCCACGCCCGAAGCGCTGCGCGCCGCATTCGACTACCGCGGTGACGCCACGTTGACGCTCGACGACGGCCGCGAGATCGACGGCTACGTGGTCGACGCGCGCGAGGGTGAGGTGCGCGTGTGGGAGAAGAAGGGCAGCGGCGCGACGCGCGTCGCCACCGACCGGATCCGGCGCGTGGCGCTCTCCGGGCGCGACCCGGTGCGGAGTCAGATCACTCCGCGTGAACGCAGCGCCGAGACGTCGTCCCAGCTGTAGCCCAGGAGCTCCGTCAGGATCAGCTCCGTGTGCTGGCCGTGCTCCGGCGCTGGCGCACGCACACTGCCCGGAGTCTCGGACAGGCGCACCGGGATGCCCACATACTTCGTCGGGCCGTGGGTCGGGTGATCGAAGTCGATCACGTAGTCGTTCGCGAGCATCTGCGGGTCTTCGGCCAGATCGTTCAGGCTGTTCACGATCGTGAAGATGAAGTCCCCGCCGTTGCGCAGGATGTCGAGCCACTCCGCGCGCGGCCGCGACGCGAACACCTCGTCGAAGATCGCGACGCAGGCCGCGGAGTTGCCGGCACGTGCCCCCATCGTTGCGAAGCGCGGGTCTTCGATCAGGTCCGGGCGCCCGATCGCGCGGCTGAAATCGACCCAGTAGCGGTCGGGCTGGAGCATGCCGAGCGCGAGCCACATTCCGTCGGCACAGCAGTAGTGGTTCCACATCGGGTTGAACGCGCGCGCGCGCGCCATCCGCGGGAACGCGGCGCCGTTGATCAGGCGCGACGTCAGCGAGAGGCCCTGGAGGTAGCTCATGCTGCCGAGGTGCGACGCGTCGACCACCTGGCCGATCCCGTAGCGCTGGCGCGCGATCACCGCGGCCAGCACGCCGTAGGCGAGCAGGATCGCGCCCATCTGGTCGGCGATCCCGCCTCCGATCGGCTGCGGTGGCATGTCCGGCTCGCCGGCCGCGTACATGATGCCCGAACGCGCAAGGCCGAGCTGGTCGAAGGACGGGTCGCCGCTCTCGGGGCCCTCGGGCCCGTAGCCGGTGGCGTTCGCGTAGATCAAGAGCGGGTTGTGGACGCGCAGCGCGTCGTACCCGAGGCCGAGCCGGCCGGCGACTCCCTTGCGGAAGTTCTGCACGAACACGTCGGACACCGCCGCGAGCTTGTAGACGATCTCGCGCGCCTCGGGCTGCTTCAGGTCGAGCGTGAGGCTCTGCTTATTGCGGTTATTCGCCTCGAAGTAGAAGTTGGGCCGGTCCGACTTCGTGCCCGCCATCGCCACGATCCCGCGCCCCGGGTCGCCCCCGTCGCGGCTCTCGACCTTGATCACCTCCGCCCCGAGATCGCCGAGCATCGCGCTCGCCACCGGCCCCTGCTGCCAGATCGTCCAGTCGATCACGCGCAGGCCTTCGAGCGGCATCGGCATCGCGAGTCCTCCTCGGGTACTCGAATCACTCTACGGTGGGCCGGCCTTCGGGGGAAGGGGTGGGCACTCGCTGGCGTTCGAGGAGCTCGCTCTCGAGCGGCGGGACGTACTTCTCCTTCCAGTTGGGCGCCAGAAAGGCGGTTTGGCGCAGATCCGACAGAGCGTCGTCCCATTCGCCGCGAAGCGCGTGGAGCTGCGCGCGATACCAGAACACGTAGGCGTCATTGGGATGCGTCACCACTCGCTCCGTGATCAACGCAGCGAGGTCCTCGAGCTGGCCCTACTCGAAGTGCTCCTGCGCGAGGTCTCGAAACTCCGGTACCTCCTCACTTTCGAAGTCGGGGAAATTGGCTTCCATCATGGATGTGAACCACAGGATCGACACCGCGACCACCACCGTCGCGGCGCCGATCGCGACGAATCCGAGCGCGCCGACGGCAATCCAAACCTTGATCCGCTTCAGCTGCTGGACCGCCTCTTCGCTCGCCATTGCACGCTCCTCGTTCAGCGCTGCCAGATCGTCCAGTCGACGACGCGCGGCCCGTCGAGCGGCATAAGGATGGGGGCCCCTCGGTCCGGTCCGGAATTGCACTCTACGGCGGAGTGAGCGGACATTTCAAGCCGGCGATTCGGGACCTATCGGGGGGCGATCGCGATGCCCGCGGTACTAGCAACGCGCCGAGCGCAATCCACGCAGAGCGAAGAGTGGCCTGGGGGAGCCGACCGTGGCTCGTGGAACGAAAGGGAGGGGCGACCGGATAGGTCCAGAGCGGCGAGGTCCGGTTCAATACTGAGTTAGTTACTCGTTAGTTTTACTTGATTCACTGAAAAACACCGCTATAATCAAGATTGTGCTCGGCGCGTCGAGACAGCTGGCTCTGGAGTTCCGGACTCACGGTGGGTCACGCCCTGGCGCCGGGCGCAAACCCGGCTCGTCGCGCCCACCGATCCATCATGTGAAGCGGCCGTTCGTATCTCCGCACTGTCCTTCGCACGTGACCTTGCGTGTGCGACGGGGCGTCCCCTCGTTGCGCAGTCGCCGATTGGTGTCGGAGTTCCAGGTCAGTGTGCGCGAGGCGTGTGAGCGCGGGGAGTTCCGCGTCTGTCAATACTCGATCCAGCGCGACCACCTCCACCTGGTGGTGGAGGCTGCCGGGAAGGATGCGCTCGGGCGCGGGATGAAGGCTGTGGCGTCCCGACTGGCGCGAGCGGTGAACCGCGTGTTCGCGCGGAAGGGGCCGGTGCTCTTCGGCCGCTATCACCTGCGCGTATTGGCCACGCCGCGCGAAGTGCGCAACGCACTGGCTTACGTGCTGTTGAACGTGCGCAAGCACTGGCGGCAGCGGAATGGGACTCCGCCGCCGGTGCGGCTCGACGTGGCCTCCTCGGGGGCCTGGTTCGACGGGTGGAAGCGATCGCCACCCGCGACAGAAGAGCGGGGGCCGCGGGGGGTCGCGCGCCCCCATACATGGCTCTTGGTCGAAGGCTGGCGGCGACACGGGTTGATCGATCCGGCGGAGACGCCGGGTTCGCGGCACTCGGTTTCGAGGGTCGACGAGAGGTGAGAGGCGCCCTTTACAGCTCGTCCAGGATCAGGGCCTTCTTCCGCTGGTAGTCCTCCGGAGAGATCAAGCTCTCGTCCAGCAGTTCCTTGAGCTTGCGAAGCCTCTCCTCGGCTGACGCACCTTCTGGCTGATCCGCCGGCGTCGTAAATGCGACCGGCGGGGAAGCCCCTCCCGCATAGCCATCTTCGACCGCGCCGGAAGCGACTCCGAAGTCGCAACGGGCACCGCTCACCGCTCACCGCAGATACACACCCCCCGATAGCCGCGTCGCTTTCGGGTCCACACGCACGTGCACGACCGCGACGCGGTCGGACGCCAGCGCGCGGTCGAGCGCGGGGCGGATCTCGGCGGGGTGCTCCACGCGCTCCGCGTGGCCGTCGACCAGCTCGGCGAGCTTCTCGTAGTGGGCGGGCAGGAGCGACGCGATGCGCGGCGCGCCGGGCGGGAACATGCCGTCCTGGATCGAGTGACCGGCGATGCCCTCGTTGTTCGCGACGACGAACACCACCGGCGCGCCGACGCGGGCCGCCGTCTCCACCTCGAGCGCGGCGGCGCCGAACGCGTAGTCGCCGACGATCGCGACCGACGGCGCGTCCGGGCGCGCGAGCTTCGCGCCGATCGCGTACGGCACCCCCGTTCCCATGCAGCCGGTCGTGCCGGCGTTGAACAGGCGCCGCTCGCCATAGGACGGGACGATCTGGCGCGCGATCCCCATGATCGTCTCGCCGTCGCAGCTGACGCTCGCGTCGCGAGGTAGCGCCGCGCGCACCTCGGCTACCAGCCGGTGCGGATCGATCGGCGTCGCATCGCACTCCATCGCCGCGCGCAGCTTGGCCTCGTTCGCGTCGCGCGCCGCGACGAGCGAGGCCAGCCAGCTCCCGTTGGCGCTGCGCAGCTTGCGATCCGCGAGCGCCTCGACGAGCGCGCGAGCCGCGGCGTCCGCGTCGGCGACGACACCCAGCTCGAGGTCGGCGCCGCTGTAAAACTCGCAGGGCTCGATGTCGATCTGCGCGATCCGCACGCTGGGCGCGAAACGCGCAGCGCCCCCGAAGCCGAAGATCCAGTTGAAGCGCCCGCCGATCATCAGGATCACGTCGGCGCTCGAGAGCGCGGTGGAGCGCGCGCTGTTGACGAAGCAGCGGTGGTCGTCGGGGATCGTGCCGCGCGCCATCGGCGACGTGACGTACGGGATGCCGCGGTCGGCGAGGCGCGCCAGCGCTTCGCCGGCGCCGGCCCACGCCGCGCCCTTGCCGATCAGCAAGAGCGGCCGCTCGGCTTCTGCGAGCAGCCCCGCGATGCGGTCGATCGCGGCGGGGTCCGCGTGCGGCGCCGCGATCTCGGGCTGCCGCTCGCGCAGGCGCGCGCGCTCGGGAGCGATCCGACGGCCGACCCAGTGGCCCGGGAAGTCGAGATACACCGCGCCGGGTCGTCCGCTCGCGGCCTTCCCCAGTGCTAGGTGCACGAGCTCCGGGATCCGCTCGGTGCTGTCGACCTCGAGCGTCCACTTGCACGCCGGGCGCGCGAACGCGCGCTGGTCGGCCTCCTGGAACCCGCCGAGGCCGCGCGTCGGCCCGTACGTGGAGCCGCCAAGGACGACGAGCGGCATCGCGCTCTCGGTAGCGACGTGCATCGGTGTCACCGCATTGGTCATGCCGGGCCCCGAGCCCACCACGCACACGCCGGGCTTGCGTTTCACCCACCCCCACGCCGAAGCCATCAGACCGGCCGACACCTCGTGCCGGCAGTTCACGACGGTGAGGCCCTCCTCCACCGCGCCCGACAGCACCTCGATCATCGGCCCCGCCACCACGCCGAATACGGCGTCGATCCCGGCGGCTTTGAGCTGCCGGGCCGCGAGCTGGCCCCCGTTTCGCTCGGTCATCGCTCTCCTCCTCGGTGATGGCGCCCATCATGCAGGGCGGGTGCCCCGTCGGGCAAGCGGTCTTCCGCGCGCAGCGAGGCGAAGCCGAGCGAAGCTCGGACGGGCAAGCGCTACCAGCGCCGATCGACGCGCAACAGGGAGCCGGCCGGGGCGAACGCGCGGTAGAGATCGCTGTAGTCGTCGGTCCAGAGCGGAGCCCCGGCGAGCATCTCGGGCGTCACGCGCTGAACTGCCGGCACGTTCGTTCGCAGAGCGAGCGCACGGCGGCGACGCTCGGCGGCGCGCGTCAGCGAACGGAGGCGCTGCTCGTCCCGGGATAAGAACACCCACGACGAGGCACCTGACAGGTGCTTCGGGGTCGACACGCTCTGAATACTCACCGCGTGCAGTCCGGCGGTCTCGGCCAGGCGTCCGAGCACGGGCAGCAGGTCGAAATGGCGGCTCGAGGTGTGGATGGCGAGCAGCCCCGTCGGCTGCAGCGAGTCGAGGTACAGCGCGAGCGCCTCCCGCGTGAGCAGGTGCACCGGCACGGCGTCGCTGCTGTAGGCGTCGACGATCAGGTAGTCGAAGAGCGGGGCGTTGCGCGCTCGCTCGCGCGCCAGCGAAATGCGGCCGTCTCCCTCGATGATCTCGATCTTGGCCGCGCTGCGCGCGAGGTAGGTGAAGTACTTCTCGTCACGCGCCAGGCGGATCACGGCGGGGTCGATCTCGAAGAAGCGCAGATGGTCGCCCGGCTGGCCATAGGCCGCGAGCGTCCCGATCCCGAGTCCGATCACCCCGATCTCTGCCGCGCTAGCGGGTCCCGGCCGAGCGAGCGCCAGCCCGATGCCCGTGTTCACGCCGAAGTACGAGGTCGGTCGCGTCTCCATTCCCATGACCTGGACGCCGTGCATCGTCGAACCGTGGAGGAGCACCCGCTGCCCGTCCGTCTCGGTCCCGAGCTGCCGGACGCGCAGCACGCCGAAGAAGCTCCGCTCCTGGTGCAGGACGGCCGCGGGTCGGGCGAAGACCTGGGTTCCCGCATAGCCGAGACCCGCGACCGTGAGCAGTGCGACCACCGCCCAGTGCCAAGCCGCCACCCCGCGACCCAGCCAGCCGCGCGTGTCCTGGGAACGCGCGGCGAGCAGCAGCAGCCAGGCCAGGGCGAGCCCGATCGGAAGCTCGTAGAAGTCATCGAACGCGTGGGGCGCGCCGAGGCCGACCGCGAGTCCCCCGAGCGCACCTCCCCCCGACGTGCACAGATAGAAGGCTGTCAACGAACGCGCCGGGGGCCGCAGGCGGTAGAGCTCGCCGTGCAGAACCATGCACGCGGCGAAGAGCAGCAGGCCGTGGCGCACCACCTCGAACTGGACCGCGCCCCCCAGCGCCCCGGAGATGGCGCCGCGAATCCCCCACCGCTCCAGAAGGGTCGGCGCGAGGAAGGCGACGGCCGCGAGCGACACCCAAGGGATCCAGCGATACAAGCGCGGCGCGCCGAAGCAGACGATCAGGCTGGCGAGGTAGATGGCGAGCGGCACGATCCAGAGGAACGGTACGCTAGCCACGTCGAGGCATAGCTCGTTGGTGATCCCCATCAGCAGCACGACCGCACAGGCCGAGAGCAGGATCCAGAGCGCCACGCGGCCGGGTCGCAGATCCGACGGAGCGGCGCCCCCAGCGGGAGTCGGCGCCCACGAGGCGCCGGCACGCCAGGCCAGGCCGGCGCAGGCGATCACCGCTACGCCGGTGACGACAAACGAGATCGACCAGATCTGGCCCGTCGTGGACAACGGGAGGCGCGGCTCGAGCAAGAACGGATACGCGAGCAGCGCGAGCAGCGAGCCGAGGTTCGAGACGGCGTAGAGCGGATAGGGCGAACGCTGCGGGTAGCGGTGCGCGAACCACGCCGCGATCAGCGGCCCGGTGGCGGCGAGCACCAGGAAGGGTAACGCCACGTTCGCGAGCAGCGTGGCCAGGATCGCCGCGCTCGGATCGCCGCCGCCGTCGGGCTTCCAGGCGTCGCCCGGCAGAACCGGCAGCGCGAGCACCGCAGCTCCCACCACCACCGCGTGAACAGCGAGCTGGCGGCCCGGGCTCGCGCTCCGGACCAGCGCATGGGCGTAGGCATAGCCCGCGAAGAGCGAAGTCTGATAGAAGGCAAGACACAGCGACCAGACGGCCGGGACGCCACCGAACCAGGGTAGGATGCGTTTGCCGACCAGCGGCTGCACCAGGAAGATCAGGAACGCCGCGGCAAAGCTGGTCGCGATGAAGAGCAGCAGGCCCGGCCGGTGGACGAGCCCCTTCGTCGCGCTCACCGAGAGCGGATATCGAGGCGCAGGCGGGTCCAGGGGCTGCGGATGCGCCATGGACGCTCGCGCTCCTTTCGAATCGGAACCGAGCATGATGCGCGCCGAGCGACCCGCCGCGCAAGTGCGAAAGCCCTAGCGCGGCGGTGGCGGCGGGTCGCCTTGCGGCGGCCGAGGCCTCCACGACAGCGCGCGAACCAGGTCGCTGTAGTCGTCGGTCCACAGCGGGCTCTGGGCGATTGCAGCGGGCGTCGGGAACACGACCCTTCGCTGATTCGGACGGAGGCCGAGCGCCCGATGACGCTGCCGCGCGGCGTGCGCAAGCGAGCGGATGCGCGCCTCGTCGCGAGCGATCATCACCCAGCTCGCGGCGAACGTCTGGCGCTTCGGCGCCGCTGGGTTCAGCAGCTTCACCACGTGGAGTCCGGCGTCGCTGGCGAGGCGAGCGAGCACCGGGAACAGATCGAAGTACCGGCTCGAGGTGTGGATCGCGATCAGGCCCGTCTCGCGGAGCGAGTCGAGGTAGAGGGCGAGCGCCTCCCGGGTCAACAGGTGTACTGGCACGGCATCGCTGCTGTAGGCATCGACGATCAAGTAATCGAACCGGGGCGCGCCCTGCGCGCGCTCCCGCGCCAGCGAGATGCGGGCGTCTCCCTCGACGATCTCGATCTCGGCGGCGCTGCGCGCCAGATAGCTGAAGTACTTCTCGTCGCGCGCAATACGGATCACGGCCGGGTCGATCTCGAAGAAACGCACGTGGTCGCCCGGGCGGCCGTAGGCCGCGAGCGTTCCGATGCCGAGACCGATCACCCCGATGCGCGCCGGAGGCGCCGAATCGCCGCGCGTGAGCGCGATCCCGATCCCCGTGCTCACGCCGTAGTAGGAGGTCGGCTGCGTCTCCATCCCCGCGAGCTGCAAGCCGTGCAGCGTGGACCCGTGCTTGAGCGATCGCTGCCGGCTCGGTGGCCCCTCGCTCTGCTCGACACGCAGCACGCCGAAGAAGCTGCGTTCCTGGTGCAACACCCAGGCGGGTCGGGCGAACACCCACCCTCCCGCGTGGACGAACGCCGCTCCGGTCAGGCACGCGATCCCGATCCAGCGCCAGCCCGGAGCCGACCGCCCCAGCCAGCCGCGCACGTCGTCGCGACACGCTGCGAGCAGCAGCAGCCAGGTCAGTGCGAGCCCGAGCGGAAGCTCGTAGAAGCCGTCGAAGACGCGCGGCGCGCCGATCCCCACCGCGATGCCGCCGAGCGCACCTCCGCCCGCCATGCAGAGGTAGTAGGTGGTGAGAGAACGCGCGGCGGGTCGCAGCCGGTAGAGCTCGCCGTGCAGGACCATGCAGGTGGAGAAGAGCAGCAGCGCATTGCGCGCCACCTGGAGAGGAACGTTGCCGCCGAGCGCGCTGATGAACGCGCCGCGCAGCCCGGTGCGTTCGAGCAGCTCGGGCGCCAGGTACGCGAGGACCGCCAGCAAGACGCACGGGATCCGGCGATAAACGCGCGGCGCGCCGAAGCTCGCGATCAGCGTCGTGAGGTAGACGGCGAGCGGGATGATCCAGAGGAATGGGATGCTCGCTACGTCGAGGCACAGGTGATGGGTGACGCCCAACAGCAGCACCACCGCGCCCGCCGAGAGCCCGATCCAGAGCGCCACGCGCCGAGGCGGCAGCGCGATCGATTCCTCGTCGCCGGCCGCCGCTGGGGCGGATGCGCTGCCCGCGCGCCAGGCCAGGATCGCGCAGGCGAGCACCGCCGCACCGGTGGCGGTGAAACCCGCCGACCACAGCCGGCCGGTTGCGGACAGCGCCAGGCGCGGCTCGAGGAAGAAGGGATAGGCGAGCAGCGCGAGCAGTGAGCCTGCGTTCGAGACCGCGTAGAGCGGGTAGGGCGAGCGCTGCGGGTAGCGGCGCGCGAACCACGCCGCGACGAGTGGCCCGGTCGCGGCGAGCACGAGAAACGGCAGCGCGACGTTCGCGATCAGCAACGCCAGGATCGCGGCGCTGGGATCGCCGCCGCCGCCGGGCTTCCACGCGTCGCCTGGCAGCACCGGCAGCGCCAGCGCGGCTGCGCCGATCGCCGCGGCGTGGATCGCGAGCTGACGTCCCGGACTCGCGAATCGGATCAGCGCGTGGGCGTAGGCGTAGCCCGCGAACAGCGCGGTCTGATAGAACGCGAGGCACAGCGACCAGACGGCGGGCACGCCTCCGAACCATGGCAGGATGCGCTTCCCGACCAGCGGTTGGACGAGGAAGATCAGGAACGCCGACGCGGTGCTGGTGGCGGCGAACAGCAGCAGGCCCGGCCAGTGCCGATCGCCGGGCTTGTCCGTCTCGCTCACTTGCGGGTGATGTCGAGCCGCAGGCGGGTCAACCGGCTGCGCCGGATCCGCCACGCGCCACGCTGCTTCGCGTAATCCTCGTGGTAGTGCCCGAAGCCGTGCAGCACGAGCTGGGGCAGGTCGACGAAGTCGTACATCGCCCAGATGCCGGTGGCGGTGTCTTCGCCGGTGAGCGAGATCTCGGGCATATGGCCGTGGTGTACCGTCGTGGCACCGCGCAGCGCCGCGCTGACGCGTTGCACGATTTCCTGGCGCCCGCGAAACGTCTCGCCGGGGCTCGGGGACGCGGCGAGCGTCGCGTCCTCCGTGAACACGTCGCCGAACTCGTCCCACTGCTGGGTGTCCAGCAAGCGGAAGTAGCGGGCCTTGAGCTGCTTGATCGCCTCGATCTCCTCGAGCGCTCCCATCGTCTGGATTCCTCCGCGAGTCCCCGGTCAGCCTCGCACGGGCCGGAAGTAGGGCAGCGTGATCTCCTCGGACATCTTCCGAAACACCACCTCGATCGGCATCCCGATCGCGACGTCGGCCGGATCGCACTCCACCAGGTTCGAGAGCATGTACCAGCCCTCCTCCAGTAGGGCGATCACCACCGTGTAGGGCACGGCGAACACCGGGCGCTGCGGCCGGTGCACGACGGTGTAGCTGTAGACGATCCCGCGGCCCGAGCTCGCCATCCACTCGAGGCCGTCGCCGAAGCAGCCGGTGCACACGGGCTGCGGGATGAAGACCGCAGTGCCGCAGTCGCGGCAGCGCTGGAAGCGCAGCACGCCATCGCGGCAGCCGTCCCAATGCGGTTGCGACAGCTCGCTGGGCCGCGGCAGCGGGATGCCGGCGCCCGCGCTCACGCCGGCTCCCGGCCCAGCAGCATCACGTCGCAGAAGAGCGCGCCGGCGCCGCCATTGCTGGTGATCGCCACCGTCGCGCCGGGCACGGTGAGCTCGGCGGGGTAGGCGCCCTGGAGCTGGAGCACCGAGCTCGTCACCTTCTGCAAGAGCTGCGCGGTGCCCGGATGGCTGAACGAGAGCAGCCCGCCGTTGGTGACCAGCGGGCACTCGCCGTCGATCGCGATTCGCCCGTTCATCACGAAGTCACCGCCTTCACCCTCCTTGCAGAAGCCGAACGTCTCGAGCTGTCGGATCAGCTCGAACGAGAACGGGTCGTAGAGCTCGCACACGTCGACGTCGGCCGGCCCGAGGCCGCACTGCGCGAACGCGCGCTGCGCGGCGCGGCGACCACTCGCGCCATAGCGATCCCAGACCGGGGCCGTCACGTATGCCATGCCTTGGCGTTCGATCGCGCCGCCGAGCAGGTAGATCGGCGTGACGCCGAGGTCGGCGGCGCGCCGGGCGGTGGTCAGCACCAGGCCGGCGCCGCCCTCCGAGTTGATCGCGCAGTCGAGCAGATGGTAGGGATCGGCGACCATCCGCGACGCGAGCACGTCCTGCGGCGTCACGTGGCGACCGTGGAAGACCGCGTCGGGATGGCGGGCGCCGTGGTTGCGGATCGTCGCGGCCACCTCCGCGAGCGCCTCGGGCTTGGTTCCGTAGAGGTGCATGTGGCGGCGCGCGATCAGCGCGAACTCGGCGGCGGTGTAGAGCCCCCAGCAGGCGACGAACTCGTTCGTCGGGCGCGTCCACGGCGACGTCGAGTCGCGATCGGTGTACTCACCGGCCTGCGCGTCGGCGATCACCACCGTTTCGCACTGACCGCTCGCGATCGCGAGCGCCGCCTCGATCACGCCCTCGATGCCGAGTGACACTCCGGTCCAGATCGGTCGTCCGCCGAGCCAGGCCGCCGCCTCGCGCGGGTTGAGTCGCCAGACCGAGGAGCGGACGTTCAGACCGTCGACGTCCGCGGGGGTGAGGTTTGCCGCGGCGAGCGCGCCGCGGATCGCGTCGAGCACCACGTCGAGCTCGCGCACGCCGGCGAGCACCTTCGCCTGGCGGGTGTGGTAGGCGCCGACGAGCGCAACGTCGTGGAACGGGTGGCGGGGCATGGGACGGCGCATCGTATCACTGTGACCCGACTTTTCGACCGTGGTTCCGCGCTCGGGTACATTGACCCGGCCCATGGGCGAACCCACGCGAGCGGCCGTGCGGCCGCGACTCGTCGACTGGCTCGTCACGCCGCTCTTCCTGCTGGCGTTCGGCGGGGCGCTGCTGCTCTTCGATCCGCTCCAGCGGATCGCGCGGCTGTTCGGCCAGCGCCCGCAGGAGCTGGTCGCCGGCGTCATGCAGGTGACGCTGGTGTGGGTGTTCCGGTTGGCGGGGACGCGCTTGCGGGTGGAACGAGACCCCGGCGTGCGGCCCGGCGTGTCCTACCTGGTGATCGCGAATCACCAGAGCATGTTCGACATCCCGATTACCGGCGCCTTGTTGTTGACGAACTTCCCGAAGTACATCTCGAAGCGCGAGCTCGCGAAGGGCCTTCCGAGCATCTCGTACAACCTGCGCCGCGGCGGCAACGCGATCATCGACCGCGACGACCGCGCCGGAGCGACGCGCGCGATCCGCGCGCTCGGCGCGCAGGTGCGCCTGCGCGGCGTGTCCGCGGTGATCTATCCCGAGGGCACGCGGGCACGGCACGGCCAGCTCGGTCCGTTTCGGCCCGCCGGCGCGCTCGCGCTGCTCGACGAGGCGCCCGACGTGCCGGTCGTCGCCCTCGCGATCGATGAATCGTGGCGCCTGCTGCGCTTCAACCTGCTTCCGATCCCGTTCGGCACGCGCGTGCGCGTGCGGATCGGCGCGCCGATCGCGCGCCGCCCGGATGAAGACCGGCACGCGCTGCTGCTCGAGGCGCGCGGGCAGATCGAGAAGGCGCTCGACGGCTGGCGGGCGGAGGGGCAGCGCTGAATCCACTGCGGCGATCCGCCGATCGCGTCAGCCGCGCGGCGCTCCTCGATACGCAGCGGCCCACGCGGCGGAAAGGCGCCCCCCGGCAGCGAATGTCTGTGCGTCACGCAGCCCCTGCTGGCAACTGGGACTGAACTCGCCCGCTTCGCTGCATCGCTTCCACAGTGCGACGAGCGCCTGGGGCGAGAAGGGCAATGCGTGGTAGTAGCGCAGCAGGAAGATATTGGTCTGGCGCGAAAGCTCGGGCGATGATGAGGCGCCGGGGGCATCCACGCGTGGGTCGCCAAAGAAGAAGCGCAGGCGCGGCACCAGATCGAGCCGGGTGGCTCCGCCGAAACGGCCACTCAGATCGGCGATCCGCTCGCGCACCGCGTCCTCCGACGCGCGCTGCGACCAGGCGGCGACCAGCGTCGGGCAGTGGATCAGATTGCGCGAGCAGGCGCGTTCGATCATCGCGTTCCACACGGGCTGCGGCGGATCGCCGGCGAAGCGGCTCAGATAGCGCCGCAGCAGCGAGTTCTTCTGCCCGGTGCGGGCGGGCCCGCCGAAGCCATAGAACGGCAGCTTGGCCTGATTCCCGGCGTAGAAGCCGCGGCCCGCCAGGTAGCTGAGCCTGGGGTGATAGAGCGTGTGGGCGGGAAGCCCGGGCGGGCCGGCCGCATGGACCACACCGACCGGGAGCGCCTCGTGAACGAGCAGCTCGGGAAGCTCGTTGATCCCGACCCGGGCGAGAGCCGCGCCGAGGTCCGGTCGCTTCATGCGCTGTTCCAGCCGCGCGAGGTCGAGGGAGCCCGTGCCATTCCGGAACCCGAGCAGCAAGAGGTCCGTGCCTTGCGAGTACCACAGCGCGACCTGATCGAAGACCTCGGCGTAGGTCTGGAGCACGAGCGCGACGCTGCGGTCGCCGTTCTCGTAGGTGTGAAACCACTGGACATAGACGCCACCGGGCTCGAGTCGGGCGCGGGCGGCGCGCAGGAACTCGCGGCTGAACAGCATCTCGACGCCCGCCACCCACGGGTTGCTGGGCTCGGAGACGATCACATCGAAGCGCTCGTCGCTGCGCAGCAGCGCGCGATAGGCGTCGCTGCGCACGCGCTCGATCTTGGGGTGGCGCGAGGCGCCGTAGCTCGCGAAGTCGAAGAACGGCGCGGCTCGCAACACCGCCGCGGAGATCTCGGCGACCGTCACGGCGCGCACGCTCTCGAGCTCGGCGAGATAGCCGGCGGTGATCCCGGTGCCGAAGCCGATCACGAACGCGCTCTTGGCGTGCTCGGCGAGCAGCGCGGGGAGCAGGGCGGCCAGCGCCATGGTGTGGAGGTCGGCCTCGGTGTTCCCGTCGGGCTTGCCGTTCACCACGATCGAAACGCTGTCCCCGCGCCCTTGCATCGCGACGACCGAGCTCGTCGGATCGTCGTCGTGGAAGAGCAGTCGCGCTCGCTGCATGGCCTCGGGGCCGCGGTAGGTCGAGAGTTGCGCAGCGCGAATGCGGAAGAGTCCGGAGTTGAGCCGCCCGGGGTCCCACGGCGGGAGCCACACCACCGCGATCACCGCCACGGCGAACGCCGCACCCGCCACCGCGAGGCGCCCGCCGAAATAGCGGTGCGCCGTGACCAGCGCGGCCGCCAGCGCGAACGCGCAGAGTGCGATGCGAAACACGTGGTGGAGATCGAGCCAGAAGAGCAGCGCGTAGCCGCCGACCAGCGCGCCGATGAGCGACCCGATCGTGTTCTGGCTGTAGAGCCGGCCCGCCACCGCGCCGAGATCGCCGATCTCCTCGCGCACGGCGTCGAAGATCAGCGGCAGCACCGCGCCCGACAGCGCGACGGCCGGTCCGATCACCGCCAGCGTCGCGAGGAAGGCCGCGCCGTAGAAGACGTGGAACGTCTCTTCGTTGCTGGTGAAGAAGGATCGCAGCACGTGGCCCCAGTAGGGGGCCGCGTCGGCGCGGGTGTAGAGCAGCGCAAACGCGAACGCGAGCGCCCACAGCGTCGCCGGAAGGACCGCGCGCCCCACTCGCGGCAGCGCTGACACCGCGAGGCTGCCCGCGGCGATCGCCGACACGAACGCCGCGACTACCATCGCGAACGTGAACTCCGACGAGCCGAAGGTGAGGCCGCCGATGCGGATCAGCACCGTCTGGCAGGTCATGGTCGCGAAGCCGACCAGCAGCGCGGCCGCGGCGTAGACGCCCGGCGCGGGAGCCGCGGGTGCCGTCTCCGCGCGGGCGTCGAGCGGCACGACGTCGCGGCGCCGGATCCCGAGCCCCACGAACACCGCGCCGGCGCCGAGATTGATCGCGCCCATCGCACGCGCGACGCCGTCGAGGCCCAGCCACGGCACCAGCGCGAACCCGGCGGCGAGCGCGCCCGCGAACGCGCCGGCGGTGTTCAGCGCGTAGACGAGCGAGTGGAGCCGCGTCGCGTCCTCGAGACTGCGGGCGAGCGCCTGCGTCAGGATCGGGATCGTGCCGCCCATCAGCACCGCGGGCGGCGCGATCAGTGCGGCCGCCAGCGCGACGTCAGCCGCGAAGGCCAGCAGGCCCCCGCCGCCGGGCAGCCAGAGCGAGACCTGCTGCGCGCCGCGGAACAGCCACGGAAACAGCAGCGCGTACGCGCCGATCGCGCCCTCGACGAGCCCGTAGAACAAGAGCAACGCCGGAGCGCGCCCGGTCGTCTGCGAGCGCCGGACGAGCCGGCGTGTCGCCGCGCCGAACAGCCAGTAGCCCGCTGCCAGCCCGCCGAGGAAGATCCCCAGCACCGCGGCGGTCGCCTCGCTGTGCGCCCCGAGCAGCGTCGCGAGGTAGCGCTGCCAGGCGACTTCGTAGGCGAGGCCGGAAAAGCCGGTGAGCACGGTCAGCAGCAGCGCGATCGCGCGGATCATGCGAGGCCGGGCTTCGTCAGGCCAGCGTGAACGCCGCGTTCGAGAGGATCGGGGCGTCGCGCTCGACGCTGCGCGCTTCGATCCGGAGCTCGCCGTTCTCGCGCCACCAGGAGGTGCGGTAGGTCTCGCCCGGGAAGGCCACCCCGGCGAAGCGCGCCGAGTAGCGCGCTACCCGGGACGGATCGCCGCCGAGGGCAGTGTCCACCACCGCCTTGCAGACGATCCCGAACGAGCAGAGCCCGTGCAGGATCGGCCGATCGAAGCCGCCGCGCTTCGCGAATTCCGGGTCGGCGTGCAGCGGATTCTTGTCGCCGGAGAGCCGGTAGAGCAGGGCCTGCTGCGGCAGCGTGACCGATTCCACGACGCCATCGGGCGCGCGGTCCGGCTTCTCGTGGACGGCCTTCGGGCCCGATGGGCCGCCGAAGCCGCCCTCGCCGCGCAGGAACAGCGACATGCGGTTGGTGAACAGAGGCCCGTTCGCGTCGCTGGACGCGTACTCGATGACCACGAGCGCCGCCTTGCCCTTGTCGTAGATCTCCGCGATCCGCCCCTTCGAGGTGAACTCGGCAGCGGTCGGCAGCGGCCGGTGGATCTCCACGTCCTGCTCGCCGTGCAAGAACATCGCCCGATCGAACGAGAGGCCGGGAATGTTGCCGAGGATGCCGCCGTCGCTGTCGCCCTGCGCGCGGCGCGCGCGCGCCGTCATCCCGCTCGATGCGACCACCGCGAAGCTCGGCAGCACCTTGAGGTCCTTCTCGAACGTGTACGCGAGCTCCGCAGCTTCGGTGGCCCGGAAGCCGGCGCCGATCCCCAGGTGGTAAAGGATCACGTCGTCGGGCCCGTACGCACCCGCGGTCTCGCCGAGCTCGGCGCCGAGCGCCTTCTCGCGATCGATCGGCATCGATGCTCCTTTGCGCCCCGCCCCGGGAAGACCGCGAGGATACCCCTGTGGGCCGCGCTCCGGAGCGAAAACCTCGTTCTATTCCGTACCCCGGACACTGTATGATGGGCACTCCATCGGGAGGAGGGAGGCGGAGAGGAGCGCAGAGAGGTGCGGTTGCGGGACCTGCATGGTTTTGGCCTGACGCTCTTGCTCGTGGCGGGCGCGCGGGCCGAGACGGTCAATTTCGACGACCGCGCCGGCAAGCCGGGGCCCTTCTCCGGCCCCTGCGCGGCGCAGTTCCAGATCGATGACGAGTACGCAGGCCAAGGCATCCACTTCGCGTCGACCAGTCCCGCGGTGTGCGTGATCGCTCCGGGGAACCCTGTGAGCTCGCCGAACGTCGTCACCGGGATCAGCGGCGGCAACATCGACTTCGCCGCGCCGATCATCGCCACCTTCTTCGACGGTGCGAATCCGACAACCGTCTTCTCGCTGTCACTGGTGCTGACGTCCAGCAGCAGCAGCAGCGCGAGCGTGCGCGTGTTCGATAGCAACGGAGCGCTGCTCGGCTCCAGCACCGGGCCGGGTCCGCATTCGTTCGTCTCGTCGCGCATCCACTCGGTGACGATCGACAGCGGATTCGTTGCCGCCGACGATTTCTCGTTCTCGACCGAGCCGGTCGCGGTTCCCGGCCTGTCGCTTGCGGCGGGCGCGCTGCTGTCGGCGCTGGTCGCCGCGGTCGGGCGCGCGCGCCTTCGCTCGGGTTCGCCCCGCTGAAGGCTCGAAGGGGGAGGGCTGACAAGGCCATCGAGAGGGCTAGAGTGGCGAGCAACCGGCTCGAGAGCTCCTTGACCGGAAGGGGGGCCCGCCGCCCCCGCCCGTTTTTGCCCCGCTGCTGGGGCGGCTGCGCAGGTGCGAACCCTTACAGAGATTCAACTATTTGATTTTGAAGGGAAATAAATTTCAGATGGGCTGCCAGATCCCGCTTGACTGATGTGCGCAGCCGGCCGATGAGTGGGTCCGGGTGCGGCGACCCCGTCACCATCTGAGCCCCAACGGACACTGAACCGGACAGAAGCGGCCGATCGGTTTTCGGGCCGCAATCCCCCCAACACGGAACCGACAACTGTCGGGCACGCTCGAAAGAATGGAGAATCCAATGGTCTGGAACACGATGAAGCGCCTGGTCCGCGAGGACGAGGGCATGGAGATGGTGGAGTGGTCGATCGTCGGCGTGGTGTTCGCGCTCGCGGGCGCGCTGCTGTGGAGCACGCTGAAGGACGACATCAACACCGCGCTGACCAACATCGGCGACTGCGTCAAGGACAGCACCCTCTGCCCGTAGTCGTTGGCTAGCCCGGAAACCCGCCTCTCCATCGCCGTGAGAACCGAATTCGCACTGACTCCGCCCGACCTCTCTCCATCTGGCGTGAGTTCGAGGTTCAGTGTGTCCGTAGCGAGCGCGGCGACCGTCTGCGTGGGTTTCCTGTGGAGCGCTCAGGAATCGCCGCTGCCTGCCACCGGGTGGGCAGCGGCCTTCCTTTTTCTGGCCGTCGAGCACGACGTGCGCTCGCTGCGCATCCCGAACTGGCTTACGTTCGGTGGTCTCGCCGTGGCGCTCGCGCTCGCCGGCGCGACCCGCGGTGTCGACGGCCTCGGCCAGGCCCTCGCAGGCGCCGGTGTGGCGCTCGCCGTGTTGTTTGTTCCGTTCCTGATGCGCTGGCTCGGCGCAGGGGACGTGAAGGCGATGATGGTGCTCGGAGCGCTGTGGGGGCGCGAATTCGTGCTGCCGACTCTGTTCTATATCTTCATTGCCGGCGGCGTTCTGGCGATAGCTCTGGTGGCGGCGCGAGGGGAGCTCAAAGACCTGTGCGTGCGCTGGGGCAGGAGCCTGTGGATCACCCTTTCGGCGCGCCGGTTGACCTATTTCGCGCCGACGCCCGGTTCGGCGGCGGGCGGGGGCCTGCCGTTCGCGGTCGCGATCGGGATCGGCGCGACCATCCATCAAGTCTGGGGGTTCCCGTGGACGTAGCGCCGATCCGACCGCTCCGACGGAAGCGCACGCGCGGCATGGCGATGGTCGAGATGGTCTTCGTGCTGCCGATCTTGCTGCTGCTGGTGTTCGCGATCGCGGAGTTCGGCCTGATGTTCAGCCGCTGGCTCACGCTGAGCAATGCGGTGCGCGAAGGCGCTCGCACCGGCGTCGTCTTCCGCAGCCCGTGCAACAACGGCGTGGTCACCACGGAGGTGGAGAACGCCATCGCGAGCTACGCCGCGGCGGGTGGGATTCCCACATCCGATCTCACCATCACCGTCACGGGCATGTGCGACCGGGTCGACGATCCGGCCGATCCAAATGATGCAAAGCTCGTTGTCGATGCCAGCTTCGACTTCAAGCTCCACATCCCGTTCTCCGATTCGCTCGGCGGCTCGATCCCGCTGGCCTACCAATCGACGATGCGGAACGAATAGTTTCGAGTCCGAGAAAACTCGAGGTACACGATGCAGAATCGCCGCGCCCTCATGTTCCTGGTCCTCGCCGTCGCGCTGGGGATCGGCGCTGCGTTCACCGCGCAGCGCTGGCTCGAGGATCAGCGGCGCTTGCCCGCCGCGATCGCCAAGGCCACCACCCAGCCTGTCTCGGTCGTCCGCCAGGATGTCCAGGTGGGGGCGATGCTGCGCGAACGCGAGCTCGCGACCGTCGACTGGCCGCTCGAGTACCTGCCGCAGGGCGCGTTCTCGCAGCCCGCGCAGCTCGAAGGCCGCGTCGTGCGCCGCCCGCTGGCGAGCGGTGAGCCGGTGCTGGAGTCGGCGCTGCTGCCCGAGGGAGCGCGCGCCGGCCTGGTGTCGGTGATCGACCCGACGCGCAGGGCGATCTCCGTCAAGGTCGATCCCGTCGTCGGGGTCGCGGGCTTCGTGGTGCCGGCCTCGCACGTCGACGTGCTGGTCACGGTCGAGCGGATCGACTCCGATGGCTTTCCGTACAGCAAGATCATCCTCCAGGACGTGCAGGTGCTGGCGATCGACCAGAAGCTGGAGGAGGCCAAGGAGGGCGAGCCGACGCTCGTGCAGGTCGTGACGCTCGAGGTGAGCCCCGAGCAGGCCGAAAGGCTCACCTATGCCGCGCACCAGGGGCGATTGCAGCTCGCGCTGCGCAACCCGACCGATCGCGAGATCGTCGAGACGCACAGCGTTGGGGTCGCAGAGGTTCTGGGCGATCGGAAGCCGGTGCGAACCGCCGCGCGGGCATTCCGCGCGCCCGGCGCGAACGTAGAAGTCATCAAGGGATCGCAGATCACGGTGCAGAGCTTCTGATTCCACCGCCTCGTTTGCGTCCCGATTCCCTCTCACCACCTCCCCCTTTCCGGAGCCGAAAAATGACCACCGAATCCCCGGGGCGCCGCCGAACGCCCCTCTTCGCGGCAGGCGCGATCGCCGGCATCGCCGGCGCGCTGTGTCTGCTGGCCGGCGAAGCACTCGCGGTCGAGGCCGCGCCGCGCGCGCGGCGCGAGCTGGTGCCGACCGGCGCGCGCGCGACGATCCACCTCGACGCCGCCAGCACCGCCGAGGACGCCGTCAGCCAGCTCCAGATGGAGAAGGGCAAATCGGTGCTCGTGCGCACGAGCTACGGCGTGACGCGCGTCAGCGTCGGCGACCCGAAGATCGCCGACGTCGTCGTGCTGCGCACGCAGGAGATCCAGATCGTCGCGAAGGAAGTCGGCCAGACGAACGTCGTGCTGTGGGGCGGCGGCGGCGAGATCGAGGCGGCGATCGATCTGCACGTCGGCAGCGCCTACTCGTCGATCGAGAGCGAGATCCGCCGCGTGATCGAGGTCGGCGACGTGCGCGTCGACGCCGCCGGCGGCTCGATCGTGCTGACCGGCTCGGTTCCGGACGCCGCGTCGGTCGAGCGCGTGCTCGCGATCGCGCGCGCCTACTTCCCCGAGAAGAAGAGCGAGGAAGGCGGGATCATCAACCTGCTCAGCGTCGGCGGGAACCAGCAGGTGCTGATCGAAATCACCGTTTCGGAGATCAACCGCACCAAGAACCGCGCGATGAGCACGAACTTCGCCGCAACGATCACGTCGAACGGAAAGAGGTTCCACTTCCACAATCTGATTGACGCGTTGACGCGGCCGATTCCCGACGACAGCTCCATTACCGGCGAGCTGATCGAGTTCTCGCCCGTGATGAACTTCGTCGGCAGCGCGTTTCCGATCGGCACGGGCATCTACGAGCTGTTCGTGAACGCGCTCGATGAGACGGGCCTGGGCACGATCCTGGCCGAGCCGACGCTCGTCGCGCGCACGGGCGAGACCGCGCGCTTCCTGTCGGGCGGCGAGGTGCCGATCCCGATCGCGCAGAGCCTCGACCGGATCACCGTCACGTACAAGGAATTCGGTGTCGGGGTCGCCTTCACGCCGACGGTGCTCAGCGACAACCGGATCCATCTCGACATCACCACCGAGGTGAGCCAGATCGACTTCGGCCTCGGCACCGCGGTGTCGGGCACCACGGCTCCGGGCTTCCGCACGCGCCGCGCGTCGACGGGGGTCGAGGTCGGCGAGGGCCAGACCTTCGCGATCGCGGGCCTGCTGCGTGACGAGCTGACCGAGAAGGTGGCGATGTATCCGCTGCTCGGCGCGATCCCGATCATCGGCGTACTGTTCCGGAGCTCCACCTTCGAGAAATCATCGACGGAGCTGGTGCTGTTGGTGCGTCCGCGCCTGGTGAAGCCGCTCGGGGCCGAGCCGCCGCCGTTGCCGACGGATTATTTCGACGAGCCGAACTGGTTCGAGTTCTATCTGCTCGGCCGCGTCGAGGGCTTCGACGACCGCGTCGCGGCCGCTGAGACGGCGTCCGAGGCGGGGTTCGTCGGCGACGCGGGCTATCGTCTACCGGCCAGCCATGAGGAAGATGCCGATCAGGAGGATGCGCAATGAGTTGCTGGATCAGGATCCCGCGCGGCGCTGTCGCGCTGGCGGCGCTGGCTGCCGCCACCCTCTCGATGGCGTGCGAGACGCCGCTCGACCGGGCCTGGGGGCGATCGCAGGGTGACCACCTCGCGCAGACGATCGCAAATCCCGAGGCGGGCGTGGGGGATCTCGAGGCCCGCCGCCCCGACGGCATCTCCACCGACGCCGCTCTGTACAAGTACCGGACCAACGAGGCGGAGATCGAAGTGGAAGAGCCCCCGCCGGTGATCAACGTCGACATCGGGAGCTGAGCCATGAATCGACATTCCGGAGGCGGGCGCGACGAGCGCGGCTCGGTGATGGTGATCGCCGCGCTCGCGATGACCGCCCTGATCCTGTTCGCGGCGCTCGCGATCGACGTCGGCGTGGTGTGGTCGAGCCGCACGCAGAGCCAGAACGCCGACGACGCGGCCGCGCTGGCCGCCGCATCGAAGATGATCAAGCAGGTGGGAACCGACCCGGCGACCGTCGAGCTGGGCGACGCGATTGCGGAGGGCAAGACCTACGCCGCCGACAATTCGACCGTGTCCAACCCGTCGGTGACCGTCCGCGACCAGGACTTCACCTTCGGCTACTGGGACCTGCAGAGCCGCACGCTCGATACCTCGAAGTCGCTGACGAATCCCGACCTGGTGACCGGGGTCCGGGTCAACGTGCTGATGGACGGCGCCGTGAACGACCGCTCGCCGACGTTCCTCTCCGGGTTGATCGGGCGCTTCGGCTTCGACGTCCAGAACACAGCGACCGCGTACCTGGGCTTCCAGGGATCGTTCGGGGAGGGCGAGTTCGACCTGCCGGTGGCGATCGACAGCTGCGACCTCTCCACCGATGGCTGCGGCAGCGACTACTGCGCGACGATCGCGAGCCCGCCGAACCCGTGCCCGCTCAAGTACCCGCAGACCGGCGATGGCGATGTGACGTGTCTCGAGTTCTCGTCGACGCCGGAGCAGAACGCGTGCTGGACGGTGTTCGACGGGGAGAACCCGTCGGTCAACAACCCGGACCTGGACGACATCGTCAACAACGGCAACCCGGACGACGTGGAGGTCGGTGACGACGTCTTCCTCGACAACGGCGACAAGACCGTGACGACCCGTCGGATTCGCGACAAGTTCTACGGCGACGGCGCGTTCAACGGCCGGCCCGCTGGCACGGATCGCTACCCGCCCTATCAGGCGCCGCCGCAGAGCGATTCGTGGGTGGTGAAGCTGCCGGTGGTGGAGTGCCAGAACGCCACCAACTGCGCGGGCGGTGATCCGTTCGCGATCACCGGCGGGGTGTGCTTCGAGATCCGGGAGGTGCTGTCGCCGCCCTACGACCCCGGCGAGCGGCTGATCAAGGGCCGCTTCCTGTGCTCGAACTCCACGGATCCGAACGAGCTCGCGCTTTTCTATCAATACTGTCAGGTCCCTGGCGATCCGCCTCAGGGCCCGGGCGGCTGCAACTTTGGCTTCCGGGCGAGCCGCGTCGTGCTGGTCAAATAGCGTTGCTCAAAATCCTGCCCCAAAGAGTGATTGCCATGTCGACTCCTACCTGCATCTTCTACACCGCCGGAAACGATCAGCTCCACCGACAGGCCGTTCGGCTGGAGGCCGACGGCACGATCGATTTCGGCAGCGTCACGACCGACCCGATCGAGCTGCTCGAGGCGGTGGGAGCCCAGCGGCCGGATCTCGTCGTCGCCGACCTCGGCGTCGACCCCGACGGCGTGCTCGACGTGCTCGACAAGCTGCCGACGCCGCGCCCGAGGCTGCTCGTGATCGGCCCGCAGCATCAGAGCGGTCCGATCCTGCGCGCGATGCGGATGGGCGTGCGCGAGTACTTCGACGCGCCGCCGTCCGAGGACGACCTGCGCCGGGCGATCGCGCGGATCGGCGCCGAGCTGGCCCCGGCCGCCGAGCCCGCCGCCGCGCATCCCGCGCGGGTGGTGGCGGTGATGGGCACGAAGGGCGGCGCCGGTGCGACGGTCGTGGCCTGTCAGCTCGCCGCGATCCTGCGCAACGGCGGCGCGCGCACCGCGGTGGTCGACCTCAACCTGCCGCTCGGCGACGTCGCGCTGTACTTCGACGTGCAGCCCGCCTACACGCTGGCCAACATCGCCGGCGAGAGCGCACGGCTCGACGCCACGTTTCTGCGCACGCTGCTGCAGGGCCGACCCAACGGCGTGCAGATCCTCGCGGCGCCCAGCCGCGCCGAAGAGGCGGAGCTGGTGCGCGGCGCGCACGTGGAGCGCGTACTGGAGCTGCTGCGGGCCGATTTCGACTGGGTGATCCTCGACCTCTCCCGCACCTGGGGCGAGCCGACGGTGCGCGCGCTGGACCTAGCCGACATGATCCTTCTCGTCACGCTGATGGACGTGCCGACGCTACATCACACCCGCCAGCACATCGACCTGCTCGAGCGCCTGGGCCACACCGGCCGGCGGATCCGGCTGATTGCGAACCGCCACGGGTCGACCGATGCCGTCACCGACAAAGACGTGGCCGAGTTCCTCGATCGCGAGCCCGATTTCCGAATTCCCAACGACCATCAAACGACGCTCGCCGCGGTGAATCGCGGCTGCTCGGTCGTCGAGCTCGCGCCGCGCAGCGGTCTGGCTCGCGCGTACGCCGAGCTGACCCGGAACCTGCACGACTGGTGCAGCGTGGCGGCCCCGGCGGCCGAACCGGAGAGCGGTGGTGGTGTACTCGCGCGTGCGCGCGGCATGTTCAGGAGGTCGTGATGGCGTTGTTGGACCGCTTGCGCCGAGAGGTGCCGGAGCAGTCGAAGGCGCTCGAGAAGCAGCAGAGCCGCGCGTCGCGCGAGGAAGATCACGGGCCGGAGATCGCCTATCAGGAGCTCAAATCGCGCGTTCACAACCGGCTGTTCGAGCTGATCGACCTCTCGCGCCTGGGCAAAGTCTCCGAGGAGCGCGTCCGCCAGGACATCGCAATCGCCACGCGCCGCATCCTCGAGGAGCAGCGCGTGCTGCTCTCGCTCGAGGAGCGCGAGCGAATCGTGATCGAGATCCAGGACGAGGTGTTCGGCCTGGGCCCGCTGGAGCCGCTGCTGGCCGACCCGACCGTCAGCGACGTGCTGGTGAACGGTCATGCGCTGATCTACGTGGAGCGCCACGGCCGCCTCGAACCGACGGTCGCGCGCTTCAAGGACGACCAGCACCTGATGCGGATCATCGAGAAGATCGTGTCGAGCGTCGGGCGCCGGGTGGACGAGCTGAACCCGATGGTGGACGCCCGCCTCGCCGACGGCTCGCGCGTAAACGCGATCATCCCGCCGCTCGCGCTCGACGGCCCGCTGCTGTCGATCCGGCGCTTCCCGGCCGACCCGCTGCTGGCCGACGACCTGATCGAGCTCGGCTCGGTGACGCCGCGGATCGTCGAGCTGTTGCGCGGGATCGTCGGCACGCGGCTCAACGTGCTGATCTCCGGCGGCACCGGCTCCGGCAAGACCACGATGCTGAACGTCCTGTCGAGCTTCATCGGGCCCACCGAGCGCATCGTCACGATCGAGGACTCGGCCGAGCTCCAGCTCAAGCAGGCGCACGTGGGCCGCCTGGAGACGCGCCCGGCGAGCATCGAAGGCAAGGGCGAGGTCACCCAACGCCAGCTCGTGATCAACGCGCTGCGCATGCGCCCCGATCGCATCATCGTCGGCGAGGTTCGCGGCCCCGAGGCCTTCGACATGCTCCAGGCGATGAACACCGGCCACGACGGCTCGCTGACCACGGTCCACGCCAATTCGGCGCGCGACGCGCTGTCCCGGATCGAGAACATGGTGGCGATGTCCGGCCTCGACATCCCGCAGCGGGCGGTGCGCAGCCAGATCGCGTCGGCGATCCACGTGGTCATCCAGCTCACGCGCCTCGCCGACGGACGCCGCCGTCTGGTGAGCCTCCAGGAGATCACCGGCATGGAAGGCGAGATCGTCAGCATGCAGGAGATCTTCACGCTCGAGCGTCACGGGCTCGACGCCGAAGGCAAGCTTCGCGTGGAGATCGTGCCCACCGGCATCCGCCCGCGCTTCGCCGAGCATCTGCGAGCGAGCGGCGTTGAGCTCTCCCCGGGCCTCTTCGAGCCGCCCGCGCGCCAGTCCTACTAGTCTCCGTCTTCCGGGAGTCCCCGATGCCTCCGATGCTCTACGTACTGATCTTCCTCGCCGCGTTCCTGGCGGTGGAAGGCGTCGCGATGCTCGCGAGCGAGCGTCGCAGCGGCAGCCGCGCCACCGCCCGCAAGCGTCTGCGCCAGATCGCGATGGGCATCCAGAACCCGGACGTGCAGTCGGAAGACTCGATCCTGCGCGCCCGCCGGCAGGTCCGGGCGCTGCTGGACCTCACGCGCTTCGTGCCGGGCGGCGTGGAGCTCGAGCGTCGTCTGTACCAGGCCGGCCTCGTGATTTCGCCCGGTCGGTTCACGATCGTGTGCATCGGCATCGGCGTGGGCGCCTGGCTCCTCGCGTCGATCGCGCTCTACAACCCCGCCGCGGCGATTCCGTTCCTGTTCGCCGGTCTGCTGCCGTTCTGGCACATCGCGCGCCTGCGATCGAAGCGCATGTACAAGTTCGAGGAGCAGTTTCCGGAGGCGCTCGACCTGATCACGCGCGCGATGCGCGCCGGACACTCGCTGAACTTCGGCTTTCAGATGGTGGGTGAGGAGATGCCCGACCCGATCGGCTCCGAGCTCGCGCAGGTGGCTGAGGAGATCAAGCTGGGCCGCGACCTGCGGGTGGCGCTCGCCAACCTGGTCTACCGCGTCGAGGCGGGCGATCTGCCGTTCTTCATCACCGCGATCACGATCCAGCGCGAGACCGGCGGCAACCTCGCCGAGGTGCTCGAGAAGCTCGGCACGCTGATCCGCGACCGCTTTGCGCTCTACGGCAAGGTGCGCGCGCTCACGGCGATCGGCAAGGCGTCGGCGAACCTGCTCGCCTGCATGCCATTCTTGGTGGTCGCACTGCTCTACAGCTGTGGCGGCGAGGGCGGGCGATCCTACGTG
>Ga0184637_10000283_pt1 | contig 37204 bp, 36 predicted proteins | sample PLM3_127_b2_FD_133143 | JGI IMG/M metagenome (GOLD analysis project Ga0184637, IMG submission 133143) | Groundwater sediment microbial communities from an aquifer in East River, Colorado, USA - PLM3_127_b2 | ecosystem: Environmental > Terrestrial > Soil > Riparian zone | place: USA: East River... | reverse complement strand
CTCGCTACTGGATGCCGATGCGCCGCAACGTCTCATCCGAGGAGATGGAGACCGAGAACACGGCCGAGCTGCACGACATGTCCTGGTTCGACGAGGGCAAAGCGACCCTGATCAAGAGGGTGCAGCAGATCAAGACGGGGGTGCACTGGGCAGAGGAGCCCTACTCCCGCGTGTCTCATCTCGTGACGAACGTCCGGCTGCTGGACGTGAGCCCAACTGAGGTCCGCGTTAGATGCCGCTTCATCGTGTATCGGAATCGGATGCGGGATGAGGAGAGCCTGTTCGTCGGGAAACGCGTCGACACGCTTCGGCGGGACGGGCGGAGCTGGAAGATCGCCCGCCGCGAGATCTATCTCGACCAGAGCGTGATGTTGGCCAAGAACTTCACGAATTTCTTCTAGCGCGGCTCGACGCTACTTGCCACCATGAATCGGACTGCCCTTCCGCGGGACGTTGACGGCCCAGCGCCGGACCTGCACCCCACGGTTCTGGCCAGCGTGCTGGTCGCCGGGCACGCAGTCAAGCACCTTTACAACTCCGGGTTCTTCCTCATCCTCCCCGAGATCGCCCGGGCGCTGAACCTGAGCAACACCTCGGTCGGATTTCTGAACACCGCCCGCGGCTTCGCGGGTAGTGGCAGCAACCTCCCGGCTGGCTTCGTCGCGGACCGCTTCAGCAACCGCTGGGGCCGCATCCTCGGCGCCGCGATGATCGTGATCGGCATCTTCCAATTCATCATGGGCAGCGTCGACGCCTACTGGCCGATCTTGCTCTGCGCTATGGTGGTCAGCGCCGCCACTTCTTTCTGGCATCCGCCGGCGATCGCCGCGCTCTCCCTCCGCTTCTCCGCGCGGCGCGGCTTCGCGATATCGCTCCACGGCAGCGGTGGAAGCATCGGCGAGGCCCTGGGGCCCATCCTCGTCGGCGGACTGCTGGGCATCCTCACCTGGCAGGGCATCGTCCAGCTCAGCCTCGTACCGGCGGTCCTCACCGGGTTCGTGGTGTGGTTTCTCATGCGCAACACGTCGGGGCACCCGAACGGCGCAGCGTCGCTCCGCGCCTACGTGGGCGGCCTGTTAGATTTCATCAGGAACCCGCACCTGGCGCTCATCTTGGTGTCCGTGGGCGCGTTCAGCATGTCGCAGGCCGCCATGAATACGTTCTTGCCGATTTATCTACGTAACGAGCTGAACTACGAGCCGATAATCGCCGGCGGCTACCTGTTCCTGGGCCAGGTCGCTGGCATCGTCTCGTCGCCGGTGCTGGGCCACCTGTCCGACCGCTTCGCACGACGCGCGGTCCTCGTGCCGAGCCTGCTGCTCCTGGGCACCGGCAGCTTCGCCCTCAGCGTCGTTCCCGAGGGACCTGCCCTCATGGCCTCCGTCGCCTGGATCGGGGCCGTCATGTTTCCCCTGACGTCTCTGTTCCTGGCGGCCGCCATGGACCGCGTGGGGGCCGCGATGCAGGCAACCGCCGTTTCTCTGGTGTTCGGCATCGGCACGCTCTTCGGCAGCCTCTCACCCACGATCGCCGGCCTGCTGGCCGACGGCTTCGGCGTGCGAACCGCGTTCCACTGGGGAGCGGCCATCGCTCTGGTGGCGGCGATTCTCATGGCGTTCGCCACGGCGCCGAGCCAGCCGCCGGGACGCGCCCCCTCAGGCCCGTAGGTCGCCGAGGAACTCGGAGACTGGCTCGACGCCAGTCACCAGTAGCTGATCGCGGGCGCGCGTGCACGCGACGTAAAGCAGGTGCCGCTCGGTGTTGTAGACCTCTTCGAGGTCGGCCTCGTCTCCGACGGACTCGATGCGCTCTTGAAGCGGGATCACGTCGTCGTCGCACGCCATGACCACGACCGCGCGGAACTCCAGCCCCTTGCTGAGGTGCATGGTCCCGATCGCTACGTGGCCCGGCTTTGTCTGCACCCGGTCGTCGAGCTGCGTGAAGTCGAGCCCTGCGGCCTCCACCGCCCCCTGAGCGCGCGGGAGCTGCGGCGCGGATCGGACGAAGACCGCCCTCTCGTCAGGCCGGAGGCCATCCGCCACGCGGTCCGCGAGCCATTTGCCCACCGCCGCGGTCTCGGCCTCGGAGCTACTCAGAACGTCGATCTCGGGCGCCGGGCCGTTGAACACCGAGATCGTGCCGCCGCGCGTCTCTACATTGCCGTCCACGTCCTGGATCTCCGTGCCGAGTAGCCGATCCGCCTGCCACCGAATTTGATGCGAGGTCCGGTAGTTGACCCGCAGCGTCGCGGAGCGGCCGCGGATGTCGACGCCGAGCGACCACCACGAAAACGGAAGCTGGAAGATCCGCTGGCCGAGGTCACCGGCGAAGAACAGCCCGCCGGGTCGACTGCTGCCGAGCGCGGCGAGGAAGCGCAGCTGCGGCACGCTCACGTCCTGGGCCTCGTCCACGACGACGAAGTCGTACGGCGGTCGCTGGCTGGCGACGAGGTTGGCAGCAACCCGGCTGTAGAGCTCGGCGTCTGTTATCAGGCCGCGCCCGCTCAGCGCGGCGCGAACTCGCTCGAAGATCGCCCAGAGCCCCTCGCGGCGGCTCTCCGGCAGTCGGGTCTTCCGCCCGAGCCGTTCTACGTCGCGGTATGCCTCCCATGCGGTCAGCTGCCAGGCATCGACAACGTCCTTCCACTCAGAGACGAGGAAATTGATGCTGAATCGCTGGTCCTCAGTCTCGCCGGCCGTTTCACTGACGAGCTGCCGAATCATCTCTGGCGAAGCCAACCGCGCCGGGCCGAGCCTGGCGTCATAGAGCCGGTGGGCGACGGTCGCGATCGCATCCACCTCGACGCGCTCGGCGACCCGCGGCTCATTGCTGAGCAGGCGGTCGAGCTTCGTGCGCAGGGCGTTCGCCAGCGGATCGGAGAAGGTAGTGAGCAGGACGCGGGCGTCGCGGTCGGATCGCGCGAGAAACGCCGCGCGGTGGAGCGCCACTATCGTCTTCCCGGTCCCGGCGGAGCCCGAGACCCTGGCCGGCCCGCCGTAGTGCCGCTCGACCAGCTCGCGCTGGGCCGGGTGGAGAAAGATCGCCCATTTGTCCCAGGGAAATTCGAGCGCGCGGGCCAGCTCCTCGTAGTCGCCGACCAGTCGGAAGCGGCGCAGCGCATCGGGCTGCTCGAACGGACTCGCCGCCGGTAAGCGCTGCGGGGCGCGCGGCTTCGCGCCGGTTGCAAGGGCCAGCAGCGCTTCCGCCGCCTCGGTGGGTAGGTGGCCGGCCAGGTCCAGAACCGTGTTCTCGGTAGCGACGCGGGTGTCCGCCAACCACTCGGCTGGGACGCCGTAGCCGAGCAGATCGTCGTCCGAAAGGTGCGCGAACAGCGGCGCCTGGACGAACCTGGGTATCTGGATCTCCTGAACGGTTTCCCTGATCTCGACCAGCTGGGCGGCGCCCGTCTTCGGGTGCGTCTCCAGCTTGCGGCGCGCAGCCCAGTCGTACGCTCGGTCGTGATGGTCGGCGTAGCAGAGCATCAGGCCGTCGGGCAGGCGGTGGACGATGAGCCGGAGGTCCTCGCTCGCACGTACGGACCAGAAGTTCTTGTCTCTCGCGCGGTCGAGCTTGTGGAAGCTCATGCCCGGATTGGACGGATTGAGCTGTAAGTCGAAGGCCGTCGTTTTCACGGCCTTCTGCTCATCGCCATTCAGCCGGGCCAGGCTGTCCGTAAAAGTGTCCGCGATGCGGAAGTCCACTACCTCTTCTCGACCACCGTCATCATGCCACCCGCCGCGAGTAACGGGTCCAGCCTGTTGCCGACCCTCGTTTCTTCGGCATAGCATGATCCAGGTCTTGAGTATTCACCTGTCAATAGAAACGAATCAGCGCGCAAAAGGGGGAGCCTGTGACGGCGAAGGAAGCGTTGCACGATACGGTTGAGGCGCTATCCGAACGGGACGCCAGCTTACTGCTCCGGGCCATCGAGCGGCATGACCCGGTGCTATTCGCCCTCGTAACGGCCCCCGAGGATGACGAGGCGCTGACCGACGACGAGCGGGCTGCTCTGGCGCAGGCCGACGCCGAGACGGCCCGACACGGGACGATCTCCCACGAAGATCTTCCTCATCGTCGATGACATCAGAGAGTCCGGACGGCAGCGTTTCCATCATGCGTGATCCTTCTGATGCCTTCGAGGATTGTCGGCGGAGCAGTCTCTCCATCAAAGAATGCGACCCCATGCCCGACGTCAGCGCCGTCCAGCCACGCATACGGCAGGCGAGATCCCTTACCAATACTCAGCGAGAAAAGCCGGCTGCGAGACTGAATCCAGTCCAGTGAAATGGAACCGTCGGGTTCCGGTGCGACTTCGGGCAGCGAGACATCCGGCGGGAGATCGCTGACGAAGTCAGCCGCCATCTTCGCGGTAATCTCCGAGATTGGCTCCCCTTCGTCACCATCCCACCCCGTCTCGACGCACTCATCCACGAGCGCCCAGATCTGCGAGATCGTTGCGGCCAGTTGCGTGCTCATCGGTCCACCCGGAACACCTTCATCACCTCGTCGCCCAGGTGGTTGATCACCTTCACGGCGATGCGTCCCGACTTCGGCTTGTCGAACGGGCGCGAGGTGTCGCTATGCAACGTCGCCCAGGCGTCCTCGTTGATCTCGGCTTTCAGCGTAGTCTTCAATGCGCCGTACGGGTCATTGGCGCCGAGGAAGTAGGCGTGGCGGACGAAGAAGCTCTCCTCGTTGTAGTCGGTGTCGATGAACCAGCATGCGATCCCTTCGGGGCCGTCGCTGCGCACCTCGCCGGTCTGCGGATGGAAGACGTCAACGCCGTTCACCTTCACCTGCACCTGGCCGGCGTCGGCGGGGAGGATCGTGATGTCGGGCTCGCCGAAGATGACGAACAGGTTGCCCTTGCCGGTGTTCTTCAGGTCCTCGGCCATGTGCAGGTCAGCGTTCATGCGCGCCTTGAGCACGGGGATGCGGCCGAGCCTGTTGAGCTCCGTGGTGTGCGCTTCGTAGTTGAAGGCGCAAGCGATCAGCACGTCGAAGTCGGAGTCACCCGCTTCGCGGGTCGCCTGCACCAGGTCGGGGCGGGTGACCGTGCCGAACTCCGGGCCGATGAAGATGGCGGCTCGCTTCTCGCCGCCATTCCCCGCTTCACCTTCGACGTAGCGGCCTTCAGCGCAGACGAGATCGCCCGGCCACGGCTTCAGCGAGGTGAAGGTTATCCGGTCCTCTTTGTGCGCCTGCTGCACACCGGCGGTGCGGAGGTTCTCGAGGATCATCTGCGGGAACGTCTGCTTCGCCATGTAGTCCGCGTTGGCGTTCTCGGCGACGGTATCGATCAGCTCGTCGTTCTCGTCCACCCCGAGCACGCGGTGCGGCGAGAGGCTCTCGACGGTGAACGGGCCAGCCACCCGAACCTTGCGATTGTCGGGGTACGGCCGGTCGTAGAGGTATTCGAACTCGGCCTTCGCAGCGATGGAGGCGTCGATCTCCTTCTGCCGTGCGATCCGCGCTTGCCACCAGTCGGCGTGCAGCTTCCTCGCAGCGTCAAGCCACTTCGGATCGGCCTCGCATGGGATCTCCCATTCCTGCCAATCCTTGCCGAGCGCGGTGTTGAGCTGCTCACGCAGCGGCTCGAGCGTTGCCTGCCAATTCTCCCAGATGACGTCGATCTCGGCATTCCGGGTTATCGTCTCGAGCATGATGTGGGGCACGCGCTCGTAAACGAAGCCCTGGCGGATGTTGCCTTGCGTGTGCTGCGACGACGGCGCGGTTCGTGTGACCTCGGCTTCCTTAACCTGGCCCTCCTGAGAGTCAGCGAGTAGGTAATACGGGTAGCGCGCGCCCATGACGCGGGCGCGGGCCAGCGCGAGCGCTACCCGCGAGGTATCGACGGTGATCCACCTGCGACCCCACTGTTCTGCGACATAGACGGTCGTGCCCGAGCCGCAGGTCGGGTCGAGCACGAGGTCGCCAGGATCGGTCGCCATGAGCACGCAGCGGGCCACTACTTGGGGATTGGTTTCTACGACGTATCGCTTCTCGCTCGCGTCGAAGCCCCATCGCACGTCGTTCCACAAATTAGCAATAGGAACAACCGGGTAATCGTCTAGAAATCGGACGTACCTCAAACTATTGGTCCGGGACATTATTCGGTCCGCGACAATCAAACGCCGAAAACCAGCGGCGTTGGTCTTCCAGCCGCCCGGCCCAGGCAAGAATTCTCTGCCCTTGAACGTGATCGGCACCCGAGTTGTTTCCGATCCCGACTGAGAAGTTGTGGGCGAAGGACCAAAGACCTTGAACTGCCCCTTTTCGGCTTCGGTCGCCGCGGCGACCGGTTTCCGTTCGTCGTTGCCCAGCCAAAGAAACTTGTAATCGCCAGCTCCTGAGTTCGGATCGCTCGGATCCTTAAACGTGTGTAACTCGCGATACTTTACGGACTTGATGTCCCGTGCATACCAAATGAGGTAGTCCGACGTGGAAGCCAGATTGGCCGAAGTCTGAGAACTAGTTTTCCACACCGTGATCAAACTGATGAAGTTGTTCTCTCCGAACACCTCGTCCATCATGGCCCGCACACGATGCACATTCTCGTCGCCGATCTGGACAAAGATCGACCCCGAGTCCGTCAGCAGATCTCGCGCCACCGTAAGCCGATCCCGCAGATACGTCAGGTAGCTGTGGATGCCGTCCCGCCAGGTGTCGCGGAAGGCCTTCACCTGCTCGGGCTCGCGCGTGATGTGGGCGACGTTGCCGTCCTTAACGTCGCGGCTGGTGGTGCTCCACTGGAAGTTGCTGTTGAACTTGATGCCGTACGGAGGGTCGATATAGATACACTGCACCTTGCCGCGCAGCCCTTCGCGCTCCGCCAGGCTCGCCATTACTTGTAAAGAGTCGCCCAGGATCATGCGGTTCGACCAGTTCTGATCGTGCTGGTAGAACTCGGTCCGGCCCGCGCCCTCGGGAATGCCGTTGAAGTCCGCGAACAGGTCGAGCTGGCCGTCGCGGTCGGCTTGGCGCTCCTTCGTCTGGCGCAGCAGGTCGTCGATCAGGACCTTGGGGTGGACCTTCTCCTGGATGTAGAGCGGCGGAGCCTGGACGACCAGGTCGCTCCAGTCCTGTTCGTCCTTGCCGCGCCAGACCAGCTGCGGGTCCAAATCGCGGTTGCGTCGCTCGTAGGCGACGCGGACCGGATCCTCGGCTTCCCTCTGCACGACGGACTGGAACTCCGCGGTGGGGATGTTGCGCCGCTTCGCCTCCTCGTGAAGGAGCGTTTCAACGGATTTTCCGGTTGGCTTTCTGATCGTCGCCATCTTCAGCTCCGCACACCCGCCAGAATCGCCAGGCCCATCCGGGCGGGAGGCCGCGTCACAGGCTCAGGGACCGCCGCAACTGCTGGTCGACTGCAATCTGGTCTCGTCTGGCTAGCGTGCCAAGCCGTCGCATAATCGCCGTTTCCTTGATGGTGCGGTAGATGCCGGTAACGACAGAAGGGAACAGCAAGCCAGCTGCTCTCCAGTCGGCGACCCGATGATCGCCGACCAGGCGTCGTCGCACGTTGCTCGTGATAGCTGCAATGATGACTTCCTGCCGCGAGGCATGATACGCGTCTGAGCTTATGACCAGAGCAGGGCGCAGCTTCGCGCCCGACTCGTCCGTGAAGACAAAACTCACCAGTACCACATCGCCGCGACTAAGGGCGATCGTATCGGGCGTCCCTAGGGTTGTCCCAGAGCTCGGCCAGCACTGGATCCGCGCCCGCGGTCATGGCTGTCGTCGGATCGCGCTGACCCGCCGGGTAATTGGAATGGCCCGCATTTGTTTCCCGGAGCTGCTCGAGCACGTCGCTCTTAAGTTGAGCTAGCAGCGCCTCGTAGCTCATCGGCCGTTCCCGCTCGCGCTCGACGAACGCCGCGAGGTCCTCCTCGTCTTCCCGCAATGCAGCCCTGATCGCGTCGTTGACGATGTCCGATATAGATCGATGGGCAGTCGCCGCCTTGAGCCGGAGCGCCTGGTGCAAGTCAGCCTCGAGGTATACGGTGGAGCGGACGGTGGAACTGCTCATGATGACTCCGAAACGTTTTGACGTTCTACCACACTTCCTCGCTCATCCCGGCTCTCCGTGTGCTAGCGACAGGTCGGAGGCAACCGCCGCCAGGCGCCTGTCTCGCGTCCACAATGTCGCGGCGCCATCCAACGCCACCGATGCCAGCAGGTGCACGTCGACGTACCCGATGCCCCGGCCCATCAGTTGACGCCCCTCAATAAAAGCCAGCCCCTCTTCAACACTCGCAACCTGAGCCTGGGGAAGCGCTCTCAAGAGAGACAGCACCTCCTGGCGGTGCGCCAGGTTGCCGCACGCCAGCTCACCGACGACGAAGGGGTGGACGAGCACATCACCTGCCTCCAGAGCAATCGCGAGGGCCTGATCGCTCCCGCGCAAGTGGTCGACCCAGACGGAGGTGTCGACCAGGATCATGCCGGCGTGCTTCGTCGCCGCGGGATCGGCCGGAGCGAGGGGTCGCTCCCGCCGAGGCGAGCCAGACGGCGCGCACTCTCCCGCTGAATCAGGGCTTTCAGGCCCTCGCGGACCAGAGCCGTGCGCTCCTTGAGGCCCGTAACCCGCTCCGCTTCGGCCAGCAGCGACTCGTCCAGGTTGATCGTCGTGCGCATGTTTCAAGCCTTCCCGTGAGATGCATCAATCGTACATCATTTGATGACTACATCGGCGCATGAGTTAGGCTCTCAACCATCCGGTTGAACTCGCTCTCGACCTTGGCTGCGAAGTCGGACTCGATCCCGTACATCTCGGTGAGCTCGGCGAACGCCCAGCGGCCGTGGGTGCCCAGGTGGTTCACGCCGGGCACCCAGTATGTCTCCATCGTCGACTTCTTCTCTTTCGCGTCCTCGCGGCGGTAACCCTTGATCTCGACGACCAGGTGGAGGAGGTCTTCGTCGCCGTGGCCGTCGTCGACCAGCACGATGAAGTCGGGCAGGTACTTGCGCATCTCCGAGCCGTAGCGGTACGGGACTTCGAGGCCCAGGCCACGGTTCTTGACGTAGGCCAGCACCCGCGGATGCGCCTCGGCGACGCGGCAGAGCTCTGCCTCCCAGTCGCTGTCGAGCACGACCCAGTTCACGTGACAGCGACGGGCATCGGTCTCCCATCGATCGGCCCGCGACGTCGTGAAGTTCACGTGGATGGTCGAGCCGGTCGGGTTGTAGGGGTCGAGTACCGCCTTGATCGGCCGCTCCCCGACGAAGGCGCGGGTGATGCCGTCCGTGATGCGATTACAGGCCATGTCCGCCAGCTCCTGGTACATGAGCAGCGCCGGATAGGTCCCGCCCTTGCAGACCAGGCAGCTGTCGAGCCATTGCCTGGTGATGCGTTTGAGCTGGGCAAAGAGGTAAAGCTTCGGCTCCTCGCCTGCATCGCGCCATTTCGCGAACAGGAGGTGCTTGGTGAGATTTAGAAGCAAGGTAGAGGCGCGCGTGTCGTCCAGGTGCTTCAGCGTGAGGTCCACGGCCTCGCCGATGATGCCGGCGTTCCGGGTGACGGTCGGCCCCACGAGATCGGGCGTCAGCTCCAGCACGGAGTCGCCGGTGAACTGGGCGGTCAGCCGCTCCTCGGGCAGCTCGACGCGGTAGCCCTCGACGCGTGGGAAGCGAATCTCCAGCGCATCGCGGGCCGGGCGCACGGCCTTGACCTGCACAGTCTCGCGCGGTGGCTGCGGGGGCGCGACCACCGGCTTGGCCGTGAAGTCGAACGGGATGCCGAGCACGTCGGCGTACTCGACGTTGAACAGCGCCTCCTCGTTCAGGTCGTAGGACTGCCGTCGTAACGCACGACCGATCACCTGCTCGCAGAGGAGTTGCGTGCCGAACGCGCGCACGCCGAGCACGTGGGTAACGGTGTTCGCGTCCCATCCCTCGGTGAGCATCGACACCGAGACCACGCAGCGGATCGAGCCGCCCAGCCGATCCTCTTTGCCGACGGTGTTCATCACCTCCCGCAGCAGCTCCTGGTCGCTGATGCTGTCGCCGGCGCGCGGGTCTCCGGTGCGCTCGACGATCTCGCGGCGGAACCGCTCGATCTCGTCGGCGGCCATCGCGCGGAACCCGCTATCGAGCCCCTCGCCCGACTCAAGCTGCTCGCTATCGATCAGTAGGGTGTTCGGCCGCGGCAGAGGGTTGCCGTGCTCGTCGAAGTTGCGAAACAGCGCCAGGTGCCCGTTCACGGGCGTCTTCGTGCCGTCGTCGTTCTCGCGCAGGAAGCCGGAGATGTAGTCGTAGACCAGCTTCGACGTGGAGGTGTTGTTGCACACGAGGATGAAGCAGGGCGGGACGCGGACGCCCGCCCCCTCCCACAGCCGGAACGTCTTCTCGTAGTGGCCGTACAACGCCTCGAGCGCCGTCTGCAGGCGGGTCGGCAGTGCGAGCGGATCGAGCGCCCCGGACTTGCCGCGCCCCTTCCGCGGCATGTCCTTGCGGATGTTCTCCCACAGGTTGCGGTACATGGGCATCTCGCTGCCCGTGATGTTCTCCGCCACCGGGACCCGGGGCAGCTTCACGATGCCCGACTCGATCGCGTCCATCAGCGAGAAGTCGCTCATGGTCCAGGGAAAGAGCGTGCCCTCAGCGTAGCCAGAGCCGCGGAGGAAGAACGGCGTGGCGGACAGGCCCATGACCCGACTGATGCCGAGCTTGCGGTCCACCGCCTCGAGGCCGGAGATCCAGACCCGCGCGGCCCTCGTTGTTGTCCTCGGCTTCCTTCCTATCCTCGCCGGCCAGCGCTCCCTCTTCGCGAGCGTCAGGCGGCTTCTCCCGGTAGCAGTGGTGCGCCTCGTCGTTCTTCATGCCCATCAGGTCCGGCATGACCCGCTGGATCATCTGGCCCTCGGTCTCCAGCGTGTTCAGCTCGTCGCCGAGCCGTCCCTTGAGCAGAGCGCGTCCTCCTCGGGAGAGCTCCAGCTTCTCGCGCAGCTTGAAGGCGTGGTAGTTGGTGATGACGATCTTGGCCCGGCCGAGGTCCTCCACCATGTCCGTCGGCACCAGCTCGCTGTTGGTGTAGTAGTTATCCGGGTCGTTGGGCTGGAGGACGCGCAGGCGGTCCTTGATCGTGATGCCCGGCGTCACGACGAGAAACCCGCGCGTGAAGCGGCTGCTCTGCGGCCGGCGCACCGCGTTGATCGTCTGCCAGGCGATGAGCATCGCCATGACCGTGGTCTTGCCCGCCCCCGTGGCGAGCTTCAGCGCGAGGCGCATCAGCTCGGGATTGGCATCGTGGTTCGCATCGGCCAGGTGGTCGAGGAAACGCTTGCCGGCCGCGGAATTCGGCGCCACCTCGGTCAACCAGATGGCCGTCTCGACGGCCTCGATCTGGCAGAAAAACGGTCGGAAGCTGGAGAACGGATGGTGCCGCCAGTGCTCCAGCAGGCGAGCGGTCTCCGGCGTTACCCCAGCCGAGCCGAGGCGCCACTGCTCCACATGGCGGCGCAGCTCGTTGATGAGCGGCGTCGGGTCGTAGGCCTGCTGGGCGGTCGAGATACCCGCGGGATCGTCGAACACCAACGCCTGCTGGGCAGCCGGCGCCTTGCGCTTCTGCGGCTTCGGGATCGGCGTAATGTACTCGGCTGGGCGCCGCCGCTCGGCCAGGTGCCCCGTCGGTTGCCCCTGCTCGTCGAGCTCCCAGTGGCGCGAGGGATACTCGTACGGCGAGTTCAGAATCGGCTTCTCGAAGAACTGGTCGAGCGTGTTCAGCGTCTGGCTCCCATAAGGCATGCACGATGCGACATCGTACCTGTCTGGCGGCCCAGCTCGAATGACCTTAGCATGCCCGCGTGAGATGCCGCTTCATCGTCTATCGGAATCGAATGAGGGACGAGGAGAGCCTGTTCGTCGGGAAGCGCGTCGACACGCTGCGGCGCGACGGGCGGAGCTGGAAGATCGCCCGCCGCGAGATCTATCTCGACCAGAGCGTGATGCTCGCGAAGAACTTCACGAATTTCTTTTGACAATTCCTGCGTATCGAGAGGCAGGGCAGCCGTAATCTCGTAGTGGGTCGCGTCGAACACGCGGGCCTCGACGGCGAGATATTCCAGCGCGAGGCGTCGCTGTTCGTAGCTGAGCTGGCCCAGGCGCTCGGTGACTTGCAAGGATCAGCACCCCTGCATAGAGCTTCTCCCATGTGTAGTGGAGATGAGGCCGGCCGGGCTGACTCATGTTGCTCCTGCCTCCGTCTGCTAATTTCCGGGCAACTCGGCAGCCGGCACCAGGCCAGGGTATCGACTTTCGCGTGGGCGCGGACTCGACGTCTAGTCGAAGTTGTTGGGCTGCTTCTCCAGCGTGCCGCGCGTATTGAATTGGAGGGCCAAGGCTGCAATCGCCGCATTTTTGTATGTGAGACCACTGAGCGTCGCGTGGGCATCAGCGAACGCCTCAAGAGGAGGAAGGCACTCGCCGGGAGTCATCTGAGCGTCAAACTCGCAAGGGACGAGCGTCCCCTCGCTGTTGTAGCTGACGCTTCGCAGCAGCTCAAAGGAAAGCATCGCCCGCCCGTGTCTGTCGAACTGGGCAACGTGCAGACATTCGCCATCGCCGGTCGGAAGTCTTTCTTTGACAAACAGCGAGACGCTCCGGTACTTGGGGTTATCAATCGGACGCGTCCTGAATGCCGCAGATGTGATGCGTTTGTCCTGAAATTGGGACGGGTGGATCAGGCGAAGGGCTGATTCATCGTCCCGCGGTCGATCGAGATCTGGCCCCTCGGCCATGCCGAGGGGCTATGTGCGTGCGCGGGCGCCCAGGTCTTGGAGAAGCGCGAGCAACGCGTCCTTGCTGTCGATCGCCGTTTCCTCCACGACGCCCGCGTCGATAACGGCTGCTACGGCCGTATCCCAGGAGTCGGTGTCCTCCACATAGAACTCCACCGACCGATCCCCAGGAAAATCCCATTTGAGAAGGATAGAGCCATCCATCGCAGGCGCGGCGAACGGCTCGGGTGCGATCTGTAACGCCATCTCCGCTATCTCACCGGCACGAACTCCAGTGGACGGCAATATAGCTTCGCCCATCCATCCGGGAAGCCCGGAAACGAATCGTTGCATCCGCTCCGAAAATACTGGGCTTAGCGGGCGGACCGCCATCGTGACATCGAGCGGAAGATCAAACTCAAAGCCTCGCACCGCGGTACCGGAGGGATAATTGCCAGATGCAGTCGTGGCCACATCCGTCAGCGCGACGGCCAATGAAGGCCCCCCACTAACGCGCGTGCCGTCGAGAACCCCTACCTCAGGCATCTTCAACCTCTTCGCCCTTCGGTTCACTTCCGAGGGTTTGGACGCGCTCAAGGTGTCGCTGGAGGAGTCCTATCAGTTGTTCCACTCTGAAACGGTTCAGCGACAGCCTCGCAACCACTCTGGCATGCACAGCTTCTAGGCGCTCCGCCTGTTCCCGCTGCTCCTCGGGCGTGCCCAGCAGCATCGGAGGGGATATCTGAGCGAAGGTGAGAATGAACTCGCCAGGAGGGTTTAGCTGAATCACCATGTTGTTGGAATAGAGAATGGGAATCTCGTCGAGACCCAGATACATTAGTGGCTTCGAGGGAAGCTTGCCTGGCTCAGCCATTACTTACCCCACTCGTAGGCACTACGATGCAACAGGCCATTGTACGGTGCCGGGCCCACGGGCGCGGTTGATCCCTTCACCCAGCGTTCGGCGCGTCGCCAACTCTCAGTGGCGCGCGTACCCCTGCTGAGTGGTCGAAATGCCAGCGCCCTCGTCGAACACCATCGCCTGCTGCCCGGACGGCGCCTTGCGCTTCTGCGGCCTCGGGATCGGCGTGATGTACTCGGCCGGGCGACGGCGCTCGATGATCTGAAGCGTCGGCTGCCCCTGCTCGTCCAGCTCCCAGTAGCGGGCCGGATACTCGTAGGGCGAGTTCAGGATTGGCTTTCAAAGAACTGGTCGGTCGTGTTCAGCCTCTAGCTCCGTCGGGGCAGCGGTCGACGCTGTGTCGATTCGCGCGCTCAGCCTGGTTCCGTCTGGCACCCAGACTCGAATGAGCTTACCATGCGTTTTCACGTGGTCCCTCAACCGGGCGAGGGCACCCCACACTGGAAGTCTTCGATGAGCACCCTCGTAACCAAAGGATGAGGGGTGAACCCGTGAGAACAGACCGGGCTCGACCGTTTTTGCGTGTCGTTATATGTGCCGTTCTCCTGATGGCGGCGTGTGCCCCGCCCGGCGCCGTCGGCCCAACGTCCCCCGGAGGTACTGAAGGCCAGCCCACGGCGAAGAAGCACCTTGTGGCGGCGCTTCTGAAGCCCAACATCCCCACCATCCGTGAGAACGGGGGCGACCGCATCTATGAGCTCGCCCTGGGCGGGCTCGGCCGGCTGGACACGTGGGGCGTGGTGCACCCGCAGCTTGCCGAGGTCGTTCCGTCGGTGGAGAACAGCCTCTGGAGAGTGTTCCCGGACGGACGCATGGAGACGACGTGGAAGATCAGGCCCGATGCGCGCTGGCACGATGGGACGCCGATTACCTCGGCCGACTATCTGTTCGGCACAGCGGTCGACCAGGATCGAGAGCTGGGCGAGGCGATCGATGCGAACTACGCTTCGATCGATGGCATCGAGGCCCCTGACGCGCAGACCATCACCATCAAATGGAATAAACCATACGTCCTCGCCGACGCGTTTCCGACGGGCCTGCGGACCGGTCTGTTCCAGCTCCTCCCTCGGCACCTTCTGCAGACGGCTTACGCCGAAAACAAGGCCGGCTTCCTGTCCCTCCCGTACTGGTCCGGCAGTCTGGTCCACGCGGGCCCGTATCAGGTGCGTGAATGGGTGCCCGATAGCCACGTGATCCTCGACGCGTTCGGTGGCTACGTGCTGGGGCGGCCGAAGATCGACCAGATCGAGGTCAAGTTCATCCCTGACGCGAACACGATGGTGGCGAACCTGCTGGCCGGCGCCGTCCATATGACCGTGGGCCAGAGCATCTCGCCGGAGCAGGCCGCGAACCTGCAGGAGACCTGGAGGGATGGGAAGCCGGTCACGAGCCCGGTCTTCGGAAGCTCGGTCGGCATCTTCTTCCAGTCCATCGATCCCAACCCGGCGACGCTCGCCGACGTCCGGTTCCGCCGCGCCCTGATCCACGCTTTCGATCGGCAGGCCCTCATCGACACCGTGCTGAGCGGCCAGACGAAGATCGCGCACGCGGTCGTGGGCGGCCTCCACCAGAGGGTCGACGACGCGGCGGTGAAGTACGACTTCGACCCGCGGCGAGCGAGCCAGCTCATGGAGGAGATCGGCTACCGGAAGGGGCCGGACGGCCTCTACCAGGACGGCCAGGGGCGGCCGTTGACGATGGAGGTCAGGGGGATCCAGGAGGAGGAGGTCCGCGTCAAGACCACGTTGACGAGCGAGGCGGACTGGAGGGCCTTCGGAATCACGACTCAGCTGCTGATGCTGCCGGCGACGGGGAGCGATAACCAGCTCCTGGCGACCTGGCCGGCAGCCTTCACCAGGGGCATCGCCGGTGGGCTATCGGCCGGCTTGTTCGCCTACTTCTCGGTCTCTCGGGTGCGACTGCCCGAGAACAATTTCGTCGGCGGCAATGGGCCGCGCTACATCAATACCGAGCTGGACAACCTCATCGACCGGGCCGTGGCGACGATCCCGCGGTCAGATCGGGAGCGATTCATCGACCAGGCGGTGCGCCACATGACGGAGAATGCGATCACGATCGGCGCGTTCTACCAGCCGTACAACGCCGCGGTGAACAACCGTCTGGTCAACGTGACGACGAGCAGCACCTTCGCGCACGGCTGGGACGCACACGTTTGGGATATGAGGTGACACCGCGATACTGACAGGCTGACTCGATCTCGCCGGTCAAATGGGAGCCACTCGGGCCTCACTCGCCGCCAAAGCGCTCCATGATGGCGTCGTACTCTGCCTTACCCTGGCGCCCGACAAAGCGGCGCGTATCTTCGATGCCGGCCAGGCTGGTGAAGTAGCCCTCCGGGCTCCCGTTTCGCTTCAGCTCGTCGAGGAGCTGGCGCTGCGCGTGCTGCGCCGCGAGCTCCAATGCGCCGGGAATCACGGCGCAGCTCGCTCCCCAGGCGTGGAACTGATCTGCATTGAGACCCCGAGGGAGGACACCGACGAATGGCCGATTCACGACCTTGCGGAGCGCCTGAATGCCCTCTTCGCCAATGGCGCCACTGATCCAGCAGGCATCCGCGCCAGCCTCGACGCACTCGCCCAGACGCGCGATGAACTCGCTCAGGTCGCCCCTGGCCTCGCTGCGCGCGATGATGACCATCGACTCGTCGGTCCGCGCATCGACCGCGGCCCGAATCTTGTTGACCATCTCGCGTCGCGAGATAACGGGGGTCGAGTGGTCCGAGCCGAAAGGCGCTTTCGCCGCGGTGTCTTCGAGATGGAATGCAGCGACGCCCGCTCGTTCGTACTCCTTGGTCGTCCGGATCACATTGGCCACATTGCCGAACCCGGTGTCCATGTCAGCGATGACCGGGATGTCGACGGCGTCGGCCAGAGCGGCCATCCGCCCAACCATCTCCGTCATGGAGAGAAGGCCGGCGTCGGCAAAGCACGAGATCTGGTGAGCGACGCTACCCGCCCCGTGGATCGCGGGAAAGCCCGCGTCCTCCACCAGGCGCGCGGTGATGGGCATGCCGCAGCTCGGGGCGAGGAGCATGTCCGGCCCAGCCAGCAGGTCACGGAGCAGTTTGCGTTTCTCAGTCGCGGTTCGCATTCACCCTCTCCAATCAGAGTTTTCGGCGCACTATCGCTTGTTCCACTCGAAGATGTTGGAGGCGCGCCGACCCGTGACACCCGTCAGATCCTTGACGACGAGGATCGGATCGATCTTCCAATACAGGGGCATCGTGGCAATGCCGCCCATCTGCTCCCGAAGCAGCTCACGATGCAAGGGAATCTGCTCCGCCTGCGAGATCGTGACCGATAGTCGATCCAGGAGGGCGTCGACCCGCGGGTTGGAGTACCCGAGGCGGTTATTCCCGAACCAGCCGTTTCCGGGCACGGCAACGTTCTTGGTGTGGAGATAATCGATGTAGTAGATGTCGCCATCCACGCTGCTCCAGCCCACGCCCGACAGCTTCGCTCGAACCTCTCGATCGGCCCGCAGCGCGCCGGACATTGGCCAGGCCTGCGCTTGGACCGCGACTGCCTTCCAGTGGTCGGCAATGATGTTCGACTCGCGGTCCGTCAGCGCGTTGTTCTCGCCCGCTACCTGGACTTCGAATCGCTCACCCGTGGGCTCGTAAAGCAGAATGCCGTCGGGCCCCCGTGCCCAGCCGGCTTGCGCGAGCAATGCCTGGGCTCGCCGCGGATCGTAGGGAAACTGCGGGATCGCCGCCTCGAGCTGTGGGCGGAGCTCATGCGTGGGCTGATACCAGCTGTCCGCGACGGGGCTGAGCCCACTCGTGGCGACGTCCGCGAGCGTTGCCCGATCGATCGCGTGGTACAGGGCCTGGCGCACTTGGAGGTTCGTGAGCCCATTGGTAGGCCGCGCGAACTCGGGCCGGAATTGGAGCTCCAGGACCCGCATCTTCTCGCTCGGGTGCCCGATGAAGATGTTGCCAGTCTCCTGCCAGCGGTCCCTGATCCCCACTGCGGTGTCGATGTCCATCGCCATCGCGACGTCGATACCGCCCGCCAGGAGGTGCGTGGCCATGCTCTGGGTATCCGTGAGGATCCGAATGATGACGGTGTCCAGCGGGGGCCGCCCCAAGAAGTAACCGTCGTGGCGCCCGAGCTCGAGGTACGACCCGGGCTCCCAGCGCACCAAACGGTAGGGCCCCAGCCCGACGAACTCGGACTGGAGGTGGGGGCTGTTTACGAAGTTGGCCTTGTCTGTCCGGTAGGGCTGCTCGAGGAGATGGCGGGGCATCGGGATGAGACCCGGTGCTCGATCCGCCTGCACGAACGGCTGGGACCAATGGATCGCGAGGGTCTGGGGGTCCCGGGCGACAGCGGACTCCATCAGGCTCATAGGGATGCCGATGGTGGTGGGAAGCGCCGGGTCCTTGTAGACCTCGAAGGCGAACACGAGGTCGTCGGCCGTGAAGGGTTGTCCGTCATGCCACCGGATGTTGGGATGGAGCCGCCAGATGGTGTCCATCGTGCCGTCGGCGTTGAGCCGCCACGTGCCCCTGTCGCTGGAGATGCCCTCGACGGCAAGTTGCGGCTCCCAGGCGTAGGACTCGACCTGGACCATGAGGTAGTTGTTGAGGATGTCCAACACCGCGGACACGCCATTGGCGCCTCCGCCTGGCGCGCCATACGAGCTGTTCATCAGCGCAGGCTCTGCCCTGATGCCGATGGTGAGGACTTTAGGGAGCGATGGGGCCGATTCGCGCTCCCCGTCGACCGTCCGGGTGGCGGCGGTCGGCGCACAGCCGGCGAGGAAAGCCAGCAGGAAAAACGCAATGATGATCCGCATCGTTCACCTCCGTTCGACTGACGACCGCGGGCGGATTGTACTCATTGGCGGCCAGGGGAGTCAGGGCATATCTACGCGGGCGTACACTTAGCTTCGCACCATGCAGCCCCAACGATTCGCCGCACTACGGCACAGCGACTTCCGCCTCTACTGGATCGGCCACGTCGTCTCGGTCTCCGGGCAGCAGATGCTCTGGATGCTGGAGCCCTGGTTGATCTACGAGATCTCCGGCTCGAAGGCCTACCTGGGCATTAACGCGCTCGCCCAGGCGATACCGGCCACCGCGCTGGTGCTGCTGGGCGGCGTGATCGCCGACAAGTTCGATCAACGGAAACTGCTGATCGGAGTGCAGGTCGCCTATATCGCTCTGCTCAGCATCCTCGCCGCGCTAGCGCTCACGGAGCTGCTCGAGGTGTGGCACATCTTCGTGATCGCGTTCATCCAGGCAACGGTCGGCTCGTTCGAGAACCCCGCGCGGCAGGCCATGTTCCCTCACCTCATCCCCCGCAACGCCATGCCGAACGCGGTGGCGCTCAACGCGGCCATCCATCCCGCCACGCGTATCGGTGCGCCTGTAATCGGCGGGTTCATCCTCGCGACGGTGCTCGGCGCGACCGATTCGGCGCGAATCGCGGCCGGTATCGTCTGGCTCATTGCGATCGCGGGCGTAGCCGTCTACGCCTTGATGCTCGCGAAGGTCCATCTGCCGCCGATCAATCGGTCGCGAGCGAGGGGAGTGTTAGACGACATGGCAGAGGGCGTGCGCTTCACCTGGCGCAACCCGACGTTCGCGTTCCTCATCGGCCTCGCGTACTTCAGCATGTTCTTCGGGAACTCCCTGGGGATCCTGTTCCCGGTGATCGCGAAGGACACGCTCCAGGTAGGGCCTGACGTGCTCGGCGTTATGTGGGGCGCGCTGGGCATCGGCAGCCTGATGGGAGTCTTTGTGGCGTCGAACCTATCCGCCCCCAGCCACCAGCGATTGATGCTCGTGGGCAGCACGCTGCTGCTGGGGGCCTCGATGATCGGGTTCGCGCTTACGCCGATCTACTGGCTCTCATTGGTCGTTCTGGTTGCGCTCGGCACCGGCGGCTCCGCGTTGAACGTGTGCATCCAGCAAAACCTGCAGATGCTGGTGCCCAACGAGGTCCGGGGTCGTGTCATGGGTTTGTGGGGCATCGTGCACTCGAGCGTTCGCCCATTGGGCGAGATGCAGTTCAGCGGCATCGCGGCGCTCGCGACGGCGCCATTCGCTTTGATTCTCAACGGCGCCATGGTGGTCGCCGCGGCTGTGTTCCTCCGCGTCCATAGCGAGCCTTCGAGACGACTGGTCGCCCTTCGGGAAGCGGCCGTGGCGGAGGGGGCAGCGCAGCGCAGTTAAGGAGACCAGCCGCTGCTCAGTGACACGCTTCAACTGGCCGAACAGGGCGAGCGGAGGTTCTTCGCCCGGGTCGCTGGCGAAGCTTATGCGCCGTCGCTGGCAGCTACCTGCTCAGCGGCCTCCGGCGTGGCTGTGGCCACGCTCGCGGGCTGGCTCGGCGGACGTCCGCGCCGCACAAACCGAGGCGGAGCGGACGCCCGCTCGGCTGCCGCTTCGCGCGTCGTCTCCACGAGGAACGCATCCGCCTTGCTCCAGCGGTGCTCCTCCTCGCAGTGTTGGCATAGAACCTTCACGTTGGTGAAGACAGCGGTGGCGAAGACAGCCGCACTTATCTGAACACCCGTGAACAGCGGCTGCTGCGTTGTGGGGCACGTAATCATCACGTCGTTCTGCATGTTTTCTCCGGGCTGGTGAGGCCAGTTGCAGGCAATTGAATACATGATACGCTATTCATTGATATGAATCGCTGCCGAGCACGAGATCAGCGGCGTCTACCGTCTGCAGCAGCGTTACCAGGTCGTCCGCATGCTCCTCTTCCGATTTGATCGGCGTGGGTCTGTTCGTCGGTGGCGTGCTGCAGGAACTCGGCCGCGGCATTCGGGGCGTTAATGCCGCTCGCCATATTTACCTCAAGTATTGCACCTGCACGTAGCCTTCGAAGAGGTTTGCGGATTGCTAGCTCCGCCACTCCCAGGTGTGGACGAATCCCTCGGTACCGCCGGCGTCGGGCGTCTGCCGTGGCTCCGGTCCGTGCAGGCCAGCGATGACCGAGTTGACCTGCGACTCCCACGAATTCATCGTTATCGCTCGATCGATCGAGACGATGCGCTCCGATTGAGCGATCATCGCCACACGGTCGTTCAGCGCGAAAGTGCGCTCCAGGCTCACGAACACGCGGTCGTATTCGGCGTTCGTCCAGCCCCCGCGGTTGTTCCCCCGCCAACTGTTGTTCGGTCCTGGGATCTGCGAGCTGATGTGCGTCTCGAATGCCTGGCCGGCCCCACGCAGGGAGATGCCGGGAACCGTCGCGCGCGCCTCCCCGTCGGCCTGCTCGGCGACGGATTGCACGTGCTGCTCGGCGTCGAACCCTACTTTTCGCAACGAGTCAACGTACACCGCGGCCTCCTGTTCGTTCTTGCCGCCGGCCGTCGACGTGACCTTCATGGTGAATCGGCTGCCGCTCGCGTCGACGAAGAATCCATCCGCTCCTTTCGTCCACCCCGCCTCAGCCATCAGCTCCTGCGCGCGCCGCGCGTCGTAAGGGTGCTTCAGCACGGCCCTGTCGATCTCCGCGTAGTAGGGGACGCCCGGCGAGGTGAGGGAGTAGGCCACCTGCCCTTTCCCGGCATCGAGCACATCGACTCGCGTTTGATCGTCCAGGCCGTGGGCCACGGCGTACCGCACGCGTGGCTCGGCAAGCGCTCTGGGTTGCTGGTACTGAGGCCGCATCTGGATGATTCCGAGCCGTCGCTGCGTGGGCGAGTAAATGACCGTTCCTCCTCTCGTCTGCGCCCATTGCTGCTCGAGGACCTCCCCATGCGTGACGGAGAACATGAAGTTCGCCACGTAGTGGATCTCCCCTGCAAGGACGCTCGCCAGCGCCGTTTGCGGGTCGTTGATGAACATAATGCGGATCTGGTCGATCCTCGGGCGGCCCAGAGCGTGTCGCTCGAAGGCCGACCCGGCCGCAAACGTACCCGGTTCCCACCTGTCGAGCTTGTAGGGCCCCAGGCCAACGTACTCCAGAGTCCAGAACGGGTGGCTGGTGAACGAGACGGGGTCGAGCGTGCGAAACGGCTCCTCGAGGATGTGGCGCGGCAGGCCCTGGAAAGTCAGTCCGAGCGCTCCCGCGTCGACATAGGGCTCGCTCCAGCGAATGACGACGGTCCGGGCGTCGGGAGCAACCACTTCAGCCATCTGCCCGATCGGGCGGGTAGTGGCGGACCCGAGCTCGGGGGTCTTGTAGACGCGATGGGCGAAGACGAAATCCTCGGCGTGGAGCGGAGTGCCATCGTGCCAGGTCAGGTTGGGCTTGAGCTGATAGCGAGTCTCCATCCGCCCATCGGGGAAGACCTGCCACGTATCGGTGTCCAGCCGCGGGAGAGCTTCAACAAGATTGGGATGGGTGATCTCGCGGACGTCGACAATGTCGAACGTGGCGTTGAAGAACCGGGGCGGGATGCCAAAGGCACCGCCGGTGGTCACCAGCGACCTGGCGGCCAGCTGAGGAGGCTCTCCAAAGTTGGCGATGATCAGGGTTTTCCGCGGGGGCGGGGCGCTGGGTGCGGCGCGTTCCCCCGGCTGGATGCCCGCGCCGCCCGACGCGCAGCCAGCGAGGAGCGCTGTCGCGACGAGGCCAGAACCAAGGAGCCGATCGAGTCTCATGAGCGGTTGTTGTCCTCACGGATCTCCGTCACGTCGCTCTACGAATCCAGCTTGACCCCGATCCGGTTCTCGGCGCGAAACTTCGTGTGTCCTTTAGCGCGCCACTACCCGGAGGCTGGCCGTGCCCTGCATGCCATCGCTATCCGTTGCCGACAGCGTGATCAGGTGCTCCCCAGGAGAGAGCGCTGTCAGGTGGAGTCTGTCGCCGGCGCCAAGAACGCCATCTCTGTCCGAAGCCCACGTCAGCCGACTGGGGTTCAGGGGCCCGTCTTCAGGATCCGAAGCGAAGCCGACAAGGCGCAGCGAGCTCGCCGAGCTCACCTCCGCATCATCGCGTGCCCCGGTGATCTGGACGACAGGCGGCTTCCGCGCCACGGCGAAGTCGGCGCGGGACGCGTCGATAGCGGTGTTGATTCCGTCCGTTGCGAGAACGCGAATGCGCGCGCGCTCACTCCCCGGCAGATTCCGCAGATCCACGACGTAGCTGTTGCCGGGCACGTCGCGTTGAATTGTCTGCCAGGAGGCCCCCCCGTCGCTGCTGTACTGCAGCCAGAACGTCAGGGCATCACCATCACCATCTTCGGCCAACCAGGCGATCGTCGCGTCGCTCGCCTCGCGCCACAGCTCACCACCCCCAGGTGAAAGCAGCGTCACTCGGGGAGCCGTGGGGGAGACCGAGCGCTCGGCCAGCACGGAGCCTCCATGTTGCAGCACCACGCGCGCGGTCGCCGGGTGCCACGGGAGCCATTCTTCGATCGACGCACGCTGCAGCCGCGCATGCGCAGACACACGGGCTGGATCGAAGTTGCGCGCCTCCAACACCGACCCGTCCGACGCCTGCAGCTCCAAGCGGTAGGCGCCTCGTCCCACGCTGTCAGCGCTGCCCAGCGACCGCTCGAGGATGTAGAAGGCGGTGAGCTCCGCCTCCGTCTCGCCTCGGATGAGTCCGCCGATGCGGAGGTAGGGCCGCGTTTCCGCCGGCTGGGCCCCCGGCGCCGCCGCGAATGCCGTCACGAAGCCGGGCCCACTGGCGGCCAGAGCCGGTGGAGGACTGAGATTTGCGCCAGCCGTCAGGGACGCTGGCGAACCTCCCAGGTCGATGAAAGGCTGTTGGAACGGAGCCGAATTGAACCAGCAGTCCGAATAACCCTCGTCATAGGGATCATAGGACCACTGCGGGTCGGCGCAACGCAAGCGCTGAGCAATCCAGGAGTAGTTAGTGGGGGAGATCCAATTTGCACAGTACCACGGGGTCGCGTCCGCATACGTCGGCGCATCGGTCGCGCAGCCCCCGTATGACATAACGTCGTGGCTGTGCCAGAAGGTCGGCTGCGTGCCGTCAGGAAGGATCAGCTTATTCGGCTGCAGGCGGTCCCACCCGTGGCCGGCGGTGCCCCCGTGGGGATAAGGCCAGGAAGGCAGGCAGGCCCCGCCGGCGCATTCCCCGTGGGCGTCGCTAGAATGGCGCAGTCCAAAGGCGTGTCCGATCTCGTGGGCGTAGGTACCACCACACCCCACGCCAGTTGCCGCCCGATGCGATCCCGATATTCCCCAGCAGCCGAAGATGTTCGGGTCGAACACGGCAAGGGCGACGTCGGCGTTCCCGTCTCCGAAGGTCTTGAACCAGTCGAGGAAATTACCGAAATCCACCCACCATGGATTCTCGTCCGAGACCGCATCGGCTGGGTCATGACCTGGATAGATGTCCAGGTCCCAGGCCCCCGCGCCAAGATACTCAGGCGCATAGAAGCCGACCAGCCCGGGGACCGACCACTGGCTCATGAGGTAGTCGAACCCTGCCGACGACCACGCGGGAGTGGCGCCCTCGTTCGGAGACCCAGGCCATGCATACGTAATGACATAAGGCTTCACTATTACCGCCCTGACAGGGTGGAACGCGACTGGCGGTCCCTGCATGGTGTTGTTCCCCTCGCAACCAATGCAGTCGCCCGTTACCGTGGCTGAGAAGGTAATCTGCCCTTGGTTCACCCAGTTGCAGAAAGCGTGCAGCTCGAAATTGGCGGTCCGCGACAGATCGTCGCGGACCAGAAGCGCCACTAACGGGTTGGCCAGGGAGCCTGCATTGACCGTCTTCGTCTGATGGGTGGTGCCACACCAGGAATTGGGGAACACGGGTGAGCCCCCTCGAAACGCGTTCAAGGCTACGGTGGCGCTACCGGGTTCGTCGACGCCCGTGAGCTGCACGTACACGCGTACGAGCGTGGTCTTATCCGCGATCAGAGGCACCGGCGGATCGCCCGTGCCGAATCGTGGGCTGACGGACTGGAGGACGTCGATCCTCACCGGCTCCAGGTCGCCGGAGTAGAACTGGGTCGGCGTCTGGGGGACCGTAGTCCAGGTGGCCCCAGGCGTCCAGGTTGGAACCGGGGTGGCCGTGCGGGTGGGCGTGAAAGTTGGCGTGCCCGGCCCGGGAGTGGGAACCTGCGCGGGAACGGTGTAGTCCACCTCCAGGCACGGCCCGAAATCACCTCCGGCATACTCGGTCGCTCGGAAGGTGCGCTCGAACGTCGGTGCAGGCCCCCCGGGCGCGCCGAACTCCTGGCCACCAACGGCGACGCCATGATTTGCCGCCGCGCCGCTCATCCATCCCTGCACGAGCGTCCTGACGTTCCAGCTCTTCCAGCCCGGCGTGCTATCGATCGTCCGGGCATCGACCGGAGGGAACGCAATCGGCGGGTCTCCCGACCAGGCGCCGGTCAGGCGCCACACACGGATGAGGACGCTGGGCTCGTAGCCTGCATCATGCAGGTACATCCGAAGCTGCGCCGACGTCACGTTCGCGTTGGCCGGGATGCTGCTCAGGTCGAAGCGCAAATGGCCCCGGCTGATCGGAGCCGAAAAGTCCGGTATCAGGATGAACCGGACCCAGATCAGGTCGTCCCCGCCAAATATCGAGGAGGTATCAAGGGTTGGACGCAGGCAATCTAGGTGTCCAGATGATGGCTGCGGGAGGCCCGTCGGCTGCGGTGTTGGCGTGGGCGTCGGCGTGCTCGTGGACTGTGGCGTCGGGGTCGGTGGGGGTGTGGCCCGCGTCGTCGGAGTCGGCGTCACTATCCCCTGGGCAGACGCCATACCGGTCGGTCGTAGAGACGATGCTCCTTCAGCGGCCACGAGATAGAGGCTGCACAGACCGAGAAGGGCGCCGACGAGCTCGAGCCGAGAGCGTCGGGACGCGGGTGGCCAAGACATGGCACCTACTCCTGGCGGTTGGGGCCTGCGAAGGCATCCTATGGGCGATCCGATCCGGACGCCGAGAGGATAAACCACCCTGTGCAGCACATCAATGGCGCGGGGGCGAGTCGGATAGCACTCAGCCCCTGTTGACCGCCTCTCGGGATTTAAGAGCCGGGGGTAGCCCGAACTCAGTCGCTGGGTCGCAGCGCGCCGAAGCCCACACCGGGGCGATCCGACGCGCCGGCCGCGTCGAGAATCCAGCTCCAGAGCTGGCGAGTGCGGCGCGCCTGCTCGATCGTCACGATGGGCTCGGCGAAGCGGTCCTTCCAGGCGTACGGCCGCGTCGCATCGATGATGGCGCGCGAGCTGGTGGCACGATCGTCAGGGGGAAGCGCAGCGTCGAGCGGGCCACTGTAGGCGCCGCTGATGATCTCGATGTCCCGAAGGGGATCGACCCGGGTCGTCATCGCCCAGAGCACGTCGTCCATGTTGGCGATGTCGATGTCGTCGTCCACCACCACGACGTACCGGCCCATGTAGACCGCGGCGGCACACTGCGAGGCGATCAGCCCGGCCTGTCTCGCGTGCCCCGGGTACGACTGCTCGATGGCTACGATCGTCATCAGGCGATTGCCGCCGACGGGCGGCATCCAGACGCCCCGCACGTTCGGCACGCCGGCCTTCTCAAGTTGATCCCAGGCAAGCGCCGACTTCAGGTAGGCCAGGAATCGGTTGTCCTCGTGCGGCGGCTTTCCTTGCGGGCAGCCCAGGATGATGGGGTCCGTGCGGCGGTAGACCCGCTCGACGTGGACGACCGGCGTTTGCGGCGACCCGCTGACGTAGTAGCCCATCCACTCCCCGTACGGCCCCTCGAGGTGCAGCTCGCCCGGCTCCATGTAGCCCTCGAGGGCGATCTCGGCGGAGGCCGGAATGGGCAGGCCCGTGACCTCGCCGCTGATCACGTCGAGGGGCTCGCCGCGGACACCGCCGAGCCAGCCAAACTCCGACTGGCCATAGAGGATGCCCTCGGCACAGGCGGCCATGAAGATCAGTGGGTCGTGGCCCACCAGCACAACGATGGGGCAGCGCTGGCCGCGGGCAAACCACTTCTCGCGCAGCATGCGGCCGTGCTTCCCGGGCGAGATCCAGATGCCGAGGTTCTTCGCGTCGAACACCTGGTTCCGGTAGGTCCCGGCGTTGATCCAGTCGGAGTCGGGGTCGGGAATCAGGTTCACGCTGGCCGTGCCGATGAATCGGCCGCCGTCCTTGTCGTGCCAGATGGGCGCCGGGAACTTCGTCAGGTCGACCTCGTCGCCACGTTGCACGTGCTGAAGGATCGGGCCGTCGGCCACCGTTCGCGGAGGGATTGGCTCGAAGCCGCGCAGGATCTCGCGCCAGCGGCCCATCAGGCTGTCGTGGGTCACCGTCGCTGGATCGAGACCGAGGGTGATGGCCTGGCGCTTCAGGGTCCCCTGAGTGTTCACGGCGACGCGGTAGCCATCCTGGAAGCCGGGGATGCCGTCGAAGAGCACGCACGGCGAGTTCTCGGTATGGTCCAGCATCTCGGTGATGTGGCCGATATCGGACTCCGAGTCGGCGCCGCGCACGACTCGCAGCTCTCCGGCCCCATCCACGAGCCGCAGCCAGTCCCGGAGATCGCGCCACCGCGCCCCGGTCGTGCTGGGCGTCGCCAGCGTATCTGTCATGGGTTCGCTCCCTGCTCAGCACCTCAACTTACCATGCTGAGTGACCTATCACGAAGAACGATCCCCATACAGCGATTGGCGGCGGCTGGTATAACGTGGTACGGTTACATGTAACCAGAATAGGACCGGGGGCAAGAATGTCGTCGTCGCCTCGTCCCACGCCATCTCGAGAAAAGGTCCGTGCGTATCGCGCTCGGCTGCGGCAACAAGGGTTGCGTCCGATCCAGATTTGGGTGCCGGACGCGCGGTCGCCCGCGTTTGCGGCTGAAGCCCACCGCCAGTCGCTAGCAGTCGCCCAGAGCCTCCAGGCGAAGGAAGACCAGGAATTCATCGACACGGTTTCTGAAATCAACGCTGGATGAGACGCGGGGAGATCTGGACGGTGGCCGGTGGTGGTGACTACACAGGAAAGCCCCGCCCGGTCGTGATCCTGCAAGATGACCATTTCGACGCCACCGACTCTGTCACCATCTGTGCTTTCACAACCGATCCGACTGACGTTCCGCTTTTTCGAATTCTCGTCGAGCCAAACCAACTCAATGGCCTTGACGCCACCTCGCGAATCATGGTGGACAAGATCACCACAGTGCGAAGGACGCGGCTCGGTACCCGTATCGGACGGCTCGATGATGGCGACATGCTGAGGCTGAACCAGGCTGTCCTCGTCTTTCTTGGGTTCGCGGCATCAACGAGGGTCAGCAGTCCGGCATCGGCCGGATGAAGACTTCGTCATGACAAGAACCTGCCCAGGTTAGTAGGCTCACTCAGGCGGAGAGGCTGCTGAAAGCAGTTCCGCGTCGCACGGCCTCATTCGCCACTCCACCTGGGGTCGACTCTCTCCGAGCTGAGCGGTGCGGACCGACAGGAGCTGAAGAGACCATGAGCATGGTTGAATTAATCCGCGAAGGTTTTAGAGACGAGCCGGACGTCGAGGCCTTTGTCCAGAAATACGAGGTGTGGGAAGCGCTTGTGCAGCGAAGCGGCGACTCTGGCGGTCACACTCGAGGAGGCCATGCAGACGATCGAGGTGGATCCAGCCCGCACGACGGTCGAACCGATTGACATCGTCGACGTCGACCTCGTAGGTCTCGCGGCCGCGGTAATGCGCTGGAAACACTCCCGGAACTGAAAAAGCGGTTGCTGGTTGTAGGTCGGTTCAGCCCCTGCGCGAGCTCGACCAGTGCGCGATTGGCATCCAGAGGGAGCGCTGGAGGACGTTATGACGGGAGAGGCCTCTTTCCTTGAGATCGGAGTGCCGAACGGGAGGCGCACCCGAGATTTCTATCAAGCACTATTCGGCTGGAACTTCCACGAGATGGGTGGAGACAATGTCTGGATCGAAACGCCCACCGTGCGAGCCGGCGTACACCCCAACGACGATGATGCGACCATCGTCGTCTACTTCAGGGTGGCGGACATCGACGCCGCGGTCGAGCGGGTGCGGGAGCTAGGCGGTGCCGCGGGAGAGCCGGGTCCGGAGGATCGTGGTTTTGGGCGGTTCGTCGAGTGCCGCGACAACCAGGGCGTTCGGTTCGGCCTCCACCAGCCGCCCGCCGGCTAACGTCAGGACCAGGTTCGCACTATGAGGGCCCACGCTCGACGCTGGCACTAGTTCCAGTGGGTCGCTGCCCAGCTCCTCCTCGGCGCAGATGAGAGCCAGTTCGGTCGAACCGCCTATGCTCACGGTCGTGAGAATCAGGGGTATTTCGTCCAGGCCTAAACGGAACCATGGGAGGTGTGGCTTGTTTGCTCGCGTCGTGGGAATGGTCATCTTCGCTGGCATTTGTTCTTCGCTGAGTTGGAATCTTGCTCCAGCAGCCGCGAGCCAGGATGACGAGGCAGCCGTCATGCTTGCCGTCGCTACCGCGTTCAATGCAGAGCGAGAAGTCTGTTATTCGTCACGCGAGTGCCCGAATATTGAGGAGCTGATGGCCGTATTCTCGGACGAGCCTCGCCGCACGGAGATTCAGCGCAACAACAACATCGTCCTTCTTGAAGGGCGCGACGCCATTGCTGCCGACCATCTGCGTGTCGCGAGCAGCTTTACTGGCCGAAGAGTCGAAACAACGTCGATGGCCGTTCAGGGCCGCAATGTCCTGATGCTGCAGCTGAATTGGGACCCCGGAGCGGCGGAACCAAATCCCTTTACGTCCGTCCTCCGGATCGAGGATGGCAAGGTCGCTCATTGGGTTCTCGTCGCCCCATAGGGTCTCTTTGGCCCGGTCCAGGGCTAAAGGCCTGGCGGATCAAGGGTCCCGGCAGCCGGCGGGGTACACCTGTCAGGTCATGAGCGATCCGTCATGAAGGAAATCTTCAGGACTGCGTAGTAGAATCCCCATGAGCCGACGTTGTTCGATCCACGACCGCTGTCGAACACTCGCCAGCGGCGGTGCCCGCTACGCGCGCGGCCTGAGCTCGGGTGATAAACCGGTCTCGTTCGCCCATCTGACGGCTTCACTGATCGAACGGAGGGACGTTGGTCATCTACTCGATGTCGTGGGACCTGCCCACGGAGCCGGAAAAGATCCGCGTATACACCAACCTCGCTCGGAATGACTGGATCCCCACCACGCTCGGCTTCGAGGGTACAGTCGAGGTTGCCACGTATCGCAATCCGATGCAGAACAGCCCCCAGGTCCTGGTCGTCATCGGCTTCACCGACCTGCCGGCATGGCAACGCTACATCGCATCGGACGAGTACGAGCGGATCATGCGCGACCTGCGGATTCTCGGCTGTACGGGGATCATGACTCGCGTCTGGATACCCTCTCGCCTGACGCCAGAGCCGATACGCTCCGGGGACTTGCCGCTCTCCGAGCCCGCGGCACTACCACACTAACGGGCGCGCGAGTATTCCGACCACGACAGGCGGAACGAGCTCACTCCTGGCAGCATGCGCGAACGACCGCTTACAAAGAGGGCCCCGACAGCCGAGCCTCGACGTTTGCGGCGATCGCGGCTACGTCTTCGTCGGTATAGTCGCGCAGCTCTCGATCCTCGCGAAAACCGATAGCGATCCTTTCAGGCCACGACAGGCGGGCGACGGGGCTGGTCGGACCCATGAAGGCGCCGAGCGCTTTCATGCGCAGCCGCCAACACGCGTAATCATAGGCGTACTCGGTATTGCCGAGTACCCGACCGGCTGCCGAGACTTCCCGAGCGGGCGCATAATCGCGCTCGAGGCTGCGGAGGGTTGCTAGCTGCTGATCGGCTTTGGTCTGTAGCGCTAGCGTGGACGCTTCCAGCTGGCGGTACTCTGTCGCGGATTCTGGCGTCCTGATACGTTCGATCACCCGGGCGATGTCCACCCGCGCCACGGTCTCATCCAGGCGCGGAGTTGCCTGCGCGGGGTGGTCCTCGAAAGAACTTCCTCGCATGATACGCGCCGCCTCGCGCACAGCGGCCTCACCGTCCTTCTCTTGCACCGCTGCCCCCTCTCTGCTCACGATCTTTCATCCGTGCTCCTGGCCGTCTGGAACGATGGCGAGCAATTCGCCGACGGTCAGCTCGCGTTCACCCACCTGTCGAAGCGGGCGGTCGACATCCACGCGATACCGGTTGCGGCGGCCGATTCTCTCCGCTTGGGCATAGCCTCCAGCTTGCAAGTCCGCCACTATGTTCCGTACTGCACGCTCCGTGATGCCGACCGACTCCGCTATCTCCAGTCCCGTGCTGTCTGGCCGCCGTCCAATGCGAACGAGGACGAGAGCGTGGTTCGTCAGAAAACGCCAGGACGCCATCGAAATCCGACCTCCGCACATCTTGCTGCCGCACTTGGACTGGACTCGATCACCGTCTAGGGTTCGAATTCCTCCCCGTATAGTGAACGTATTATCATGTATTTGCGTTCATGATATACAAACGACAGGACAAGGTCAAGATGCATTGTGCCCTTCCTGAGGCCTGTCGGGGTTGTTCGCGCCCGTCGCGCCCCGCCCTGTGCTTAAAATCACGTTGCCCCGATTCGCAGACAATATGACACCAAGCTTCTGACTACAGGGCTGTACAGGAGAAGGCGTGCGCGAAGTTCCGACGCTGACTGACCGTTCCTCGAACGGGCAGGTCCATCCGCCGGCGGACCCACCGGCGACCCTGGCCCGTGGCCCCTGGGGCCGGCTCGGCTCGACGTTCGGTTCGCTCTCGGTGCGCGACTTTCGCTACCTCTGGTTTGGTAGCTTCGCCAGCCAGATCGGCATGTGGGTGCAGCAGGTCGCCGTCGGCTGGCTCGCGTACGACCTCACCGGCTCGGCGACCTTCCTGGGCGTGGTGGTAACCGCGCGCTCCCTGTCTTCCGTCGCGGTCACGCTGCCCGCGGGCGCCTTCGCCGACCGCTGGGATCGCCGACGCCTGATCCTGCTCAGTCAGGTGATGACCCTGGCGAATGCTGCCGTGCTCGCGTGGTTGGTCGCGACCGGCGCCATCGCGCCGTGGCACCTGGCCGTCGCTTCGTTCATTAGCGGCGCTTCCCACTCTCTAAACATGCCCGCGCGCCAGTCGCTCGGCCCCCAGCTAGTCGGGCATCGGCACATCGCCAACGCCGTAGCCCTGAATTCGATCTCGTTCAACACGTCGCGTGTCCTCGGCCCGTCCATCGCGGGGATTCTTGTCTGGATTGCGGCGCTGGCGGTGTCGCCCGGCTCCGGAGAAGACGGCTCGCTGCTGGGCAATCTCGCGCTGTGCTTCGAGGTTCAGGCAGGGCTGATGCTGGTCGCCGTCGCCTGCACGATCGCCATGAGCAGCTCGGGTGGGGCTCGCAGCGAGCGGCCGCGTGGCTCGCTTTGGACCAACCTCGTGGACGGCCTTCGCTACGTGCGCCACACGGGACCGGTGCGCGCTGTGTTTCTGACGGCGACCGTGCCGATTCTGGTGGGGTCCGTCTACGCTCAGTTCATGCCTGTGTTTGCCCGGGATGTGCTGGACGTGGGCCCATCGGGACTGGGCGCGCTGATGTCCGCCATCGGGTTCGGCTCGATGATCGGGGCGTTCGCGCTCGCCGCCTTAAGCAACTATCCGCGTAAAGGCCTGATCATGATGGGGACCGGAGTCGCCAGCGGGGTCAGCCTCGCCGCCTTCGCCGCGTCGCAGAGCTTTGGGCTCTCGCTCGTCGCCCTGGCCGCGACCGGCTTTTCGCTGGTGGTCTGCCTCGCGATCGGGCAGACGCTCCTGAATCTGATGGTGCCCGATGAGTACCGCGGCCGCGTCCTCAGCATCTGGTCGATGATCTGGAGCCTCGAGGCCGTCACGGTTCTGCCGGCGGGCTGGCTGGCCGATCAGGCCGGCGCGCCCGTCACCGTGCTGATCTGCGGCATCGTGGTGCTGGTCTACTTCCTGATCGTGGGTTCACGGAAGGGACAGGTGCGCGACTACCGGGACGATTTTGGATCACTGGAGGCTCCGCCCCCAGACCCCCGGCTCACCACGGCTACGGGGGACCGGTCAGCCCCTAACGGGCCTGCTAGAGCCCCTGGTCAAGCCCCTTGAGGAAGCGCTCGATTTCCGACGATAGCTCAACGGACGGTTGGTCCGAGGTCCGCTGCTGGCCCCTTTGCTCAGGCTGCTCATACGTCGCGTCGTAGTGGGCTTCGAGGCGCTCCACGAGCGACTTGATGCCCGGGTCGCGCTCGACGGCGCTCGAGAGCTCCTGGTACTGCTGTTCTCCTCGGCGACTGCGGGCCAAATTGGACGGGAAGTCATAGAAGGCGCTGAGCACCTGGAGCATGCGGGCCGTCCCCGCGTGGTCCTGCTCGAGTTGGGCGTAATGAGGGAGATGAGCCATGAGGTTCATCGTGGCGGCGCCCATCCTGGTCACCGCATCGGTCACGAGGTTCATGATCGTGGTTGGCCCTTCGTACGTGCTTCCGGCCTGCTGCACGAGTGGAGGAACAGCGCCGGTGCGCGGCTGGATAGCCCCGGTATTCCCCGTGACCACAATCGGTCGCGTATGGGGCACCGAGTCATACATGGCACCCAGCCGACAATAGACGCTAACGCGGAAATGCTTGAGCAGCTCGACGATCGAGTCAATGTAGTCTTCGGCCATGGCATGCGGCTCGAGGAGATGCATGAACAGGAGGTCTGGCCCCGTTTCCGGCTGAGCGTAGCGAACATTGCAATTGGGGAACGTCGTCTCCCGGCCGCCGCCCTCGACGTTACGTACCGTCGGACGATAGCGAGTGAAGTCAAAGAAGGTACCGGGCCTGGCGAGCTTCGCCAGATCCTTGGCGCCGAAGTGTCGTTCCAGGCGAGCGAGGGTGAGCGTGCCGACGCTTCCAACGTCGACCCAGGGCCGGATCATCACCAACGCGTGCGGATCCCGCAGCTCCGGTACGGGCTCTGAGATCTCGAACGCTCCAACTTTCATAATGTTCATAGTACGGGCAGATCTTCGCCTCGCCAAGCCGATCGCCGTCGTGGCAGATGCACAACGTGATTCGCTCTTCAAGCCGTATCGGATATGATTCCAACAACGCTACTGAGAACAAAACAATGAGTCGCCTGCCCGAGATCCACCCCATTAGCCATCTGTCACGAGACGCCCGCGCTCTCGTCCAGCGAGCCCGTGAGCGCCAGGAACCGATCGTTATTACTCAGCGCGGGCACGAGGCCGTTGTTCTTGTGCCCGTCGAGCTTTACCGTGAAATGGAGCGGTTGGCCGCACCAAGGGTGGCCAGCCCTCGGCTCGCTCGGGCCGAAGACGCGGCACGATTTCGGATGCAGCTGACCCTGATCGACGAGCGCCCGGACTAAGCGTTGCCTTCGTACGAGGCCGAAGCCTGGGAGCCGCCCGCGCCAATAGTCCGCGCGACCGTGCGCGGCCCACGAGGCACCGCGGCGCTGAACGTACCAATGCTGATCGACAGTGGGTCCGACGTAAGCGTTGTCCCCGAGGTCGTCGTGCAGGCGGTCGGTGCCAGTATTTCGCCTGCGCGCACCCCTATCGAGTTCTACTCCGGAGCCGGGGAGTCGTGGGACGAGGCCCGTCTGTCCGTCGAATTCGCCCGATACCGTTTTGAGGGCCTGTTCCTCGTCGCCGAAGCGAGCTACGGGATCCTCGGTCGTAACATACTCAATCTTCTCACGCTCACCCTCGATGGACCCATTCTCTCCTGGTCGCTGGGAGAGCCGCGAGCCCGACCGGCTACCTGAGCATTCCTTTGCCGAGTCCGGCGCTCCTGAATGGGAGAACATCTGATCGTTGGCTGGCCGTAGGTTCAGAAGCGTTGCGGCCTGAGGCCGCGATGCGTAGACTGGACCGCTGACCTCGATCCCCTACGGAGGTGGAATGAAAACGCTAGACGAGCGAACAGACACCCAGGGAGAGCATCCGCAGTGGACGGATTTCGTCCATACGGGTCCGAGCACCCTGGCCGGGCGCTATCTGCGCATGTTCTGGCAGCCGGTCTGCCGGTCCCAGGACCTGGCTCCGGGCAGGACGGCCCCCCTCCGAGTCATGAATGATGACCTCACCCTCTACCGTGGCCAGGACGGCGCGACGCATGCGCTGGCATTCCGCTGCGCCCACCGCGGCACGCAACTCTCTACGGGTTGGGTGGAAGGAGACAACCTCCGTTGCCGCTACCACGGCTGGATGTACGACCCATCCGGCCAGTGCGTACAGCAACCGGCTGAGCCGCAGCCCTTTTGCCAGCGGGTGCAGATCCGGGCGTATCCGACGCAAGAGTACCTGGGCCTCGTGTTCCTTTATATGGGAGAGGGCCAGCCGCCGCCGTTGCGCCGCTATCCCGAGCTCGAGGGAGAGGGAGAGCTGGAAGTAACGCTGCACCACCGGGACTGCAACTACTTCAACAACATGGATAACGCCGTCGACGAGCTGCACCACTTCTTCGTGCACTGGAATCGGCGGATGCCGGTCTCGGAGCAGGTGATCCCCCTCATCAAAGGGGAAGAGACCAACTATGGAATCCGCATCACGTTGAGCCGACCGGACGAAGATCGTACCTGGGCCTGGCATTTCTTCATGCCGACAACCCTGCATCTCAACATGACCGGCGGCTATCAGAGCCTGCACTGGCGTGTTCCGATCGACGATGAATCCCACCTGATTCCCACCACGACGCTCATCCCACCGGGTGCCGAGCGACGTCGAGCGGAGTCGGCCGGCGAGGATAATCCGGTTGAGATCAGCCGACAGATCTCCGAAGCCGGGCAGACGATCCGGTCGGGGAAGATGACGGTCGAGGACGTCGACCTGGCCGGGGCCTATTTCCCTATCGGGGATGACGTTACCCAGCTGGGCCAGGGCGCCATCGCCGACCGCGAGCACGAGCGGTTGGGCGCCTCCGACGTAGGGGTGATCCTGCTCCGCAACCTCTGGAAGCGGGAGCTGCGCGCCCTCGCCGAAGGGCGGCCACTGACGGAATGGAAGCAAGCGGCCGAGCCGCTGCTGGCGACGGCTCGATTTGGCTGAGGGCGGCTCGACGATGAGAGGGAAGCGACATGCCTGAGAGGATCGGGTTCATCGGACTGGGCAGGATGGGGCAACCTTTCGCCACCAATATCGTGAAGGCAGGCTTCGATCTCATCGTCCACGACCTGCGACCTGAACCGGTCGCTGAATTGGCGGGCCTGGGTGCGAGAGCCGCAAGCTCAGCGCGAGAAGTCGCCGAGTACGCGGAGATCGTGGACGTCGCCGTTCAGAACGAAGGGCAGGTCGCCGCCGTGATGCACGGCCCAGACGGCTTGCTCGCCGGCGCGCACCCGGGCCTGGTCGCGGTGATCCACACCAGCCTGCATCCGATCGGGATGCAGCGTCTGGCGGAGGACGCCAGTACGCATGGCGTTGACGTGCTGGACGCCCAGATGAGCGGGGGAGTAGGGGGCGTGGTGAGCCGCAAGATGTGCTTGATGGTTGGGGGCGACCGCGATGTCCTGGAGCGGTGCCGCCCCGTCCTCGAGACGACCGCCGAATCCATCTACCTGATGGGCAGCGTTGGGATGGGCGCGGTGACGAAGATCGCGCAGAACACGATAACCGCGACCTATCTCCTGGCGGCGTCCGAGGGCTTTCGTCTGGCCGCGAAAGCCGGGGTGGACCTGGAGGTTTTTCAAGAGGTCGTTCGCACGAGCTCGGCGCAAAGCTACGTCGCCGACAAATACCTGGGCGAGTGGGGAGATCGCGAGGCAGCGTGGATGTACTGCGACGTCCTCCAGGATGCGCTGGACCTCGGGCACACCTACGACATCAGCCTCCCCGGGGCGGCAACCTGCATGCAGGCGTTGGCCCACAGCCTGAAAAAGTGAGGGGAGAGATGATTGTTAGATCCCGTCTCATCGCGATACTGACGTTGACCGTGGCCGCCACGGCATGCGCTGGGCCGGCGCCGCAAGGCCGCCCGACTGACAGCGCCACAGCCCCGGGGCAGCAGGTATCGCGCACGCTCGTTGCCGCGATTCGCGACGAGCCGGGAAACATCGCCCTGAATCCGTTTACCCAGCCAGGGCAGGCGACCTATTTAATCAAGCGCGTCTTCAACGCCCAGCTTTCCTACGTCGACAACGAGGCAGCTCCGTTCCCGTATCTGGCAGAGGCCCTTCCGCGCCTCAACAGCGACAACTGGCGGATCTTTCCGGACGGCCGCATGGAGACAACCTGGAAGCTCAAGCCGGGCCTCGTCTGGCACGACGGCACTCCGCTCTCGGCCGAGGACTTCGTTTTCAGCTGGAGGGTGTATTCGACACCGGAGCTGGGCAATTCCCAGGGGCCGCCGTTTGTCCAGCTCGAAGGCGTCGCTGCACCCGACGACCGAACAATCGTCTTCCGATGGAAGGGGCTCTACCCCGGCGCCGCCACCATGTACGAGCACAACCGCGAGTTCCCAGCGCTGCCGCGTCACATCATCGAGGCGCCCTTCCAGCAGACCAGCGCCGACGCGTTCGTCAACCTGCCTTACTGGACACACGAATATGTTGGGTTGGGCCCCTATCGGCTGGAGCGGTGGGAGCCTGGGCAGTTCATCGAGGCAGCGGCCTTCGACCAGCACGCATTGGGCCGGCCGAAGATCCCGCGCGTCCGCCTGGCCTTCATCGGCGACGACAACACGGTGCTGGCGAGCCTCCT
>Ga0184637_10000282_pt1 | contig 37255 bp, 34 predicted proteins | sample PLM3_127_b2_FD_133143 | JGI IMG/M metagenome (GOLD analysis project Ga0184637, IMG submission 133143) | Groundwater sediment microbial communities from an aquifer in East River, Colorado, USA - PLM3_127_b2 | ecosystem: Environmental > Terrestrial > Soil > Riparian zone | place: USA: East River... | reverse complement strand
GGTGATCGTCCTGAGCGGCACCCGGACCATCGCCACCGCCGTCGAGGCCATGAAGCTCGGCGCCGCCGACTATCTGACCAAGCCCTTCGAGGTGGAGGCGCTCCGCATCAAGGTTCGCCAGCTCCTCGCGCGCCGCGAGCTGGAGCGCGAGGTGGTGCGACTGCGCGCGCAGGTCGCGGCGCAGGAGCAGCTCGGGGGCCTGCTCGGCCGCAGCGCCGTCATGCAGGAGGTCTTCCAGACCATTCGTCGTGTCTCGGTGTCGCAGGTCACGGTGCTGATCCGGGGCGAGAGCGGCACCGGAAAAGAACTGGTCGCGCGGGCCATCCATGATCTGGGGCCGCGCAGCCACGGGCCCTTTGTCGCCGTGAGCTGCGCCGGGATCCCGGACGGGCTGATCGAGAGCGAGCTGTTCGGCCACGAGCGGGGCGCCTTCACGGATGCCGTCGAGCGGCGCATCGGTCGTTTCGAGGCGGCCTCGGGCGGGACCCTGTTCCTCGACGAGATCGGCGAGCTGGCTGCCCCCGTGCAGGCCAAGCTGCTGCGCGCGCTCCAGGAGCGGCGCATAGAAAGACTTGGCGGGACCGGGTCGATCCCGGTCGACGTGCGCGTGCTCGCCGCCACCCACCGCGATCTCGAACAGGACGTCGCGCAAGGTCGCTTCCGCGCCGATCTCTTCTACCGGATCCACGTCGTCCCGATCGAGCTGCCGGCGCTCCGCCAGCGCCGCGAGGACATCCCGCTGCTGGCGGCGCACTCCCTGAAGCAGGCGCGCGCCACCGCAGGGCAGGGCCCGAGCCGGATCGCGCCGGCGGCGCTGGCCGCGCTCGAGCACTACGGCTGGCCGGGCAACGTGCGCGAGCTCGGCAACGCGATCGAGCATGCGGTGGCGCTGGCCGAGAGCGACCTGCTCGGAATCGACGATCTTCCGCGCGCACTGGTGCGTGCCACGCGCATCGACGGTCTGCACGAGGCGGTGCGCTCCGGCGAGCTCGGGTTCGAGCAGGCGACCGCGGATTTCGAGCGGGAGCTCCTGCTGGAGGCGCTCGAGAACGCCGGTTGGAATCAGACCCGCGCTGCCGAGCACCTGCGCATGACCCGGCGGGCGCTCAAGCTGCGCATGGATCGACTGGGCCTGGAGCCCCCGGCCTGAAAGAGGCTCCGTCGCCTGCCTCCTCCCCGGGCCCGGTGTTCACTCCGGAACAATTCTAAAAATCTAATCTTTTCAATATCTTATCTTACAGAAACCGGGGGCGACGTTCGCTCCGGAACGTTTTCGAGCCAGGCCCCGCACGGGTAACGCTCTCGCCTCCAGAGCGATTTCCCCCGCTGATTCGCGCCCTTGGAGGGTCGCGCTGGATCCCGCAGCCGGCTGGCATGGGGCTTGCGATACCGGTCGCGCAGACATGATTCGGGGGAGCTCATGACCGAGACGCAGCCGACGGTGCTGGTGGTGGACGACGAGCGCGGCTCGCGCGAGTCGCTGCGGATGATCCTCTCGCCGCACCACAACGTGTTGCAGGCGGGGAGCGGCGCCGAAGCGCTGGAAGCCTTGCGCACCAGCAAGGTCGAGTTGATGACGCTCGACCTCAACATGCCCGGCATGAAGGGCGAGGATGTGATGCGCGTGGTGCGCAGCGAGTTCCCCCAGGTCGAGATCATCGTGATCACCGGCTGCGGAACCCTCGAGAGCGCCACCTCGGGGATCCGCTACGGGATCTGCGACTACCTCCAGAAGCCCTTCGACGTGGTGCAGGTGACGGCCTCGGTGATGCGCGCGCTCTCGCGCCAGCGAGCCCGCACGCGCCTCTCCGCGTTCCTCGAGGAGCTGGGCGAGGTGGTCGGCAAGGAACGCGACGCCCATGCCATCCTGATCGACGTCGAGCGGAGCCAGAAGCTGCGCGGGCGGCTCGGCGGGATCTTTGGCGAGCGCGGCCCCGCCAGCCAGCCCGCCAATGAATCGCCCCTGGATCCGCCGCGCACGATCGAGTTCCTCGAGGTGCTCGCCGAGACGATCGAGACCAAGGATCGCTTCATGCGCGGTCACGCACGCCGTGTCGCGCTGTACGCCGGGCTGATGGCAGACCGCTTGTGCCTGTCCGCCGGCGATCACGAACACGTTCGCATTGCGGGCTTCCTGCACGATCTCGGCAAGGTCGGAGTCCCGACGGATCTGCTGCTGCGCGCCGGCGCCCTCGATGCGAACGAGCGCCAGCTGGTCGAGCAGCATCCGGAGATCGGTGCCCGGCTGATCAAGCCGCTCGATATTCCGGCGGCGATCTCGCTCGCGATCCGGCATCACCACGAATGGTGGGACGGCTCGGGCTATCCCGATGGCCTCGCCGGCGAGGACATCCCGCTGAGCGCCCGCATCATCAGCGTGGCGGACGCCTTCGACGCGATGAGCTGCGACCGTCCCTATCGCCGTGCGCTCGCGCGCCAGGTGATCACCGACGAGTTCAAGCACTTCGGCGGCAGGCAGTTCGACCCCAATCTCGCCAAGGAGATCCTGCTCCTGCTCGACACGGGCGTGTGGGACGTCGACCCCCAGATGCTCGCCGAGAGCGTGGGAGCCAGCGCGCCGCGACAGGTCGCCGCCGGCTGACGCGCGCGCGCTCGATTTGCGGGGGGCCTTGCGGGGGTTCCCGGGTGAGTCGCCCAGGAGCTCCCGCAAGCTTCCGCGGCCAGGGAGAGCTCCCGCTGCTACCCTACGGCGCGTCATGTTTGGAATCGGGATGACGGAGCTGCTGGTGATCTTCGCGATCGCGCTGGTCGTGCTGGGTCCGAAGAAGCTTCCGGAGATCGCGCGCTCGCTCGGCCGCGGTCTGGCCGAGTTCCGGCGGGCCTCCTCCGACATGCGGCGCGAGTTCCTCGACGTCTCCGAGGAGACGCGGCCGCTCTCCCCGGCAGCGCCCGCGAGCGCGGCGGAGGCCGTCGCAACGCCGCCCGTCGCAGCTGCCGCGCCGAAGCCTCCCGAGACGACGGGTGGATGACAAGAAGCTCCCGCTGACCGATCACCTGGCCGAGCTGCGCACCCGACTCATACGAACTGGCCTCGCCTGGGCCGTCGGTACCGCGCTGGCCTGGACCTGGAAGGAGCAGATCTTCGCGCTGCTGCTGGCGCCCGCCGTCCAGGCCCTGGGCCCGGATGGCGGCAAGCTCCAGGCGATCGCGCCCACGGAGATCTTCTTCACCTACCTCGAGTGCGCCCTGCTCGCGGGCTTCCTGCTCGCGCTGCCGGTGATCCTCTGGCAGATCTGGGCCTTCGTCGCGCCGGGGCTCTACCCGAGCGAGAGAAACACGATCCTGCCCTTCGTGATGGTCACCACCGTGCTGTTCCTGGGCGGCGCCGCCTTCGGACACACCGCCGTTTTCCCGCTGATGTTCCAGTTCTTCACGACCTTCGACAGCGATTTCGTCCAGTCCGCCTGGAGCATGGGCGAGGTCTTCTCGCTCACCACGCACATGTTCCTCGCCTTCGGCGTGGCGTTCGAGCTACCGGTCGTGGTCTTCTTCCTGGCGCTGGCGGGGATCGTGGATGCGCCGAAGCTGCTGCGGGGCACGCCGTACGCGGTGCTCATCATCTTCATCGTGGCTGCCATCCTCACGCCGACCCCCGACTGGGTGAGCCAGCTGCTGCTCGGCATCCCGATGGTGCTGCTCTATCTGCTCGGCGTCGGCGTCGCCTTCCTCTTCACGGGCGCCCGCAAGCCGGCGGAGGGGCCGAAGCCGGAGAGCAGCAGCCTCACACCCTCAGGCTGACGCGAGTCGGTCGACGATCGCGCGGGCCGCTCGTGCCGGATCCACCGCCGTCGCGACACGCATCTCCGAGCCGAGCTCGGCGGCCAGCGGCAGCTCGTGCGTGCGCAGCACGCCCCGCTCGATGGTGGTCGCGATGCGGAGCTGCTCGAAGCCCAGCGACGAGGCATCGAGCAATGAGAGAACCGTGAGCGGATCGTGCAGGAACGCGGCGTTGTCCGGAGCCAGGGTGCCGCCCATCCCCGTGAAGATGCGCCGCTGCACGGGCTCCCAGATCCGGATCTGCGCGGCGAGCGCGCGCGCGAGCGGCCCAGCCCGAGCGAGCCTTTCCACGTCGGCCGTGACCAGCCAGGTCGCCAGCGTGACATCGGCCGTGACCAGCGTGGTGCGGAAGCCGGCCCCCAGCACCGCCACCGAGGCCTCGGGGTCCGAGCAGAGGTTGTAGTCCACGCCGGGTGCGCAGACATGCTCCCCGATGCGCACCTCGCGGACGTGACCGCCCATCACGGTGAGGCCCGCCACCCGGCTCGGAAGCTCGGGATCGAGGGCGAGCGCGCGCGCGAGGTTCGTGAGCGGGCCCACGGCGACCAGCTCGAGCCCGGGGATCTCGCGCGCGGCGCGCACGATCCGCTCCGGCGCGGGTTCGCGCGAGACCTGTGCCGGGGCGGCGTCGACCAGGTAGCGCGACTCGTGGCCCTGCATGGCGAAGCGCTCGCGCGGCCGCAAGAGCGGTCGCTCCTCGCCGGCGCAGACCTCGACGTCGCGGCGTCCGGCGAGCCCCAGCAGGCCCGCGGCGATGCGCGCGCGAAGCTCCGGATCTCCCCCCACCGTGGTGACGGCCTTCAGCTCGAGCTCCGCGGGGCACGCCAGGATCAGGCCCAGCGCGAGGGCGTCGTCGACGTCGCTGCCGATGTCGGTATCGAAAAGAACCCGGCGCGGGCGCGTCACGCCGCCGGCGGCTCGACCACGAACAGCGTCGCCCCGGCCTCGACGGTCTGGCCCTCGGCCACCGCGATCTCCTTGACGATGCCGTCGATCGGGGAGGGGATCTCGTTCTCCATCTTCATGGCCTCGACGACCACGATGCCCTGGCGCTCACGCACCTCGGCGCCGACCGCGACGTTCACCTTCACGACCTTGCCCGGCATCTCGGCCATCACGGTCTGCGGGCCCGAGACGATCACGGCGGCGGAGCCCGCGAGCAGCTGGCTGCGCTCGTCGATCACCTCGAGATGGAAGATCCGCCCGCCCACCAGCACGTCGAAGCCGTGGGCGCCCTTCTCGTCGACCATCGCCTCGAACTGCTGGCCGTCCTCGATGATCGAGTAGATGTTGGGCCCGCTGCGCACCGCGTCGACATGCACGGTCTTGCCGTCGAGCGTGATCTCGTAGAGACCCTCGCCCGTCTCGCGCAGCGCGACGCGAGTTCTCGCGCCCTTCTTCTCCGCAACCTCGTAGTTCACCGCGAGCCCCCGCGCAGCTGCGCGCGCCGCCCTGCCTGCTTCCAGGGGTCTTCGGCGGCGCGACTGCCGGTCGCCGCTTGCGCCCGGGTGGCTCGCTCCTTCTCGCGTCGGAAGGCCGCGATCGCGGCGAGCATCAGGGCGACCCGCCGCGCCTCGGCCGCCTCTTCGCCCTCGTCCGGGCCGCCGCCCTTGCCGCCCTGCATGTGCGTTTCGATGAAGCTGGTGTCGTAGCGCCCGGCGATGAAGACCGGATGACGCACCACCTTCTGGTGGAAGGGAATCGACGTCTTGATGCCCTTCACGACGAATTCGGCCAGCGCGCGGCGCAGGCGGTCGATCGCTTCCATGCGGTCGGCACCCCAGACGACGAGCTTCGCCACCATCGGGTCGTAGTGCACGGTCACGGTCGCGCCCTGATACACGCCGCCGTCTACGCGCACGCCGATCCCGGCGGCAGGCCGGTAGACCTTCAGGGTGCCGGGCGATGGCGCGAAGTTCTGGTCGGGATCCTCGGCGTAGACGCGCGCCTCGATCGCATGTCCCGTGATCCGCAGCTCGCTCTGCGTGAGGCCGAGCAGCTCTCCCGAGGCCGCGCGGATCATCGCCTTCACGATGTCGACTCCGGTGATCGCCTCGGTGATGGCGTGCTCGACCTGGATGCGCGTATTCATCTCGAGGAAGTAGAAGTGATCGTGCCGGTCGACCAGGAACTCGCAGGTGCCGGCGCCCAGGTAGTTCACGGCGCGTGCCGCCGCGACAGCCGCAGCGCCCATCCGCTCGCGCAGCTCCTGCGAGATGCCGTTGCCCGGCGCCTCCTCGATCACCTTCTGGTGGCGACGCTGGATCGAGCATTCTCGCTCGAACAGGTGCACCACGTTTCCGTGCCGATCGGCGAGCACCTGGATCTCGATGTGACGGGGCTGCTCGACGAACTTCTCGACGTAGAGCCCGTCGTCGCCGAACGACGAACGTGCCTCACCGCGCGCGCGCGCCACGGCCTGCGCGACCTCGCCCTGGCTGCGCACCAGCCGCATGCCCTTGCCGCCGCCGCCGGCGCTCGCCTTGATCATGACGGGGGGACCGGTTTCGCGGATCCAGCGCGCGATCTCGTCGTCGGAGAGCCGCTCGGTCGTGCCGGGCACGATCGGCACGCCGGCCTTCTGCATGGTCCGGCGCGCCGTGACCTTGTCTCCCATCGCCCGCATCACGTCGCCCGACGGCCCGATGAAGACGATGCCCTCGTCGCGGCAGCGATCCGAGAAGGCGCCGTTCTCCGCCAGGAAGCCATACCCTGGATGGATCGCCTCGGCGCCGGCGCGCTTCGCGATCTCGATCACGCGATCCATCACCAGGTACGACTCGCGCGAGGGCGGCGGCCCGCAGGGGTAGGCCTCGTCGGCGAAGCGCACGTGCAGGGCTTCGCGGTCGACGTCGGAATAGATGGCGACCGTCTTCACGCCGAGTTCCCTGCAGGCGCGGATCACGCGCACGGCGATCTCCCCGCGATTCGCGATCAGGATCTTCTTGAACATGGGTCGACCTATAGCGGGATGTTGCCGTGCTTTTTGGGCGGGTTGAAGTCGCGCTTCGTCGCCAGCATCTCGAGCGCCCGGATGATGCGGGGTCGCGTCTCCTCCGGCCGGATCACTTCGTCGATGTAGCCGAGCTCGGCGGCCTTGTACGGATTCGCGAAGTTCTCGCGGTAGGAGGCCTCGAGCTCGACGCGCCTGCCCGCCGGATCGCTGGCGGCCTTCAGCTCGTTGCGGAACACGATGTTCACCGCTCCGTCCGGCCCCATCACGGCGAGCTCCGCCGTGGGAAACGCCAGGTTCACGTCGGCGCGCGTGTGCTTGCTGCTCATCACGACGTAGGCGCCTCCATAGGCCTTGCGCGTGATGATCGTGACGCGCGGCACGGTCGCCTCGCAGAAGGCATAGAGCAGCTTCGCCCCGTGCTTGATGATGCCGCCGTGCTCCTGGTCGACGCCGGGCAGGAAGCCAGGAACGTCGACGAAGGTGATGATCGGGAGGTTGAAGGCGTCGCAGAAGCGCACGAAGCGCGCGCCCTTCTTGGAGGCGTCGATGTCGAGCACGCCGGCCCGATGCGCGGGCTGGTTCGCCACGATCCCCACCGAGCGCCCGCCAAAGCGACCGAAGCCCACCACCATGTTCTTGCCGTAGAGGGGAGAGACCTCGAAGAAGTTGGCGTCGTCGACCGCCAGCCGGATCAGCTCCTTCATGTCGTAGGGCTTGTTCGCGTTGTCGGGCACCAGCGTGCGGAGCGCCGGGTCCATGCGGTCCGGCGGATCCTCGGTCGACACGAAGGGCGGGTCCTCGAGGTTGTTCTGGGGGATGAACGAGAGCAGGTTGCGGATGATCTGGATGCACTGCTCCTCGTTCTCGGCCGCGAAGTCCGCGACGCTCGACTTCGAGGCGTGGGTGACCGCGCCTCCCAGCTCCTCGGCGGTGACCTCCTCGTGCGTGACGGTCCGGATCACCTCCGGTCCGGTGATCATCATGTTGCTGGTGTTCTTCACCATGATGATGAAGTCGGTCATGGCGGGCGAGTAGACGGCACCGCCCGCACAGGGGCCCATGATCGCCGAGATCTGGGGAATCACTCCGGACGAAAGCACGTTGCGCAGGAACACGTCGCCGTAGCCACCGAGCGAGACCACGCCCTCCTGGATGCGCGCCCCCGCCCCGTCGTTGAGCCCGATCAGCGGCGCGCCCACCTTCGCGGCGAGATCCATGACCTTGCAGATCTTCTCGGCGAAGGCCCCGGACAGGCTCCCGCCGAACACCGTGAAATCCTGGGCGAAGCAGAAGATCTGGCGGCCCTCGATCTTGCCGTAGCCGGTGACGACGCCGTCGCCGAGTATTTTCTGGCCCTGCATCCCGAAGTCGGTGCAGCGGTGCGTCACGAACTTGTCGATCTCGACGAAGCTGCCGGGATCGAAGAGCAGCTCGATGCGTTCGCGCGCCGTGAGCTTGCCGGCGGCGTGCTGGCGCTCGATCCGGGCGGCGCCGCCGCCCAGCACCGCCTTCTCGTTCATCTCCTCGAGCTTCTTGATCTTTTCTTCGACGGACATCGAACGGGGTCCTCGCAGCGGGGGATGGACGCTGACGCGTCAAAGGTTCGCGAGCACGCCGACCGTCTGCTCCAGACGCTGGGTGTACTCCACGCCGTCGACCTTGCGGCGGGCGACGCCGCTGTCCATCGCCGCCTGGGCGACGGCGGGAGCGACGAAGGTGAGGATCCGCGGATCGAATGGCTTGGGAAGGATGTAATCCCGCCCGAAATCGAAGATGTCGTGCGGGTAGGCCGCGCGCACCGCCTGCGGCACCCCTTCACCGCGGCGTGCCAACTCCGCGAGCGCGTGAACGGCGGCGAGCTTCATCGCCTCGTTGATCCGCCGGGCGCGGACGTCGAGCGCGCCGCGAAAAATGAATGGGAAGCCGAGCACGTTGTTCACCTGGTTCGGGTAGTCCGAGCGTCCCGTCGCCACGATCGCGTCGTCGCGAACCTGGCGCACCGCGCTGGGAGTGATCTCGGGATCCGGATTCGCCATCGCGAAGATCACCGGGTTCGGCGCCATGCTCTTCACCATCTCGGCCGTCAGCAGGCCCGCCTGCGAGACGCCGACGAAGACGTCGGCGCCGCGCACCGCATCGGCGAGCGAGCGGAAGGGCGTGCTGCGAAGGAATTCCGCCTTCTCGGCGGTGACGCTGTCGCGACGCCCCTCGTGGAGCACCCCTCGCGTGTCGCACAGGATCATGTTCTCCGGTCGCACGCCGATGTCACGGTAGAGCCGCGCGCACCCGATGCCGGCGGCGCCCGCTCCGCAGAAGACCACCCGGGTCTGTGCGATGTCTCGGCGCGTGATCAGCAGTGCGTTGATCAGCGCGGCGCCCGAAATGATCGCGGTGCCGTGCTGGTCGTCGTGGAACACGGGGATGTCGAGGGATTCGATCAGCCGGCGCTCGATCTCGAAGCACTCCGGCGCCCGGATGTCCTCGAGGTTGATGCCTCCGAAGGTCGGCGAGATCAGCTGGACGGTGCGGACGACCTCGTCGATGTCCTCGCTGTCGATCTCGATGTCGAAGACATCGATGTCGGCGAAGCGCTTGAACAGCACCGCCTTGCCTTCCATGACGGGTTTTCCCGCCAGCGGGCCGAGGTTGCCCAGCCCGAGCACGGCGGTGCCGTTGCTGACGACCGCGACTAGATTCGCCTTGGCCGTGTACCGGTAGACCTCGCCCGGGTCTCGCGCGATTTCGCGGCAGGGCTCCGCCACCCCGGGGGTGTAGGCCATCGAGAGGTCCACCTGCGTCACGGTGGCCTTGGTGGGGACGATCTTGAGCTTCCCGGGTCGGCCCTCCGAGTGGTACCGAAGGGCCTGCTCTCGCGTGATCACGTGGCGTCCTCGTACGCTTCGGATCCGGGCAGCGCCCGGCGGCGGCGAGCCGACGAGTCTATCAGAAGCGCTGCCCGGGCGCTCCGGGGAATCGCACGTAGTTCCAGCGAGTTACCGGCCTTGGAGAACTCCGCTCGGCTCCGCCTCGCTGCGCGCGCGCTTCGCGCGCTTGCTAGCGGAGAATCTCACGGGCGATCACCAGGCGCTGGATCTGGTTGGTACCCTCGTAGATCTGCATCAGCTTGGCGTCTCGCATCAGCTTCTCGACCGGGTAGTCGCGCGTGTAGCCGTTGCCGCCGAAGACCTGGACGGCATCGGTGGTGATGCGCATCGCGGCATCCGTAGCGAAGCACTTCGCCATCGAAGAGAATCTTGACGCGCGCAGCCCCCCCGTCGACCATCCAGGCGCTCTGGAGCGTGAGCAGACGCGCGGCCTCGATGTCCTTCGCCATGTCGGCGAGCATGAACTGCACGGCCTGGAAGCCGCTGATCGCGGCCCCAAACGCCTTGCGCTCCGCCGCGTACTTGGTGGCCTCGTCGAGGGCACGCTGGGCGATGCCCGTCGCCAGCGCCGCGATCGGCGGGCGCGTGCGGTCGAGCGTCAGCATCGCGATCTTGAAGCCCTCTCCCTCGGCGCCGAGCCGCTGGGCCGCTGGAACCCGGACCCCGTCGAAGTCGAGGACGCGGGTGTCGCTCGCGCGTTGACCCATTTTATCCTCCTTCTTTCCGCGGCTGATCCCCGGGGTATCCACCGGAGCGATGAAGGCGCAGATCCCGTTGTGCCGGCTGCGGCGGTCGAGGGTGGCGAAGACGGTGAAGAGGTCCGCCTCGCCTCCGTTGGTGATCCAACACTTGGTCCCGCGCAGCCGGTAGTCCGAACCATCCTTCTCGGCGAGCAGTTGCAGGCCGGCGACGTCCGAGCCGGCGTTGGGCTCCGAGAGGCAGAAGGAGACCAGCGAGAATCGCTCGGCGCAGGGCCTCAGCCAGTCGCGTTTCTGGTCGGGGCTCCCGGCCACCAGGATCGGTGTGAGTCCGAGATCGTTGCACATCACCGAAGTCGCGATTCCGGCGCAGCCCTAGGCGATCTCCTCGGTGACGAGGCAGCTGTCCAGGGACGAAAGTCCAACCCCGCCGTGCTCGACCGGGATCACCGTGCTCGCGAGCCCGAGCTCCCAGGCCTGGCGGATCACCTCGCGCGGAAACTCAGCCGTGTGGTCGTGGTGGGCAGCGATCGGCGCGACCTGCTCGCGTGCGAAGCGGCGTGCGGTGCCCTGAAGCGCGAGTTGTTCGTCGCTGAGTCCGAACTCCATGCTGAGCGAGCTCCGCTCCGGCCTGAGTGAACTCCGCTCGGCCGACCTTGGTGAACTCCGCTCGGCTCCGCCTCGCTGCGCGCTTCGCTTGCGGTGGCCCCGCGGGAGTGGACGTCCCGATCAGGAGGCGGTGTAACCCAGCTCGCGGGAGAGCGCCTCGGCGGCCCCGGTCACGGCTGGCACCACGCACCGAAGCAGGTGCTCCTCGCCGAGACGGAAGGCCGGGCCCGAGACCGAGAGGGCGGCGACCATGCGGCCGCTGGCGTCGAACACGGGCGCAGCCGCACAGCAGAGCCCGGGCTCGCACTCCTCGAGGTCGAGTGCGAAGCCGGCGCCCGCCACCATGCGCAGGTGCTCGAAGAGCTTGTCGCGGTCGACGATCGTCGCCGCCGTGCGCGCGACGAGGCCATTGGTCGCGGTCAGGCTGCGATCGTAAGCCTCTCGAACGGCCTCGGGTGCGCAGCCGATCAGCACCTTGCCCAGCGCCGTGCAGTGAGGCGGCAGGCGGTCTCCGACACGCAGGCTCGTCAGCACCAGCTGCTCTCCCAACGCGCCGTCGAGATGGACCACGTCGAAGCCCCGCAGCGTCGCGAGGTGCGCGGTCTCCTTCAGCTCGTTCGCGAGGGCTGCCAGGATCGGCCGCGCGCGGCGCAACAACGTGCGGCCGCGCAGGAACGCCTGTCCGAGCTCGAGGCTCTCGACGCCCAGCCGATAGCGGTCGCTGGCCGTGCTCTGCTCGATGTAGCCCTGGGCTTCGAGCGTCGCGAGCAGACGGAAGACGTTGTTCTTGTGCAGCGACAGGAGGTGCGATAGCTCGGTGACTCCGAGCTCTTCCTCGTCGCGAAACGCCTCCAAGAGCCGCATGGCATTGACGACGGTCTGGATCGCGTAGTCGCCCTTCGGCTTCTTCATCGGCTTGGGTCTCCAAACCCTCAGCCCGCCAACGAAGGACCCCCGGGGCGACTCGGGGGGCGGGGGGATCCGCCGAGCCGGCCCACTCTTCTGATCTTTCTTCTCTTCTCGCCTTTCTTCTCGCTTTTCTTCGCACTCGGCACGCCCGATGCATCTTCGGTGCCGTCGCTCGCCCGAGGCCACGCTCACGACGCTTCGGATGGGACGGCGCTTTCTATCGCACTGTCGAGAGCCGTGTCAACAATCGTGCACGGACGTGCGAAGATTTCGCGACGCAATCACAATCGAGTGTATGACGTGACGCGGCCGACGTCACCGACGGAAAACGCGAATCCGAATCCGCTTCAGGCGGAGCCCGCGCCGTCCTGCGCCGCGCGGCTTTCGCCTTCGGCCGCGAGCAATTCGAGCAGGAGGAGCCCCACGCCGGTCACGATGAAGCTGTCGGCGAAGTTGAAATCGGGCCAGGAGTAGCCGCCCCAGAGGCGAAAGTGCAGAAAGTCCACGACTTCGCCGCGCAGAACGCGGTCGAGCAGGTTGCCGACTGCGCCGCCCAGGATACATCCGAGTGCGAGTGCGGAGAGTCGGTCCCCGGGGGCGAGCTTGCGGAAGAACGACACCACGATCCCGATCGCGACCAGCGAGATCGAGATGAAGAAGGTGAGCCGGATCTCGGGAGGACCGTCGTTGAAGAGGCCGAACGCGGCGCCGGGATTGCGCACGTGCGTGAGGTAGAAAAACCCCTCGATCATCTCGATGCGATCCGCGTAGCTCAGATGCTGATCGACCAGGATCTTCGACGCCTGATCGAGAAACAGGCAACCCAGGAACGCGCTCGATCCGACCAGCAGCTTGGGAGTCATGCGGCTTCGCAACCTATCACAGGCTTCCCGCAGGGGCGAGCAATGCGCGCAAGCGGGCGGAGCCCGGGTGCGCAAGCGAGCCGCAAGCGAAGCGCGCAGCGAGGCGGAGCCGAGCGGAGTTCACCAAGGCCGGCCGAGCGGAGTTCACCCCAACTACCGCAGCTCTTCGGCGCTGAGCTGACCGTCATCCCATACGGACGGTGCGAGCTCCGAAGCCTGGGCGAGCAGCTCGCCGGCGCCGCGCGTATCGCCTCGGGCAAGCAGCGCAGCCCCGCGCAGTCCCGCCAGATGCGGCTCGACCCGGGGGGAGCGGAGGTCCTCCGCGCCGAGCAGCAGCTCCGCCTGCTCGAGGTATTCGAGCGCCGACTCCCCGTCGCCGCCCTCGACTGCCTGGCGGGCGAGCGCGAGGTACGCGAAGGGGTTGTTCGCATCGACCTGGAGCGCGCGTTCGTAGCTCCGTCGCCCGAGCCGCGTCTGACCTTCCGCGTCGGAAGCCAGGCCCTGGAGCACCAGCCGCTGCGACGCGCGGCGCGCCGCGTCCCCCTCGCCGGCGATCTCGTGGAGACGCAGCGGCTCCGGCCGGGGCGAGAGGATCGACGCGCGGCCCGCGCAGCCCATCAGGAGCGCGATCCCGACCAGCCAGGCGAGGAGCGGATGCAGGAGGCTCACAGCTGCCGCCGGAGCCAGCGGAAGAACTCGCCGCTGGAATCGTCCTCGCGATCGGGGGGACGCTCGGCCAGCCCGCCACCGGGCAGCGGGACGCGGGAGCTCCCGTCTCCACAGAAGCTGGTCGGCGCCGTGCCGGCGAGGAAATACTCGCTCTGCCGCTCGGGGCAGCCGCTGAGCGCCACCGCCCGCGTCACGGGATCGATCTCGATCACTTCGACGTTCGCCGGCTTCGGGAAGCGGCCGCGGATCTGGCCTCCGGTCATGTCCTGCACGAAGCGGCGCCAGATCGGAAGCGCCCCCAGGCTGCTCGGGATCTTGAGGCTGCGGGGCTCGTCGAAGCCGATCCACACCACGACCACCAGCTCCGGCGTGTAGCCGACCAGCCAGAGGTCCTGCTCGCGATCGGTCGTCCCGGTCTTGGCGGCGATCGGACCGCGCAATCCGCCCGCGCGCAGGGCCGACGCGGTACCACGGTCGGCCACGCCCTCGAGCAGCGAGGTCACCAGATAGGCGGTGCCGGCGTCGATCACGCGCTCGAAGCGCAGCTTGCGCCGATCCAGCGTGCGCCCGTCGGCATCGATCAGATCCTCGATCGACTGCAGCTCGGGACGGATGCCTCCGCTTGCGAACGTCGCGTAGGCGCGCGCGATCTCGATCGGCGCGACCGAGGCGACGCCCAGCGCGAGGCTCGGCACGATCGGCAGCGGCGACTGGATGCCAGCGCGGCGCGCCAGGTCGGCGATGCGCCGCGAGCCGACGTCCCGCGCCAGTCGGGCCGTCGCGACGTTGAGGGAATTCTCGATCGCCTGGCGCACCGTGACCATCCCGTGCGAGCGCTTGTCGTAGTTCTCGGGCCGCCACGGCCCGCTCGGCGTCGAGATCTCGAGCGGCGAATCGTCGAGCAGGTTCGCGAGCGTGATCGCGGGCGTCCCCCGGAAGGGCTCCAGCGCCGCGGCGTAGGCGAACGGCTTGAAGGCGCTCCCCGTCTGACGGCGCGCTTGCGTGCAGCGATCGAACTGCGAGGTGGCGTAGTCGCGGCCCCCCACCAGGGCGAGCAGCTCGCCGGTCTGCGGACGCAGTGCGACCAGGCAGCCCTGCAGCGCGCGAGCGGGCTGCTCGGAATGCAGGCGCGGGTAGCGCTTCTCGAGGTCAGCGATGCCTTCGCGCAGCGCGATGGCCGCCAGGCGCTGTGCGCGGCGGTCGAGCGTCGAGTAGATGCGCAGCCCGTCGGTCTCGAGCACGCTCGCGTCATAGACGTCGGAGAGCTGGCGGCGCAGCAGGTCCAGAAAATACCTGGCGTCGCCCGGGTCGGGGGTCACCGCGGCGAGGCGCAGCGGCTGGGCCTGGGCCCTGGCGCGGACCTCCGGGTCGAGCCGCCCCTGCTGCTCCATCATCTCGAGCACGAGATTGCGCCGCCGGACCGCTCGCTCCGACTCGCGATAGGGCGAGAGCCCGTTCGGGCTCTGGATCACCGCCGCGAGCAGGGCCGACTCGGCGACATCGAGCTCGCGAGCGCTCTTTCCGAAGAAGACGTGCGCCGCCTCGCCGACCCCATGGATCGCCGTGGGCCCCCGCTGCCCGAGGTAGATCTCGTTCAGGTAGGCCTCCAGGATCTCGTGCTTGTCGTATCGAGCCTCGACCACCAGCGCCATCGCGGCTTCCTGGAACTTCCGCCGGAGGGTGCGCTCGGGCGTCAGGAAGAAGTTCTTGACGAGCTGCTGGGTGACGGTGCTCCCGCCCTGACGCACCGCGCCCGCGCGCAGGTTCGCCAGCAGCGCGCCCGCGATCCGGCGCAGGTCGATACCGCGATGCTCCTCGAAGCGCTGGTCCTCGACGGCGAGGATCGCGCCCACCAGATGTGGCGGCAGCTGCTCGAGCTTCACCAGCTCCCGCTGCTCGCGGTTCGCGCCGTAGAACGCTCCGATCGGCTCCGGCTCGAGCAGCACCGCGCCGATCTCGCGTCCGCTCGGCAGCTCCCGGATCTCCTGGATCAGGGAGCCGTCGAGCCGGAGCACGACGTCGCGCGCGGGCTCGGAACGCGTCGGATGCTCGAACGCCTGGAGATGGATGCGGGCCCGACTCGCGCCCCAGGCGTACTCGCCCGGCGCGAGCCGCCCCGCCTGGCCCGCCTCGCGGAAGCCCAGGCGCGCGAGCGTCCCGCGCAAGTCGACGAGCTTCCAGTCGAGACCTGGGTACAGGATCGACGGCGTCGAGAAGACGCGCGACGGGACCTCGAAGCGACGGCCCTCGAAGCGGGCGCGCACGCTGCGGTCGAGACTGAGAAAGTAGCCCGCCGCCACGAAGCCGCCGAAGAAGCCGACGCCCGCGATCGTGAGAACGAGCACGCGCAGCAGGCCGCGTCCGCGGCGAGTGCTGCGCGGCTTGGCTCTGGGCACGGCTACACGCGCCGCACGCGCGCCTCGTAGGCCTCCCGCACGATGCGCGTGTCTTCGATCAGCCGCGGCAGCTCCGCCAACAGCAGCGCCTGGGGTCCGTCGCAGAGGGCCTCGCCCGGCCGGGGATGGAAGTCGATCAGCACCAGGTTGGCGCCTGCGATCACGCCCTGGGCGGTGGCGTGAAAGATGTCGAGCAGCCCGTCGGGCGCCTGCGCTCGGCTGCCGACCGAGTGCGAGGGATCGATCCCGACCGGCAGCCGCGTGAGCCGCTTCACCACGGGCACGTGGCCGAAGTCGACCAGGTTGCGGTGCGGGTCGCCGAGATTCGTCTTCATGCCGCGCAGACAGAAGCAGATCCTGCGATTGCCCGCCGAAGCGACGTATTCGCAGGCGTTGAGCGACTCCTCGAGCGTGATCCCCATGCCTCGCTTGAACAGCACCGGCAACTCCGTCTGCTGTCCCACGGCCTTGAGCAGCTCGAAGTTCTGCGCGTTGCGGGTCCCGATCTGCAGCATCACGCCAGTGGCGTCGCCGGACTCCGCGAGCGCCTTGCGGATCTCCTCGATCTGGGATTCGTGGGTGATTTCCATCGAAACGATCCGGATCCCGTACTTGCCGGCGAGCTCGAAGACGAACGGCAGACACTCGGACCCGTGACCCTGGAAGTCATAGGGACTGGTGCGCGGCTTGTAGGCTCCGGCGCGCGTGGTGACGATCCCGGACTCCTTGAGCGCGGCGAACATCGCCTCGGTGTTCTGGCGGCTGTCGACCGCACACAGGCCCGGGAAGAGATGGAAGCTGTCCTGACTGATGCGGACGCCGTTGTACTCGAAGCCGACCGCCTCGAGCCCACCCCCGTGACGCCCGATGGCTCGGAAGCGCTCGGTGATTCGGACCACCTTCTCGACGCACGCGAACTCCTCGAAGGGCGCCGTGGGGATCACGCCGGTCGAGCCGAGCAGATAGATCTCGGTGAGCGAGCGGGTCGCGCCCTGGATCTGATGGACCTCGGTGCGGACCTCGGGATAGCCCTCGGCGAGCGCGATCAGGCGCCGGACCTCCGGCGAATCGGGCCGGGCGTCGGCCTTGAGCACGATGATCATGCAGTCTCCGGGCGTGGGGGTGCCGGTCGAGGCTACGGAGCGCCGCCTTGCGCGTCAATCCTCGCGCGGCCGCCGCTCTTGCGAAAACCTGTTTTGTTCTGGAGATTTGCGCCCATGAGCAAGCTTTGGGGCGGCCGCTTCGAGGCCGCGACGGATCCCTCCGTCGAGCGCTTTACCGCCTCCATCCAATTCGACCAGGCCCTCGCCCGCTACGACATCCGGCTCTCGCTCGCCCATGCCCGGATGCTCCACCACCGGGGCCTGCTCAGCGCCGACGACGAGCAGGCCATCCGACAGGGGCTCGAGGCGATCGCCCGCGAGATCGAGGCCGGGAGCTTTCGGATCGATCCGGCTCTCGAGGACATCCACATGAACCTGGAGGCGCGGCTGCGCGAGCGGATCGGGCCCGCGGCGGGCCGCCTGCACACGGGGCGCAGCCGCAACGACCAGGTCGCCACCGACCTGGCGCTCTATCTGCGGGATGCGGGCGCGGCGGCCCAGCGCGGCCTGCTCGAGCTGCGCCGGGTGCTGGCGGCACGCGCCCGCGAACACCTCGACACGGTCCTGCCCGGCTACACGCACCTCCAGCGCGCCCAGCCGGTGCGGCTCGCGCACCACTGGCTCGCCTTCGTCGAGATGCTCGCGCGCGACGGCTCGCGCTTCCGCGACCTCGGCGGCCGGCTGCGGTCGTGTCCGCTCGGAGCGGGCGCCCTGGCCGGGACCACCCTGCCGCTCGACCCGGAAGAGACGGCCCGGGCGCTCGGCTTCGACGCACCCGCTCGCAACAGCATGGACGCCGTCGCGTCGCGCGACGCGGCGCTCGAGTTCCTGGCGGCGACGGCGATCGCGATGGTGCACCTCTCGCGCCTGGCCGAGGAGCTGGTGCTCTGGTCGACCGCCGAGTTCGGGTTCGTCGAGCTCGCCGACGCCTACGCCACCGGCTCGAGCCTGATGCCCCAGAAGAAGAACCCCGATGTGCCCGAGCTGGTCCGCGGAAAATCCGGCCGCGCGATCGGAAATCTGGTGGCGCTGCTCACGGTGCTGAAGGGCCTGCCGCTGACGTACAACCGCGATCTGCAAGAAGACAAGCAGCCGGTCTTCGACTCGGCCGCCACGCTGCGCGACTCGCTCGAGGTGATGGCGGGCGCGGTCGCCACGCTGCGGGTGGACGTCGCGCGCATGCGAGAGGCCGCCTCCGATCCGATGCTGCTCGCCACCGACCTGGCCGAGGCGCTGGTGCGCGCGGGCGTCCCCTTCCGCGAGGCGCACGAAGCGGTGGGACGCATCGTCAAGCACTGCGTCGCGAAAAAACTGGATCTGCGCGTGCTCTCGCGCGAGGACCTGCACGCCTTTCACCCGGCCTTCCCGGCGGCGGCGCGAGAGCTGGTGGATCTCGAGCGCGCGCTCGAAGGGCGGGCGCTTCCCGGCGGCACGGCGCGGGCTCGCGTCGAAGCGGCGCTCGGCCGGGCCGAGGCCGAGGCGCGCGCAGAGCTGGCGGCGCTCGACGCCGCGAGCGCGTCATGAAAAGGCTTGCCGTCGCGGCGGCGCTCGCCACGCTCGCGGTGCTCGCCGTCGCCTGCGGGCGCTACGGGGCGCCCCACCGGATCGAGCCTGCTTCCGCTCCGGCGGAGGTCGTCCCGCTGACGGACCCCGCGGTGGCTCCATGACGCGGCTGCTCGAATTCACCAAGATGCAGGGAGCCGGCAACGACTTCATCGTGCTCGACGGCATCCGCGACCGGCTCCCTCCGCTCGAGCCGATCGCGGCGCGCCTGTGCGACCGCCACCTCGGGATCGGCGCGGACCAGCTGCTGGTGGTGCGTCCCTCGCGCACCGCCGATTTCCGCATGCAGATCTACAACGCCGATGGCTCGCAGGTGGAGATGTGTGCGAACGGGATCCGCGCCTGCTTCCTCTACCTGCGTGAGCACGGCCACAGCCGCGCCGACCAGATCCGCGTCGAGACCCTCGCCGGCATCGTGACGCCGCGGGCCGCCGGTCCCGGCCGAGTCACGGTCGAGATGGGCCGGCCCGTGCTCGAGCCCGAGAAGATCCCGACCACGCTCGGCGGCGGTCGGGGACCGGTCCTCGACGCGCTCCTCGACCTGGACGGCGAGAGCTTGCGTGTCTCCTCCGTCTCGATGGGCAACCCCCACGCTGTGATCTTCGTCGAGGATCCCGATTGCGCGCCGGTCGAGACGCTGGGCCCTCGGATCGAGCACCACCCCGCCTTTCCGAACCGCGTGAACGTCGAGTTCGCGAGCCCCGCCGGCCGGCGGCGGATCCGGCAGCGAACCTGGGAGCGGGGCAGCGGGGAGACGCTCGCCTGCGGGAGCGGTGCCTGCGCGGTCGCCGTGGTATCCATGCTGCGCGGACTGGTGGAGCGCAGCGTCACCGTCGAGCTGCGCGGCGGCGAGCTCGAGATCGCCTGGCCGGACGACGGTGCGCAGGTCTCGATGACCGGACCCGCCGAGGAGGTCTTCACGGGGCGGATCCGGATCGAGGGGGAGTAGCGGTGTTCGAAGGAGTCTTCACGGCGCTGGTGACGCCCTTTCGCGACGGCGAGGTCGACGAGCCGGCGCTGCGCGAGCTGGTCGAGCTCCAGGTGGCGGCGGGCGTCGACGGCGTGGCTCCCTGCGGCTCGACGGGCGAGGCCGCGACGCTCTCGCACGCGGAGCATGGGCGCGTGGTCGAGATCGTCGTCGAGGCTGCTCGGCGCCGGATCCAGGTGCTGGCGGGAACCGGCTCGAACAACACGCGCGAGTCGATCGAGCTCACACGTTTTGCCAAGCGCGTGGGCGCCGACGGCGCGCTCCTGATCTCGCCCTACTACAACAAGCCGACCCAGGAAGGGATCGTCGCGCACTACACGGCGATCGCGCGCGATACCGGATTTCCGCTGGTCGTCTACAACATCCCCGGGCGCACCGCCTCGAACATCCTGCCCGCGACCCTGGCCCGGCTCGCCGACCTCGAGCAGGTGGTCGGCGTCAAGGAGTCCTGCGGCGACATTGCGCAGATTTCCGAGGTGGTAGCCGAGTGCCCCGAATCGTTCACGGTGCTCTCCGGCGACGACGCGCTGATCCTGCCGGTGCTGGCGGTGGGCGGGCGCGGCGCGATCTCGACCGCTTCGAACGTCGCCCCGCGCGAGGTCGTCGAGCTGGTCCGCGCCTTCCGGGCGGGCGATCCGGCGCGCGCGTTGCAGCTGCACCAGCGCCTGCTGCCGCTGTTTCGGGCGCTCTTCTGCGAAACCAATCCGATCCCCGTGAAGGCCGCGCTCGCGCTGCAGGGCCGGATCCGCGACGAGATCCGCCTGCCGCTCACGAAGCTCTCGCAGGGGGGCCGCGAGCGCCTCCAGGTTGCGCTGAAGGAGCAGGGGCTCGTCTGATGGCAGTGCCGCGCCGGGTGCTGGTGGTCGGCGCTTGCGGCCGGATGGGGCAGCGCGTGCGCGCGGCGCTGGCGGGCGAGCCCTCGCTAAAGCTGGCCGCCGCTCTCGAGGTGCCGGGCCACCCGCAGCTCGGCATCGAGCTCGCGCCGGGAGTGCACCTGTGCGACGACGCGAAGGCAGCGCTCGCGGGCTGCGACGTGGCGATCGACTTCAGCCAGGCCGCGGCAAGTCTGCTGGTGCTGCGGGCCGCCGCCGAGGCCGGGGTCGCGATCGTGATGGGTACCACGGGCCTCTCGGGCGACGAGCGCGCCGAGCTCGCGCTGGCCGCGCGCCGGATCCCCGTGCTGCACGCCCCGAACTTCTCGCCGTCGGTGAATCTGATGGTCTGGCTGGTGCGCGAGGCCGCCCGCCGGCTCGGGCCCGGCTACGACGCGGAAATCCTGGAGCTGCACCACGCCGCGAAACTCGACGCGCCGAGCGGCACGGCGCTGCTGCTGGCGGAGGCGATCGCGCAGGGGCGCGGGCATCCGCTGGATGGCCACCTGGTGCTGGAGCGCGCGGGCCAGATCGGCGCGCGGCCGCCGGGCGCGATCGGCGTCCAGTCGCTGCGCGCGGGCGACAGCGCCGGCGATCACAGCGTGCTCTTCGCGGGCGAGGGCGAGCGACTCGAGCTCGTGCACCGCTCCCAGACCCGCGACCACTTCGCGCGCGGTGCGGTGCGGGCGGCGGCCTGGCTCGCGGGCCGGCCCGCGGGCCTCTACCGCATCGAGCAGGTGCTGGGTCTCGACGGCTAGCCCGATGGCAAGCTCCCGCCGCGACGAGCCCGGCGTGCGTCTCTGGCGAGCCCTCTTCGCACCCATCGACATCGCATCGCTCGCCGTCTTCCGGATCGGCTTCGGCCTGCTGATGGCGTGGGAGTGCTACCGATACCTCGAAGACGGAGCCGTGAAGGCGCTCTACGTCGATCCGCCGTTCCACTTCACCTTTCTGCTCTTCGACTGGGTGAAGCCCTGGCCGGGCTTCGGCATGTACCTCCACTTCTACGCCTTGATCGCGCTCGCGCTGTGCATCGCGGCGGGGCTCTTCTACCGCGTTTCCGCCCCGCTCTTCTGCCTGGCCTTCACTTACGTCTTCCTGCTCGATCAGGCGAAGTACCTGAACCACTTCTACCTGATCTGCCTGCTGAGCTTCCTGATGGCCCTGGTTCCGGCGCACCGAGCGCTCTCCGTGGATGCGTGGCTCCGGCCCGGCCTTCGCTCGGAGCAGTCTCCCGCCTGGGCCCTCTGGCTGCCCCGGGCCCAGATGGGCTTCGTGTATTTCTTCGGGGGCGTCGCCAAGCTGAACGCGGACTGGCTCCAGGGCCAGCCGATGCGGCTCTGGCTCCCGGGCTCGATCCGCCTACCAGGGCTCGAGCCCCTGCTCGCGCATCCCACGAGCGGGCTCTTTTTCAGCTGGGGCGGCCTGCTCCTCGATCTCTGCATCGTGCCCGCGCTGCTCTGGCGCCGGACCCGACCCTACGCCTTCGCCGCGGCGCTCGGCTTCCATCTGATCAACAGCGAGATGTTCGACATCGGCGTCTTCCCGTGGCTGGCGATCTGGTGCACGGCCCTCTTCTTCGACGCCGACTGGCCGCGCCGCGTCTTCAACTGGCCGAGACGGTCTTTGCTACCGCCCGCGACGTCGGTGCACTGGGACGCACGAACGCGCGCGACCGCCGGATTCCTCACGGCCTACGTCGCGATCCAGCTGCTGGTCCCACTGCGACACTTCCTGTACCCGGGAAATGTGAGCTGGAACGAGGACGGACATCGCTTCTCCTGGCACATGAAGCTGCGCACCAAGCCCGCGTTGGCGCGCTTCCGCCTCACCGACCCAGAGACCGGGCGGAGCTGGAACGTCGAGCCGATCGCGGAGCTCACGGAGCGTCAGGCCAGGAAGATGGCCGCCGATCCGTTCATGCTCCTCCAGTACGCCCACCACCTCGCCGCACTCGCGAGCCAGCCGGAGCGACCGCGGGTCGAGGTGCGCGCGATCGCAGTGGCAGCGCTGAACGGTCACCCCGCGGAGCCCTTCATCGATCCGAAGGTCGATCTCGCCGCCGTACCCCGCACGCTCTTCGGGCCGACGGACTGGATCCTGCCGCAGGACAACGAGCTCGGGCGGAAGCTACGCGCCTCGCTGCCGGCAGCGGCCACCGCCGCCGGCAGCAGTCACAGCGACCCTTCGGTCGAGTGAATCCGATTCCGCTCGCCTTCGGCCGGCCTTAGGAACTCCGCTCGCCTGCGGCTCGCTGCGCGCTTCGCTTGCTAGATGTCGAAGTACAGCTCGAACTCGTGCGGGTGCGGGCGCAGACGCACGGGGTCGATCTCGGCCTCGGTCTTGTAGCTGATCCAGGTCTCGATCAGATCCGGCGTGAACACGTCCCCCTTGAGCAGGAACTCCTGGTCGGCCGAGAGATGCTCGAGTGACTCCTCCAGGCTCCCCGGCATGACCGGGACGTTCTTCGCCTCTTCCGGCGTGAGGGCGTAGGTGTTCTTGTCCAGCGGTCCGCCCGGATGGATCTTGTTCTCGATCCCATCGATACCCGCCATCGCCATCGCCGCGAAGGCGATGTACGGATTGCAGGCCGGGTCGGGGAAGCGCACCTCGATTCTTTTCGCCTTGGGGCTCGGCGAGTAGGTCGGGATGCGGATCGCCGCCGAACGGTTGCGGCTCGAGTAGGCGAGGTTCACCGGCGCCTCGTAGCCCGGCACCAGACGCTTGTACGAGTTGGTGGTCGGGTTGGTGAAGGCCGCCAGCGCCTTCGCGTGCTTGAGGATCCCGCCGATGTAGAAGAGCGCGAGCTGGGAGAGGCCCGCGTACTCGTTCCCGGCGAACAGGGGCTTGCCGTCCTTCCAGATCGACTGGTGACAGTGCATGCCCGAGCCGTTGTCCTGGAACAGCGGCTTCGGCATGAACGTGACGGTCTTGCCGTAGCGGCGGGCGACGTTCTTGACGCAGTACTTGTAGATCATCAGCTTGTCGCCCATCTCGACGAGCGGGCTGAACTTCATGTCGATCTCGGCCTGGCCGCCGGTCGCCACCTCGTGGTGCTGCGTCTCGATCTCGACGTTGCACTTCTCCATCTCGAGGCACATCTCGGTGCGGATGTCCTGGAGCGTGTCCATCGGCGCGACCGGGAAGTAGCCCTCCTTGTAGCGCGGCTTGTAGCCGAGGTTGGGACCGCCGGCGTCCAGCTCGCGGCCGGCGTTCCAGCGGCCCTCGATCGAGTCGAGGTAGTAGAAGCCGCGGTTCGGGCCCGTCTCGAAGCGCGCCGAATCGAGGATGAAGAACTCGGCCTCCGGCCCGAAGTAGATGGTGTCGCCGATGCCGGAACTCTTCAGGTAGTTGGCAGCTTTTTTGGCGATGAAGCGGGGATCCCGCGAGTAGGGCTGCCGCGTGATGGTGTCGACGACGTCGCAGATCATCGACAGCGTCGGGTGCTTCATGAACGGATCGATGACCGCCGTCGCGGGGTCGGGGATCATCAGCATGTCGCTGTCGTTGATCGCCTTCCAGCCGCGGATCGAAGAGCCGTCGAATCCGTAGCCTTCCTTGAAGGATTCCTTCGAGAGCGTGTGCATCGGGTGCGAGATGTGCTGCCACACGCCCGGGAAGTCCGTGAGCTTGAGGTCGACCATCACGCAATCGTGCTTCTTGGCGAATTCCAGAACCTGCTCGGGAGTCATCCGATATTCCTCGTTGGGGCTGGTTGGGGTTCGACGGAGAGATTACACCTGAGTGAACTTCGCTCGGCTTCGCCTCGCTGCGCGCTTCGCTTCCCTGAGTGAACTCCGCTCGCCTTCGGCTCGCTGCGCGCTTCGCTTGCTAGACCGCGTCCGGCCCGCGCTCTCCGGTGCGGATGCGGATCGCTTCCTCGACCGGCATCACGAAGATCTTACCGTCGCCGATGCGCCCCGTGTTGGCCGCCTGCACGATCGCCTGCACGACTTTGTCGACCATCTCGTCCTTCACGGCGATCTCGACCTTGATCTTGGGCAGGAAGTCGACCACGTACTCGGCGCCGCGGTAGAGCTCCGTGTGGCCCTTCTGGCGGCCGAAGCCCTTCACCTCGGTGACGGTCATGCCCTGGATGCCGATGGCGTGCAGGGCCTCCTTCACCTCGTCGAGCTTGAAGGGCTTGATGATCGCTTCGATCTTGCGCATGGGGGGTACCTCCGAGCGAAGGCGGGCCATCGTTTCGGGCCGCCGGACATTACCACGGGCGACCCGGACGGACTCGCCCCTGCCTGCGACGAGGCCGCTCCCCACCGATAGCAAGGCCCGTGCCTAGACCGGCGCGGTGGAGCGGCGGCCGGAGGGTCGCGGGAGGGGCCGATCCGCAGGCTTGCTCAGGAAAGCAGCAAGACTTGCTCGAACCCTGGGCACGCGACCGGCCCGAAAAACGGAAGGGGCGCGGTGCCGGTCACCGGCGCCGCGCCCCCTCGAGAGGATTCCAGGCCCGCAGGGCGGGTCTAGAACTTGTACATCATCTGGACCAGCCCCAGCACCTGGTCGTTTTGCGTAAATGCATCGTCCGAGTCCGAGAAGGAACCGGTGCCGCCCATGAAGAAGTCGTCCGAGACGTTGTTGATCGTCCCGATGTCGTAGCGGGCCTCGACCTTGAGGATCAGGTTCTCCGTGAGCGCATGATCGACGGTTCCGGTGAGCGCCCAGAAGTGAATGTTCGGAGAGCCAGCAGCGGAACCCCAGTCGCCGCTGGTATCCCAGAACTGGTACTCCCCGCGGAGCGCGACCCCCGTGCGGTCGGTGATTGCGAATCGCGAGGCCAGCGCGACCGCGTGGATGTTGAGATGCGTGAGATCGCTCTGGTTGCTGTTCGTCCAGTAGAAGTCGTAGTTGATCCAGGTCGAGAGGCGGTCCGTCGGGTTCCACGTCAGGACGTGGTCGACCAAGCCGATCTTGTCGTTCTCGCGCATGATTCCCGAATTCTCAAAGCCGCTGATCCTGGCCCACGGCGTCCAGTCGGCGGAGTCGCCGCCCCAGAACGCGTTGCTGGCGAACGACCAGGTCTCACGCGAGAACTTGATGCCGCCGATGATGCCCTTGTCGTTGTCCCGGTCCGACATGGTGTCGCTGTAGCTGTTCACCCCGCCGATCGCCCAGTCCATGCCGCAGCGGCTGCACTTCCCGCTCACCAGCACGCCGGTGTGGTTCACAGGCTGCAGCGTCCAGTTGATGCCGCGCGTGATGTTGAAGTTCTGGTCCTGCCGCAAGACCTCTGCACCCACGATCGTCCCGAAGCGCCCCGCCTTGATGGAGATTCCATTCTCGCCGACCGGGGCCAGATACTCGACGTAGGCCTGGTAGACGTGCGGGAGATCGCCCGTCCCAAGGTCGCTGGCATCAGTATCGTCGTCAGTGTCGGTGAAGAAGGTGCCTTCGCGGTTCGCGTCGGCGAGCGCGCCGTAGACGATGTCGGCGCGGAAGCCGGCATTGCTCTCCATGGTCGGAGTCTTCCCGAACCCGAGCCAGAGCTGATCGAGCTGGAAGCTGTTGGTGTTGGTGTGGCCCGGCGCGGTGAGGCCGAAGATGCCCTGGTTCTCGCCGTTCACGGTAGTCGGTCCGAAATCACCGTCGGCGATGTCCGGTTGGGCGATGTTCCCGGAGCTGACGTCATTGAAGTTGTAGTTCCAGCTCGCCGCGACGAAGCCATCGAACTCGATCGCATTCACGAAATCGATGGCCGGGGAGCCGGAGCCGGCGCCGCGAACCTCGTCGATCCCGGCCTTCTCGATCAGCTCCTGCTGCTGATCGACGCGCTCCTTCGACGTCTCGAGCTCGTCATTGGTGGCCTGGAGCTTGTCCTCCAGCTCCGTCATCCGCTGCTGCATCTGCTGAAGCTGCTCTTCGACTTGGTCCGCCAACGCCAGCTGCGGGACCGCCAGCAAGGTGGCCGCCACAGTGACGAGGATCTTCCAGCTCGGTCGCATTGCGTTACCCCTCCTCGTGTTCCTGATCCGTCTTCCGGCGTCCCCACGGACGCGCCGCTCGGCCCCTGCTTGCAAGTTCAAGGCCCGAACGCGGAACTCCTCTGCTCGATCATTGGGTGGAAAAGACATCGACCCTGCTGGTGAACCCAGCGTGGATCCCCGCCCCTCCGCCCAGCCCTCCGCTCGAAAAGCTCGTGCGGTCTACCTCATCTCGCTTTCGTCCGCAAACGAAAAGCGAGCTCGAAGCTCGACCCGGGCAAGGCCCGGGACGAATGGCGCTAGGGGGCGCCTGAAACTGCCGGACACGGCGTCGCCGCGGCCCCTTGTAGCACCGCGTTCTGCGCAAGGCCAGACCCTTCGCGCAATTTCATGCACGGCGCCAGAGCTCTCGTTCGTCCAGATAGGCGAGGGTCGCCGGGCACAGGCGGGTGAGCCGAGGTGAGCGCAGTGCCTCCAGCCGCCGCAGATCCGCCAGCGTGTCGACGTCGAAGCCCGGCGCCAGCACCCGCGCGCGCAGACCGGCACGCTCCGCGTTCGCGAGCGTGTCGGCGAGCACCGTGGCGGTGCTCATGGGATGCTCGAAGAGTCCCGGCGCGGGACGCTTGAGGCCCACCAGCCCGTAGCCGCCGTCTTGATCGGGACGCAGCACGAGATCCGCGCCCTCCAGCGCCTCCAGCGCTTCGCTCACGATCTCGGCGTCGATCAGCGGTGAGTCGCTTCCCCGCAGCAGGACGCGCGGAGCGCCTCCCGCGCAGGCCTCCCGCACGGCCCATCCCATCCGCCGGCCGAGATCCACGCCGCGCTGTGGCACGACACTGAATCGCGACGGAGCAGCGCGTGCGATCTCGGCGCAGGCCTGCGCTGGGTGCACGGCGAGGGTCGCCACCAGCCCGAGCTCGCGCGCGAGCTCCGCCGACGCCGCGAGCACGTCGGCGAGCAGGCGCCCGTACAGCTCGGCGGCCTCCTCGGGTGTGAAGGGCGGGCACAGGCGGGTCTTCACCGCGCCCGCGCGCGGCGCCTTCGCGAACACGATCAGCACGCCGCGGCTGCGCTTCAAGGCGCGCGCGACCGCGGCGCCACAAAGGGAAGTGCCGCTACCCGCGCAGCGCGTCCCTCGACGTCCAGCGCCGTGCCCGGCTCCGCGTGCGGCCGCCGGACGAAGGCGAGCGCGATCGCTCCGGCGCTCGCCGAGAGAGCCGCGCTGGTCAGCTCGCCCACCCGCACTGCCTGCGCCGAGACCGCCGCGCCGGCCGCCGGCGCGGACCCGCCCTCGAGCGCGAGGCCCACCAGGGCGTGGCTCGCCCCCCCGCGCGTAGCCATTCGCGACACGATCTCCTGTCCGGTGTAACACCCATTGCTGGTCGAGATCGCCCGCCCGAGGCCCACCTCGGCCGGCAGCACCGCCTCGGAGAGCTCTCGGCCGAAGCGGGGGGTTCCGGCCTCGACCCGCAGGATCTCGAGCGCGTCCTCCCCCGCCTCCAGGAGCGAGTGCCCGGCGCCGGCGCGCCGCAGGGCCAGGGCCACCGCCGCGCCGCCCCCGGCCGGCACGAAGAGCTGGAGCGCGTCCTCTCCGCTCTCGCCCCAGGCCCCCGCCAGCACGCTGGTGCCCGCAACCCCGAAACTGGCCGCGGCGTCCGGGGCGAGTCCCGGCGCCTCGCCGGCCGCGATCGCGAAGATCGCGCTCGCGGCCGGCCCCTCGAGCGCGAGGCGCTCCCAGCTCGGGCTAGCCTCCGACAGACGCACGTCGTCCGCGATGATGAACTTGCCGAGCGTCGCGAGCAGCGGCGCCACCGCCTTCTGCTCGGTCTCCAGCCAGAAGGCCCCCTCGCGCAGCAACACGTGGACGTCCGCCACGATGCGACCAATTCGGGTCAGCAGCAGCGCGTAGCAGCCCGAACGCTCGCGGCCGGCGGCGAGCTTCGCGACGTCGTTCGTGAGCATGCCGTTCAGCCAACGCACGCGGTCGGCGCCCTCGACCACGACCAGGCCGCGCCCCTCCAGGCGAAAGAGCCCCGCGCCTTCCCGGCAGCGCAGCGCCTGCTCGCCGGCGTTCATCACCCGGGGCCTTCCGGGCGCCCGGGCCCGAGCGCCAGCGCGCCGTAGAGCTGCTCCGCGCGCCCGGCTTGCAGCTTGCTCCACTCGGCGTAGCGGAGCTTCGCGACGTCGTAGTCGTGCTCGTTGTCGATGTCGATGGCGGCGCCGCCGGCTTCGGTGACGACAAAGCGGAACGAGGCGCGCAGCAGATCGCTGCAACCGGCCTCGACGCGTGCGAGCGGCACGAAGCGCCGCAGTACATCGGCGAGCCGCCGGTGCCCGCGCCGATCGACGACGCCGGCGCAATGCATGAGCAGATAGTAGTAGAGGAGACCCAGCCCCCCACGCTCGCTCGTGAGCAGCCGCCACGCCAGCGCGATCACGCTGCCGAGCTCGCGCTGGAAGCGGTTGCGGTACATCTCCTCGATGTAGTGTCGGTTCACGATCCGCGCGGGCTTCACCAGATGGAGATTGCTCTGCCGGAAGCGACCCTCGCGGAGGTTGAAGGTCGCCATCTGGATTCCCGGCTCGCCCGGTGCGGCGGGCAGGAAGCCGGCCATCGATTCCTCGGTGACCAGCCCGACCGCGTAGCTGCAATCGAGCTGGCACGCCTGGCGCACGAAGGCCGAGATCTCCTGGGGCGTCGCGAAGGGTAGATCGGCCGAGATGTAGAGGGCCTGGGTATCGAGATCCTCGGGCCCCGGGTCGCGCCCCGACCCGCCCGCACCCGAGAGCAGGCGCCGGTAGGCGCTCCAGGCGTTCTCGTACAGGTTGGTCTGCTGCGGCACCACGTAAACGGGCTTGTGCAGCGCGCGATGCAGCGGCTCCGCGGCCAAGACGGAGCCCAGCCGCTCCGCATCGCCGACGACCCAGATCTCGGACACCTCGGGGACGCTCTGGAGCGTCGCGACCACGTGGGCGACCAGCGGGCGGCCCCCGATGTCGAGATAGCCCTTGCTCTCGCCATGCACCGCCTTCGCCGCTCCGCGGTCGCCGGCGGTCACCACCGCGGGGATCTGCATCCGCTTGCGTGTCCTTCCGCGGGACCGAGCGTCCCGCCGGCCACTCTAGTTCCGGGGCCCGGCCGCGCTCAAGCGCGCTCTCGGAAGGCGAATTCGTTCGCAAAGCAGGCGACGAGGGCGGCGGAACGAAACAGGGGCTGCGGGATGGTGGAGCCGAGCGGGATCGAACCGCCAACCTCTGCGTTGCGAACGCAGCGCTCTCCCAGTTGAGCTACGGCCCCATTCGGCTAGCCACGGACCCGTCGGGCTACGGACCCGAGTCCCGCTGCCCGCAGGGAGGCCGAACGGTAAGGCGAGGCGCTGGGGGCGTCAAATCAAGGCTGGACGTCTTCACTCTGGCGGTGCAGGCTACCGCCCGATGACGATCGAGATCCGCCGCATCCTGGTGCCCATCGACTTCTCCGAGCACGCCGAGTACGTGATCGAGTGGGCCAGCCATCTGGCGCTCGAGCATGGCAGCCACCTGATCCTGCTGCACGTCTACCATCTCCCGGTCGAGTTCCAGCAGCTCGAGGGCGCCTACCTGCCGCCGGATTTCTGGACGAATGTGAAGAAGGAGGCGGATCAGACCCTGGGTCGCTACGTCGGCGAGCTCCGCCAGCAGGGACTCGACGTCGAAGCCGTCGTGCGGGAGGGCTATCCGGCGACCGTGATCGTCGACGAGGCCACGGCCCAGCACGCCGACCTGATCGTGATCGGCACGCACGGGCTCTCCGGACTCAAGCACCTGCTGCTCGGCAGCATCGCCGAGCGCGTGGTCCAGAAAGCCCCCTGCCCGGTCCTGGCCGTGAAGAGACGGGCCTGAGCCTCCCGTAGACCTAAGCCAGCCCCAGCGCCCGGTCCTGGGCCTCCGGGTCGGCGTCCTCGAACTGGATCACGCGCATCTCCTCGAAGGCCCGTCGCACCCGGGGCGTCAGCAGCCCAAGTCTTTTGATGTTCGGCACCACCCGCGCGAAGAGCGCCTGGCGGAACATCTGCATGATCGGCGACTCGAGGATGATCGCGCGCACCTCGGTCGGGTCGAAGCCGATCGCCTCGGCGATCTCCTCGCCGACCAGCCGGTCGCGCATCAGCAGGCAAGCCTCGATCACGAAGTCCTCGCGCTCGGCGAGCTCGTTCGCAGGCATCTGCCGGTAATGGCCCGCGAGCGAGAGCACGCCGAAGGCCACGTGGCGCGCCTCGTCGCGCATCACGTAGTGGATCAGCTCCTTGAGCAGCGGCTCCTCGGCGAGCTGGTACAGGTTCGCGAAGGCCGCCATCGCGAGTCCCTCGACGAGGATCTGCATGCCGAGGTACTTGAGGTCCCAGCGCGAGTCCGTGAGGATGATGTCGAGCAGCCGCTTCAAGTTGGGGTTGATCGGCCATTCCCATTCGAGCTTCTCGCGCAGATAGCGGCTGAAGACCTCGACGTGACGCGCCTCGTCCATCGTCTGGGAGGCTGCGTAGAACTTCGCCTCCGCCCATGGCACCGCGCCGACCAGCTGTGACGCGGTGATCAGCGCGCCCTGCTCGCCGTGCAGGAACTGCGAGAGCTGCCAGGAGATCGTCGCGTGGCGGAAGTGGGCCACCTGCTTGCGGTCGAGACGCTTGAACGGTCCGTAGTCCTGGAGCGGGTTGAAGGCCGCCGGGATGATCTCGCTCTCGGGATCGACGGCCGTGTTCCACGCCAGCTGCAAGGTCCCGTTCCACTGCTCGCGCTTGGCCTTCTCGTAGAGGTCGCGCAGGCCCTCCTTCACCGAGCCGTAGTTCCAGGCGTAGCTCGTGTCGAAGGAGGTCAGGATCGTGTCGAGCTCGTCGGCGCTGCGGCCACGCCCGCGAGCTCCAGACAAGGCCTTGGCCATCGGGAATCGCTCCAGCCAGAGAGATGGGGGGGAATTCCCCTTGGGTAGCCGGCCTATCGGGCCCGAGAGTGAGAAACCTGAGGTTTTCCGCCGTTTCCCTGGGGAAATCAGCGATTGCGGCCGCGCGAGCGCTTGCCGAGCTCGCCAGCGGGGTGCCGGGCGTGATAGTCGGCGCTCGTGAAGCCCTGCGCCTGCTCGAGCGCGGACGAGAGGGCCGCCAAGACCAAGACCTCGGCTGCGACGCTCGCGCGCGGTGCCAGCCCGAGCTCGCCGCCCTCGCGAGCCACCCCGGCGTCGAGCACCACGTCCGCGGCGCGCGCGAGCCAGGAATCGGGCCGGCCGGTCACCGCGAGCAGCTGCGCGCCCATGCGCCGGATCGCCTCGACTGCCGGTCTCAGCTCCGCGGTCTCGCCGCTGTTGCTAATCGCGATCACGACGTCGCCTGCGACGATCTGGCCGGCGCCCCCGTGCACGACCTCGGTCGCGTGCAGGAAGGTGGCGGGCGTCCCGGTCGACGCGAGCAGCGACGCTGCGTAGCGGGCGACGTGCTCGGGCTTGCCGATCCCGGTCACGTGCACGCGCCCGCCTGCGGCCCCCGCCGCGCGAATCGCGTCGACGGCGGCACCGAAGGCGCCGGGTCGCAGGCGCGCGCGCAGCACGGCGAGCTCGGCGAGCGCGACGTCGAGCGTGTCGAGCGCCGGTTCCGCAGCTGCGCGTGCAGCGCGCGGCGGAGGCGGGCGGAGCGCCAGCGGCGGTCCGTCGTAGAGCTCGAGCACGCGCGCGCGGGCGCGCGCCGGATCGTCGGGAAAGGCTCCGAGCTTTTCGACACAGACCGCGCCGCAGGCGTTCGCGAGCCGACCGGCTGCCTCCCAACCCAGGCCGTGGTGCAGCGCGACCAGGAGTCCGCCGAGGAAGGCATCGCCCGCGCCGGTGCTATCGACGGCCTTCACCGCGCGCGCCGGAACGAAGCCCTCGAAAGCCGGCGCGGAGATCGCGCAGCCCGCCTCGCCATCCGTCACCACGACCGCTCCGCAGCCGAAGCGCGCGCGCATGGCACGCGCCATCGCGAGCGGATCGGAGCCGGTGGCCGGCACCACTTCGCGCGCTGCGGCCTTCGCCGGTTTGAGCAGGTCGGCGGCGCGCAGCACCGCGTCGAGCGTCGCCGCGTCGCCGAGGCCGGGGACCGCCTCGGACGGCGGCACGTCGAGGTCGACGACCGTCGCGATCCCGGCCGCGCGCGCGATCTCGAGCGCGGCCAGCGCGGCAGCCAGGGGAAGCTGCGAGACCTCGGTCGTCAGGCGCGCCGCGCGGCGGATGAAGGCCGCGTGCTGCGAGCGCACCTGCGCAGCGCTGGTCTCCGCGGTGGCGCCGGGCGCCATGTAGATGGCGCGGGCGCCTGCGTCATCGACGAAGATCTCGGCCAGCGAGGTCGCGGATCCGTCCCGCAGGAGCTGGTGCTCGATCCCGAGCGCATCCATCGCCGCACGCAGGAAGCTGCCGGCTTCGTCGTCGGCCTGCTTGCCGAAGATGCCGGTCCGCAGCCCGAGCGCCGCCGCCCAGCCGAGGTGGTTGAGCACGACCCCGCCGACATACGCGCGCACCGGGCCCGCGCCCGCCACGTCGCGCAGGATCGCCTTCGCATCGGGCGGCAGGATCCGCGGCGTGCGGTGCACGCGGTCGACGACCATGCTGCCGATACCGGCAACATCGAGTTGTGTGACTCCGCTCGCCTGCGGCCGGTCTTGGTGAACTCCGCTCGGCTTCGCCTCGCTGCGCGCGCGCTTCGCGCGCTTGCTGGACTCTTCACGAGCGCGGTGCCCGACGAGGGTGAATGCAAGGCCGCCCTCCGAGGCAGCCGCGCAGCGAGGCGAAGCCGAGCGAAGGCCGGGTGGCGCGGGCCGCCCCGTGCCGGGACTCGAAAGCCGGCTGCGCGCGGACTTGCGGGGGACGTCCTTCGCGGGGCTCAAAGCAGGCTTCCGTACCGCGACCCGCCGAGCTCCCCCGGCGGCAGCGTCACCCACGGCTCACCGATCGTCTCCTGGGATCTCGCGCGCAGCGCCGCGAAGGCTTCGTCGAAGCGCCGGGCTGCGTCCGCCGCGAGCGGCGGCGTCCCCAGCGCGACGGCCGCGCTGCGAATCACGCCCTGGGCGAGTAGAGCCCGCTTGAGACACGCGATCAGATGCTCGGCGCCGGCCGCTTCGGTGGCCGACCGGAAGGCCTCGAGCAGCGTGCGCACCCGCTGCATGCGCTCCGCGTCGCCGGCGCGGCACACCTGCCAGGCGCGCGCCCATTCCCGGGGCAGCGCATTCGCCGGGCCGGCGACCACGCCGATCGGGAGCCCGCCGCGCAGTCGGTAGCGGTTCCAGCGCTCGCCGATCGCGCCCAGCCAGCCGTGGCGGGGGCGGAACAAGTCGAAGATCAGCATCGCGTTGCCGACGTAGATCCCGAACTCGCCCCGGTCGCGGAAGCCCGCCGCCGCCTGGGTGTAGTTGCCGAGCACGCGCCGCGACGCAGACACTTTTATGCCGCGCACGAAGTCGAGCCGCGAGAGCGCCTTCACCTGACGCGTGCGGATGTGGGGGACCTTGGGGTCGACGGCGATCTCGGCGTTGTCGTAGAGATACACCGGAATCCGTCGGTCCCGGGAGTCGAGCAGATCGGCCACGTCGTGCGCCACGAAGCGCACCGGGTCGCCGATCCCCTGGATCGAGAGCGGCGCCAGCACGGCGGCGTCCGCGCCGTGCGCGATCGCGAAGTCGAGGTTCTCGAGCGTCTCGCGGGCGGTCGGCGCCGTGACGCCGGCCCAGGCCTCGACCCCGCGGCCGAAGCCCTGGCCCAGCCGGGAGTTCACCTTCGCCACCTCCTCGGCGCAGACCTGGATCACGCGCTGGCGCACGCTGTTGCGCAGGCGGTTCGACTCGCCGGTGGTGCCGGCGGCGAAGATCACGTCGGCCCCGTAACCATCCTGGATCGCGAAGCGGACCAGGGCTCGCTGATCCTCTTCGATCAGCGCAGCGTGCTCGTCGAGCACGCTCAGCACGGGCACCGAGAGACCCGGACGCGGGCGAGTCTCCTCGATCGATCTCACGAAACCCAAGGTGCCTCAAATGGTCTCGAAGAAGTAGGTCATCTTCACCTGCAACGCGGTCGCGAGCTTGTGCAGTGTCGACATCGACGCCGCGCTCTTGCCGAGCTCGATCTGCGAGATCAGGGAGACGGACAGACCCGTGCGATTGGCCAGCTGTTTGAGCGTGAGCTCTCCCGCCGTGCGGCGCTCGCGGAGCTGCCGGCCCACCACCTGGTTGAGCCGGCTCTCGAGGTCGACGAGCAGGCCCTTGTCGCGGATCGCCGCCGCGATCACCGCGCGCAACTCTTCCATTTCCAAGGGCTTTTCCAGGTAGTCGAAGGCCTGGATCTTGAGCGTGCGCACGGCTGCGGCGACCGTCGCCAGAGCCGTCATGGCGACCACACAGATGTCGGAATCCGCCCGCCGGATGCGCTGGAGCAGCTCGATCCCCGCGTCTTCCGGGGGAGAGACGTCGAGCAGGACCAGCTGGAACCTGCCCTTCTTGATCTCCTCCACCACCTGGTCCGGCTCGGAGAGGGCAAAGGCCTGGTAGCCCTCCTCGCTGAGAAAGTCCTTGAGCTCGAGGTTGGTCGCTTCGTCGCGGTCCACCACGAGCACATTGAGACGCTGCTTGCTGGCCATGCTGCCTCCATCGAGCGGTAAGCCCACGTCCGAAGTGCCCCGATTGGTTGGGGAAACCGCCGTGGGTCCAGGTCGATGCAGAAAGATTCGGTATGCCTGCCGTTTTACATGAGCCCTGAATTGCAGCGGAGAGCGAAAAAGCTCAGGGCGAGGCGGGTGGGGGGCTGCTGGGGCCGAGCAGCCATTCCGTGGTGAAGGAGGCCGCGGGCGCGTTGGCGGGCACCCCCTTCAGGAGGTCGAGCCGCGCGGGGGGCTGGCCTGGGGCCTCGATCGAGATCCAGCGCGGCAGGCGCAGGGCGCCGAAATCCTCGGAGGGCCCGAAGCGAAAGCGAACGCCGTCGCCGCGGTCGATTCGCACCACCTCGAAGCTCTCGAGGTCGACCCAGAGCGACGGCTGCACGCGCTCGACGCCGTCCGGCCCGCGCGCCGCCCGGCCTCCGAGCACGTAGCAGTCGTGCTCGTCACCGAGGCCCAGCTCGGCCTGGTCGGCTGCCACGCCAAAGCTGGCGAGGGCTGCCTGGAGCGCCGCCCCGGAAACCGCCTGCAGCACGAAGACCGGCGGCAGAAACGGACGGGGCTGCTCGAGCGGGCGCCCATCGCGGCTCGCACCATACTCGCTTCCCTGCACCAGATGGCGCTCGACGAAGCCGCGCGTGCTGCGCAGCTCGAGACGGGCGAGGCCCGTTGGATGCGTGGTCAGGACGCCCTGGGCGAGCGGCTCGCCCTCGCCGATCCGCAGCGTGACGTCGATCCAGAGCGGTCCCGAGCGACCCGCCGCGCGATTCGCGACCGCGACGGCGTCTGCGATCCGCTGCGCGCTCGGGATCCCCGCGCCCGAGGGAGCAGCGGGCAGCGCGAAGCCGAGCGCAGCGACGGCGAGCAGGCGCGCGCACCGCCAGCGGGCGCTCACCGGCGCAGGCTCCCCGCGAGCGTGCTGCGGCCGGCAAAGCCAGCGCGCGCGCCGAGCTCTTCCTCGATCCGCAGCAGCCGGTTGTACTTGCAGACGCGGTCCGTGCGCGACAGCGACCCGGTCTTGATCTGTCCGCAGCCGCTGCCGACCGCGAGGTCGGCGATGGTGGTGTCTTCGGTCTCGCCGGAGCGGTGCGAGACGACCGCCGCGTAGCCCGCCTCGCGCGCGACGCGGATCGCCTCGAGCGTCTCAGAGAGTGTTCCGATCTGGTTGAGCTTGATCAGGATGGCGTTGCCGACCCGCTTCCCGATCCCCTCACGCAGGATCGCCGGGTTGGTGACGAAGAGGTCGTCTCCCACCAGCTGCGCGCTGCCCCCGAGCTTGCGCGTGAGCCAGGCCCAGCCGTCCCAGTCGTCCTCGGCGAGGCCGTCCTCGATCGACAGCACCGGATAACGCGAGAGCCAGTCTTCCCAGAACGCGATCATCTCCTGCGAGTCGAGGCTGCGGCCCTCGAGCTGGTAGCGCCCGGCCTGGTGGAACTCGCTGGCCGCCGGGTCGAGCGCGATCGCGATCTGCTCGCCCGGCCGGTAGCCGCACTTCTCGATGGCGGTGAGGATCAGCTCGATCGCCTCCCGATTGCTGCCGAGATCCGGCGCGAAGCCGCCCTCGTCGCCCACTGCGGTCGAGTACCCCTTCTGGTGGAGCACGCCCTTCAGGACGTGGAACACCTCGGCGCCCCAGCGCAGGGCCTCGGCGAAGCTCGGCGCGCCGACCGGAAACAGCATGAACTCCTGGAGGTCGACGCTGTTGTCGGCGTGGGCGCCGCCGTTGATCACGTTCATCATCGGCGCGGGAAGCAGCGTCGCGGCCTCGTCGCCTAGGAAGCGGTAGAGCGGGATGCCTGTGGCGATCGCCGCCGCGCGCGCCGCCGCCAGCGAGACGCCCAGGATCGCGTTCGCGCCAAGCCTGGACTTGGTGGGGGTGCCGTCGAGCGCGACCAGCGCCTGGTCGAGCGCGGCCTGCTCGGCGAGCGTCCCGATCGGACGGCCGACGGCCGCCCTGGCGAGCTCGCCGTTCGCGTTCGCGACCGCGCGCAGGACGCCCTTGCCGCCATAGCGCTTGGCGTCGCCGTCGCGCAGCTCGAGCGCCTCGCGCGAGCCGGTCGACGCCCCGGACGGGACAGCCGCGATGCCGATCGCTCCGCTCGAGGTCCGGATCTCCACCTCGACGGTCGGATTGCCGCGGGAATCCAGGATCTCCCGCGCCCGCACGCCTGCGATCGTCAGCTCGGACACGCGGCCCCCCCGGCCTGAATGAACTCCGCTCGCCTTCGGCAGGCCTGAGTGAACTCCGCTCGCCTTCGGCTCGCTGCGCGCTTCGCTTGCGCGCGCTTCGCTTGCTGCGCGCTCCACTTCCGCCCTACAGGCCGCTCAGGTTAGCAACCCGAGGGCGGCTTCGGGACGACGTGGAGCG